>Ga0207755_100219_pt1 | contig 32962 bp, 29 predicted proteins | sample A23P2SouthBayCA_FD_187734 | JGI IMG/M metagenome (GOLD analysis project Ga0207755, IMG submission 187734) | Aerobic enrichment media microbial communities from Bioluminiscent Bay, La Parguera, Puerto Rico - A23 P2 (SPAdes) | ecosystem: Environmental > Aquatic > Marine > Unclassified ...
AAGAGTTCGAGCATCGTCGGGGAGACGATGGGTGACTACCACCCGCACGGCGACTCCGCCATCTACGACACGCTCGTGCGGATGGCTCAGCCGTTCTCGATGCGCGAACCGCTCGTGGACGGGCAGGGGAACTTCGGGAGCATCGACGGCGACCCGCCGGCGGCGATGCGCTACACGGAGGCCCGGATGTCGCCCATCGCCGAGGAGTTGCTCGCGGACATCGAGATGGACACGGTGGACTTCGAGGGAAACTACGACGGCCGCCTCGAAGAGCCCTCGGTGCTGCCCGCGGCGTTCCCGAACCTCCTCGTGAACGGGAGTTCGGGCATCGCCGTCGGGATGAGCACGAACGTCCCGCCGCACAACCTCGGCGAGGTCATCGACGCGACCATCCACCTCGTCGAGAACCCGGACTGTACGATTCCGGACCTGATGGAGCACGTGCCCGCGCCGGACTTCCCGACGGGCGCGAACATCGTCGGCCGGAACGAGATCCGGAAGGCGTACCAGACGGGCCGCGGGCGCCTGCGGGTGCGCGCCGAGTACCACGTCGAGGAGAACGACCGCGGGAGCGACTCCATCGTCGTCACGGAACTCCCCTACCAGCAGAACAAGTCGCGTCTCGTCGAGCGCATCGCGGAGGACGTGAACGACGGGAAACTCGAGGGCGTCCGTGACCTGCGCGACGAGTCCGACCGGGACGGCATCCGCGTCGTCGTGGAGTTGAAGTCGAACGCGAACACGGACATCGTCGAGAACCACCTGCTCGAATCCCACCTCGAGCGGACGTTCGGCGTCATCAACCTCGCGCTCGTGGACGGCCAGCCGGAAGTCCTGTCGCTGAAGGAGCTCCTCCAGCACTACCTCGACCACCGAAAGGAGGTCGTGCGCCGGCGCTCCGAGCACGAACTCGCGGAGGCCGAGGACCGCGCGCACATCCTCGAAGGCCGACTGAAGGCCCTCGACAACGCGGAGGACGTCGTGGAGACGATCCGGAACGCGGAGGACCGGGACGCGGCGCGGGCGGCGCTCCGCGAGACGTTCGACTTCAGCGAGGCGCAGGCCGCGCACATCGTCCGGATGCAGCTCGGCAGCCTCACCTCGATGGAGGCCGCCGAGATAGAGGACGAGTACGAGGAGGTCACCGCGCGCATCGAGCGCCTCGAGGAGATTCTCTCCGAGGAGTCCGAGTTGCTCGGCGTCATCGTCGAGGAACTCCGCGAGATCCGCGAGGAGTACGCGAACGAGCGGCGGACGCGCGTCATCGAGAGCACGGGCGAGGTCACGGACGAGGACCTCATCCCGGAGGAGGACGTCGTCGTCGTGCTCTCCGAGGAGGACTACATCAAGCGCACGCCCGTGGAGACGTTCCGCACGCAGCATCGCGGCGGGAAGGGGATCATCGGCGCGGACCTGAAGGAGGGTGATCGGGTCTCGACGGTGTTCACCGCGTCCACGCACGACTACCTCCTCTGCTTCACGAACCAGGGGAAGGTCTACCAGCTGAAGACGTACCAGATACCAGAGATGTCTCGGACGGCGCGGGGCCAGTCCGCGGTGAACCTCCTCGACCTCGACGACGGCGAGGACCTCACCGCGGTCGTGAACACGGACGACTTCGGCGAGGAGGAGTACCTGACGATGGTCACGCGCAACGGCACGGTGAAGCGCACGCCCGCCACGGAGTACGAGGACGTCCTCTCGACGGGGATCATCGGCATCCGACTCGAACACGGCGACGAACTCGTCGACGTGGAGGTGACCGACGGGGAGAGCGACCTCGTCATCGCCAGCGAACACGGGATGGCGATCCGATTCGACGAGGCGGAGGCGCGCTCGACCGGACGCGCGACGAAGGGCGTGAACGGTATCAAACTCCGCGACGGCGACGCGGTCGCTGGCCTCGTCGCGACCCACGAGGGCGACGAACGCGCGCTCTTCACCGTCACGGAGAACGGCTACGGGAAGCGAACGCCGCTCACCGAGTACCGCCCGCAGTCCCGCTACGGCTACGGTCTCACCGACATCAAGACCGACGAGCGCAACGGGAACGTCGTCACCGTCAAGGCCGTCACCGAGGACGACCACCTCGTCGCGATGAGCGAGAGCGGCCAGATACTCCGTACGGTCGCGGGCGAAGTCTCGACGGTCGGACGGAACACGAAGGGCGTCAAGATCATGGACGTCGAGGACGGCGACCACGTCGCCGCCGTCGACGTCTTCGCACGCGACGACGAGTAGCGCGGACAGCTATACGGCCGCCCGCCGTAGGGGGCGTATGGCGGAGCGAACAGAGCGCGTCGACGTCGCCGTCGTCGGCTGTGGGCCCGGCGGCGCCGTCCTCGCCTACCTGCTCGCGCGCAGCGGCGCGCGCGTCGCGCTCGTCGAACGCGAAGCCACCTTCGAGCGCGAGTACCGCGGGTTCGGCTGGAACCCCGGCGTCGCGCGCCTCTTCGACGAGATGGACGTCCTCGACGACGTCCTCTCCCTCGCGCACGAGACGGTCACCGAGGGCGCGCTCGTCGTCGCGGGCGAGCGCGTCCCGCTCGTCGACTTCGCGGCGCTCGACGCCGACTATCCGTATCTGCTGATGCTCGAACAGCCGCGGCTCCTCGAACGCCTCGTCGCGCGCGCCGACGCCTACGACGGATTCTCCGTCCACCCGGCGACCACCGTCACCGACCTCCGAACGCGGGAGGACGGTACCGTCGCGGGCGTGGACGCGACCGATCGGCGCGCCGACGAGACGGTGGCCTTCGACGCGAGCGTGGTCGTCGGCGCGGACGGCCGCTACTCGACGGTCCGGGACCGCGCCGGCATCGACGGCGGCCGATTCGACTCGCCCATCGACCTCGTCTGGTTCACGCTCCCGCGGGACTCGCTCGCCGTGGACGCGCAGGGGCACGTCGAGCGCGCGGGCGTGCTCGTCTCCTTCGGCCTCGGCGGCGACGCCGTGCAGGTCGGCTGTCCGATCCGGGACGGCGAGTGGCCCGCGCTCCGCGAGGCCGGGTTCGCGGCCTTCCGCGACCGCGTCGCGGCTATCGACCCGCGTCTCGGATCCGCGATGGGCGCGCACCTCGACGGGTTCGACGACACGGCGCTCCTCGACGTCGCGCCCGGTCTCGCGCCGACGTGGACGCGCGACGGCCTCCTCCTCCTCGGGGACGCCGCGCACACCGCGAGCCCCATCGGCGCGCAGGGGAACCCGCTCGCCGTCGAAGACGCCGTCGTCGCCCACGACGTCGTCGCTGACGCGCTCGATTCGGGCGACGTCTCCGCGGCCGCGCTCGGCCGTTTCGAGTCGCGACGGCGCGCGCACGTCGAGCGCGTCATCGCCGTGCAGCGCCGCGCGGCCGACGCGCTCGCGGCGTGGCTCGACCACGGCCGCGCAGTGCCGGATTGGCTGCTGCGCGCCGCCGCCCGGGTCGCGGGCCGCGCGCTCCCGGCGCTCCCACCGGTTCGAGCGGCCGCGGAGACGCTCGCGCTCGGCGACCGGGACGTCCGCGTCGCCCGCTCGCGGTTCGCGGACGCCTAGGTCCAGTAGAGGAGTTCCGCACCCGAGCGGACGAGGCTGGCGAGCAGGACGAAGACGCCGACGGCGAGCGCGAGGAGCATGATGCCGACGCCGGCGGGCGCGGGCGTCGACTCCGCGGTGAGCACGGGGTACAGCGAGACGATGAGGAGCGCGCCGCAGACGGCGACAGCGGCCTCGACGCCGCGGACGAGGGCGTATCCGAGCCGTCCGGCAGCCTGCTCGCGCAGGGACGCGTCGGCGCGCGCGATCCGATACGCGCTGTAGAGCGTCTCACAGCAGACGAGCGCGACGAGCGCGAGCGCGACGAGCGGCGTCAGCACGAGCGCGAGGAACTGGCCGTCGAGGAGGAGGCCGGGGCCGCCGACGATCCGGAGGAATCCGAGGACGCTCAGCGTGAGCGCGAGGAGGACGCCGAGGAACTTCGCGGCCTGGAGGGGCTTGCGACGGAGGACGCTGCGGGCGGGCACGTCCCCGGCGTATGGACGCGCGAGTCATCAAACCAGGGGCGCGGCCGCCGAGAGCGCGTCGCGCGGCGCGGTCAGTCCTCGGCGGCGACGGCGGGCGCGGCGTCCGGGGCGACGGGGAGCGCGTGGACGTAGTCGTCGAGGCTGAGCGCGAACTCGGCCTCCGTGGGGAGGGAGAGCCACGAGAACTCGAACGTCTCGCCGCGCTCCTCGCCGGTGCCGGTGACGGTGTGCGTCCACGAGTCGCGGGGTTCGTGGACGGGCGCGTGGTAGAAGTGCCGGACGTAGCGGCGCGGCGGGGACTCGCGGCGCGTCCAGACGTCGGTGGCGACGTGGCGCAGGCCGACGAACGAGGCGAGGCCGCTCTCCTCGATGGCCTCGCGGTACGCGGCCTCGCGCGGGTTCTCGCCGGGTTCGAGCGTCCCCTTCGGTATCTGGTAGCCGTCGTGACCGGGGCCCTCGAAGACGAGGAGTTCCGACCCGTTCCGCGTGATGTAGGCGCACGACTTCCCGACGTACGTCTCACGTTCGCCACTCATAGTAGACTAATACGTGCTTAATGCACATAACTCTAATCGATTATCAACCTAAAATGATATAATGTGTTGGTTGGGCCTAGAGGATGCGCTTCCCGAGTGCGCTCGCCGCCAACTCCGCCGCGATCTCCGCCGTGCGGTTCGACTCGTCGAGGATGGGGTTCACCTCGACGATCTCCATCGAACGGAGGAGGCCCGTCGCGGCGTCGCGCTCCGCCACGGCCTCCAACGCCCGATGCGCCTCCCGATAGGTCGCGCCGCCCCGCACCGGCGTCCCCACGCCCGGCGCCTCGTTCGGATCGAGCCAGTCCACGTCGAAACTGACGTGCACGCCGTCCACGCCCTCGCTCGCCGCTGCGAGCGCGTCCTCCGTGACGGCGTTGATCCCGCGCTCGTCGATGTCGGACATCGTGAACGCCGTCACGTCGCTCTCGTTTATCGCGCGCCGCTCCTCGCCGTCGATATCCCGGAGGCCGACGTAGACGACGTTCTCCTCGCGCAACCCCGGCGCGTTCGCCCACTCTAAGCCCGCGAACGACCCCTTCCCGAGCGCCGCCGCGACCGGCATCCCGTGCACGTTCCCCGACGGCGACGTCTCCGGCGTGTTGAAATCGCCGTGCGCGTCGAACCAGACGACCCCGACGTCCGCGTCCCGCGCCGTGCCGGCGAGCGACCCGATGGCGATGCTGTGATCGCCGCCGAGGACGAGCGGGAACTCCCCGGCCGCGAGCGCGTCCGCGACCGCGTCCGACAGCTCCGTCGCCACCTGTCTCGTCTCCCGCAAGAACTTCGCCTTCCCGCGTCGGGGCGCCTCCCGCTCCGGATCGCGCTCCTCCGCGCGCGGCACCGCGAGGTCGCCCACGTCCGTGACGGTCGTCCCGGACCCCTCGATTTCGTCCGCCAGCCCCGCGTACCGGATCGCGGACGGTCCCATGTCGACGCCGCGACGGTTCGCGCCGTAGTCCGACGGCGCACCGATGACCCGCACGTCTCTGTCCATACCGAACGCTCCGAGCGCCGCGCGCTAAAACCCGACGGGCGCTCGCGTCCACCGCGTCGCGCCGCCCCGCTCGCGTGTCGCTATCGCTCCCGCTCGCGCGTTCGGCGGACCTTCGCTTCGCTCAGCCCCGCCGGTGCTCGCGTGTCGCTATCGCTCCCGCTCGCGCCGTCAGTCGTCGCTGGGCGACGACTCGTACGCCTCACACACCCGCTCGACGCCCTCCTCGAAGGATATCTCGGGCGTCCAGCCGGTCGCCTCGCGTATCTTCGAGCTATCGGCCTTCGTGTGATAGACGTAGTTGTCGATGGGGACGGGTGCGTACTCGGGTTCGACGTCCGTTCCCAGCGCGTCGTTGATCATCTCGACCATCTCGTTGAACGAGTAGGACGCCCCGGTTCCGAGGTTGTAGACGCCGTCGAGGCGCTCCTCGGCCGCGCGAACGATTCCGTCGACGATGTCGGAGACGTGCGTGAAGTCGCGGGTCTGACTCCCGTCCCCCCAGAGCACGGGCGACTCGCCGTTCGCTATCTGTTCGGCGAACTGCGAGACGGTGTTCGCGTACTCGCCCTTGTGTTCCTCCGCGCCGGCGTAGCCCTGGTAGACGGAGAAGAAGCGCATCCCGGCGAGCGAGAGGTCGTCGTAGAAGTTCGAGTAGTACTCCGCGTAGCGCTCGCGTCCCAGCATCGACGCGTCGTAGCCAGTCGCGGCGTCCACGTCCATGTCCTCCGAACACGGCTCGGTCTGACTCCCGTAGATGGAGGACGTGGTGGCGTAGACGAACGTCTCACAGCCGTCCGCGCGCGCCTGCTCGACGACGTTCACGAACCCTTCGACGTTCACGCGCGCTCCCTCGCGGGGGTTCTCTTCGAGCATCTGCCGCGAGGAGAGCGCGGCGAGGTGGAAGACGACGTCCACGTCGGTCGGGAGGTCGTCGTCGAGGACGTCTCCCTCGACGAACGCGACGTCGTCGCGGAGGTTCTCGGGCGTGCCGAGATAGCAGTTGTCCAGCGCGACGACCTCGTTCCCGTCGGCGAGCCGGTTCGCGAGATTGGAGCCGATGAATCCGGCGCCGCCGGTGACGAGGACCCGCGTATCGTTCATGCCGGGTAGTTACTAGCCGCTGGTGAAAACGCGTTCGGTGTCCGACGGCGTCGAGAGCGGGGCGTTCGGGGGTTTTATGCGCTCGCCGCACGTACCGTCCGGATATGTCGTCCATCGAACTCACGCCGAGTCAGAAGACCATCTTGCGGGCGCTCGTAGATCTCTACACCCAGCAGGAAGGCGCGGTGAAGGGGGAGGAGATCGCGGACGAGGTCGATCGGAACCCCGGCACCATCCGAAACCAGATGCAGAGCCTGAAAGCGCTCCAACTCGTCGAGGGCGTCCCCGGCCCGAAGGGCGGCTACAAGCCCACGTCGAACGCGTACAAGGCCCTGGACGTCCAGCAGCTCGATTCGGCCGCGGAGGTCCCCGTCTTCCACAACGGCGAGCCCCACGAGGACGCGAACGTCCAGGAGATCAGCCTCACGAGCGTCCACCATCCCGACCTCTGCCGCGCGGAGATCCACCTCCGCGGGAGCGTGAAGGACTTCCACGAGGGCGACCAGGTCGCGGTCGGCCCGACCCCGCTCTCGAAGCTCGTCGTCGAGGGCACCATCGACGGGAAGGACGACACGGGCAACGTCCTCATCCTCAAGATCGATCGGATGGAGGCGCCCGCCGAAGAGCCCGAACACTGACTCGGCCCGACGATACGTTTTCAAAGACTTTGTATTCTCGCGCCGCGGACGCTCTCTCATGGCTACCAGTGTCGTCGTTCTCGGCGCCGGCTACGCGGGCGCTGGCGCGGTCAGATCGCTGCAGAAACACCTCCCCGACCGCGCGGACCTGACGTGGGTCGCGGAGAACGACTACCACTTCGTCCTCCACGAGTCCCACCGCATCATCCGGGACGCGAGCGTGAAGGAGAAGCTCTCCATCCCCGTCTCGGACATCAAGGAGCCGAGCACCGAGTTCGTGCAGGGCGAAGTCGTCGACGTCGACGTCGACGAGCGCACCGTCGAACTCGCGTCCGGCGACAGCGTCGACTACGACTACGTCCTCGTCGCCATCGGCTCGGAGACGGCGACGTACGGCATCGAAGGGATGGACGAGCACCCGCTCACCCTCAAGAGCCGCGCTGATGCCCTCGAGATCCACGAGCAGGTTCAGGAGGCCGCGCGGAACGCGACGCGCGACGACCCCGCGCAGGTCGTCATCGGCGGCGCCGGCCTCTCCGGCATCCAGTCCGCGGGCGAAGTCGCGGAGTTCCGCGACCGACATCACGCCCCCATCGACGTGACGCTCGTCGAAGCGCTCCCCGAGATCTTCCCGCCGGGCAACGCGGAGATCCAGGGCGCTCTCCGGCACCGCCTCGAGGGCCGCGACATCGACATCCTCACCGACGACCCGATCACGAAGGCGACCGCGGACCACATCGAGTTCGACGAGCGCGACGACCTCGACTACGACGTCTTCCTCTGGACGGGCGGCGTCACCGGCCCGTCCGAACTCGGCGACGTCGACCTGGAGAAGGAGCACAACCGCCTGAACGCCGGCTCCGACCTCCAGACGGAGGACGAGCGCGTGTTCGCCATCGGCGACAACTCCCTGATCGACCAGGGCGAGAACCCCGCGCCGCCGACCGCGCAGGCCGCGTGGCAGGCCGCGGACGTCGTCGGGAAGAACATCGCGGCGGCCATCGAGGGCCGCGCGCTCGAACGCTGGACGTACGAGGACCAGGGCACGCTCGTCTCCATCGGCGAGGAGGCCGTCGCCCACCAAGTGAAGTACAACGGCTTCGAGAGTCCCGTCGAGACGTTCGGCGGCCTCCCGGCGAAGACGCTGAAGAAGGGCGCGGCGGCCCGCTGGATCAACAAGATCACCGGCCCGAAGCGCGTCCTCGACGCCTGGTCGGTCTTATAGGTCGAGACCGAGGCCGGCGTGCCAGCGTTCGACGCCGGCGTTCTCCTTCACCGCGTCCATCCGTTCGAGCAGGTGGACTGCGAGGCTCGCCGTCTCCGCGGCGCGCGACTCGCCCGCCGTCCTGAACTCGCCGGTGACGCGGTTCGCGTACACCGTGCAGACGGCGCCCGCGCGAAGCCCGTAGAGCGACGCGAGCGTGAGGATCGAACTCGCCTCCATCTCGACGTTCTTCACGTTCGCCTCACGCAGTTCGTCGATCAGGTCCGCCGAGCCCGCGGCCTCGAACCCCTCGAATCCGGGGCGGCCCTGGCCGGCGTAGAAGCTATCGGCGCTCATCGTGACGCCGACGTGGTAGTCGTAGCCGAGGCGTTCGGCCGCCGCGACGAGCGCGGAGACGACTTCGTGGTCGGCGCTCGCGGGGTAGTCCTCGCGGACGTACTCGCCGCTCGTGCCCTCTTGGCGCACGGCGCCCGTCGTGATGACGAGGTCGCCGACCGCCATGTCGGGTTGGATCGCGCCGCACGAGCCGACGCGGATGAAGGTGTCGACGCCGAGTCGTGCGAGTTCTTCGACGGCGATGGCCGCGGAGGGACTGCCGATACCCGTCGACGTGACCGATATCGGCGTGCCCTCGTAGGCGCCCGTGGCGGTGCGGTACTCGCGGTGGCGCGCCCGCTCCTCGTGGGCGTCCCAGAGCGCCGTCACTTTCGGGACGCGGTCGGGGTCGCCGGGGAGCAGGACGCTGTCGGCGACGTCGTCGGGGCCGACGTCGAGGTGGTACTGGACGTCCGCGTTCGGGTCCTCGCTGTCGCCGGGCATAGCGTGGGGTGTGCGCGCAGGGGGCATAGGTTCTCCCACTGCGTGCCGGGACCGTCACCGGAAAGCCCCCCGCGGCGCTATCGGTGGCGTGTCCCGCCTCCGGAACGCCGCCCTGTTCGCGTACGTCGCGCTCGCGTGGGGCGGCTCCTTCGTCGCGATCAAGATCGGACTGACGACGGTGCCGGACGCGCCCGTCTTCTTCGCGGCGCTCCGCCTGCTCGTCGCCGCCGTCGTCGCCCTGCCCGTCGCCGCCGTCCTCGCCGGCGAGGGCGACCGGTGGATCCCGCGCTCGCGCGGCGACCTCGCCGTCGTCGCCCTCGGCGCGCTCTTCGTCACGGGCGGCGCGAACGCCTTCCTCTTCGCCGGCCAGGGCTACGTCTCCAGCAGCGTGAGCTCCGTCCTGTTCAGCCTCAACCCCGTCATCGCGACGGGGCTCGCGGCCGTCGTCGTCCCCGAGGACGACCTCTCCGCCGTGCAGGCCGTCGGCGTCCTGCTCGGCATCGTCGGCGTCGTCGTCGTCGCGCACCCGACGCCCGAGGCGCTCGCGAACGGCGGCGCCGTCGGCGAAGCCCTCCTCGTCGCCGCGGCCGTCTGCGTCGCCGTCGGGAGCGTCGGCAGCCAGCGCTATCCCGCATCCATCGACACCGTCGCGAGCACCGCGTGGGCGCTCCTCTTCGGTGGCGTCCTCCTCGTCGCCGTCGCGTGGCTGCTCGGCGAACCGCTCTCGCTCGCCGCCGCCGGCACGACGTTCTACGCGGCGCTCGCCTACCTCGCGGTGCTCGCGACGGCGGGCGCGTACGCGGCGTACTTCACGCTCATCGCGGACGTCGGCGCCGCCAGAACCACCCTCGTCTCCTACTTCGTCCCCATCGTCACCGCCGTCGTGAGCGTGCTCTTCCTCGCGGAACCCATCACGCCGTCGCTCGTCGGCGGGTTCGCGCTCATCTGCGTCGGCTTCCTGCTCGCGAACCGGCGCGCCGTCGCGCGCATGCTCGCCTAGTCGAGGCGCTCTCGCGTGATGGTGTCCGGGAGGAGGTCACCGAGGACGCGTATCTCCGCGCTCTCGCCCGTATCGCAGACGATCCGAAGGTCGTCGCCGCCGAACTCCGCGAGCGTCTGCCGACACATCCCGCAGGGCGTCAGGCCGTCCCGTTCCTCGTTCGTCACCGCGACCCGCGCTAGTTCGTAGTCGCCCTCGCGGGCCGCGCCCGCGAGCGCCACCTCCTCGGCGTGCAGGGTGTTCGAGTAGTTCGCGTTCTCGACGTTACAGCCCGTGTAGACGTCCCCTGCCGCCGTCTCGACGGCCGCACCGACCGGGTAGTCGGAGTAGGGGACGTAGGCGTTCGCCATCGCCTCGCGCGCCGCCGCGACGAGCGCGCGGTCCGCGTCGTTCATACCACCGACAGGAGCGCGGGCGCCTTCAGTCCTCGGCGTCCGCCACCGCCGCCTCGACGACGTCGGTGACGCGCGCGACGAGTTCGTCGACGTCCTCGCTCTCCGCGTAGACGCGCACGTACGGTTCGGTCCCGGACGGGCGGACGAGCGTCCACGCGCCCCCGTCGAGCGAGAGGCGGACGCCGTACTCCGTGTCCACGTCCGCGTCCGGGAACGCGGCGGGGAGCGCGTCCGCGAGCGCCGCCATCACCCCGGTCTTGTGCGCGTCGGGACACGGCACGGACTCCTTCCGGTACGGGCGCTCCGTGACGGGCGCGCGCAGGGCGTCGAGGCCGCCCGCGTCCGCGACGAGGCGGACGAGGACGGCGGCGGACGCGACGCCGTCGATCCAGCCGCCGAACGCGGGATGGACGTGCTTCCACGGTTCCGCGGCGAAGACGACGACCCCGCCGGCCTCGCGCGCGGCGCGCACGCCCTCGTGGAGCGCGCCGAGGCGGACGCGCTCGGTGCGCCCGCCCGCCGCGGCCACGCGCTCGTCGATCCGTCCGGACGCGTTTGGCGTCGTCACCACCACCGGGTCGGCGGCGTCGCTCGCGCGGACGTAGTGTTCGGCGAGCACCGCGAGCACGGTGTCCTCGTGGACGACGTCGCCCTCGCCGTCCACGACGACGATGCGGTCCGCGTCCCCGTCGTGCGCGATGCCGACGTCCGCGCCGTCGTCCGCGACGAACGCGCGCAGGTCCCGCACCGTCTCCGGCGTCGGCTTGCTCGGCCGCCCGGGGAAGTGGCCGTCCACGTTCCCGTTGAGCGCGACGACGTCCGCGCCGAGCGCGCGCACCACCTGCGGGGTCGCGACGCTCGCCATCCCGTTCCCGCAGTCCACCGCGACCCGGAGTCCCTCGGGCGCGGCGCCGTGCCCGCGCGCGTACTCCGCGACGGCCGCGCGGTAGTCGTCGAGAACGGCCACGCGCTCGGAGCCCCCCCAGCGGTCCCACTCGACGGGGTCGGGGTCGTCGTCGACGCGCGCGGCGAGCGCCGCCTCCGCGTCGTCGCCGTACTCGACGCCGTCAGCGAACAGTTTCAGGCCGTTGTCCTCGGGCGGATTGTGCGACGCCGTCACCATCAGGCCGTGTCGGCCGCGGGACGCCCGCGCGAGCGCCGGCGTCGGCACCCGCCCGAGGAGGCGGACGTCCGCGCCGGCACTCTCGAGACCGGCGGCCGCGGCGGACAGGAGCGCGTCCCCCGTCTCGCGGCCGTCCCGCCCGACCACGAACTCGTCCGCGTTCTCGCCCGCCGCGCGTCCGACGGCGCGAGCGAGCGCCGGCGTCACCCGCGAGCGAGCGCTCCCGCGGATGCCGGCGGTGCCGAAGAGATCCATACGCGTCCTCCGTCGTCCGCGGTCAAAAAGGAAGGCGTCTCGTCCTACAGTTCGACGCCGCCGGGGATGAGGCTGCGGCCGCGGAGCAGGTCGCCGTCCTCGCTGTAGACGAGGAACGTCTCCTTCTCGTACGTGACCACGGGGTCGCCCTCGACGGCGACGACGACGCGATAGCCGCCGTCGTCCCCGGAGCGTTCGCCGTACGCGCGCGCCGTGTCCACGAAGTCGAGCACGTCGACGGCGCGCTCGTCGAGTTCGAAGATGAGCGCGCCCGTGACGCGGTCCGTGACCGCGACGACGCCCGCCGTCTCGGGGTCGTCCGGGTCGCCGCGGAGACGGAGCGTCACGTCGATGTGATCCCCGGACGGATACTCCCCGTCGGGCCCGGCGAAGCGTTCGCGGAGAGCGTCCCGGTCGCCCTCGAAGTCTATCGTGACCGTCGGGCGCCGCGGCTCACCGTCCGCCTCCACCCACTCCTCGTCGCTGACGTCGAGCGTGAAATCCTCGCGCCGCATCTGGGTGTGCCGAGATACGCGGGCGCACGACTTGAACGTGACGCCACCGGTGACCTCGCGCCGTCGCGGGCGACCATCGAATGTACATCCGATTACAGGTCAGGGTTCGTCCTCCGACGAGCTTTAAGTCACGTGGGAGTCAAGTGGGGGAAGACACGCCATGTCCAGCGACCCCGAGAGCGCGTCCGATCAGGAGGGCGGGCTACAGACGCGCCTCTCACGTCTCCTCGAGATGCTCCGCGGGTCGTCCGTCCCCGCGGCGGACTACCGGCCGGCCGAGCACGGCCCGCTGGTGTCCTTCGACGGACTCGCGGGCTACGAGGAGGTGGATCGCTACTGGGTCAACGCGCCGTACGCGTTCGTCTGGATCGGCTACGACGACGACGCGAGCGAACACCGCTACCACGTCGTCGAACCGTCCCTGAACGACGTCGAACGCGAACTCCTCCAGCACCTCTTCGAGGACGTGCGCGACACCCTCGTCTACGACGCCGAGTACGAGACGGAGGACGCGGAAGGGATCCTCCGCGAGCGAGCGCGCGAACTGCTCGAAGACTACGGGGCCGAGTTGGACGAGAACGCCTTCCACCGCATCTTCTACTACCTCCACCGGGCGTTCGAGGGGTTCGAGAAGATAGATCCGCTGATGCACGACGACCACGTCGAGGACATCTCCTGCGACGGCTACGAACTCCCGCTGTTCGTCTACCACGACCAGTACACGGACGTCGAGACGAACCTCACCTACGAGGAGGAGGCGCTCGACAGCTTCGTCGTCCGCCTCGCCCAGCAGTCCGGCCGTCACATCAGCATCGGCGACCCGGTGACGGAGACGACGCTCCCCGACGGCTCGCGCGCCGAACTCGCGCTCGGCGAAGAGGTCACCCCGCACGGCTCCGCGTTCACCATCCGCCAGTACTCCGAGGAGCCGTTCACGCCCGCGACGCTCGTCGACTACGGGACGTTCAGCATCGAACAGATGGCGTACCTCTGGCTCGCCATCGAGTCGAACAAGAGCCTGATCTTCGCGGGCGGCACCGCGTCCGGGAAGACGACGTCGATGAACGCCGTCTCCATGTTCATCCCGCCGCGCTCGAAAGTCCTCACCATCGAGGACACCCGCGAACTCACCCTCTACCACGACAACTGGCTCTCCTCGGTCACCCGGGAGAGCCTCGGCGAGGGCCGAGAGATCACGATGTACGACCTCCTGCGCTCCGCGCTCCGCCACCGCCCCGAGTACATCGTCGTCGGCGAGGTGCGCGGCGAGGAGGCGATGACGCTCTTCCAGGCGATGAACACCGGGCACACGACGTACTCGACGATGCACGCCGACAGCGTCCAGACGGTCATCAACCGCCTCGAGAACAAACCCATCGACGTGCCGCGCGCGATGATCCAGAGCCTCGACATCCTCTGCGTGCAGGCGCTCACGTACGTCGACGGCGAGCGCGTGCGTCGCAACCGCGTCATCGCCGAAATCGAAGGCATCGACCAGCGCACCGGCGACCTCGACTACTCCACCGCCTACGAGTGGAACGCGGGCGAGGACCGGTTCGTCGAACAGGACAGCGCCGTGCTCGACGAGATACGCGACGACCGCGGGTGGAGCCGCTCCGACCTCCTGCGCGAACTCCGCAACCGCGAGCGCGTCCTCCGATATCTCGTCGAACGCGACGTCACCGACTACCGGCAGTTCACCTCGCTCGTGAACGCCTACTACGCGAACCCCGAGCGCGTCGTCGAGCGCGTCGAGGAACACCTGGACGAATGACCCCGCTCGCGCTCCTCCCGCTCGTCGCCGCCGTCACCGTCGTCGTCATCGGCGCGTGCACCCCGCTGAGCGCCACCCTCGACCGTCTCGTGACGCGGCTCGCGATGACCGTCTTCGGCGGGTACGCGCGACACCGGCGGAGCGCGAACCGCGAGCACGCCATCGCGCTCCGCGCCGCCCACGTCTCCGTCCCGTACGCCGTCTACGCCGCCCGCACCCTCCTCTACACCGCCGCCGCCGTCGCCGCCGGGAGCGTCATCGGCGTCTACGCCGTCGCCGCGTTCCTCCTCGCCCTCCCGCTGCTCCTCGCCGCCGTCCCGTCCGTCCAACCGCTCTCCCCGCTCGCGACGCTCTCCGCGCCCGCGCTCGTCGCCGTGCTCGTCGTCCCCGCTATCGCCGTCGGCGCCGCCGCCGGCGCGCTCACCTACCAGTTCCGCTGGTCGCTCCCGCAGTATCGAGCGAGCGCGCGCGGCCGCGAAATCGACGACACCATCCAGCGGAACGTCGCGTTCATGTTCGCGCTCTCGCGCTCCGGGATGCCGTTCACGGAGATACTCCGCATCCTCGCCCGGAACGACCACGTCTACGGGGAGACGGCGACCGAGTTCGGCGTCGCCGTCCGCGACGTCGACCTGTTCGGCTCCGACCTCATCAGCGCGCTCCGCCGAACCGGCGAGCGCACCCCGAGCGACACGCTCGCCGAGTTCGTCGAGAACCTGATGAGCGTCCTCCAGTCCGGCCAGCGCGTCAGCGCCTTCCTCCGCGACCAGTACGACCAGTACAAGCAGGAGGCGGAGAGCGAACAGGAGCGCTTCCTCGAACTCCTCTCCACGCTCGCGGAGGCGTACGTCACCGTCTTCGTCGCCGGCCCGCTCTTCCTCATCACCATCCTCGTTGTCATCGGCCTCGTCGTCGGCGGCACCCTCCCGTTCCTCGAACTGTTCGCGTACGTCATCATCCCGCTCGCCACGTTCGGCTTCGTCGTCTACCTCGACAGCATCACGAGCGACGCCACCTTCGACGCCGACCTCGACGAGGACCCCGGCTACGAGGTCGACCCGACGCCCGACGCCGACGACGCGGCCGTCACGGACGGCGGCGTGGACGCGTCCGCGCGCGCGAACCGCGAGCGCCTCCGCGCCTACACTCGCATCGAACCGTACCGCTACGCGCTCGCCCATCCCGTCGAGACCATCGTCGGTCAGCCCGTCTGGCTGCTCGCAATCACCGGCCCCCTCGCCGTCGTCTACGTCGCCGTCCGATGGTTCTCCGTGTTCGCACACACTGACGTCGGCGTCGTCCTCGCCGACCGCGCCGCACAGAACGAGTTCGTCGCCGCCCTCGACGACCCGCTCGCGCAGGCCGCGCTCTTCGTCCTCGGGACGTTCGCGCTCGTCTGGGAGATCCGAAGCCGGCGCGTGGACGCCATCGAACGCACCGTCCCCGACTTCCTGGATCGGCTCGCGAGCACGAACGAGGCCGGTCTCCCCATCGTCGAGAGCATCGAGCGCGTCTCGAAGGGCGACCTCGGCGCGCTCGACGACGAACTCGCGCGCACGTGGGCGGACATCCAGTGGGGCGCGCACGTCGAACGCGCGCTCGGCCGGTTCAGCGACCGCGTGCGCACCACCACCGTCACGCGCCTCGTGACGCTCACGACGAACGCGATGAGCGCGACGAGCGACCTCGGGCCCGTCCTCCGCATCGCCGCGGACGAGGCGAAGGCGAACGAGCGACTGAAGCGCAACCGTCGGAACGAACTCGTCACGTACCTCGTCGTCATCTACATCTCCTTCCTCGTCTTCCTCGGCATCATCGTCGCGCTCACCGTCATCTTCGTCCCCGTCATCCCGACCGCCGAACAGTTCGCGGCGAGCAGCGACGTCGTCCAGCAGACCGGCGGCAGCGGCATCGCGGGCGTCGGACAGATCACCGCCGCGACGAAGGCCGCGTACAGCCTCACGTTCTTCCACACCGTCCTCGTGCAGGCCGTCTGCTCCGGCCTCGTCGCCGGACAGATGACCGCGAGCGACGTGCGCGACGGCGCGAAACACGCGTTCCTGATGCTCGCCGTCGCGTACGCCATCTTCCTCGTGTTCGCATGAGAGAGACACCGACCGGCGACCCCGACCCGCACCGCGTCTACGACCGCATCGCCGCGCACTTCTCGCGGACGCGCGAACACCCGTGGCCGGACGTCGCGGCGTTCGTCGACGCCCGCGAGGGAGCGCGCGCCCTCGACCTCGGCTGCGGGAACGGCCGGCACGCCGAACTCCTCGCGGACGTCGCCGACGACGTCGTCGGCGTCGACGCCAGCGCCGGCCTCCTCGCCGAAGCGCGCGAGCGCGCCACGGAGCGCGGCTACGACGTCTCGCTCGTCCGCGGCGACGCCGAGCGCATACCGCTTTGCGATTCGACCATCGACCTCGCCGTCTACGTCGCCACCCTCCACCACCTCCCCTCGCGGGCCGCGCGCGTCGCCAGCCTCGACGAACTCGCGCGCGTCCTCACCCCCGATGGCGTCGCGCTCGTCAGCGTCTGGAGCACCACGCACGACCGCTTCGACGCCGACGCGGGCTTCGACACCACCGTCGACTGGACGCTCCCCGACGACACCGTCGTCCCGCGCTACTACCACATCTACGACCCCGCCGAGTTCCGAACAGACCTCGACGCCTCCCGACTCGCCGTCCGCGACGTCTACGAGTCACGCGGGAACTCCTACGCCGTCGTCAGCCCCGAAGGGAAACCGTCTTAATCGCGCGACCGGAAAGTCGTGATACGCACCGATGCTGAGCAGACCGACGGTCTGCGACGCACGGGGCGTAAGCGAAGCGCAGCGCACCGATGTCCGACAGAGCGTAGCGATGTCGGGCCAGGTGATCGAACGCAGTGAGCGCACCGATGGTGAACAAACCCGAAGGGTTTGTGAGCCCCGGGACGCAAGCGAAGCGCAGCGCACCGATGGTCTAGTGGCTAGGACCTGAGCCTTCCAAGCTCATGGCCCGGGTTCAAATCCCGGTCGGTGCATTCTACCGTCGAGCGGCGAAGAAGGGGGAGCGTCGCGGTTACTGGCCGGCGCCGCTCGCGCCGGTGTTGCTGTCGCCGGAGAGCGTCGTCTCGGAGCTCTGATTCTTCACGTTCACGTTGAACGAGACGGTGGCGACGAGGACGCCGACGTGGTCGGGGTGGGCCTGGAGGTCGTCGTACGCGATGCCGTCGGGCGACGCGAACGAGTAGTTCCCGTCCTCGCCGTTCATCACGATCTCGCTGTTCCCGGAGTCGACGTCCTCGGGGCGGACGTGCTCCCAGGCGCCGCTGCCGAGGGTCGAGCCGCCGACCTGCGAGTCGTTCGGACGCTGGAGTTCGAAGGTATAGCGGAGGTAGACGGTGGTGTTGCGCTGGGTGCCGTCGACGCCGTTGTCGAGCGCGTCCGTCCCCATCGCCGCGCCGTAGTAGCCGGCGTCGACGTCGGGGAAGTTGTTCTGCACGACCTCGGAGCCGACGACGGCGGGATCGGAGTAGTTGTCGGCGCCGCCGATGCTGGTGCCGTCCATGTACGAGGCGTAGTCGACGCCGTTGATACCGCTGAAGTCGAAGCTCGCGTAGTCGGGGCGGCCGTTCTCGTCCGCGACCACGAGCGGGTGCGGGGCGGCGTCCGGGCCGCTCCCGTCCGAGAAGCGGGGGTCCCGGTCGAGCGCCTGCGTGTGCGTCGTGCGGATCTCGTAGTGGCCGGTGGTTCCGGGTTCGCTGACGTCGAGGTCGCTGTTGCTCACCGCGCTCCCGAGCCACGGCGTGGCGCGGAATATCGGGGAGAACCCGTCGCCGGTGTAGCCGCCCTCGTAGGGGCTTCGGCCGTCCGCGTCCTCGACGGCGGCCTCGATCAGGTAGAATATCTTCCCCACGGCGTCGTCGAGGTTCCGCCACTCGATCCGGAATGACGGATCGATCGTGACTCGCCCGACGTCGCCGCGATCGTTCGTGACGAGTCCCGGTGCGCTCGCGCCGATGTCGACCGAGGCGGCGGCGGCGGATCCGCCGAAGGCGGCGATGCCGCCCGCGCCGATCGCGCTCGCGAGACCGAGACCGCCGGCAGTGCGTAGAACGTCGCGTCGTGTGCTGTCCATGGTTGTCTCCGCCAGCGCGTCGGGGCGTCCGCGGGCGTCCCGAGAGGGGGCGACACGCGGTCGAACCAACCGCGCTGACGTTTCTGATCTGACATCTACCGGGGGTTGGTAATGGTCGAGGTAACGGCGTCGAGAGGCGCGCGCGGCGGCCGTTAGCGGCCGACTTACCACGGGAGAGAACGCGGACGTCGGTCGCTCACGCCTCGGTCAGGCCGGCGCGGACGGCGGCGACGATGGCTTCGAGGTCGTCGGGGTTGACGTCGATGTCGAGCGAGATGGCTGGCTGGCCGGTGGTCGTCGATCCGCCGGCGAGGAGGGCGGCGAGCGCGTCCGCGTCGAGGTCGGTGCGGTCGTCGCGCTCCGCGGCCCGGTAGGTGTCGCCGTCGCGCTCCACGAGTCCGGCCCACGCGTAGCAGTCGAGGAGCGTCTCGACGCCGGTGCGGACGCGCGACGTGTCGAGGTCGCGGCCGGCGGCGTCGGCGATGGCGGCTTCGAGGTCGTCCTCGCTCGCGGGCGCGGCGTCCCGGACGGCGTCGGTGAGCGCCCACCCGTCGAGGCGTTCGCGCAGGCGCTCGCGGGCGGCGTCCTCGTCGTCGGCGGCGAGCGCGGCGGCGAGCGCCGCGCCCTCGGGCGTGAGGCGGTGTCGCTGCCCATCGGGGACGAGAACGCCGATGGCTTCGAGGAAGCGGGTCTGCCGGCCGACCGCGTCGGAGACGTCCACGACGTCCTCGACGTCGCTCGTATAGCGGGGGGTGGTGACGGCGCCGGCGTCCGCCCACCCGACGAGTATCTCGCGGAGGCGCTCGAAGCGAACGCCCTTCGGCAGGGGATGCTCGGGCATCGCGTGCCGGTTCGACCGAGCGGCGGAAAAGCCCGCTGGCCCGCGCCGTCGCCGGGGAGACTCAGTCCGCGTCGGCGTGGGCCGCACCGCCGCCGTCTCGGCCGTGGCGGTACATCGCGAGGAACGCGGCGCTCGCGACGACGATGAAGCCGGCGGCGGTCCAGAACGCGATAGCCATGCCGAGGGCGTCCTTGATGAGGCCGACGACGACGGGGCCGACGACCTGTCCGACCTTCCACGAGATGGAGCGCAGGCTCATCGCGGACGCGACGGAGTCGAAGCGCTCGCCCTCCATCACGAACAGCGACATGCTCGCGGGGAGGCGGACGCTGTCGGCGACGCCGATGATGGCGTACGCGACGAACATGGTGAGGAACGCGCCGTCGATGGGGAGCGCGAACTCGCCGCTCCCGAGCGTGAACGCTGGCAGGACGTCCTGTGCGGGGCCGGCGAGCGGGATGGCGGCGGTGCCGACGGCGTACGTGAGCGCCCCGACGAGGACGAAGTAGTGCTCGTTCCCGAGCCTGTCGGTGAGGTCGCCCATCCATCCCTGGAGGGCGGCCTTGACGAGTTTCCCGCCGGCGAGCAGGAGGCCGATGGCGAACGCGCTCACGCCGAACTCGGTGCGCGCGTAGATGGGGAGGAAGAGGATGACCGCCATCTTCCCGACGCTGAACGCGAAGCGGAACGTGACGAGCGAGTTCACCATCGGCCGCCGCAGGAGGTTCCCGAACGTCTCCAGCCCGCTCGCCTCCTCCGGATCCTTCCGCCCGCCGGGGTTCTCGCGGAGGAAGACGTAGACGAGGCCGAACGCGACGAGCGAGATGACGGAGAGCACGGCGAACGTGACGGCGGTGTGGAAGGTGTGAAGGAGGACTCCGCCGACGAGGTCGCCCGCGAAACTGGAGAGCGCGCCGACCTGATTGTAGGAGCCGAGCCACTTCCCGCGCGCGCCGTCGGGGCTTATCTCGCCGACGACGGTCGAGCCCGTTATCCAGAGGAGGCTCGCGCCGAACCCCTGTAGGGCGCGCATCAGGATGACCTCGTAGGCGTTCGAGACGAGCGCGAACCCGACGAACGTCGCGACGTTCACGAGCAGGCCGACCAGGAGGAAGTGCTTCGCGTTGCGCGTGTCCACGAGACGCCCGAGGGGGAGGACGATGACGAGTTGGACGGCGGCGAACGCCGTGCCGAACAGGCCCTCCACGAGCCCCGTCGTCTGGTAGGCGTCCGCGAAGAGCGCGAGCGCGATGAGGATGGTGGAGTAGGCTTGCGCGCGGGCGAACGCCGTCCCGGAGAGCGCGAGGAACTCCCGGTCGGCGAAGACGCCGAGGCGACTGGTCGCTGACACGGTCTGGTCCGTCCTATCCGACGCCCCGGCTTAAGGCCCGCGGGACGGACGCGGCCCGGGTCGGCGGCCGGCCGGACGCGAGCGCGGACGGACGCGCCGCGGGCGGGTTAGAGTTCGATACGCTCGACGAGCTGGTCGTCCTCGCCGACGTTCATCGCGACGATCCGAATCTCGTCCTCGAGGCGGGAGTCGTGGAGTTTCTCCTTCAGCAGGCTGTCCACCTGATAGACGCCCGCGGCGTTCCGCATCCGAATCTCGACGAGCACGGGCGCGCCGTCGCCCTCGCGGAGCGTCACCGACTCGATGGCCTGACTCGATATCGTGTTGATTCCGCGCCCGCCGCGCTCGTAGGGGATGCGCGAACGCCCGCGCTCCATGTCGAGGCCGTCCGCGACCCGGATCACCCCGGCTTCCGTGGTGAGCGGGCGCTCCTCCGTGTGGTGGCAGAGGATGGCGTGGAGGACTTCCGACTTCACGCGCACCGCGTCCGCGGTGTCGTAGAACTCCGGGAGGATCCGATCCAGGAGGTCCGCCGCGAGCGGGATCGACCAGTACGCGTGGTCGTCGCGGTGGACGACGTGCCCGATGTCGTGGAGGGTGGCCGCGAGCGCGACGATCACCGACTCGTCCGCCTCCGAGAGGCCCTGGTCGGCCGCGCCGTTGAACTCGACGCCGCCGCGCTTCAGGAGGTCGTAGAGGCGGAGCGCGCGGTGTCGAACGATCTCGATGTGCTTCGGGCCGTGATCGTTGTACCCCTTCCGCGTCACGGGATTGACGTTCTGCGCCTGGAGGAGCGCCTCCACCTCCGGGTCGCTCCCGAGGAACGCGAGCACCTCGTTCAGCGTCTCGTCCGGGAACGCGTGCTCCGCGTTCGGGTCGTACGCCTGCACCCCGCTGTCGGCGACGTCGGCGCTATCACTCATCGTCGTTCATCGGGCGCGGCACGCTAAAAAGACGGCGGGCACGAACGGTGGTTCGTGGCGCACGCGGGTCACGTTCGTTCCCCGCTCGCGTCTTCGCGATTCCTGCGGAATCGCGTTACTCGCGCCTCGCTCCGCTCGGCGTCGCGTTACTCCGCGGCTTCCGCGGCGGCCTCTTCGACCTCGTCGTAGTCGGGTTCGACGCCGGGGTCGTCGGTCACCCACTTGTACGTGACCTCGCCGTCGGCGTCGAGGACGAAGACGGAGCGCTTCGCTGCCGCGTAGCCGATACCCGCGAAGTCGTCGTCGACGACGTCGAACGCCTCGATGGCCTCGCCGTCGGCGTCGCTCACGAGGCCGAAGGTGAGGTCGTTCTGTTCGCGGAACTCGTTGTTCGCGAACGGCGTGTCGACGCTGACGCCGAAGACGGTCGCGCCGACGTCCTCGAACGCGCCGAGGTTGTCCCGGAACGTGCACATCTCGTCCGTGCAGACGCCCGTGAACGCGCCCGGGTAGAAGGCGAGGACGAGCGGTTCGTCACCGACCTCCTCGGAGAGCGTGAACGAATCGACGTCGCCGTCGGCGAGCGGTGCGGTGAAGTCAGGTGCGTCGTCTCCTACGTCGACCATACTCACCCCCACGGCGCTCACCCCCATCATCGTTGCGCTCTCGGACGCGCGCACCGCAGGCTCACGCGTCGGGGAAGAGCGCGCGCACGTCCGGGTCGCGCTCGCGGAGTCCGTAGACGCCGTCGTCCTCGCGCACCACGCCCGCGTCCGCGAGGTGTTCGAGGTGCGCCGCGGCCTCCCCGGGGCCGTGGAGGACGTGGATGCCGTGCAAGTCCCCGAACAGCGCGGCGCTCACCGACCACGCGTCGGACGGGCCGCGCTCGCGGAGGACGTCGAGGACGTTCTCGGTGCGCTCGACGTGGTGCGCGACGATTTCGCGCGCGCGAGCGATCGGGTCCGCGATGGGGTCGCGGTGGCCGGGCCACGCCGTCTCCGGTGCCATCTCGACGACCCGCGAGAGACTGTCCAAGTACGTCGCGAGCGCGCGTTCGACGCGGAGGTCGGCGCCCCCGACGTTCGGCGTGTACTTCGGGAGGACGACGTCCCCGCTCCAGAAGTCCCGGCCGTCCGCGCTCACGTAGCCGACGTGCCCGGCGGTGTGGCCGGGGAGGTGGCGGACCGTCAGCGTCCGCGGGCCCGCGCGCAGCGCCTCGCCGTCCGCCACCGTCGTCACGTCCAGCGTCCCGGACGCCACCTCGTCCTCGATGGCGAGCACGGACAGGACTTCCTCGCGCTTCCCCGCGGGCATCCCCCACGCCTCGAAGCGCTCGCGATGCAGACGGCGCGCCGCCGCGACGGCGTCCGGGCGACGCGCCGCCAGCCCCGCGTCCGCCTCGTGGACGTACACCGTCGCGTCGCTCTCCCGCTGCAGCCACCCAGCGAGGCCCGCGTGATCCCCGTGATAGTGCGTCAAGAGCACGCGCTCGACGTCCGCGAGCGAGCGCCCGAACGACTCGAACGCCGTCGCGAGCGCGTCCCGGACCGACCGCTCGTCCGCGCCGACGTCCACGAGCGTCAGCGGACCCTCCCCGTCCTCGCCGAGGACGTACACCGTGTTCTCGCCCTCGAACGCCGTATTCGTGAGACTGACCGATCGCACGACCGTCCTTCCGTGCGCCGCGTTACCAATCTATCGACCGGCGGCCCCACGCCATCGGGCGACCCGCGGACGACCGAACCGGCCGAGACGCCCGCACGTGTCCCCGAGGCGCGCTCTCCCGTCAGAATACCGCGAGGAGCAAAAAGCCTATAACTGGCAGTAGGCTACGGATGGTTAGAGATGCTCACCAGTACCCCACTCTTCATGGGCGGCTTCCCGGGCGGGATGGAGCTCGCGCTCATCGTGCTCGTCGTCGTGCTGCTCTTCGGGGCGAACAAGATCCCGAAACTCGCGCGATCCACGGGGCAGGCGATGGGCGAGTTCCAGCGCGGTCGCGAGGAGATCGAACAGGAACTCGAAGACGTCCGCGAGGGCGCTACCAGCAGCGACGACGCCGAAACCGTCGAATCCAGCGCCGTCGACGCCGACAGCGACTCCACCGAGACCACGACCGAGTCCGCCACCGAATCCGCCACCGACAGCGACTCCACGAAGAACTAGCGGCGAAGAGTAACGGTTTTTCACCCCAAGCCCCGTAGCGGCCGCCACGGGGCGTGTGGCCAAGCGGATACGGCGAGCGGTTCCTAACCGCTAGATCGCGGGTTCGAGTCCCGCCACGCCCGTACAGCGAGGAGCGTAGCGACGAGCGAACCGGGCGGTGGCTACGCGAGAGCAAAGCTCTCGCTGAGTCACACTCGCTCACGCCGTTCGCTCGCGTGACTCCCGCCACGCCCGCTATTCTGCCGAGCGACGCGAGACCAGCGGTGCGTTCGCTTCGCGCGCCGTCCTCGCCAGTAGGTTCATTCGGCGGGAGCGTCAGGTGTTCGTATGGGCCGGGAGCGTGGGCAGTCGGAGGTGGTCGGGGTCGTGTTACTGCTCGGGCTGACGATCGCGGGCACGACGGTTCTCGTGACGGCGAGCGGCGGGGCGATAGACGCGACGCAGCAGCGCGCGGCGACGGAGAACGCGGAGAACGTGATGACGCTGTTCGACGCGAAGGCGTCGCTGGTGGCGCTCGGGCGGACGGACGCGCAGGCGGTGGATCTGCCGCGTGGCGCGAGCGGCACGTACGAGGTGCGCCCGGGAACGGGCTGGATAGAGCTGTCGGGGGAGAACACCACGCTCGTGCCGCGGACGTCGCTCGGGTCGGTGGTCTACGAGAACGGCGAGACGACCATCGCGTATCAGGGCGGGGGCGTGTGGCGCTCGCAGGGGAACGGGACGGTGGCGATATCGCAGCCGGAGATGCACTACGAGTCGCAGACGCTGACGATACCGATCATCTCCGTGACGTCCCCGCCGGGCGACCGACGCGGGTCGATGCGGGCCGTGATCACGCCGTCGAACGTGGACGTGCAACTGTATCCGAACGCGGCGCAGGGGAACCCCATCTCGGGGGAGAACCTGACGCTCCGAGTGCACAGCGCGTACGCGGAGGGGTGGGCGTCCTACTTCCGCTCGCAGTTCGACGCGAACGCGACGGTGTCGAACGGCAACGTCTCGGTGCCGCTCTCGACCATCGGCGAACGAGGGACGACGTCGCTCGCGGACCGGAACATCGGCATCCGCGGGATGGCGAGCGGGCACGCGCTCACGGAACTGAACGTCTCGCTGGCGGCGGGGTCGAGCAAGTTCTCCAGTATGGACGCGACGTTCAAGGCTGACGCGGGCAGTCGGACGTTCCGCGTGGACGTCCAGAAGCCCCAGAGCGGGAACGTGAAGTGCGACGGCGACGGCGGGACGGAGACGCTCCCGGTCCGGATGTCCTACTCGAACGGCACGTACTACCAGTCGTGGAAGACGACGTACACGGGCTACTGCGTGGACGGGACGCCGACGCTCGCGTTGAACCTGACGTCGCCGACGCACAATTTCACGTACGAGGAGCCGTCGAAATCGCCGTTCGGGGACGAGGCGTACGCGTCCGCGGTGCGGTTCGACCAGCACATGCCGGTGGACGGGAACGTGACGTACGGGTCCGCGGCGGGCGCGACGCACACCGCCCCCGCGGACTTCCTGACCGCGCACTACATGGCGCTCGTTCGGGACAACACGGCCGTCAGCCTCGAAATCTACCGCGGGAACAACGCGGCCGCGGACTTCGACTCGTCGACGGCGACGGTCGACTACAACGAGAGCAGTCAGGCCGTCACGTTCCTGCACGCGTCGTCGAACAACGTCTCGGTCCGCCTCACCTGAACGTGACGCGGACGGCGGTCCGCTGGACGACGACCGTCGAGGCGTTCAGCTGACAGGAGACGGTGGTTCGCGCGCCCGCAGCGGCGGTGGTGACGTTCGTGCAGTGCCGGTCGAAGTAGCGCTCCCACGGCCCGGGTCGCGTCGTGGTGACGTTCGCGTGGAACGGCGCCTCGGTGTATCGGTCGACCTGTCGGCGCTCGGGGTCCACGACGCGTGCGGTGACGAGAGTGCGGCCGCCGCCGACGGCGGCGGTGCCGGGGACGTACGTGTCGACGACCGGGACGAGCGCGACGTCGCCGAAGCGCGCGTTCGGCGCGGCGAGCATGGCGGCGTTCCCGCCCTGCGCGCGCAGGACTGCGCCGTCCACGTAGACGATTTCGTTCCCGTCGAGTTCGTATATCAGCGGGGTGACGCTCCGACTCACCGATCCGTTCGCGCTGGAGACGTTCACCGTCACCGGGTCGCCCGCGCGCAGCGTCGCGGCCGACAGTCGAAGCGTCGTGCTGCGGGCCGGCGAGCCCCTGTTGACGACGTCGTCGACGTTCGAGCGCAGCACGTCGAACGCCATCTGCGCGTTGTCGAGCTGTTCGGCCGTCCGCGCGTCCTGGAGGCTGCCGACGCCGGACGTGTAGACGAGCGCGACGGTGATGGTGATGAGCGAGAACACGAGCACGAACCCGACGACGTCGCTCACGGCGCGCTCGGAGCCGTCCGATTCGACCGCGCGTCGCGGCGGCGGGGGCTGACCGGTCATCGCACGCCCCCGTCGCGGAACGCCAGCGTCCCGTTCGCCGCGGCGACGGTGAGCGGGCCGCCGCTCCGGGAGTCGTTCTGGACGTCGAGACCGACGGCGACGGTCCGCGTGACGGCGACGGACGACCCGCGCACGTCGAGGCGTATCCGGGCGGCGTCCCCGACGTCGGTGACGGTGACGCGGTAGCCGTGGCCGACGATTCGCTCCGGCGCGTTCGCGGCGACGGTGACGCGGTCCGCGTCGCTCGTGCGCGCGAGTCGGTCGGCGGTCGCGAGGTCGTTCACGAGGCGTTCGGTGACGACCGTCGCCTGCGTCTCCGCGGCCTGGTGGCGCTGGGTGGCGACGTAGTCGCTCGTCGCGACGAGCAGGCCGGTGACGAGCAGGAGCGCGACCGTGATGTTGAGGACGTAGCCGACGACCGTCGAGACGCCGCGCTCGCTCACATCCGCCACACGACCACCTCCACGCGAACCGTCGAGTAGACGGCCGTCTCGGAGGCGTCGGCCGCGAAGTAGTTCGCGTCGGCGAGCGTCCGAGTCGTCGGTTCGACGCCGCCGCTCCCGTTCGGCCGATAGAGTCGGTCGCGGTCGTAGAGCGTCACCGTCCGCGCGGCGGTCACGGCGTTCTCCGTCGGCGCGCCGTTGTAGACGATCGGTTTGACGTTCCGTTCGAGACCCGGACCCTGCGGGTAGACGACGCGGACGTTGTACGCCACGCCGCTCCCCTCGAACGTCTCGTTCAGCCGGTCGAGGAACGCGAGTCGGGTCGGGCCGCTCCCGACGTAGTAGCCGCGCGCGCCGGTGTCGTAGAAGCTCGCGTTCGTGCTGTTCCAGTAGCGGACTGCGCGCCGTAGTTCGCCGTCGTCGCTCGTCGCGAGCACGCCGTGTGCGGCCGCGCGCTGCTGGCTCTCGATGTGCTGGTTCGCCGTCGACGCCGTCAGGGGCGTCACCGCGGTCATCTGGAGGGCGAGCACGATGCTCATGACGACGAGGAGCGCGGCCGCGACGCCTTCGAGGGTGTGCGCTTGCGCGCGCGAGGTCACCACACGCTCACCCGGAGTTCGCCGCGCTCGCCGTCGTAGGTGACGACGCGCCACGCGACGGCCGTCTCCTCGGACGGCGGCGGCGCGGCGCCGCGCGCGACGCGCACGGTCCCGTTCGCGCCCTCGACGGTGACGTTCACGAACGTCGTGGCCGGGAGGTGGAGGTCGTCCCGGAGCGCGTTCTCGTCCGACGGGAGGGCCTGCACCGCCGTCTCGTTCAGGACGTAGGGGTCGCCCTCGACGGCGAGTTCGTCCTGCACGAGGTCGTCGGCGAGTCGGTTCGCGACGACGGGCGCCGCCTCCTGGCCGCCCGTGAACGGCGCGACGAGGCCGGGCGCGAACGTGAAGACGAACGCCGTCGTGATGAGGAAGACGCTCATGCCGATGGCGAAATCGAGGGTGGTCTGGGCTCTGTCTGTCATATGAACGCGAACGTGAGCAGCGCGACGGTCGCCAGCACGAGCGCGAACTTCACGCCGGAGAGCAGGTCGGCGTCGCGGATGTAGCCCGCGATGAACCCGGAGAGGATGCCCTGGAAGGTGACGGCGTGGAAGAACATCATGTGCAGGAGGTCGGTGTCGATGCTCGCGCCGAAACTCATCCCCTGACTCGTCGCCTGCGAACTCGCCCCGCCGGCCTGCGATGCGAGGCCGGACATCACGTCGAGGAACTTCACCTGCAGTATCGCCATCACGGCGAGCAGCGTGAAGTACGTCATCAGGATGATGACCACCTGCATCCGCGTGCGGGACTTGCGCTCGCGCTCGATGTCGTCCTGGCTCTCCGAGGCCTGCGCCGCCGTCGTCAGCACGGCCGAAATCTGCGATGACGCCTCCTGTGCCTTGCTCACGAGCTTCACCGTTCGGGCGAGCCGCGGGATGTGATACTTGTTGTTGAACTCGACGAGCGCGTCCGTCAGGCTCGTCCCGTAGTTCACCTTCGCGTGGATCACCGCGAACTCCTCACCGAGCTTTCCGGACGTCGTGTCCGCGACGGTGCGCATGGATTCGAGGAGCGTCAGCCCCGTGTCGTTCGCCGAGGAGAGCTTCCGGAGGTTGTCGGAGAGCTTGTTCGTGATGCGGTGTCGCGTGCGGACGTTCCACTCGCGGAAGACCGCGAGCGGGAGGAAGACGACGTACATCGGGAGGTAGACCCACGCGAACGTCGCGCCGATGGGGCGCGCCTGCAGCCGCGCTATCGAGAGCGGCGCGGTGCCGCCGAGCACCGCGAGGCCGACGAGGACGAGCGCGACGGGGACGGTGAGCGCGAGCGTGTAGAGCGGGTTGTCCCGGAAGAACAGGTGGGGGTGGGTGAGTATCCACTTCGCCTCGTGCGAGCCCTCGCGGCGGTAGACGCGCGTGAAGAGCGCGCCCGCGTCGCGGAACCGCGCGACGACGCCGAGGTCGAACGGCCCGCGGCGGTGGTCGCTCTCGGTGTCGGCGTCGCCGGGGCGGAGGTAGCCGTCGCCGGGTTCGTCCTCCTTCACCGTGGAGACGAGCACGAGGAAGCCGACGCCGACGATGGGGATGAGCACGTAGACGGTGCCGTAGAGCAGGAGCGTCTTCGCGTCCCCGAGCATGCTCATGATGACGAGGATGATGATGAGGAGGAGCGGGAACAGCGAGAGCGTCATGTACATCTCGCCGAACAGTTCGAGCGTGTCGAGCGTCAACTCCTGTTGCTGTTTCGCCGTGCGGAGGTGCTTGTCCTTCTTGTCGGAGAGGAAGTCCGTCATGTCCCCGCCCGAGTTCACGATGGAGAGCATGTCCGTGAGGAACTGTCCGAGTTCGTCCGACGGCGTCTCCATCGCGCGATTCCGAACCGCCGTCCGGTAGTCCGTGTCGAAGTACTCCGTCTCCTTGACGATAGCGCGGAACTCCTCCGAGACGGCGCCGTACGTGTCGTCCGCCTTCGCCATCGCCTCCAGTATCTCCAGTTGGTTCAGTCCGCCCATCGAGAGCGCGTACATGAACGCGACGGCGTCCGGGAGGAGCATGTTGATCTCTCGCTCGCGCTCGCTCGCCTCCATGTAGGGGATGCCGACGAGCGCGCCGAACCCGAGCGCGAACCCGATGGCGCCGAAGACGATACCGGTCGAGACGACGAGCGCCGGCACCTTGATCAGGTTGATGAAGTCCGCGAGCGCCTGGTTCGCGATGTAGAGGCCGATGAGGCTCTCCGTCTGGACGACGCCCGTGACGAACAGCACCCAGCCGAGGAACGTCCCGAGCACCCAGAGGAGGACGCCGGTGGCGACGCCGACGCCGAGCGCGCGCGAGAGGTAGAGTTCGACGTTCTCGTCCCGATGGGCCTCCGCGAGTTTCCGCTCGACGTCCGCGACGATGTCGCTCGACTCGCTGAACACGCGCTCGTAGAGCGGGTAGAACGTCCGCCCGAGCGCGTCCGTCCGGGCGCGAAAGCCCGCGTCGCCGCCGAGACTCATCGCTCGTCCTCGCGCGGCGACCCGCCGTCGGCCGACGCGGACCCGCTCTCGTCGCCCGACTGTTCGTCGCGCGCGTCCGTCGACTCGTCGTCACGCGCGTCCGTCGACTCGTCGTCGGTCGTCTCCGCCGTCTCGTCGAGCGTCGGCGTCCCCTCGCTCTCGTCCACGACGACGTCGCCGTCGGCCGCGTCGCGCGCGGCCTGCGTGAGCGTGAAGCTGATGTCCGGCGACTCCTCACCGCGGTACTCCTCGAATAGCTCCTCCTCGGCGCGTTCGATGAGCTCGCCGGCCTCCTCGTATATCTCGTCGCTCGGATCGGGCCGGGGGACCATCTCCTCCTTCTCCGGGTCCACGTCGATGAGGACGGACTCCATCCCGCGGAGGTCCGCGAGGCTCGCTTCGAGGGCGTCGTTCGCCATCAGCGTGAGGATGGTCTCCGGGTCCGCGATGTACGCCTGCAGGGTCGCCGCGACCTGCGTGTACTCGTTCAGGCCGTGCCGGATGAGGTAGGCGAGCACGACCTGTCGCTCGAAGAGTTCGCGCTCCAGTTCCTCGCGCGTCCACCCGCGGTCGAACTGGATCTCGTCCATCGTGTTCGAGTCGGCGAGCTGACGGAAGACGTCGGTCTCCGGCTCCCACTGGAAGACGTCGCTGACGTTGATCTCGTCGTTCTCCGCGTCGTAGCGGTTGATCTCCGTGATGTTCCGATTCCGGCGGACCTTCCGGCCGCGAACGCGCGTCTGCGCCTGGATGGACACGAGGTCGAGCGCGGTGAACAGCGTCTTCGAGACGTTGATCGGCTCCGTCGTGAACCGCTTCAGGACCTCCCCGACGTTGTCCGCGTGGAACGTCGTGTACGTCGTGTGCCCCGTGCTCATGACCTGGAAGAGCGTTCGACCCTCCTCCCCGCGCACCTCGCCCATCACGATGTAGTCGGGGCGCTGGCGGAGCGCCGCTTCGAGGAGGTCGAACTCGTCGATGTCCCCCTTCTCGTCCTCGCCGAACGACGGCCGAGTGACGGACGCCACCCAGTTTCGCTGCGGGAGTTCGACCTCGCGCGTGTCCTCGATGGACACGATCTTCGCGTTGCTCGGGATGAACAGCGAGACGGCGTTCAGACTCGTCGTCTTCCCCGAGGCGGTGCCGCCCGCGAAGATCAGGCTCTTGTCGTTCTCGATGCAGAGCCAGAGGAACGCCATCTCCTCCAGCGAGAACGTCTTCCAGTTGATGAGGTCCACCGGCGTGAACGGGACGTCCTTGAACTGCCGGATCGTGTAGTTCGTCCCGTGATCGGACACCTCACGGCCGAGCGTCAACTGGGCGCGCGAGCCGTCCGGGAGCGTCGCGTCCACCTGCGGCTGGCGCTTCGAGATGCCCTTCCCGGAGCGCTGCGCGAGCTTCACCACGAAGTCGTCGAGGCGCTCGGTGCCGTGCCGGACGTTCGAGATGAGCTGTTCGTGGTCGGTGTGGTAGACGAACACCGGGGACTCGTAGCCGTCGCAGGAGATGTCCTCGACGTTCACGTCGTGCTTGATGCCGTCGATGCGCTCGTAGCCGATGAAGTCCCGCTTCAGGTAGTAGAGGAGCTTCTCCACCTGGTACTGCGTGAGCGTCTCCGGGTCCTCCGCGAGCACCGCGGGCTCCGGGCGCGCCGCGAGGCCCGCGAGGCCGCTCGGACTCGCCAACTCGTCCCCGGGCGCGCGGACCGTCCCGCCGCCGTCCCCGCGGCCCGTGACGCCGTCGACGAACGCCTTCAAGCGCTCGCCCACCGACGCGTCGCTACCCCCCAGCACGCTCCCGAGGCCGCCCGACGATCCGTCGCCGTCGACCGCGGCCCCGTCCTCGATGGTCGCGTCCGCGTCGTCGTCGACAGCCTCACCGCCGCCGCCGTTCGTTCCGTCGTCGGCGCTCACATCGCCGCCGCGCGAGAGCGGCGCGCCGTCGCCGGTGATGTCGTCCACGAACGCCTTCAGGCGCGCGACGACGTCGTCGCCGTCCTCCGGCCCGGTGTAGACGTCGTAGCGGTCGAGCAGGTCGCGCGTCTCCCGTTCGATGACGTTCCGGCGCTCCTCCAGCGACCCGTCCGCCGCGATGTCGTCGTTCGCGTACTTGATCGTCGTCCGAAGCTTCCCCGTGAGGAACGACTGCAGGTCGTCCTCCAGTCGGTTCTGGTAGGGCTCGACGAGGTAGTACTTCATCTCGTTCTCGCGCGCGGAGTGGAAGAGCACGACGAACGCGTACGGCTTGTTCACCCAGTAGCGCTCCACCTCCTCGAAGTGCGTCTTCTTCTCCAGCGCGACGGCCTTCTCGAGGTCGTAGCGGTTCGCCATCGTCGCGTTCCCGTGGACGTCCGAGAAGAACGCGTCCTCGTCCACCGCCTCGTCCACGTCGAGCGTTCGCTCGTCTACGAGCTCGTCCGTCTCCGCGGCCGCGTCGTCGCCCTGCGAGAGCGCGGCGGGGAGGACGGCCGGATCGAACCCGAGATACTCCGCCGGATCGAACGGGATGACCTCGTCCTCGGCGTCCGTCGGCGGATTCCCGTCCTCGTCGTAGTAGTACTCGCGCTTGAAGTCCTCCCACGAGTACTGGCCCTTCACGACGGGCGGGAAGCGATAGGTATCCTTCGCTCGCTCCGCCGTCTCCGCGGCCGACGCCTCGCCGTAGGAGAGCGCTCCCGGGAGTTCGTCGGGGTCGAACCCGAGCCGCTCCGCCGGGTCGAACCGAACCACGTCGCCCTCGTCGTCCGTCGGCGGGTTCCCGTCCACGTCGTAGTAGTACTCGCGCTTGTAGTCCTCCCACGAGTACTCGCCCGTCACCGCGCGGGACGCGTCGTCCGTCCCGTTCCCGTCGGCGTCGTCGGACTCGGCATCGCCAGCGTCACGCGCGTCGTCGCCCGCGGCCTCGTCCCGCGCCGACTCCGTCTCGCGCGTACCGTCCTCCGACGCACCGTCGTCCGCCGGCGTCGGCGACTCCTCGTCCCCCTCCGCGCCGGCGTCGTCGGACTCGTCGGTGGCCATTCGCTATACGTTCGGGCACCCGACTGAAAAACGCTTGTGGCTCCTTCGACCGCGGATACGTCGCTCGTCTGTCGATTCGCGCGCTCGTACCGACGCTCCGCGGACGCACTGCTCGCGGCGCTTCCGTCGCCGCTCACGGCTCGCGCCGTTCGCGCGTTCCGCCGACTCGCTTCGCTCGGCCGCGTGGCTCGCGTGTCGCTCCCACGGGTCGCTCCCGCTC
>Ga0207755_100223_pt1 | contig 32742 bp, 30 predicted proteins | sample A23P2SouthBayCA_FD_187734 | JGI IMG/M metagenome (GOLD analysis project Ga0207755, IMG submission 187734) | Aerobic enrichment media microbial communities from Bioluminiscent Bay, La Parguera, Puerto Rico - A23 P2 (SPAdes) | ecosystem: Environmental > Aquatic > Marine > Unclassified ...
GACGCCGTCCTGCTCGCCGCCGACGCCGCGCCCCGAGACGCCGACGCGACGACGCTCGCCGCCGCGAACGCCGCGAACGCCGGCGTCACGAGCGCGCTCCTCGCCGCGAACGGCGCCGACGGCCCCGAGAACGCGATCCGATCGCATCCCGTCTTCGCCGTCCTCGACGACGAACTCGCGAGTGACGACGCCGACGTCGCGGCCGAGGACGCCGACGCCTGCGAGTTCGCCGACGGCGGCGACCCCGCGGCCGACGCCTGCGAGTTCGACGGCGACGGCGTCGACGTGTTCGGGGAAGACACGACCGGGTTCGCCCTCGACCCCGCCTGCGAGCGCGTTCACGACGCCGCGAGCCGTCGATACGTCGCCCCCGTCGCCGTCCAGTCCGCCGTCACCGCCGCCGCGGACCTCGCGTCGCGCGCCGACGTCGACCCGAGCGACGTCGCGGCCGTCACCCTGCGGACGTTCGACCCGCTCACCCTCCCCGCGCCGACGACCGACCCCGACCCCGCGACGCCCGCCGACGCCGCGCGCTCGCTCCCGTACGCGCTCGCCGTCGCCCTCCGCGAGCGGACGTTCGCGCCCGCGCACTGCGACCCCGTGGACCCAGACGCCGTCTCGCTCGCCCGCCGCGTCACCGTCCGCGAGACGCCCGCGCTCACCACGCAGGTCGACGCCGGCCTCCTCCCCGCCGTCCTCGACGTCGAACTCTCTGATGGCACCCGCCACCACACCGAAGTCGGCGCCGCCCCCGGCCACCCCACCCAGCCGATGGACTGGGACGCCCTCGCCGACACCGCCCGCGAACGCCTCCCAGCCGAGCGCGTGCGCGAACTCCGCGACGCCTGCGAGACGCTCGACGACGACGGCATCGACGCCCTGCTCGCCGCGCTCGCCTGACCCGGAGGCCGAACTTATACGGACTCGTCGCCTAGTCGTCACTCGATGAGCACCCGCACGCGCGCGCTCGACACGCTCGTCTACGGCGTCGACGTCCAGAGCGGGGACGTTCGGGGCGACGCCCCCTCCTACGCCCTCGTCACCTACGACGGCGACGAGGTCGAGCGCGACGTCGTGACGCGTCGCAAACTCCTCCGTCTCGTGGACGACGAACGCCCCGACATCGTCGCCACCGACAACATGTACGAACTCGCCGCCGACAAGGACGCGCTCGTGCGCCTCCTCGGCGGCCTCCCAGACGAGACCAAACTCGTGCAGGTCACCGGCGACGAGCGCCCCGAACCCCTCTCCCGGGTCGCGAAACGCCACGGCGTCCCCTACGGAAAACCCGCAATCGAGGAGGCCGAGGCCGCGGCGCGCCTCGCCGCGCGCAACGTCGGCTACGAGGTGTCCGCGTTCACCGACGAGACCACCGTCAAGGTATCGCGCGGGCGCTCCACCGGGAAGGGCGGGTGGAGTCAGGACCGCTACACGCGCCGCATCCACGGGAACGTCAAGCGCGAGACTCGCGACGTCCAGTCGAAACTCGACGACGCCGCCCTCGATTATGAGCGCGACGTCACCGAGAAGTACGGCGGCTTCTCGAACGCCGTCTTCACCGTCGAGGCGCGCCCGCAGGACATCCCCGTCTCGAACAAGCGCGCCGGGGACGTCCGCGTGGAAGTCGAGCGCGTCCGCCGGGACGGCCTCACGTTCGAACCGCTCGCGAAGCGCCGCGACCGGGTCTTCGTCGGCGTCGACCCCGGCACCACGACAGCCGTCGCGCTCGTCGACCTCGACGGCCACGTCCTCGACGTCCTCTCCACGCGGACGGCCGACACCGCCGACGTCATCGAGTGGATCGTCGAACGCGGCCGGCCCGTCCTCGTCGCCGCGGACGTCACGCCGATGCCCGCCACCGTCGACCAGATCCGGCGTAGCTTCGACGCCGCGGGCTGGGAGCCCGATAGCGACCTCCCCGTCGACGAGAAACAGCATCGCACGCGCGACACCGGCTACGACAACGACCACGAGCGAGACGCCACCGCCGCCGCGCTCTACGCGCACGACGCCCACGACGACCAGATACGTCGCATCACGCGCAAGACCCCGCCCCGAATCGAGCGCGGCGACGTCGTGAAGCGCGTGCTCGCCGACGGCGAAACCGTCGAAGTCGCCGTGGACGCCCTCACCGACGACGACGGCGACGACGGCGACGACGACCACGAGCACGAAGCGCGCGAACTCACCGAGGAGGAGCAGACGATCAAGCGCCTCCGGGAGCGCGTCGGCCGCCTCGACGACCACGTCACCGACCTCGAAGCCGAACTCGACGCGAAGGACGAGCGCATCGCCGACCTCGAAGCCGAACTCGACGACGCCCGCCGCGAGGAACGCAAGGAAGCCCGCGAGCGCCGCGAGGTCACCCGGCTGGAGTGGGAGAACGACCGGCTCGAATCCGAACTCGACGAGGAACGCGAGCGCGCCGACCGCCTCGCGTCGAAGCTCGAACGCCTCAAAGAGCTCTGGAAGCTCGACCACTCGAACTTCGCGGACGTCGACGGAGCTGACGCCCTCGCCGCCGTCAAGCCCGTCGACCAGTTCACTCGCGACGCCATCGACGCCGCCGACGAGAACTACGGCCTCGCGCGCGGCGACGTCGTCTACTTCCGCGACGCCAGCGGCGCGGGCCGCGCGACCGCCGACCGCCTCGTCGAGACCGACCCGCGCGTCGTCCTCCTCGACGGCGAGACCAGCGACATAGCCGAGGACGTCCTCTACGAGGCCGACGTCCCATTCGGACCCGCCGAAGACGTCACGATCCGCGAAATCGACGAACTCGCCATCGCGCGCGAGGCGGACGTCGCCGCCGTCGAGGACGACTACCGGGAGCGCGCCGCCGAACGCGACAAGGAGGAGACCGAGAGCATGGTCGACTCCATCATCAGCGAACACCGCGCCGAACGGGACTAACGCGGTTCCGAGCGAACGCGGTTCCGAACGCAGTGAGGAACCGCGGAAACGGCGAGCGGGGAGGGAGGACCCGCGAGCGAGGCCGGCTGTTCGTTCGACACCGCAACCGCTAACCCGTTCGTCCCGTTTTGCCACTCTATGGACGCCTACGAGCGCATCACTCGGAACGCGGCGGAAGTCGTGACCGAGGAGGAGGTCCGCGCGCTGGCGGACGACCCGGACGGGAAGCGGGCGTACGTCGGCTACGAGCCGTCGGGCGTGCTCCACATCGGCCACCTCCTCACGGCGAACAAGCTCATCGACCTCCAGGACGTGGGGTTCGACGTCACCATCCTCCTCGCGGACGTCCACGCCTATCTGAACGACAAGGGTTCCTTCGAGGAGATTCGGGAGACGGCGGAGCGGATGCAGGAGCAGTTCCTCGCGTACGGCCTCGACGAGGACGCGACGGAGTTCCGGTACGGGTCGGAGTTCCAGAGCGACGAGGACTACGTGCTCGACCTGCACGCGCTCGAACGCGAGACGTCGCTGTCGCGGGCGGAGCGCGCGATGAGCGAGATTCAGAGCGGGGACACCGCGCGGGTCTCGCAGGCGGTGTATCCGCTGATGCAGGCGCTCGACATCGAGTATCTCGACGTGGACCTCGCGGTCGGCGGGATGGAGCAGCGCAAGGTCCACATGCTCGCGCGCGACGTCCTGCCGAAGACGGGCTACGACGCGCCGACGTGCCTGCACACGCCGCTCATCGCGGATCTCACCTCGGGCGAGGGGAAGATGAGTTCCTCGACGGGGGTCTCCATCACGATGGAGGACTCGACGGACGAGATCGCGGAGAAGGTGAACTCGGCGTTCTGCCCGCCGACGGCGGACCCGGAGGGCGACCTGGAGAATCCGGTCCTGCAGATCTTCGAGTACCACGTCTTCCCGCGCGTCGAGCGCGTGGTGGTGGAGCGCCCCGAGCAGTACGGCGGCGACCTCTCCTACGACGCCTACGAGGAACTCGAAGCAGACCTGGAGTCGGGTGAACTCCATCCGGCGGACGCGAAGTCGGCGCTCGCGACCTATCTCGACGACCTCATCGCGCCGGGCCGGGAGCGACTGGCGGCGCTCCGCGAGTAGAGGGGGCGAACGACGGCCCTCGTCGCATCCCGTGGCGGGCGGGCCGCGCGTCGCGTCGTGCGCCACGGGGGACGGTCAGCGCACGCGTCCCGCTGGCCCCGGCATCCGCTATGAACGTTCGCCGCGCTCGTGGGTTGGATTTAACCGTATCCCCCGGCTACGAGAGGGTATGAGCGAGGAATCCGGCCGAAAGAACCTCCGGATGCCGGAGGACGACGAGGTGTTCGCCGAGGTGACGAGCATGCTCGGCGCGAACCGCGTGCAAGTGCGCTGTGCGGACGGCACGGAGCGGACGGCGCGGATTCCCGGCCGGATGCAGAAGCGGATCTGGATCCGCGAGGGCGACATCGTGCTCGTGGAGCCGTGGGACTGGCAGGACGAGAAGGCGGACGTGACGTGGCGCTACGAGAAGGGCGACGCGGACCAGTTGCGCGACGAGGGACACATCTGACGTGAGCGGTGATTTCGTCGAGGAGACGGAGGGGGCGGCGGGCGACGAGTGGGAGGACTTGGACGTCTCGGACGACGAGTCGGACCGCATCGCGCGCCGCCAGGACCGCGAGTTCGAGTCGTTCCTGAAGCGCCTGAAGGACGCGGACCAGTTCAAGGTGCAGGACGGCGCGTTCGACGACGCGACGTTCGCGGCGCTCTACAAGCTCGTGCAAGACGGCCACCTCGCGGCCTTCGGCGGGCCGATTTCGACGGGAAAGGAGGCGAACGTCTACGAGGCGGCGGCGCCGGAAGGCGACGACGTCGCGGTGAAGGTCTACCGAATCAACGCGTCGAACTTCCAGCACATGCGCGAGTACCTGGAAGGTGATCCGCGCTTCGAGGGCATCCGCGGGGACAAGAAGGCGGTGGTGCTCGCGTGGACGCGCAAGGAGTTCGCGAACCTCAAGCGCGCGAGCGCCGCGGGCGTTCGAGTGCCGGAGCCGGTTGCGGTGCAGCGGAACGTGCTCGTGATGGAGCTGATCGGTGAGGCGACGAATCCGGCGCCGACGCTCCACGACGTGACGATGGAGAACCCGGAGACGGCCTACGACGTGGTTCGCGAGTACATGCGCCGGCTCTACGGTGCGGGGCTGGTGCACGGCGACCTCTCGGAGTACAACGTCGTCGTGCACGACGGGGAGCTCACCGTCATCGACGTCGGGCAGGCGGTCACCGTCCACCACGGGAACGCGGACGAGTTCCTCCGGCGGGACTGCGAGAACGTCGCGGCGTTCTTCTCGCGGCAGGGCGTCGAGACGGACGCGGACGCGCTCTACGAGCACGTCACGGCCGTGGAGGCGGACCCGACCGGTGAGGCGTCCGCTCCCGGCGATGCGTCCGATAGTGGGGCGTCCGGGGACGGGGCGTAGTCTGGTTCGCGGTCGGGGCGTAGTCAGGGCCGCGGTCTGAGTTCGGCGTCGAGATATGACGTGAGGGAGACGCGCGGCGCGCCGATGGCGTCCTCGCGGTCGGTGGTCGCCTGACCGTAGCGGCCGCCGATGATCGTCGCGAGGACGTGTTCGGCGATCCGGGTCGCGTCGACGTCCCGGAACGTCCCGTCGTCGACGCCGCGCTGAACGATCTCCCGGATCGTCTCCACGATCTCCGCGTCGAGGCGGCTGAACTGTTCGCGGAACGCGTCGTTCGTCACGGCTTGCGCGCGCAACTCGACGAGCACGGCCTGCAGGTCGCGGGTCTTCTCGTCGGGGCGGAGCGGGAGGAGTTTCTCGACGGCGTGGTCGAGGCGCTCCTTCGGGTCGTCGCCGACGTCGGTGTCGAGGCCGTCCTCGAAGCGGTAGATGGCGTAGTCGAGGAAGGCGACGAGGAGTTCGTCCTTCGAGTCGTAGTAGTAGTAGGGCGCGGCCTTCGACTTGTCGAGTTCGTCCGCGATGTGGGACATGGAGAGGTCGGCGTAGCCGTGCGAGAGCAGCGCCCGATAGGTGGCGCGCATGATCTCTTCTTCGGCGTCACTCCACTCGGTCCGTGCTGGCGACATCGTCGCGATGGCCGCGGATACGCGGGGCGGGACTAAAGTCCCGCCGCTCACTCGTCGGGGTCGCGCCGATACCAGATGAAGCCGCCGAGCAGGAGGCCGAGGACGACGATCGCGCCGCCGCCGATGGGGAGGAGCGGGAGCGATGCGGACTGGGTGATGCGGAGCGGGACGGTGTAGGTGGCGGTCCGTCGCGAGACGCCGTTCGGCTCCTCGTAGCTGACCGCGACGTCGAGCGGGTACGTCGTCCCGCCGGCGGTCGCAGAGGCGCTCACGGCGTACGTGACGTTCTTCGTCTCGCCGGGTTCGAGGGTGCCGATGACGCCCGTCCGCTGGTTGCTCTCGACGGGGCGCTGGTAGTACTGCGAGTCGAAGACGAGGCTCGGTCGGACGTCGTGGACCGTCTCGTCGCCGTCGTTGGTGACCTGGACGGTGAGCGTGCTCCAGTCGGAGTCCTTCGGGGTGTCGCCGCGCGTCCCCGCGGGAATCGCGTTCACGGCGGTGACGTCGAACTTGTCCGCGTGCGGTTCGACGGCGACGGTCACCTCGTGGACGTCGCTCGTGTACCGGTCGTCGTAGGCGTTGTCGTACTGGACGGCGAAGGAGACGGGGAGCGAACTGACGTTCGCGGTGTTCGGGACCGTGCCGCCGTCGAGCGAGAAGCGCGCGGACTCGCCGGGCGCGAGGTCCGGGAGCGCGTACTCGCGCTGGTCGAAGGCGACGCCGGAGCCGTTGCCGGCGAGGACGAGCGCGGCGTCGTGGACGGCCTCGGGGCCGGTGTTCGTGACGGTGCCGGTGAGGCTGCCGTCGCCGCGTCCGATCCGGAGGTCGGCGTTCACGTCGCCGATGGCGAACGTCTGCTCGGGGTTCGGCCGGAGGCCGGCGGTGAGCCGTGTCGCGTGTCGGGTGACGCCGGCCGCGTCGTCGAACGTGACGTCGAGCGAGACGGTGTAGTTACGCACGCCGGTCGTGTCGGCGATGGCGGCGCTGTAGTCGAGGGTCTTCGTCTCGTTCGGCGCCCAGTGGTCGACGGACGTGGCGGTCCCGCCCGCGCCGCCGAAGGAGACGTCGGCGCTCGGGGAGGACGCGGCGACGGACGCGTTCGTCGCGGCCTCGCTGCCGGTGTTCTTCACGCGCACCGTGTACGTGCCGCGCTGGCCGACGGACACGTCGCTGGTGGCGTTCACGACGTCGAAGGTCGCTCGGTCGCGGACGACGACGGGCACTTGGAGCGTCTCGGTGCGTTCGCCGTCGTTGTACCGGGGGCTGCCGCCGCCGTAGTAGACGGTCGAGGTGTAGTCGTAGTGCGCGGTCACGGTGAGGTAGTAGGTGCCGGGGTCGGTGCCCTCGGGGACCGTGACGTCGATGCCGTACGGGCCGTTGGTTCCGGGCCCGACGTTCCCCGCGGGATAGGACGTGGCGTGCACGCTGAGCGGGGTGCCGTCGCCGGAGACGTCGAGCGTCGTCGAGCGCGCGGTCTGGACGCGCTGTTCGTAGCGCGCCGGGCCGGCGTGGCCGACGTGGCCGTCGTTCTGCACGTAGAGGGATATCGCGCTCTCGGTGCCGGCGGTGAGTTCGTTGTTCGTCGCGGTGCCACTGAGCGAGGGGTGTCCGGTGACCTGGTCCACTGCCGCGACGGCACTCGGCGCTGCGCTCAGCAGGAGGAGTGCGGTCACGGCGACGGTCGCGTATCTCTTGGCGTTCATGTTAGTCGCTGGTCGGTCGTGCGTCGGTTCCGTCGTCGTTCATCGCCTCGACGTTCGACTGTTCGGAGAGCGATAGCTCGGGGAGGAGGAGGGCGATGAGGAAGGCGACGACGAGCACGGGGATGACGGCGCCGAACATCTTGTCCATGCTCATCGAGACGGCGCGGATGACTTCCTCGCGGAGGGCCCGGCTCACCTGCGGGGTGTGGAGGCTCACGGGGCCGAGCGACCCCCGGCCCTGCGCGCGCCCGGTCACTTGGAGGAGGCGCGTGCTGAGTTCGTTGCTGTAGATGGATCCGAAGATGGCGACGCCGAGGCCGCCCGCGAGCGAGCGGAGGTAGGAGAGCGTCGTCGTGACGGACCCGAGGTCGGCGGGGCCGACGGCGTTCTGCGCGGCGGTCGTGAGCACGGGCATTATCATGCCGAAGCCGGCGCCGGTGAGCGCGAGGTAGCCGGCGAGGACGCCGAAGGACGTGCCGCCGTGGATGGTCGAGAGGAAGAAGAACCCGACGCCGGCCGTCACCGAGCCGACGACGGGGAACGGCTTGTATCGGCCCGTCCGGGTGAGCAGTTGGCCGACGACGAAGCTCATGCCGGTCATCCCGAGGATCATCGGCGCGAGCAGCACGCCCGCGTACGTCGCGGAGACGCCGCGGGTGTACTGGAGGAACGTCGGGACGTAGGAGATGACGAGGAGGCGGCCGACGCCGGCGGTGAAGCTGAGGCCGAGACAGCCCGCGACCACCCGGTTTCCGAAGAGGTGGAGCGGGAGGATGGGCTCCGAGACGCTGTACTCCTGGACGACGAAGAGCGCGGCGGCGACGGCGGTGGCGAGGCCGAGCAGGAGTATCTGCCACGACCCCCACGCGTAGTCGGAGCCGCCCCACTCTGAGAGGAAGACGATGCCGACGGTGGTGGCGAGCAGGAGGCAGATGCCGAGGACGTCGATGGCGTGGTCCTCGTCCGGGACGGGGAGGTCGAGCGTCGGTTCGAGGATGGCGAGGCCGGCGAGGCCGATGGGGAGGTTGATGAGGAAGATGAGCCGCCACGTGTAGTGGTCGGAGAGCCAGCCGCCGAGGAGCGGGCCGCCGACGTTAGACAGGCCGATGAGGATGATGAGGAAGCTGATGTACTTCCCGCGCTCGCGCGGGCTGAACAGGTCGCCGATGATGGTCATGGCGAGCGAGATGAGGCCGCCGCCGCCGATGCCCTGGAGCGCGCGGAAGAGCGCGAGTTGGGTGACGTTCTGTGCGACGCCGCAGAGCCCGGAGCCGACGAGGAACGCGATGATGGCGAACTCGAAGAGGTTCTTCCGGCCGTACATGTCGCTGAGGCGGCCGTAGAGCGGCATCGTCGCCGCCATCGTGATGAGGTAGGACGTGACGATCCAGGTGATCTTGTCCGTTCCGGCGCCGAGTTCGCTGAGGATCTGGGGGAGCGCGGCGGAGACGATGGTCTGGTCGAGCGCCGCCATCAGCACGGTGAGCATGATGCCGACGAGGACGACGAGGCGTTCGCGCCCGATACCGTCGGTCTCCGCGTCGCTCATCGCTCGCCTCCGGGTGACGCGGGACGCGGGGTCTCGGTTCGGGGAACCACGAGCTGAACGAGCGTTCAGTAAGTGATAGGGGTTTCGGAACGACCACGCGTCCCCGGGAAGATGACCGGTCAAAATAGCCGATAGATCGGCTGTCGGTCGGGTTCGCGGTACGCGGCGCGCCGCTCGCGCGGCCCCGCTCGCGGCCGAGATTCTACCGACCGTTCAACGACCGGGCGCGTCGCGTTCGTCGCCGTCGCGCGCGTCCGCGGCGTGTAAGTCTTAAACGCGTCCGGCCCGTAGCCGGGCGTATATGACTCAGCACGTGAAGATTCCGCAGGACCGCATCGGCGTCCTCATCGGGGAGGGCGGGGAGACCCTGCGCCGCATCGAGCGCGCGGCGGAGGTCAGCCTCGACGTGAACTCCTCAGATGGCGCCGTCGCGGTGGAGAAGACGGGGGACCCCCTCCGGGGGATGAAGGCCCCGGACGTCGTGCGAGCCATCGGCCGCGGCTTCAAGCCGGACGCGGCGCTCTCGCTGCTTGACGACGACATGCGACTCTTCGAGACGATAGACATCGAGCGCGCGGCGCGAAACGACAACGACCTCCGCCGGAAGAAGGGACGGCTCATCGGCGAGAACGGACGCACGCGCGAACTCATCGAGGAACTGACGGGCGCGGACGTCGTCATCTACGGGTCGACGTTCGGCGTCATCGGCGGCCCGAACGAGGTGGACGTCGCCCGCTCGGCGGCCGAGATGATCCTGGACGGCGCCCCGCACGGCGCGGTGTACTCGTTCCTCGAACGCAAGCACGTCGAGGAGCTGAAACACCAGGGGATGGAGTACCACGACTTCTCTGGCTGACGCGCGGGCCGCCGCCCGCCCACTGGGTCCGTTTCGAATATAAATACGTACGGATTGGTATTGTCTCACACACTCTCATCGGCCGTCTACGCCTTCGTCCACGCCCGCCACCCAAACATTAATATAGAAGGGCAAACAATCAGGGAATGATTATGGCGCAGCAGATGGGCAATCAGCCGCTGATCGTACTCTCCGACGACTCGCAGCGCACGTCGGGGAAGGACGCGCAGTCGATGAACATCTCCGCCGGCAAAGCCGTCGCCGAGGCCGTCCGAACCACGCTCGGACCCAAGGGGATGGACAAGATGCTCGTCGACTCCGCCGGCTCCGTCGTCGTCACGAACGACGGCGTCACCATCCTCAAGGAGATGGACATCGAGCACCCGGCGGCCAACATGATCGTCGAAGTCGCCGAGACACAGGAGAACGAAGTCGGCGACGGCACCACCTCCGCCGTCATCGTCGCCGGCGAACTCCTCGACGAGGCCGAGGACCTCCTCGAACAGGACATCCACGCGACCACGCTCGCGCAGGGGTACCGCCAGGCCGCCGCGCAGGCCAAGGAGTTCCTCTCCGAGATCGCGATCGACATCGACGCCGACGACACCGAATACCTCGAACAGATCGCCGCCACCGCGATGACCGGTAAGGGCGCGGAGAACGCCAAGGACGAACTCTCCGGCCTCGTCGTGCAGGCCGCGCAGGCCGTCGCCGACGACGGCTCCGTCGACACGGACAACGTCAAGGTCGAGAAGGTCACCGGCGGCGCCATCGAGAACTCCGAACTCGTCGAGGGCGTCATCGTCGACAAGGAGCGCGTCAACGAGAACATGCCCTACGCCGTCGAGGACGCGAAAGTCGCCCTCGTCGACGGCGCGCTCGAAGTGCAGGAGACCGAGATCGACACCGAGGTCAACGTCACCGACCCCGACCAGCTCCAGCAGTTCCTCGACCAGGAAGAGGAGCAGCTCCGCGAGATGGTCGACGCGCTCAGCGAGGCCGGCGCGAACGTCGTCTTCGTCGACGGCGGTATCGACGACATGGCCCAGCACTACCTCGCGCAGGAAGGCATCCTCGCCGTCCGCCGCGTCAAGAACTCCGACATGAGCCGGCTCGCCCGCTCCACCGGCGCCACCCCCGTCTCCTCCGCGAAGGAGATCGAGGCCGACGACCTCGGTGAGGCCGGCAGCGTCGCGCAGAAGGACATCGGCGGCGACGAACGCATCTTCGTCGAGGACGTCGCGGACGCCAAGTCCGTCACGCTCATCCTCCGCGGCGGCACCGAGCACGTCGTCGACGAAGTCGAGCGCGCCATCACCGACTCGCTCGGCGTCGTGCGCGTCACCCTCGAGGACGGTCAGGTCCTCCCCGGCGGCGGCGCGCCCGAGACCGAACTCGCGCTCAAGCTCCGCGACTACGCCGACAGCGTCGGCGGCCGCGAGCAGCTCGCCGTCGAGGCGTTCGCCGACGCCCTCGAAGTCGGCCCGCGCACCCTCGCGGAGAACGCCGGTCTCGACCCCATCGACTCCCTCGTCGACCTCCGCGCCCGCCACGCCGACGGCGAACTCGGCGCCGGCCTCGACGCCTACAGCGGCGAGGTCATCGACATGGAGGAGGAGGGCGTCGTCGAGCCCCTCCGCGTGAAGACGCAGGCCATCGAGAGCGCGACGGAAGCGGCCGTCATGATTCTCCGCATCGACGACGTCATCGCCGCGGGCGACCTCGCCGGCGGCCAGGTCGACTCCGACTCCGACGACGACGGCGGCGCGGGCGGCCCGCCCGCCGGCGGCATGGGCGGCGGCATGGGCGGCATGGGCGGCATGGGCGGTATGGGCGGCGCGATGTAAAACGACCTTTTGCCACACTCGGGCGGCAAAGCCGCCCTCGTTCGCAAAAGCTCGACCAAAAGCGCTTCGCGCTCCCGCTGGTCACGCTCGCGCCTCGCCGTCGGCGAGTGAACCGGCGACCTACCGGGTCCTCACGGACCGCTCGGTCGCCGGACGCTAGCCCCGACCCCGTATCGTCACCCGACTACCGACGTTCCGTTTCTTTCGACGCTCGCCCGAGAAGTGGCAGCTATCGTCCGACTCAGACCGGGTTCTCTTCGGCGAAGACGCCCTGCGTCATCCGGTAGGCGGTGAGGACGAAGAGGACGACGGCGAGGCAGACGGTGACGCCGAGGAGGAAGAAGACGACGACTTTCGGGATGGGTATCCAGCCGCCGATGGTTCCGAGCGCGAGGACGAGCGACACCGTCGCGACCGAGGAGAGGACGCTGTGTGCTCTCATGCCGGTGCCTTGGGCGCGCGGACACATAGCGTCCGCGGTGGCCCGCTCGGGCCGCGAGCGCGCGTTCTAAGTGCGCGCCACTCCACCCTCCGATCATGGAGACGCTCCTGCTCGCGAAAGAGGACGTCCACGAGAACACGCCGATGGGCGAACTCGTCGCCGCCGTCCGCGACGCGTTCGCGGCGTACGAGCGCGGGGACGCCCAGATGCCCGCGAAGTCCTACATCGACCTCCCCGAGTACAACGGCGACTTCCGCTCGATGCCCGCCTACCTGCGCGCGGCGGACTGGGACGCCGCCGGCCTCAAGTGGGTGAACGTCCACCCGGACAACCCCGACTCGTTCGACCTGCCGACCGTGATGGGGACGATGATATACTCCGATCCGAAGAACGCCTACCCGCTCGCCATCATGGACGGCACCGAACTCACGATGAAGCGCACGGGCGCCGCGGCCGCCGTCGCGACGGACGCGCTCGCAGTCGCGGACGCGACGAGCCTGGGCATCGTCGGCGCGGGCGTCCAGTCCTACACGCAACTGGAGGCCATCTCGGAGGTCCGGGACATCGAAGAGGTCGTCGTGAGCGACCTGCGCGAGGAGCGCGTCGAGCGGTTCCTCACTCGCTTCGAGGACGACTTCGACGTCCGCGCGGGCACCATCTCGGAGGCCGGGCACTGCGACGTCCTCTCCACCGTCACGCCCGTCGAATCCCCCATCGTCCACCCCGAGGACGTCGGCGACCACACCCACGTCAACGCGATGGGCGCGGACGCCGAGGGGAAGCACGAACTCGCCGACGACCTCCTGCTCGCGGCGAAGATAGTCATCGACGACTACGCGCAGACGACGCACTCGGGTGAGATCAACGTCCCGTGGGCCGCGGGCGTCCTCTCCGACGACGACCTCTACGGTGAGATCGGTGAGATAGTCACGGGCGCGAAGGCGGGCCGCGAACCCGGGGACGGCGTGACAGTCTTCGACTCGACGGGGCTCGCGATACAGGACGTCGCCGCCGCGCACGTCGTCTACGAGCACGCGAACGAACACGACAACGGCACGGCGTTCGACCTCCTCGGCGTCTGAGACGGGGCGGGTCGGCTCCGGGGTCTAGCTGTTCGGCCGCCGGAACGGGTCGTAGAAGGAGCGAATCATCGAGTTCAGCACGTGCGCCACGAGGAGGAACGGGATCAGCGGGATCACGAACACGAGCAGCACGAGCAGGTAGACCCAGCCGACGGCGTCCATCTCGGCGCGTCCCACGAGCGCGCCGTCCTCGAAGTTCGGTGAGAGCATCCGCTTCACGCGCTCCCGGAGGGTCCGCGGCGGCGTCTGCGTCATATCCACGGCTTCGACGGCCGGGGGATTAAACGCCCCGGGTTCGCCCTCGCTACTCCAGGCGGATGGCGGGCCGGAACGGCACGGCCTGCGCGGCCTTCTCGTCCTCGGCCTCCGACTCGGGGACGACGTCGACGCTCGCGTCGAACTCCCGGCTGAGGAAGCCCGCGGCGTCCGCGTACACCTCGTCCTCGTCGAGCGATTCGAGCGCCGCGGTCTCCTCGTCGTCGTACTCGCGGAGGTCCGCGATCAGGTCCTGCACGAGGTCGTTCACGGCGTCGCCGCGCTCCCGGAGCGACTCGTGCTGCATCACCTTCCCCATCACCGCGCCGACGTCGTCGCCGACCTCCGCGACCGTCTCGAACACCGTGTACTTCCAGTCGGCGGGCGTGTAGACCGTGACGTGGTCGGGGTCGGTGCCGGTGACGTTCACGATGTCGCGCACGTCGTCCAACAGGTCCTCGACGAGGCGCTCCTCGACTTCGACGCGCGCGCTCTCCCACTCGGGGTTCGGGGTCGGCCACGCGGCGTCCTCCACCGGGACGCCGTCGAGCGCCTCGTGCAGTTCGTTCGCGAGGAACGGGACGACGGGCGCGAGCAGACGCAGGCGCGTTCGCAGGGCCTCCTGGCGCACCCACTTCGTCGCCGGCCGCTCGAAGTCCGCGCGCTTGCGATACCAGCGCAGGTCCTCCTCGAAGCGATAGAACGCCTCCTGGGAGGCGCTCCGCGTCTCGAACTCGTCCATCGCCGCCGTCGTCCGCTCGACGGTGCGCTGGAGCCGGGAGAGCAGCCACCGGTCGATGCGCGCCAACTCGACGTCCTCGCGGTCGGGAGCGTCCAGCGAGACGACCTCTTCGGCGCGGTTGTAGAACCGGTCGAGGCTCTTGCGCGTCGACGCGACTTCGTCCGCGCGCCAGTCGTAGTCCTGCCACGGCTGTGCGGAGTTCAGCAGGAAGAACCGGACGGTGTCCGCGCCGTACTCCTCGATGGCTTCCGCGGGGAGGACGACGTGGCCCTTCGAGGACGACATCTTCTCGCCCTCCAGGAGGCCCATCCCCATGATGGCGACGCCCTCCGGCCACTCGGAGCGCTCGAAGAGGTCGGCGTGGTGGAAGAGGTAGAACGTCAGGTGGTTGCTGATGAGGTCGTTCCCGGAGACGCGGTAGTCGACCGGATACCAGTACTCCCACTCCTCGCGGAGTTCGAGGGCCTTCTCGGGCGCCTCGCCCTCGACGGCGTCCGCACCGTAGAAGAGCGCGTCGAAGAACTCCACGGTGAGCTCCTCGGCGGGGACGTCGCGTAGGCGGTGCGCGATGGTGTAGTACGCCATGTAGACGGTGGAGTCCGAGAGCGGTTCGATGACGAAGTCGTCGTCCCACGGGAGCTTCGTCCCGAGGCCGTAGTTGCGGATGCACGGCCACTCCTCCAGCCAGTCGATGGTGTGATCGAACTGGTCGCGGGACGTCTCCGGGACGACGTCCATCTCGGAGACCACCTCGTGCGCGAGCGCCTTCCAGTCCTCGTCGTTGTACGTGAGGAACCACGTCTCCTGCTCCGCCACCTCGACCTTCCCGCCGCAGCGACAGACCACCGGCTCGGAGAAGTCGTACATCGCGTCGAACTCCCCGCTCTCCCGGTAGCGCGCCGCGAGTTCGTCGCGGACGTCCTCCACGACCGCGCCCGCGTACTCGCCGTACATGTCTTTCAGGGTGCCGGCGTGGAACTCGCGGTTGTAGACCTCCTGGGTCGCCTCCTCGAGTTCGGGGTCGTCCGCGCTCGTGATTCCGTGCTCCTCGACGGCCGCGCGCGCCGGGAAGACGTCGTCGTAGCCCTCGACGTCGATGATGGCCTTCGGCTCGATGTCGGCCACTTCCGCGGGGTCGATGCCGTACGCGCGCATCCGCTCGTCGTCAGCCTTCGCCGCTTGGAGGGCCATCCAGTCGTCCGGCGAGTGCGCCGGCACCGACATCACGACGCCCGTCGCGTTGTCCGGATCCACGAACTCCGCGGGCAGGATCAGGACGTCCTCGCCCGTCACCGGGTTCTCGACGCGTTCGCCGACGAGCGCCTCGCCCGAGAACTCATCGATGATCTCGACGTCGCGCTGCTGGAGCGTCAGCTTGTGCGCGGCGTCGTGGCTGACGATCCACGTCTCGCCGTCCACCTCGGCCTCCACGTAGTCGCCGTCCGGCTTGATGTACGCGTTCGTCACCCCGCGCACCGTCTCCGGGCGCAGCGTCGCCATCGGCACCTTCGTCTCGCCCAAGCCAAATTTGACGAGCGTGTACTCCTGGCGTTCGGCGTCCTCGCCCTCCAGCAGGTCGTGGGTCGTGACCGGGTTCTCCTCCTCCGTGCAGTACTTCACCGGGTGGAACCCCTTCTCCAACCGGTCGTCCTCGCGCAGCGTCTCGTACTGCCACGTGACGAACTTCGAGTAGCGGTCGTCGTTCGTCGTGAACTCCCGGCGCCAGTCGATGCTGAGGCCGAGGGACTTCATGTTGCGCTTGTAGTGGTTCTCGATGAAGTAGCGCGCGAACCCCATCGGCGTCTCCAGCTCCTCCAGTTCGTCCTCCGGGACGTTGTACGTGTCCCGAAGCACCGAGAGCTGTTCCTCCTCGCCCTTCTGCAGGCGGTTCACCGCGCCGATGATCGGCGTCCCCGTGACGTGCCACGCGATGGGGAAGAGCACGTCGTCGCCCTGCAGTCGCCGATAGCGCGCGTAGACGTCCGGCACCGTGTACGTCCGCGCGTGCCCGATGTGCATCCCACCGGAGGGATACGGATACGGCACCGTGACGAACGTCGCGTCCTCGTCGCCCGCCGGGTCGGCCTCGTATCGCCCGCCGTCCTCCCAGCGCTCCTGCCACTTGCGCTCGAGTTCCCGCGGCTCGTAGGTCATGGTCCGTCGTTCATCGCCGCGCGCAAAAAGGCCTCCCATCCCGGCGGCGCGGCCGTCCTACCGCGCCAGCCCAGCCTCGCGGATGTCGGCCAGCACCGCCTCGGCGTGCCCGTCCGGACTGACGCCCGGATAGACCTCCCGCACTTCGCCGTTCGCGAGCACGAACGTCACGCGCTCCGCCGCGCCCCCCGAGTGATCCACGCCGAACGCGTCCGCGACGTCGCCGTCCGGGTCCGCGAGCAGGTCGAATTCGAGCCCGTACTTCTCGCAGAACGCCTCGTGGCTCTCGGCGTCGTCCGTCGAGACGCCGTAGACGGAGACGCCCGCGTCCTCGTACGCCGCGCGCTCCGCCTCGAACCCCTTCGCCTCCACCGTACACCCCGGCGTGTCGTCGCGCGGGTAGAAGTAGAGCACCGTCGTCGCCTCGAAGTCGAGTTCGACGGTCTCGTCGTCCTGATTCGTCGCCTCGATACGGGGTGCGTCGTCGCCAACGTCGAGCATACGCCCGCTTCGCGCCCCGTCCACTTCCCCGTTTTCCTTTAAGTGGTTCTCGTCACAAGTAGTAGCTACGAGCGAGGTTCTCCGGACACCACCCCCGGCGAGTCACCGCCCTGTCCGCCGCGATTCTTTAAGTGGTTCTCGTCACAAGTAGTAGCTACGAACCGGGGCGCCCCGACTTCTCGGGCGCCCGTCCCACACCGGAGAGCGACGGCGCCGCGCGTCTTCGGAACAGCGTGCCGGCCCCGTAGGCTCGCGTGTCGCTCACTCGCGTTCGCTCCCGCTCGCGTTCCAGCGGTCGGTCGCGGCGCGACCGACCGCTCAAACCACGTGCTCGACGTCGTAACTCCCCAGGCGTCGCACCCAGCCGTTCTCCGCGATGTCCTCGACGACTTCGAGGGCGTCCTGCGTGCGCTCTTCGTAGAGGCCGGCGGCGATGTCGACGTGGAAGAGGTAGTCGCCGAGTCGTTCGCCGGTCGGGCGTGACTCGACGCGGGAGAGGTCGATGTCGCGCTCCGCGAACGGTTCGAGGAGTTCGAGCAGGAGGCCGGGGTAGTTCGCGCCGGGGTTGACGACGAACGTGGACTTCCCGCCGGCGTCCGAGCGCTCCTCGGGCGGCGCGAGCACGAAGAACCGCGTGGCGTTCGAGCGTCGGTCCTGGATGTCCTCGGCCACGGCGACGAGGTTCCCCGTCGCGTTGTCCGGGTGGCCGATGCCGGCGACGGTCGGGTCCTCGCGCGCGAGGTCCACGCCCGCGGCCGTGGACGCGACGGCTTCGGTCGCCGCGTCGGGGTAGTGTTCGTCGAGGTACTCGCGGCACTGCGCGAGCGCCTGCGGGTGGCTCGCGACCGTCTCGAAGTTCTCCGACTGGGAGAGGAGGCCGTGGCGGATGGGCGTGATGACCTCGCGGACGACGGCGACGTCGAGCGTCGCGAGCGCGTCCAGCGTCTCCGTGACGCTCCCCTCGATGCTGTTCTCGATGGGGGCGACGCCGCGCTCCGCCTCGCCCGCCGCCACCGCGTCCACGATGTCGTGGATGGACTCGCGGAACTCTATCTCGTCGTCGTCGGCGACCGCGCCGGCGGCGCGATGCGAGTACGTTCCGCGGGGTCCGAGCGTGACCGTGCGCATACCTCCCTTACGCGCCACGGGTGAGAAAAGACCGTCGCCGCCCCGCGATCGCGCGGACGGAAACGCCTTTCCTCGCGGGGTGCCTTCGCCCAGTCGTCAATGGAGGTCGCAGAGGCGGTCCCGGAGTTCGCGGACGCGTTCCCGTTCGAGGAGTTCAATCGGATGCAACGCGAGGCCGTGCCCGCGCTCGTCGAACGCGACGACAACGTCGTCGTCGCCGCCCCGACCGGGTCGGGGAAGACCGCGCTCGCCGAACTCGCCATCTGCCGCGCGCTCGCCGCCGACGGCACCGCGCTCTTCGTCGCGCCGCTGCGCGCGCTCACGAACGAGAAGGAGTCCGAGTGGGAGCGATTCGAGGAGATGGGCTACTCGGTATACGTCGTCACGGGCGAACGCGACCTGGACCCGCGGCGCGCCCGCCGCGCCGACGTGCTCGTGATGACGCCGGAGAAGGCGGACTCCGCGACGCGCAAGCACGACTCGCCGCGGTACTCGTTCGTCACGGACGTCGACGTCGTCGTCATCGACGAGGTCCACTTGCTCGACAGCGAGCACCGCGGGTCCGTCCTCGAAGTCGTCGTCTCGCGCTTCCGACGGCTCTGCGATCCGCGCGTCGTCGCGCTCTCCGCGACGATGCCGAACGTCGAGGACGTCGCGGACTGGCTGGACGCCCCCCCGGCGTGCACGTTCGAGTTCGGGGACGAGTACCGTCCCGTGGACCTGCACGCGGACGTCACGACGTACGTCCACGGCGACAACTCGTTCGCGGACAAGTACCGGCGCCTGTACAAGGCCCTCGACCGGGCGGAACCCCACCTCCGCGACGACGGGCAAGCGCTCGTCTTCGTCTCCTCCCGCCAGGACACCGTGCGCGCCGCCGAGAAAGCGCGGGACGAACTCGCAGAGCGCGACATCCCGATGGGCGCGCGCGGGGACTACGACTTCCACACGGACGCCGAGGACCTGGACAACGACACGCTCCACAAGAGCGTCCTCGACGGCGTCGCGTTCCACCACGCCGGCCTCTCGAAGAACGACAAGGACCGCGTCGAGGCGTGGTTCAAGGAGGGGAAGATAGAGCTCCTCTTCTCGACGTCCACGCTCGCGTGGGGCGTGAACCTCCCGGCGCGCTGCGTCGTCATCCGAGACACGAAGTACCACGACCCGCTGGAGGGCGAGGTGGACATGAGCCCGCTCGACGTCCTCCAGATGCTCGGGCGCGCGGGCCGGCCCGGCTACGACGACGTCGGCTACGGCTGGGTCGTCTGCGACAACGCCGAAGCGGACAAATACCGGCGATTGCTCCGCGAGGGCAAGGAGATAGAGTCGATGCTCGCCGGGAGCCTCCCCGAGCACCTGAACGCCGAGATCGCGATGGGGACCGTGCACGGCCTCGGGGACGTGATGGACTGGCTGGAGACCACGTTCTACTATCGGCGCGCGCAGTCCGCGCCCGACGACTACGACTTCGCGAACGTCCGCGAGCGCGTGCGCGGCGTCCTCGACGACCTCATCGAGGAGGGGTTCGTGCGCGCGAGCGACGACCTCGGCCTCACCCCGACCCAGCTCGGCGTCCTCACTTCCACGTACTACCTCGACATGGAGACGGCCGCGGGCTTCCGGGACCTCACCGAGCGCGACGAACTCGACGAGAACGCGGTCCTCCGCACCGTCGCGCAGTCCGCGGAGTTCGAGAGCGTGAGCGCCCGCCGCGACGAGCGAGAGGCCGTCGCGTCCGTCCTCGGCGGCCGCGGGGACGCCCTGGACGCCGGCCCGCGGAAGGTCCTCGCCATCCTCTACGGCGCGATGCGCGGCTCCACCCCGCCCGAACTCCGCTCGGACGCGTGGGTCATCCGACAGAACGCCCTCCGCCTGCTCGCGGCGCTCGCGGAGTTCTTGGAGCGCTTCGACCGGCCCGCGGGCGCGAACCTCGCGCACCGACTGGAGGCCCGCATCGACACCGGCGTCCCCGCGGAGGCGGTCGAACTCACCGCGCTCGACGGCGTCGGCGCCGGGCGCGCGCACAGGCTCGCCGACGAGGACATCACGTCCGTCGCGGACGTGCGCGAGGCGGGCCGCGACGGCCTCGTCGACGCCGGCCTCTCCGGCGGCGTCGCGGACGCCGTCGTCGAGCAGGCCGCGGACCTCCCCGACGTCACCGTCGAGTGGGGCGACTTCCCCACGTCGGTCGCGCGCGGCGAGAACGCGATGCGGGAGGTGACCGTGCGCAACGACGGCGGGTCCGCCCGGGTCGCGCTCCGCGTCACCGCCACCCGCGACGGCGGGGACGGCGAGACGGTGGAGATGTCGCGCGAGACGGCCTACCTCGACGGCGCGACGACGCTTCCCGTCGGCGTCTTCGGCGCGGACGACGACGCCCTCGTCTACGGAATCGAAGTGCGCTTCCCCGAATCAGCGCTCGACACCGTCCGGTTCGAGCGCCTCGTCCGCATCGACTGACGCGAACCTTCTTCGCGGATGCCGGGACCAACCGGTCCCATGCAGGACGCGACCCGCGTGTTCGCCGGCGACTGCACCGTGACCTACGAGGACGACGACCGAGTCGAGAAACGCGGCGAAGTCGTCGTGCTCGTCAAACCCGACAACACCGTGCTCGTCCACGACGCCGAGGGCTATCAGCCCGCGTCGTGGCTCACCCGCGCCGACGTCGTGCGCTACGCGAGCGACACGGACGGCGTCCGTCTCGTCGCCGGATCCGGCACCGAACGCCTCGCCGTCACCGCCCACGAGACGACCCTCGACACGTTCGCGCCCGTCACCCCCGCCGGCCCCGACGTCGGCGTCTGCCCCGACTGCGGCGGCCCGCTCGTCCGCTCGCGCGGCCGCGTCGTCTGCGTCGGCTGTCGCGCGAACTATCCGCTCCCGCGCGACGCCGCCGTCCTCGACGAGTCCTGTGCGGACTGCGGCCTCCCGCGCATCCGCGTCGAACGCGGGGACGTCTTCGACGTCTGCCTCGACCGGCACTGCGAGCGCCTCGACGACGCCGTCCGCGAGCGCTTCGACGGCGCGTGGGACTGTCCGTCCTGTGGGGGCGTCCTGCGGATCGAACGCCGCCGGAACCTCCGCGCCGTCTGCGCGGACTGCGAGTCGTCGTTCTCCGTCCCGCACGGCCGCGTCGTCGGCACCTGCGACTGCGGCGGGCCGCGATTCGAGACCGGGAGCGGCGAGCGCTGCCTCGCCACCGCCTGTCCCGCACGCGCACCGTAGCCCCTTTGGTCGCGCCCGCGAACGAGGGGATATGAACGGCCACGTCCGGGACGGCCGCGTCGTCGTCGGCGACGACGCGCGCCAGCGCTTCCACGACGCGCGGGGGTACGGCGTCCCGCTGGACGGGAACGACGTCGCGCTCTCCCGCGTCGAGGCCGCCCACCTCCTCTTCCGCGGCGACCTCGACGCCGTCGACGGCATGGACTTCCGCGAGTTCCTCGCCGCCGCCGACCGCGGGTTCAGCGCGCGCTTCCTCGTCTACACCGACCTCCGCGACCGCGGGTTCTACCTCTCGCCCGCGCGCGAGGACTGGATCGACGATCCGACCGACGCCGACTTCGTCGTCTATCCCCGCGGGAAGGGGCCGGGCGACGACGAGATCGAGTACCGCGTCCGCGTCGTCGGCGAGCGCACCGACGTCCCCGCGACGACCCTCGATTCGGGCGTGCTCGCCGTCGTCGACGAGGAGTCCGAGATCACCTACCTCGACGTCGACCGCGTCACGCCCGAGGGCGCGACGGAGTACGACCTCGACGACCCCGCGGCGGGCGTGCTGCTCGACGACCGCGTGGTCGTCTGGAACGCCCCGCCGGCGCTCCACGAGTCGGCCTTCTACGGCCAACCGCTCGCGAGTCGGGCGTCCGACGTGGACGCGATCCAGCTATCGCTCGTCGAGGCCGCCTATCTCGCCGCGGAGGGCGACCTCACGCTCGGCGACACCGGCGACGTGAACGCGCTCGTCGAGCGCGGCCGCGAGGTCGAACGCGGACGCTTCGACCGCCGCCTGCGCGCCTACCGGGCGCTCCGCGACCGCGGCCTCGTCCCGAAGACCGGGTTCAAGTTCGGCGCGGACTTCCGGACGTACGCGGACGTCACGGACGTCGACGACCTCGGGCACTCCGAGTGGCTCGTGCGGTGTCTCGAAGAGGACCACGTCTTCGACCCGCGGGACCTCGCGCTCGACGTCCGCCTCGCGCACGGCGTGCGTAAGAGAATGGTTTTTGCGCTGGCGGACAGAGACGCCATCACCTGGCTCGCCGTGAGCCGTCTCACACCATGACCGGAGACGACACGCCCGCGACGGACGGGGGAACGGACACCGAAGGCGCCGACTCGCTCGCCCTCGACCCGTGGGGCTCCTCGACCGTCTCGGACTATCGGAAGCTCTTCGACGAGTTCGGCATCGAGTCCTTCGAGGACGTGCTCGCGGACGTCCCGAACCCGCACTATCTGATGCGTCGCGCCATCATCTTCGGCCACCGCGACTATCGCCGCGTCCTCGACGCGATGCGCGCGGGCGAGCCGTTCGCCGCGCTCTCCGGGTTCATGCCGACCGGCGACCCGCACATCGGCCACAAGATGGTCTTCGACGAGATCATCTGGCACCAGGAGCAGGGCGGGGACGCGTACGCGCTCATCGCCGACCTGGAGGCGCACTCCGCGCGCGGGCTCTCCTGGGAGGAGATAGACGAGCACGCGCGGGACTACCTCCTCAGCCTGCTCGCGCTCGGATTCGACCCGGAGGAGGGCGAACTCTACCGGCAGTCCACGAACCGCGACGTGCAGGACCTCGCGTTCGAACTCGGTATCGAAGCGAACTTCTCCGAGTTCGAGGGCATCTACGGCTTCGACGGCGAGACGGACGTCTCGCACATGCAGTCCGTCGTCACGCAGATGGCGGACATCCTCTACCCGCAACTCGACGAGCCGAAACCGACCGTCATCCCGGTCGGGCCCGACCAGGACCCGCACGTCCGCTTCGCCCGCGACCTCGCGGCGCGCACGCGCTACTTCGGCGTCACGGAGGCGTACGCGTCCTTCGAGTGCGACGACGCGGAGCGCGCGCTCCTCGCACGCGCGTACGAAGCACTCGACACGGGCGAGGACACGGTGCGCTGCGTGCACGCCGCGGACTGGCTCGACGAGACCGACCTCCCCGACGCGGACGCGGACGCCCTCGACGCCGCGGTGGAGAAACTCCGCGCCGCCGGGAAGGAGCCGCTCCGCCCGCGCGTGCGCTTCCTCGTTCGGAACGCCGACGAGGACGCGTTCGAGGCGCTCATCGACGCCGTCGAGGGCGAGAAGCGCGTCTTCGAGGAGCACGTCGACAGCTTCGACATGGACCGCGAGGAGGCAGAGTCGCTCGCGCGCGAGGTAGAGGTCGAGAACGGCGGCTACGGCTTCCGGCCGCCGTCGTCCATCTATCATCGCTTCATGACGGGGCTCACCGGCGGGAAGATGAGCTCCTCGATTCCGGCGAGCCACATCAGCCTCCTCGACGACCCCGAGGACGGCTACGACAAGGTGAAGGCCGCGACGACGGGCGGGCGGACGAGCGCGGAAGAGCAGCGCGAACTCGGCGGCGAACCCGACGACTGTCCGGTCTACGAGCTATACGCGTACCTGCTCGCCGCGGACGACGACGCGTTCGCGGAGCGCGTCTACGAGGAGTGTCGGAACGGCGAACGACTCTGTGGGGACTGCAAGGAGCAGGCCGCGACGCTGATGCGGGAGTTCCTCGCGGACCACCAGGAGAAGCGTGCGGAGGTCGAGGAGTTGCTCGCGGAGAGCGATATCGAACTCGAGTCGCCCCGGCGCTAGACGTCGGTGTCGTCCGGGACGTCCTCGTCGTAGCGGCCGGAGAACCGGTCGGTCTGACTGAGGATGTAGACGTTCCCGAGCGCGAACAGCGCCGCGCCGCCGAGCGCGAGACCCGGGAGGGGGCCGCCGCCCGTCTCCGGGAAGTACGGGTAGGCGAGCGCCTTGTCCTCGACGATGGTGTCGGAGCCCGGCATCACGCCGCTCCCGACGCTGTCCGGAATCTCGTTCTCCTCGGCCGGCCCGCCGGGTTCGCCGCAGACGACGCGCGCGACCATCCCGAGCGTCTTGTGCGGGATGCAGTAGTAGTCGTACGTCCCCGGCTCCTGGAACTGGTACGTGAACGTGCTCGACCCGCCCTGCGGCAGGACCTTGCTGTTCCACGGCTCCGCGGCCTCCGGAATGAGGTTCGTCGACGCCTCCGGGTTCCCCTCGGAGTAGGACGTCGTCGAGTGGTTCCCGCTGACGTTGTCCCACTGGACGTAGTCGCCCGGTTCGACGTAGAGGCCGACGGGGTCGAAGATGAACTCCGAGCCCTCCGTCCGCATCTCCACGACGTACGGGTCGTCCTGTGTGCCAGACCCCGTTCGGGGGTCCTCGCTCTCCTGCGCGGCCGCTGACCCCGCGACGCCGCTCGCGAGGAGTCCCGCGCCGCCTGCCGTCTTGGTGAGGAATTGCCTCCGTTTCATGAGAACGCCGTCCGTGGCGGCGCTACGCAGGCCCGGATTGAGTGTGTTTCGATAGACGCGCCCGCGACCGCCCAACCGAAACAACGATGTACGTAACGGGGTAACTCCCGGGTAGCGACGAGTACCGAGCGCCGCTGACGCGCCGGGACTTCCAAGGACAACAATGAGACGTGAAACGGCCATCGTACTGGTGCTCATCGGTATCGTGCTCCTTCCGATGTGGGGCATCGGGATCGCGAGCGGAGGGAACAGCTTCGAGCAGATCGCACTGCAGACGGGGGAGAACGTCTCCATCTCGCCGACGGGCACGTTCATGACGACGCCGACCGAAATCTCGGTCTACACGGCCGGCATCGTCTCGTGGATCGCGCTCTTCGGCCTCGTCGGCCTGCTCCTCGTACAGGTGCGGTACGCGCACAACGTGGGGAGACGCACGGACCCCGTCGTCCCCGAGGACGGTGAGTCGCTCCCGTACGTCCCCGACTTCCTCGAGACGACACACCGGCACGTCGCGGCGTACTATCCCGTTGACGCCGGTCTCCGGGGCGTCTGGCTCATGGGACTGTTCACGTTCCTGAGCGTCGTCTTCGCCGTGCTGTTCGGCGGTGAAGCGCTCGGGCTCGCCCGGAACCAGTTCCTCGGGTTCTACGGCGCGCTCCTGGCGTTCTCCCTCTCGGAGATGATCCTCGTCTACTACACGCACTTCATGCCGACCATCGAAGTCGCGGAGGACCGCGACCACTGACAATGTCCACGAACGACGACACCGACGCCGACAGCGAGGCACAGCCCGCCTACGAGGAGGAACACCTCCAGACCACGCGGCGCAACGCCGCGAAGTTCTTCGCGGCCATCGGCGGCGCCGCCGCGGTCGGGACGTTCGCCGTGTCCGGCCTCTACGGGCTCGACGACGCCGCGCTCTCCGGCGGTCCGAGCTACAACTACAAGACCCTCTACACGCAGGGCACGCGACTCGTCGACGGCGAGGGGAACACCCTCGGGGTCGACGCCATCGCGGAGGGGAGCGGGAAGGAGATGCAGGTGTTCCCCGAGAAGGAGGGCGGCGGCGCGCTCAAGGTCCCCATCGCCACGACCATCCTCGTGCGCTTCTCCCAGGACGCCTACGAGGAGCCGACGAACCTCGACGGCGTCACGCAGGGCTACGCGGCGTACTCCGCGCAGTGTACGCACGCCGGCTGCACCGTCTCCCAGCGGACCGGCCCGAACGACCAGAACTTCCTCTGCCCGTGCCACCAGAGCGTCTACAACCCGCTCAAGGGCGCGGAAGTCATCGGCGGCCCGGCGCCGCGCGCGCTCCCTCAGCTCCCCGTCGGCGTGACGCAGGACGGGGACGAGCTGATCATCGCGACCGGTCCCTTCGAGGGTCCGATCGGGCCGGAGTAGACCAATGAGTACGAACACATCCACCGACGACACGGCGGAACAGAAGTACGAGGGCAACCGCGTCTTCCGCTGGCTCGACGACCGGCTCGGCCTCGGCGACGAGTTCCTCGGGAAGGCGTTCCCGGAGGACCGCTACGCGTCGTTCCTCCTCGGCGAGGTGACGCTGTTCAGCTTCGTCATCCTCGTCCTCACCGGCACGTTCCTCGGCCTCCTCTACCGGCCGGGCGCCGAGAGCGTCACGTACGGCGGCATCCTCGCGGAGTACGCGGGCAAGGAGGTGCCGGTCGCGTTCGCGTCCGTCCTCCGCATCACCTACGACATCCCGTTCGGGATGTTCGACCGGATGGTCCACCACTGGGCCGCCTACCTGTTCATCGCCGCGATGGGCCTGCACATGCTCCGCGTCTTCTTCAGCGGTGCCTACCGCAACCCGCGCGAACTGAACTGGCTCGTCGGCTCCACCCTGCTCTTCCTCGGCCTCGTCGAGGGGTTCATGGGGTACGCGCTCCCGTTCGACGAGTACGGCTCGACCGCGACCGGCATCGGGTTCAACCTCGCGAGCGCCATCCCCGTCATCGGGGAGTCGCTGACGAAGATCGTCTTCGGGGGGGCGTGGCCGGACAACGCCTCGGTCATCCTCCCGCGGATGTTCTTCTACCACGTCTTCCTCATACCGCTCGTCATCGGCGGCCTCATCGCCGTCCACATGCTCCTGCTCATCCGGCAGAAGCACACCGAGCAGAAGAGCGCGCGCGACGCGGAAGCGGACGTCGACGTCGACGACCAGTCCGTCGTCACGGGCGTCCCGCTCGTCCCGAACCAGGTCGCGGTGACGCTCATCGTCTTCCTCTCCGTCTTCGGCGTGCTCGCGCTCCTCGCGGGCTTCCTCCCCGTGCAGCGACTCCCGATCTGGGGGCCGAACGACCCGTTCAGCACGCCGAGCGGCGTCGCCCCGGACTGGTACTTCATGTGGGTGTTCGGCATCCTGAAGATCGTCCCGGACTTCGTCCCGCTCGCGGAGTTCGTCGGCGGCGTCCTCCTGCCGGGCGTCGTCGCGACGGTGCTCGCCCTCTGGCCGTTCATCGACTACAAGGACGAGGCCGTCCACTTCACCGCGGACCCCATCGAGCGCCCGCCACAGACCGCGGTCGGCGTCGGCGCCGTCGTCTTCGTCATCATGCTCTCCATCGACGGCATGAACGCGACGGTGGCGTCCCTCCTCAGGATGGAGACGGCCGCCGTGACGACCTACCTGCTCTACGCGACCATCCTCGTCCCGCTCGTCTGGGGCCTCCTCACCTACTACGTCCTCAAGCGCGGCGTCGAACGCCGGAAGACCGACACCGTCCCGACCGAGGACGACGGCGACACCGCGGCCGCCGCGGCGGACGACTAGGATGGTCCGCCTCGGGACGCTCCCACCGCGACGCTACCGCTGGCTCGACCGTGCGACGAAACTCGTCGCGCTCGTGCTGCTGACGGTGGCGCTCGTCCCGGACGTCCTGCACGGCCCGCTGCGAATCCTCTGCGGACTCCTCGGCATCGTACTCGGCGTCCTCACCGTCTTCGTGGACGTCGAGGAGAACTAGTCGCGCGCGGCGTCCACGGCCTCGCGCAACGCCGCCTCGTTCACGCGATACTTGAACTTCGGCACCCCGTCGACGAACACGTACGGGACGCGCTCGCCGTACTCCTCGCGCAGTTCCGCGTCGTCGTCGACGTTCACCACCCGTCGCTCTATCGGGACGTCCGCGGCGACGCGCGCGACGGCGTCGAGGACGTCCTCGCAGAGCGGGCACTCGTCGCGCGTGTAGACGGTGACAGTGACGGCCACTAGTCGACGCGGAAGACGAGATAGCAGAGCGCCACGCCGACGAGCAGCGCGACCAGCGTACCGAGCGCCCGCACGACCATCACCGCGGTCCCGCCCGAGTACTGCCACGGCTGACCGATCAGCGTCACCAACGCCGCGAGCACGACGTACACCCCGAGCGCGCCCCCGAGGACGTCGAGCGTGTCGTAACCGTAGACCGTTGCCATGGCCGGGAGAACACGACCCGTCCCCCTAACGCTACCGGAGTCGCGTCGCTCGCAGTGCGCACTCGCGTTGTGGAGCGCTCGCCGCTCTTTCCCACCCTCGCGGGACCTGCGGTCCCGCTAGTCCCACACTCGCTTCGCTCGCGTGGACCATGTTTTTGCGAGGAGAGGTGCGCGGAGCGCACCCGACGACGTAAAAAGATGGAGCGGGCCGAGCGCGATTTGAACAGCGCGAGACGGTCCTCGCTGCGCTCGGCCGCGACTCGCTGGCTCAGAATCGCGGGCCGCTTCGCTGCTCGTGGTACTCGCAGCAGCAGCGGGCCGAGCGCGATTTGAACACTCAGCCGTCGCTCGCTTCGCTCGCGCCGTCATGTGTTCAAATCGAGTCGACCGGTCCACTCGTCGCTACGCGACTCGTTGCACGGGCCGAGCGCGATTTGAACACGCGACCGTCTGGTTAAAAGCCAGACGCTCTGCCAGACTGAGCTATCGGCCCTCGGGGGTATCTGGGGGAGCGCGCCGTTAAACGTTTACCATCCGGCGGGGGCGACGCAAGGCTTAGGGCGACCCGGGGCGGCGCTCGGGTATGGAGTTCGCGGACGCGTACGGGGCGGAACTGCGCTCGTTCGTTGAGCGCTTGGTCTCGTTTCGGAGCGTGGACGGCGAGGAGGCGGCGGCGCAGTCGTGGCTGGCGGCCCGACTCGCCGAGTACGGGTTCGAGACGTACGAGTGGGCGGCGGACTCCGCGCGCTTGGCGGGCCATCCGTCGTTCCCGTCGGACCCCGACGAACTCGCCGTCGAGGGTCGGCCGAGCGTCGGCGGCGTCCTCTCGTTCGGTGATCCGGGCGCGGGGCCGACGGTGGTGTTGAACGGCCACGTGGACGTGGTGCCCGCGGAGGCGGAGCAGTGGGCGTCGGATCCGTTCGCGCCGACGTGGGACGGCGACCGGTTGACGGCGCGGGGTGCGGCGGACATGAAGTCGGGGCTGGCGGCGAACGTCTTCGCGGCGCGCCATCTCGCGGCGCGCGCGGACGAACTCGACCTGGACGGCCGGGTGGTCGTGGAGTCCGTGGTGGGCGAGGAGGCGGGCGGTATCGGCGCGGCGACGGCGGCGCTCTCGAACCCGTATCCGTTCGAGCGGGACGTGGCGCTCGTCGCGGAGCCGACGGAGCTGACACCGGTGGTGGCGTCGGAGGGGAGCGTGATGAAGCGCCTGCGGGTTCGCGGGCGGGCGGCGCACGCGGCGACGCGGTGGCGCGGCGAGTCGGTGCTCCCGCACTTCGAGGCGATCCGGCGCGCGTTCGAGGACTTGGAGCGCGAGCGCCACGAGTCGGTGACGCACCCGCTCTACGACGCGTATCCGATCCGGTGGCCGGTGGTGTTCGGGACGGTGCGGGCGGGCGACTGGGCGTCGACGGTGCCCGAGGTGCTCGTGGCGGCGGTCCGTCTCGGCGTCGCGCCGGGGGAGACGGTTTCGGGGGTGGAGGCGGCGTTCGACGAGCGACTCGCGGCGGTCGTCGCGGAACGGGAGTGGCTCCGCGAGCACCCACCGGAGTTCGAGCGTTTCGGCGTCCAGTTCGAGCCGTCGGAGATCGCGGCGGACGAACCGGTCGTGCGGGCGGTGCAGGACGCGATGCGTGCGCACGGCCTCGCGGAGACGGACGTGCGCGGGGTGACGTACGGCGCGGACGCGCGCCACTACGTCGAGGCGGGGATTCCGACGGTGCTGTTCGGGCCGGGGAGCATCGAGCAGGCGCACTTCCCGAACGAGACGATCGAGTTCGCGGAGGTGGAGACGGCGGGCGCGGTGGTCGCGGACGCGCTCGAAGTCCTGCTCAGTCGAGGTAGGCGTCGAGGGCGTCGGTGACGACGCTCCCGGGCTCTTCGTCTTCGAGCGCGGCGCGCCGGCGGAGTTCGCGGTAGGTGTCGAGGGGGAGGGTGACGGTGAGTTCGCCGGGGGTGACGCCGCGTTCGCGGAGCGCGTCCTCGAGCGGGCGGCCGTCGTTGACTTCGCTCGCGATGGCGCGGACTTCCCGAACGGTGAGGTCGTTGTCGATGACGGCGAAGGAGAGCTGATAGCGCGATTCGCCGCCGACGCGCGCGATGTGTTTCGCGGCCGTCGGGGGGATGTGTCCCATCGCGACGTGCCGGCGGACGGGACGGGGCAGGTCGTGGACGCGCGCCCACTTCCGGATGAAGGAGACGGTGACGCCGTCGCCGGCGCGCTCAGCGGCGGCCTTGTAGGAGCCTTCGGCGCGGACGAGTGCGGCGCACGCGGCGGCGCCCCGGAGCATGTAGAATCGGTCGTCGCCGAGGGAGCCGCCGGCGAACGCGGCGACGGTCTCGGCGGCTTCGCGGACGCTCTGGGGGTCGTCCGGGTCGAATTCGACGGCCTCTTTCGCCCGTTCGCCGGCGACGCGTTCGTCGCCGCGGATGACGGGCGCACCGACGGGTGATTCGCGGTCCGTCGGCGGTATCTCGTCGGGGCCGTCCGTCATATTATGCGGTAGAAGGCGGTCGATATAAAGGTCTACTCCTCGGCGCGCCGCTCGCTGAGGTGCTCCCAGATTTCCGTGCACCCGGCACCGGGTTCGACGTCGTCCAAGTGGTCGTCGCCGTCGCGCCCGGTGTCGGTAGTGGTCTCTTCCATGTACACCCTCGTACGCCGTACGGCGGGATAAGTGCGCTTACGGGCGCACTACCCGCCTTTGCTCCCGGCTAGGGGGGCTTGTTGCCCCTATCGGTGACTCGACGCCGCACCCCTCCAGTCGTCCTGTGATGCGGTACGTTCGCGCCCCGGCGGCGGTGCGTTCGACTCGCCGACGAGTCGGACGAACGACGCAACCCGCATACCGGCAATCGCCGCCGCTTCCGGCCGCGTGCCACTCGCGCTCACGCCACCGGCGTGACCTCCACCGCGTCGCCGCGCGCCGGCGCCGACGCCTCGAACCCTCGCGCGCGCAGGTCGGCCGCGAACCTCGCCGTCGAATCCCCGTGGACCGCGAACACGCGCGCGTCCCGATACGCGTCGAGGAACCCCAGTAGCCCCTCGCGGTCCGCGTGCGCCGAGAAGTCGAACGCCTCCGCGCGCGCCGCCACCGGCCGCACGCGCCCGTCCAGTTCCGCGCGCCCCCGCGTGAGCAGTTCGTGCCCCGGCGTCCCCGCGACCTGATGGCCGACGAACGCCACGAGGTTCGTCGGATCCCCCCGAATCGCCGGCACGTACGTCATCGCCGGCCCGCCGTTCAGCATCCCCGCCGTCGTCACGACTACCGTGTTCTGCGCCGCGACTCGCTCTCGCTGCCCGCGCCCGCCCGAGACGGTTCGCGCGCGCCCCATCGCCGACCGGAACGCGCCCGCGTCCCGCAGGAACGACGGCGTCCGCCGCAGGCGCTCCGCCACCGCCACCCCCATCCCGTCCACGTAACAGTCCACGTCGTGCGCGTCGCAGACCATGAGCGCCTCCTGCGTCCGGCCCACCGCGAACGCCGGCACCACCACCGTCCCGCCGCGATGTACCGTCTCCCGGAGGGCGCGCGCGAACGCCGCCTCCCTCTCCGCGCGCGGCCCGCGCGTCGTCTCCGCGTACGTGCTCTCGCAGACCACCACGTCCGCGTCCGGACGAGCCCTCGACCCCGCGAGCAGGCGCTGCTCCTCCGTGTTGAAGTCGCCCGTGTAGAGCAGGCGCGTCTCCCCGTCGTCCACGAGAACGTGCGCGCTCCCCGGCACGTGGCCCGCGTCGTAGAACGTCACCTCGTGGCCCGCCGCCGCGAACGACTCTCCGTAGCCGTGCTCCCGTGACACCTCCCCGAGCGCGCCCACCTCCGCGCGCGTGAACGGCCGGTCGTAGCGCTCCGCCCGCAGCTTCAGCGTGTCGCGCGCCAGCAGGTCCGCGAGTTCGCGCGTCGGCGGCGTCCAGTGGACCGGCGGCCGACGCCCGCCCTTCAGCAGACTCGGCACCCCGCCGACGTGGTCGAGGTGCGCGTGCGACACCACCACTGCGTCCGGCTCGACGCTTGGTGGCGTCCGCGACGGCGTCCCGCTCTCCAGACCGTAATCGACCAACAGCGAGTCGTTCACCAGCAGCGCGCTCCGCCCGATTCCGTCCGCCCCGCCGAGGAATCGGAGTTCCATACCCCCGCGTAGCGCGCTCGCACCTATGCGTCCGTCGCTCTCCCCCCCTCCGCTACCCCTCGGTTCGCGGCGAACCCGCGTCACTCCCGCGGCTCCTCCCGCCAGCGCCGCACCACGAACTCCGCGTACCCGCCGTACGCGACGTCGAGACTCCCGACCCACCAGTTCCACCGGGACGCCACGCGCTCCTCGGGCGCGTCCGCGAGGTGCTCGGCCGCCTCCGACGGCGTCAACGCCCGGTCCGTATCGCGCTCGTACCGGCCGCTCGACGCGAGGTCCGCCGCCATCCGCGCCACCGCGCCGTGCTCCGCGTCGCTCCCCGCGAACGCCGCGAACGCAGCGCGGAACGCCTCCCGTGACTCCGTCACGCGCCC
>Ga0207755_100230_pt1 | contig 31765 bp, 16 predicted proteins | sample A23P2SouthBayCA_FD_187734 | JGI IMG/M metagenome (GOLD analysis project Ga0207755, IMG submission 187734) | Aerobic enrichment media microbial communities from Bioluminiscent Bay, La Parguera, Puerto Rico - A23 P2 (SPAdes) | ecosystem: Environmental > Aquatic > Marine > Unclassified ...
CCAGGGTCATTGTACCGGGCTTCGGTGACTGGCCGGTCGTCTGCCAGGTCGTCTAACCCGGTTACTTCGCGGAATACGGCCATCGGGTCGAGTGTTGCGCTCATGATGATGCCGCCGCCGAAGTCCGCGAGTTCGTCTTGGATTCGTGCTTGGGGGACGCAGTTCATGATGCTGAGTCGAGCGCGGTAGGCTGACTGCCAAGCGTCAACAGCATCGGTGTCCCACGCTTCGAGGGCGTCGCGGTCTGGCAGCGCCCAATCCCACTCGATTTCCGCGAGACGAATATGGCTGATCGTGTCGAGGTCGTCCCATCCGTCCATGAAGCGTCCGAGTGTGCTGAGTTCAGGGTTCTCGGTGTAGTGACCGTCCTCCTCGGTCCACTGCTGGTATCGTTGGATAGCGGCTTTCCCGAGCGGTGTAGAGAGGATATTGGTGTCGGTGTCGATATCTGTCGTCGCAGTATCGTACGGGTCCAGGACGGCGTCTCCGTCACCGGTTTCGAGCCAGTGCTTGTGGGTGTCGATAGCGTCGGCCATCGCGTCTGCGACTTGCGCGAGCGCTGAGAGTCGGGTCGGTTCGTCATCCGTTGGGCTGGCATCGGCGGCGACGACTTCACTGATGTCGTCTGGTTCACCAGGGTCTACGTTGTTCAAGGACTGCAGAGCGAATTCCTCGTCTTCCGGCAGGTCGAGCTGTGCTCGGACCGTCTCAGGCTTCTCGAAGTAGTCGTGGTGGTCATCGCTGTCCGTGAGGAAGTCGGTCAGTGCTGTGGCCCACTCGTCGTGTTCGGAGCGAAGATGGTCAGAGATGGCCTCGTTCGTTTGGTCGATGAACCTGGTGAGCCCGGTTTGTGCCCGTTCGAGATCGCGTTTCGTCAGGTCCGCGCCGATAGATTCGTCAGCGTCTCGTGCCTGGATTGGGGGGCGGCTAAGGAGGTCGGCGAGGTCATCAGCGGCGTGTTGCAGTGTCGAAAACGCTTTGTCGCGGTCAAGGTTCGCACGGACGCGGCCTTCGAGTTTGTGCGCTTCATCGACAATGAGAAGCGTATCCTCGTCGATGAAGTCATCAAGTAACCCGCGGACGCCGTGGTTGAAGAGGTGCGTGTAGTTGGCGATGAGGACTTGCGCCCGGTTGAGTAACGCGTACATCGCGGAGTGCGGGCAGTAGTCCTCTTCAACAGCGGTCTGTACGATGTCCTCTCCGCTGAAGACGTGGTGCGGGGCACTGGCGAACGTAAATGGTGGTTGCTTCTCGTATGCGTAGTGTTGCGCGTAGAACGGACAAACCTCGGAGTCATCTGCCTCTGGAAGCTGTTCTTGTGGGAAGCGAGACCAACCGCCAGCGGTCTCAATGCCAGGCCAAAGGTTCGGGTCTGGATCAGGATCTGATGCCCCGACGTACGCGTCGTCGACGATGTCTTGGGCTTGTGTAGCGACCGGTTGCTTGTCGGTGAATGAGTCCCGGGTTTCCTCGCGTAAGTCAGAACACCGTCCCTGGACATTGCCAGGGGTGAAGCCAGCGAGTTCCTCGCGGGAATACGGGCACACTTCTTTTTTCCCGATGAGGGTGAGGCCGTTGAGGACATCGTGTTCACGGAGTTCCTGATTGATCGCCCGTAAGTCCTCGACGAACTGTTGCTGTTGTTGTTTGAGCGGCGTGACGGCAACGAGTCGTTCTTTGTCACCATTAAGAATCCGCCCAACCGCCGCCGTGAGTGACATCAGGGTTTTACCTGTCCCGCACGCCCCCTCCAAGATCACGTACCCGTTATCCTCTAAAACAGGAAGTGCAGTTTCGATCCCATCCTCTTGTGACGAGCGCGGCGTGAACGGAAAGATGTCCTCCCATTCGTATCTTTGCTCAGGCTCATCTTGAGAGTCAGTACTTGACTCTACTTCTGAGCCAATGTCCTGTGGAGTGTCCACATCGTGTTCTTCGTCATAGAACCGTCGAATCTCCTCTTCCGGCGGGGTGAGTTCAGGATACTGGTCGCTGAAGTGGATCTTATTGTGGCATGCCCGACAGACCGTGACGACGTCCTCGGGGAAGTAACTGACATGGTGCCGGACCGTCTCTTCACTGTCGACGCGTTCCTCACAGGCTGCGCAGAAGCGGCGAGGACGTGCTTCCCGTTCGCATTCCTCTGAGCAGTAGTGCCCTGTGTCACTGAAGTCTTCATCGCATGATTCGCAGTACCCGTCTGCAGGACCGAATGGGTCATGAAGATAGTCGTCATCGCCGGGACTGGTCTCTCCAAAGCCTGCGAATAGGCGAGCGCCACTGAGCCGTAGCGGAACACCATGTTCCGACAGGCGCTCTCGCTCTTGTTTGAGAACGCGACGCTTCGCCCAATCAGCCATGGCAAGGTCGATATTCCAGTAAAACAGGGGTGTTGGAGAGTCACTAATATCTACGGTGGACGTGCCCCGCATATCCATGAAAAACGAGATCCCGCCTGTCGGGCTGTAGTAGAACAGGTTCGGCTTCGACTGTGATTCCGTGTAGCCGAGCGTTGAGAGTTGCTCACCGTACGTAGTGAGAACCTCAAAAATCGAGGGGTGAATGCGGTTACCGAACTTATCGACCGGCTTCATCACCGACCCATTCTATGGCTGTGTTTATAATTTTTCAGACGAATTCCAGTATGATTGGGATCAATGGGTGCTCGTCGTCACCTCCTCGTCCTCAGCCCTCTTGAGAACCCGTGGACAGCATAGTGAGTTGATCCATTGTGAGTGCGTATCAGGCCATGCAGACGTTTATACGGACACATATCCAACTTCTGAATACGATGAGCCTTGACGAGGCAGTTGATGAAGCACTGGCGAAGTACGGAATGTCCCGTAGCGACGAGGCAGAGGAAACCGGCAGAACAGTCGCCACGCTTCAAGACTAACCACGGGACAGCATATCCGAGCTGTCGTATCTTCACAGCCAAGGCTTCCCTCGATAGCCTAACTCATCGAGTAGATTAGCTCGTGGCAGATAGTCCACGAAGAGACCGGTCAGTGATGACTATCCCCGTGAGCGAAGACAGTCGCCTAGGTCTGTGCAGAGGTCAGGAGTGCTTGAGTTCGCTGTACTGCATACCGGTTTGGAATGCGACGACTGCGATTGCGATGATCAGGACGCTCCCAAAGAGGCTCGTCGATTCGATAGTGCCTGTGAGATGAAGTGCTGCGATGACGACGAGAGTGAATATCAGCAGGAAGCGCACTATCTCGCCGACGCCGACCACAGACATACGTTAGGGTAAGACGCACAGGGAATTAATTGCCCCGTTTTTCTGATTTTGTGATATTCGTGTGGGAATCCGCTACGGTTCTCGTAGTTCATCTTGCTGAGGGAACTCAGTCTCGCTGTACGACGAGGGTTTTTCCGTGGACCCTTCATTTCAATAGGTAAGCGACGCCCGACAAGACTTCCGCATCTGTGCCCTGACGATGCAAAGACACCTCTGGCATAACAACCCGATACCCAAACCCTTGGTATCATAGAACTGCTGACGCGAGGCCAGCGCGTCATCGGACGTCGCGTACCAGCGGGACGAATAGCGGATAGCTTACGATATCAATGACACGAAACCTGCCGCCACAAGACGACGATAGTACAGTTCGCCATTACCGCGCTGACGGAACGCTCACCGTAACGCGTGACGAGAAGACGAACGAGCACGTTATCGAATCCCGTGGCCAAGACCAGGACGACAAGTGGACGCGACGCGTCCCGGCAACGCGGACCACAGTTGAGCCCGGTGAGCACCTCTGGAGCATCCCGGACAACTGGACGAAGATGTATCGTCTTCAGGTCGGTGACGGACGGAAAAAAGAGATTCACCGTATCCCCGAATCTGAAGATGATGTCGTCCTCTCACTCGCCCGAAATAGCACCATCGGCGACGCGTTCCACATCGTCGAGAAAGTCGGGAATCTCACTTGGACGGGTCACATGGAGGTTGATCTAGACGCGCTTGATGCTGCTCTCAACTGCTTCGACGAGTACTCGGAACAGTTTGACGACGCAGTCCGTGATGTCCTTGAATACATCCGGGATAATCCGCATGAAGCGGTCGCGGATGCTGAGGAGTTGGCTGAGACTAACGCGCCAGAGTGTGTTGAGGGTTCGACGCCGATTCCAACGTCAGAGTTCGATCCCTTCGAGGTGACGTTCCGCTCAAGCAATGAAATTGTGAGTCACCCTGAACACGGAACCGAGAGCGACGTCATGGACGAGGTCCATGACCTCCTCGGTCAGTTCGATGTCGTTCCCTCATCCCCGCTCGTGTCTGTGACGGTTCAGTAAGACGCACTGGAACTACAACGAATTCGGCAAGGGTCACCTGACGCAGAAACCGGGTTCGGTTGCCGGACGAGTCCTCGTCGTCAAGAATCTGCTCATACAGTAAGAGACCCGGTCTGAATCAGCTTTGAGGCCCTAGTAGATAATTCTGGTTCGCGGAACTGGAATCATTCCCACACTTCCTCGTACTCGCAGACGGCTTCGAAATAGCTTGATTGGTCGACAACAGGCCGCGGGATCGTTCCGTTATCGAAATTGCCTAACTGGCCGAGGTGAATTGGGAAGTGCCCTGTCGATGGGTCGTCTTCTTGACTGGTGGCGACGAGTCGCCTGTTTACAAGCCGTAGTGTTGCTGTGTCGTCGTTCTGTTCTGCGTTCTGTTTCCATTTTTTGATGGCTTGCCTGATGGCGTGTTTTTCATCGGGCGCGATATCGTTTTTTGGGACATTTACCCACACGTGTGCGTTTTCGGTGAGGTAGAGTCGCCCGGCAGTGCCTCGGTATTTCTGGTATTCGGCGACGAGTTCGGGGTGGTCAAACGCTGAGTCGAAGCGGTAGTCTCGCCATTTCCAGAAGAGGGATCCGTCTTGGCCGACGCTCCACCGCTCGCCGTGGTTGAACGGGAATCCGGTCCAGACTTTGATTTTGTTCGTGCGCGGTGTCCGAGGGTCTGAGTCGACTTCGTCGAAATCGATTGTGCCGTCGAGTTTTCCGACGTAGATAGGGATCCAGCCGCTATCGACGGGTGCTTGGTCGACGTGCTTATAGTCTTCAGCTTTGATTTTTGTCAGTATCTCATTGCCAGCGGTGACACGGAAGCTCCCGTAGCCGCCGCTTTTGCCGAGGAGAACGAGTGCGCGGCGGAGTCCATCAGGTGGCTCGGTGTAGATCGTGAGGTCGCGTTGTTCCCACTTGAGGACGATGTCGTTGAAGTCCTCGTCTGAGACTAAGCTGTATTCTGAGCCGCGGTATGCGGACGGCCAGGGTTTTCCAGGTTCAAGCGAAACTGATTGGCCGTCACGGATCGGGACGCTTGTCTTGACTTCGTTGAGTGAGGCAGTCATTGTGTTAGATGTCGTCGAGGTAGTCGTCGAACGCGTCGTAATCACCGTCTTCGTCAGGGTTAGCGTAGAGCGTTCCAGTCTCACCTGTCGTGGATTCGGTCTCGACAAGTGGGTCGTCTCGTCTAGTCTCACCCCGCTTTGTTTCTGGTTGCGTCGTCGGTCCTGCTCGCTCGGCTCTTCCGGTTCCCTGCTCTTCTCCCGTCTCCAGCGTGTCGACGTCGAATGCGCGGTTAATCTCGAACGGGTCGGTTTGGTTTCGTGGCGACGGTATCGGTGGGATCTCGACAAGATCGGTTAGCGGCCCATCGTGATTTTCCCCGTCTTCGAGGACAGTCCCGACAGCATCCATCGGGATTCGTGCCCGGCGGAACCATTCTTCGACGTGTCCTGCATCGAAGAGGTGAACGTCGTGGTTTGCTGCGTACTCTGTGGCCTCGTCAGTGTAGGCTCGGTTGGTGACGATCGCCAGCTCTGATGGCGATCGGGTGTCGGGTGGAACGACAGTGCCTTCGAGAAGCGCGTCGATATGTGTTGAGCCGACTTCGCCTGATCGGATGGGGACGACTCGCAGTGCGACGGTCATGTGTTGCCGATGCCAGACGACATCGGATTCCACTTGTGTTGCTCCAGGTGGACGGACTGTGTTCCCGTCGAATTGTTCAAGCGCCAGCGCGACGAGCCGGGCGGCCTCGCGGTTTGATAAGTATTCGAGGTCGCTCACCGCGAGCTGCTTGGTTAATTGCTCACGCGGCTCTGTATCGGTCGATGGTGACTGTGAGAGATCGGGACCGGTTCTAGCAGAGTCACTCGCAGTGGGCATTTCGTCGATGATTTTTTTCACACGGGATGGCGGGACGTCATCGAACGCTTTTTCCGCAAGGTATGTCGCAATTCGCTCCCTATCGATGTTGTTCTCTTTCCCGTTCTGAACGGTTTGACGGATGCTCTGCGGGTCGTACCATGAGAAGGACTGGTCGGTGTCGCTCATAGTCGACCTCCGGACAGGCGGGCCATGAGTCCGACACTGTACTGTTCGACGATGTCACCGGTCTTACGGTCCAAGACAAGCATCTCGTTGGAACGAAGCAATCGTTTGCCGTGGACCACAACGAACTTTGAGTTCGCACTGATTCTCATCGACCGGAACGTAAGCGAATCCGGGAGTTTGGCTTCCACCTTCGATTCCAGTTCCTCATATTCAGCCAGGTTTTGACAGGTACGGCAGTCCCCGTCATCAATTGCTGTGGTGGCAATTGTTTGCCGGCACGTCTCGCATTTCGCTTGATGATCTGCGCAGACGAATTCGTCCAGTATTGGGTCCTTGTGGGCGTGTTCGGAGCAGACCGTGTCTTTGCCGATGACACACGTTTCGAGATGATTCTCGCATCGCAGACGCTCTTGTTCGACGCCGGTTGTACACATCCGGCACGCTGAGATGTGACGATCGCAGTGCCTGTCGTTGTCGTCGACACAACGCGTGCTGTCGTCGTCGCAGACTGGACTCCCGCAGGTTCCGCACTGAGACTGGTGGTCCGCACAGAAGCTTTCGCCGCAGTGTGTGCAGTTGTCGCTATCTGTCAGGCACGCGGTCTCGCCGCACTCATCACACGTCTTTCGGTCGGTCTGACAGACTAGCTCGCCGCAGTTATGGCACTCTTCGAGGTGGTCGGTACAGAACGTGTGTCCACATTCTGCGCATTCCGCCGAATGCCACAGACAGTGCGGCTCGGAGCAGCCGAGGCAGTCTTCAATGTGTTCTGCACAGAACGGTTCCTCACACGTCGTACACATCGTCGCATCATTGTAACACAACATGTCGTCACAGTGAGCGCACCGCTTCACGTGGTCGCCGCAGACGCGCTCACCGCACGCTGAGCAGGCGATGAGATGCGACGCACAGTGTGGTTGCTCATCGACAGTGCAGGCGTTCTGATGGGCTTCACAGAGAACGTCACCACACGTTGCACAGTCTTCTTGATGGGACTCACAGACGAGGTCACCGCACTGGTCGCACGCCGAGAGGCTGTCTGGCGCGAACGGCTTGTTGCAGTTTGAACACCGCTCTGTGTGTTCTAAGCAGCGGATTTCGCCCGTATCTTCCGTGAGGACAGTGTGCGTCGGGCAGAACTCGTCGTCGCAGACGGTACAGACCTGGCTATGGTCAGCACAAATCGTCTCCTCTGAGTGAGTACACATCGCCTCGTGATGATGGCAGACGACTTCCTCACAGTACGCGCAGTCGTCGACGAGGTCTGCACAGTAGGTCTCCTCGCATTGGACGCACGCCTCTGAATGGTCTGGACAAAGCAACTCGTCGTGGTCAGCACACCGATAACGGTCATCCGGGCAGAGTGTGCTGTCGCAGGTGGAACAGGCCGCGCTGTGTTCGGGGCAGAGGTCCTCGTCGCAGATATCGCACGTCTCCGCGTGGTCGGTGCAGGTGACCGCCTCGCAAACGGCGCAGTCGATGCGGTCAGATGAGCAAACTTCGTCATCGCAGGTGTCGCATGCTTCGAGGTGATCTGTGCAGAACTGGTCAGTACAGACCGAACACGGGTCGATGTGATCCGGACAGATAATATCGCCACAGTCTGCGCAGTCCTCGGAGTCATCGGTACAGACGACCCCGCCGCAGATACGGCACTCGTCTCGGTCCGCCTCACAGACTGCCTGACCGCACGTGTCGCAGGAGTCCAGGTGTTGGGAGCCGAAGGAGTCAGCGCAGATTTCACAGTCACTGTGATGTTCGGCACACAGCGAGTTGCTGCACCCTGCACAGTCCGTTGCGTGGTCCGAGCAAATCACGTCGCCGCAGGTACCACACGTCGTTGAATCTGATTCGCAGACGCTTCGACCACATGTTGCGCATGTCGAAAGATGCGCGTCGCTGAACTCGTCACCACAGATCTCACAGGGAGAGTGGTGCTCTGGACAAAGCGGATCGCCAGTGCCGGCACACTCAGTTGCATGGTCTACGCAGGTCGGGTCTCCACAGGTCGCACAAGTAATGGAGTCCGTTCCGCAGACACTCCGGTCACAGGTAGTGCAGGTCGAAAGATGGTCTTCTCCGAACTGATCTGCGCAAATTTCGCACGTGCCAACGGTCTCAGCACAGTGATACCCGCCACACCCATCGCAAGCGACAGCGTCGTCCATGCAGCGCGTATCTCCACATGTCTCACAGGTCACACTGTCATCAGGACAAATATCGATGCCACACTCGGTACAGGAATCGAGATGGCTGTCGCACAGCGTATCTGAACAGGCCTCACAGGTCCCTGTGTGGGTTTGGCAGTACAGGTCAGTATCAACTCGGCATCGGTGGAGCTGTGAATCGGCGTGGAACGTCCCACAGCTCGTGCAGTCTTCACCACACGCCAAGCAAGTCGGTTGATCCGTTGTCGCGCAGGTGTCAGTGTGGTTGTTGCAGACTGCTCGTCCACATTCGGCGCAGACAGACCCGCACTGGTGGCATTCGATCCGACCACACAGCTCACAGGCTGCCACTGGAGTATCGCAGTCGGGACACCCGGTAGACCCACACTCTTCACAGACGTTGAGGCAGTCTGCGCAAATGACACTGCCGCATTCACATACCTGCGGGCGCGTTTGACCGTCGAACTGCGACTCACACGTCGCACAGTCGAAGCGAATGACCTCACCCGTCGCAGGAGCGTACCGCGCGACTGCTTCCCCTGTCCGCTCACCATCAGCAATTGAGAGCCTGAGATTCCCGACGTCGTGAGAGACGAGCGTCATTCCGACCAGCGAGATGTTCACGCCGACATTGTGACGCTCAACCGTCTCCTGAATCTCCTCGTCTTCTTGCTTGTCCAACGACCTCCGGCGTTGACGCAAGGCCCCACCTGCAAACTCTTCGCTCAGCTCATCTTTCCGCTGGTCGTACAAGTCACTGATTTCCTCTGCACGAGTGTCTGCTGCCTCGGTCGCCTCTTGAAGTAATTCGGCAGCATCGTCTTCGATTCGGTTTTCCACCTCGTCAACCGCGGTCGAGTACCGCTGCTCGATTATCTCATCATCCGGAGTCACGGAGGTCGTTTCATGTGTCCTTGTGAGGGTACTGGTGTGTGCGAGGAGTCGCTCTGAGAGTGTCGGCTGGTGACTACCGTTTGCTAAGTCCAGGGAAACGGTCTCGAACCGTTCTCGGTGGAATGATGAGACACTCTCCATCTCCACGAGGAAATGAAATGAGATCGCGTCGGCAGTTTGCTGTGGGTCGAATGATTCGATCGTAGCGGACAACTCCGAAATGTCGAGCACAGGAGGGAGGTGAATCTGCATGTCGGCAGCGGTGAGATAGAGCTGCCCGACTGAGATGTCTTGTTTCACCAGTTCCAGCAACTGGTTGAATGCGAGTGAGCCGGGCTGGACAAGGATCTCGTCGCGGCCGGGCTGCTGGTCTTTTGGGTCGAAAACGACAGCGACGTCTCGGCTTTCGGCGAGGTTGTCGAGTGACGGCGGTAGTTTCGCCCGCCACGAATCAGCGTTTTGTCGATTTACTTCACCGCCATACGCTTCAATCGTAGTCGCGGTGAATCGGCGAATTTCGAGGCGGTTGAGTGTCCCGATGTCGTCAACACTCATGCGTCCTCACCGAATTCGAACCCGTCGAAGACGCCCCGGTTGAAGTCGTTCATTTTCTCAGCGGCATCCGTGTTCTCTTCCAAATCAACCGCCATGTCCTCAAAGTTATTTTCGAGCTCGATTTCCGAATCCGCATTTCGTAACTGCTCGAAGACTTCTCGCTCAAAGTCCGACCCGGACTTTTCCATGCGCGACAGAATGTCGCGGAGCCCACCGATGGACTGGTTGAACAGGTCGATTTTCCCGAAGAGCTTGTCTAAAACGTGTTCTTCGATCGTTCCTTCGAGCGCCATGTTGAACACGTGAACCTCCCGGTCTTGCCCGATCCGGTCGATGCGGCCGATTCGCTGTTCGACTTTCATCGGGTTCCACGGCAGATCATAATTGATGAGAACGTTACAGAACTGCATATTTCGCCCCTCACTGATAGAGTCCGTTGCGACCATGATGCCGCCCTCGTCTTTGAACTGCGCCACCTTTCGCTCCTTACCCTTGCTTGAGAGATCGCCGTTGACGATATGGACCGGTAAATCTAATCCGTGGACACTGTCTGCGATTGCCTCTTGGGTCGGTCGGAATTGCGTGAACACAACTGCTCGCGTTGTCCCAACCTGCTCCTGCACCGTCTCGATAACGTGATTGAGGCGTTTTTGCTTGGTCGTCTGGTCAATGTCGCCGATAATCGATTGAATCTCGGAGAGCGCATCTTGTTCACCTGTAGTGAGCATTTTCTGTTTGTCATTTACCCACCGATCGATCGTCTTCTCCACCGCGTAGGGGCTTGAGACGACTTCTTTTTGCAGCGTGAACAGAACAAGGTGACGAGCGCCTGCACTGGAATAATTCGACCGAACGTACTCGGTGACAGCGTCGTACAACTCCGTTTCCAGTTCCGATGGCTCGAAGACGTTTGTGTGGACCTCTCGGTTCGTGAAGTCGATTTTTGTCTCTTCACGCCGGTTCCGAATCATCACTCGATTCAATTTTTCCTGTAACTCTCCGCTACGCTTGATTTGGGCATCGTCGCTATCGACGACGTACCGATTGTCGAATTGCTGCCGAGTTCCGAGCATTCCCGGGCGAATGAGATCTATGATATTATACAGGTCTGAAATGTCGTTCTGGATCGGTGTCGCGGTCGCAAAAAAGGCCTCTCCGTAGCTGAGTTCGTCGATAAGCTCGTGTCGCATCGTATCTTCGTTGCGGATATAATGTGCTTCGTCCAGTACGATAACATCCCATCGCCGGGAGAGAACATCGTCACGGTTGGTTTTTGATTTGGCCGTGTCGACGCTTGCGATGATTTTGTCGTGCGCATCGAACCCGAGGAATTCGTCGTCGTAATTACAGACGAAGTCAAGTCCAAACTTTTCTTGCAATTCCTTCTGCCACTGTGGGGCTAACTGCGCGGGTGTGAGGACCAGGAAACTATCTCGGGTATCTCGGAAATCCATCTCCTTCAGCACCATCCCAACTTCGATGGTTTTCCCGAGTCCCACCTCGTCTGCGAATAATGCGCCGCCACTCATTTGAAAAAGCGCGCGGTGAGCGGCCTGCAGTTGATGGTCAAGCAGCTTGATTCGGTCCTTTATCTCTTCAACGGAGAGCAACTCCTGTTGGCCTTGAGCGATCTCAAACTCGCGGGCTTGGACGTTCAACAGGTGACTGATGACGTTTTCAGTGTCGGTATCAAGCGCTTCTGTCGCTATTGAAGCCGGGTCAATAGAATACGAAATTTCCGGAGAGGCAGCGGAATTAGACGCCTTCTGAGCCATCCGTATTTGTACATTATAACGAAGATAATAAACACTACGTTGTATTTTACTTACCTGATAATCAGAGAAGGTCCGACGACCAAGAGACGACTACAGCTTTAATCGACGCGCAGGTACCGTCGTCAGACCTATATTCGGGGCTGCAAATGATTCACGAAATGGTCTCCCTGACCGCCTCTACTTATACATGACCCCATCACACGAACCAGGTGACCGGTGGACCAATCATTATCGTGGCTATCGACTGCAGACGAATCCCGATGGCGATGTCTGGTGGCAAGCATACCAGGGCACAGATCGCCTCTACCTCGATCCCACTCCGGACGAACTCGTCGACTCACTACTTGATCTCAAACGGCTCGGTGGGCGGGTCCGAATTACCGAAGGCAATGATATCCTGACACGTGCCGAGGACGACGATGAGTACGAAACCTACTGGATAGGCACGTTGGACCTTTCTGGCGAATTAGTCCCCACGGACGATCCGGAGTTCAGTATACCAGCGCGGCCTGAAGAGGTCGATCCTGGTGAGTTTTGGCCGAGCGTCTACGACGGCGCGAAATACTCATTCGGACCGGGTGTCGAGCGGATCTGGTGGTCGAATCCGAACACGCACAAGCGCCATCCAGTCCGTACTTCCCTGCCACAAGACACGGTTTCGACGCTCTCACGGTTCAAACCACAAGGTGGTTCGTTTCGAATCACACCATGGAATGACGTGCTAACACTCGTCGACCTTGATCAGCTACCAGCGAGGACCCGTTCCGAATTCGATTCACTTCCGAGAGTCGTGAAGAACCTCATCGCTCTTCGACGTGACCGGGGCGGTGTGCAGAAACTCCCGATATACGTTGGGGAAGTCGATACGACGCCGTTCTCTATTGATGATCCGCCGTCGTTGACCGATCCATTCGAGGACGATGACGGCGGTGTCGATGGGTGGCTGGATTCTCTCGGTGAAACCTCAGAGACAGACGTCGGGAACCACACTGTCGACGATACCGATGCTGGTTCTCCAGTTGGAGACGATGACGACATTCCGGACGACGACCCGATTGACTGGTGATACATGGGGCGACGCTTCCCACCACCGTTGTTCGGTCTCGAAGAGGCTGAGCAACGAGCGCGGTGTTTCGTCGATATCGCCCGGAATGCCAATGAACCGATTAGCAAGACTGAGTTGATCGGCCGGGCTCGAACACAGCTACTGAAACCAGAGGGTGACGCATATACAGAGCAGTATCTCCGTCGCGTCGTCTCTACGTATATCCAGTTGGGTGTGCTTCGACAGACCGAGCAAGGCATCGCTGTGTATCAGTTCGCACGCGACTGGCGGGCCGACGAGCTGGATTTCGAGACGTTTCTCTGGTACGCTATCAAGCAATCATGGGCTCTCGAAGGGGCCTTTCCCGAAGGTATCGAGGGACTATACGACATCCACCACGTCGTCAAGCAAGCGGACGAACCGTTGCAAAGAAGTGCGATTCGGACACGCCTCGGCGAGAAGCACGAGTACGAATTCAATGACGAGGGAATACGCGGGTATCCACTCCTTCTCGAAAATATGGGTGCGTTTGTTGAACGGTCAGAAGGCTACGAGACGACCAGCCCGGAGAAGTTCAGCGAACGGTTCAGGAATGCCGATATTCTGTGGCAATTCGAACAGTGGCTCAAACGTGAAGGACCCAACACGGCCCCGCCCTCGGACAGGGTCAAACGCGATCTCGCAAAGTACTACATGTACCGGGAATCGGGGGGGCACGGACAGCACCGGCAACTGCTCGATACTGCACGCACAGACTACCTCGATGAGTCAGTGTTAGCAGACGCATCGGAGCCACGCGTCAAACGAGCCGACACGTACGTTGAGCAACATCGTCACCGGCGAAATCTTCGAGACACCATCTGCAGCGAATTCGAGGAGTTCACACCTCGGGACCTGGCCGGGCTATCGACAGCAATCTTGGAACAGATCGCTGCGGCTGAAACAGAAACCGAAGCCATCCGGGTGAAATCCAGTGCCGGGAGTGGATTTTCACGGGCAGATCTCGACGCGCTAGAGCAAACCGGACGACCCACGTATGCATTCCCTGACGAGTTCGAACTATACGAGTGGCAGCAGGAAGCTGCGAGCGAATGGTTCAGAGAGGGGACAGCAGACGGCGAGCGCGGGATCGCACAGGTCGTTACGGGCGCGGGAAAAACTGTGATGGCACTAGAGGTGCTTCGTCAGTGGCTTGCCGACAATCCTGACGGTGTCGTCACGGTTGTCGTGCCGACGAAGGTCCTCATGCACCAGTGGCTTGAAGAACTGGTTGAGACACTCGGCGTCCCGCCGAGCGACATTGGATGGCTCGGTGATGGGCAGAAAGACGGGTTCGAGGACGGGTATCGAGTACTAGTGTCGATCGTCAATTCTGCTGTGAAAGAGGATGCGCTCTCTCAGACGCTGCGGCAAGCAGGTGTTGACGACCACTTGCTCATCGCTGATGAGTGTCACCGGTACACTGGCGACACGTTCTCCACGATTTTCGACTGTGAGAGAACCGCAGCATTGGGCCTCTCGGCGACGCCGCTCTCTGATCCAACGGCGGAGGAACGCAGCCCGGAGGATGAGATGCTGGTAGAGAATCTCGGCGAGATCTATTACGAACTCTCGTACGACGAGGGGCAGCGACGCGGGCTCATTCCGGATTTCCGGATCAATTACGTCGGGTTTGATTTGACTGATGCTGAGCAGATGGCGTATCAGCGACTGACTGACGCGGTTGTCGACGCGGTCACTGATATTGAGCGTCAGTACCAGAACCGGTTGTATGAACTCAGCGGAAGCTTCTCGCGGAAACTTCAGGTCATCCGGAATAACACCGAGAAAGCGACACCAGCTATTTCTGATTACTTCAAATATACGCAGGAGCGTCGAGAGCTGGTCGCTGATGCGGTTGCTCGGCAGGCCGTAACCCTTGAACTGCTTCAAGGAAGCGTACGTGATGAGCAGAAGGCGATCGTGTTCCAGGAACGAATCGAGCACCTGGAACGGATGGTCGCCCCGAAAGAGACGCGTGGGCGCGACTCTCGAACTGGAGAAATAGCGGACACGGACGTCGACCGGGCGCAACTCTACGATCGCTATCCTGCGCTCAAAGAGATCGACGAGAAACTTGAGGAACTGTTTTTTACGGCGAATTACCGGCCAGTGATGTACCACTCGGGGCACCGAAACAAGGCGTGGAACGATTTCGCTATCGAATGGTTCAGCGACGACGGGTTCGCAAATGTCATGCTGAGCGTCAAAGCCCTGATCGAAGGCGTTGACGTCCCGTCAGCAGACGTGGGTATCGTCCGTGTCTCCTCAGGGAGTATCAGACAGCGGATTCAAACGCTCGGCCGGATCCTTCGGACGGGAGACGATCCGGACAAGCAAGCGGAACTGTATGTCCTCTACGCTCGTGATACGGTTGACTCGAACATATTCGAACGATACGACTGGCGACAAGAGCTCTCACAGGCCGAAGTCCGGCATCTCACGTGGGCGACTGACGATGGAACCATCGATGGAAGGCTCCGGCCTGCTACTGACGATGAGATCCCTGATCCGCCAACGTCGCGGACGATCCCCGATCCAGATGAATTAGACCGAGGTGACAGGTATCAGGGCCCGCGCGAGGGATTCGAGTTCAGCGTGAATGCTGATGGCCGTCCGTTCGTCGATACGGCGAATGGGCGAAAATTCATCGAAACCGCGAGCTACCAGGAGATAGCGTCATTTGTCCACCGCGAGAAAGGCGGCGGTACCGTCATCGTGAACGGAGCAAATCATGCTATTACATACCTCGCAGAATCGTTTGTATTCGTCGCTGTCGTTGACGACCCCAACGACATCGAATATGAACAGGACGAGACAGGCGGCCTGACTGGCGAAGCTAACCTTGATATTGAAGATTGGTGATTTTCAGAGGCATTGGGTTTGGATCTATTGTTAGCTCTGTCTCTGAAGAGCCTTGGAGTGAGAGATCAAGACGCCTTAGACTCATCCACAAAGGCCTGACGTGCGGGAGAAGGTAGGTAACTAACAGATAGAAGCGGGTGTTCCCGCGGATCTTAGATATCGACTGGTAGCGTGGTCTCGGGTTCCGCAACGGAGCGGTTTGTCCCTTGTTGTTGCCGGATGTGTATACGGTGGTCGGCGCTGTCGATGAGGCCTTCGTCGTGGCTGACGACGATTGTTTGTTTGACGCCGGCAGTTCGCATGGCTTCGACGACATCGTTGAGGCGATCGACGTGGCCGTCGTCGAGGTGGGCGGTTGGTTCGTCGAGGATGAGGGGGGGCATGGGGACGTCGTCTTCGAAGCCTTCGGTGAGGAGGCGGTAGATTGCACCGCGGAGTGCGAGGTTGAACACGGCAGATTCGCCACCGGAGAGTTTGGTCGGGGGAAGTTCGCCGCCGCCTTTCTCGATGAGTGTGGCGTCGTAGTCCCCGTCCAGTTTGATGTCCGCGTACGCATCGTTGCGATATAGAGTGTCGAACATTTCCTGGAGGAGGTCTTCGAGTCGGTGGACGTTTTGTTCCCGTAGGTCCGCTCGAAGATTGACGAACATTTCTTCTAACTCGGACACTTGATTGTTGAGTGCTTCGACAGCGGTTGCTTCGCGTTGCCGAGTGTCCCGTGTGTCCCGTAGCTCGTCTAATTTCGTTAATTGTTGGCCGAGGTCGCCGAGGTGTTCACTAACGGCGCGCTCAGTGGCTCGCAAATCATCGAGCTCCTCATCGAGACTGTCGAGTTCGTCTGTGATTTCGGAGACGGTGTCTTCGGCTTCATCGAGTTTCTCCGGGTTGAATGAATCAGTTGCGTCGGAGTACGCTGTGATCGTCTCTTGCAGTTCAGTATGGGTGTCAGTGACGTCGGTTGCTTGCGTGTCGAGTTGGGTTTCGGCTAGTTCGAGGTCGCGTTCGGCGTTTGTTCGCTTGTCGACTGCTTCTTCGATTTGACTCAATACGTCTTGCCGGGCGAGAGCACGGGTGAGGTGTGCAAGAGTGCGTTCGGCTGCCCGAGTAAGGATCGATGCTGTGAGATGCTGTACGACGGCTTCGAATCGCGTTTCGTGGGCTGCTTGGCGTGCTTCTCTGGCGTCAAGGTGGTGGACAGCAGCTTCCTCGTGCAGCGGGGTTAGATCTGCAGTCGGGTCGACTTGGATCGCATTAGTGGTCGTGTCAGTGGTTGCAACGGTGACGGTGAGGTCATCACCGTACAGGTCTTGGGCTGTCGCAAGGAGATCCGCAGCTCGATCTTCCCGTTGCTCTAACTCTGTGATGTCGTTGTCGAGTGCGTCGACCAGTTGCTCGGCTGATTTGCGGTCTTGTTCCCATTGATCGCGGTGTTCGACGTTTGGCGCGCCGTCGACTGGACGGCCACATTCGGGACAGTTGCCCTCGTCGAGTAACCGGTCGGCTTGCTCGATGCGTTCCTCAAGCCTCGTGGCCTCGTCGCGGTAGTGTTCCTGCTCAGATTTCAGCCGTGCGATTCTATGTTCAATGCGTTCGACTAACGCTTCAAGCGCGGCATCTGGTGTCGTGTCTTCGGAAGGTATGCTGAACGGTGATGCGTCGATTTCAGTCTGTAGTTGATCTCGCTGGTCTGCTAATTCGCTACGACCACGGCGGATATTCGCAATGTCGGTGAGGGTTGTAGTGGCGTCATCAAGTGCGGAGTCCACCTCTCGGTCGTGTCGTCGAGTCTCTTGTTCGAGCCGGTCCGCTTCTGTGCGGGCTTCTTCTACTGCTGATTCGAGCGCTTGGAGCCGCTCTCGAATGTTCCCTACGATGTCTCTCGTTTGGTCTTGTGCCTCTTCAGCGACACTGAGTTCGAGTGCCTCCGGATCCGTATCAAGGCCCGGGGTCGGTACCCGAGCTAACTGGACATCGATCTCCACAGTCGGATTCGTCAGTGGGTCAACGGCCGTTTCATCAACTACAGATGTGGTCCCAACCGTATCGGTGCCGGCGTCATCTGATTTGCCCGTAACCGCAGGAGTTACCGGCGCGGTTGCGGTTGGCAGATTGGTTAAAATGTCATCAGCCGTCGTTGTTACCCCGTCAGCCTGCTCGTCACTCGATTCCGGCACAAGAGATGTTGCGACCTCACGAGGGTCTATATCTCGTTGTCGTAAGCGACCGTCTGCGGTCGCATCCGCTATTTCGCCTCTGACGGTAGCATCAGCGTGCTCGGTGACATTGACAACGATGTCCTCAACAGCACCGAATTCCGTGGTGAGATCACCGGTTCCAACGGCAAAGAGCGAGGTTAACTCGTCTTGGTGCTGCTCGACGTTCGACTCAGCGGTAGTGAACTCGTCTTGTAGCGATTGGTATTCTGCGATTGCAGCCGTCAGGTCCGCCATGTGCGTTGCTACAGTTTCTCTTGTGTCTGCAACCGTCTCTTGCGCATCTTCTTGTTTGTCAACGATCTTTGCAGCGTCTGCTTGTTCGGCTTTCAGTTCGTCGATTTCTGCTGTGATGACGTCTCGCCTGTCTTCGAGTGCGGATTCGAACCCGTGCAGTTGCTGTTTTCTGGACTGGATTCGCGGTTCGTCGTACTCCGCGATTTGTGTTGTGAGCTCCTGCACCTGATCTTCTTTCGTAGCAGCAACCCGGGCGACGCCTGTCCCGATGCTATCCATGCGGGATCGATACCGCTCCAATTTACTCATCTGAAGCAAGTTATCGATGATGCGTTGGCGTTGTTTCGGCGTAGCATCAATGAGTCGGGAGACATCTCCTTGTTGTACATACGCGCTGTTGAGGAAGTCTTCAGCGTTCAACCGGAGCTCTTCTTGGATCAGGTCGTCGATAGCACCGATCTGATCAAGATCGGGTTGGCCCGGTGGCGTGGTGAGGTCCGCTTCTTGATATGTGTCTGCACGAATACGGATCTCTCGGGTGACCTCGTAGGACTCACCGCGATGGGCAAAGGACAGCGTCACCTCAGCTGTATCCTCATCGGTCGTCACGACATCGTCCATACTCGTACCGGTTCCCAATGCGTCACTGCCGTACAAGGCGAAAAACGCGGCTTCCAACAGTGAGGACTTCCCGGAGCCGTTGTTCCCATACAAGACAGTGACACCGTCCTCGAAACGGACCGATTCATCTGTGAAACACCGCCAGTTTTGAACGCGGATTCGTTGAAATTGCATGAATTAGTGAAGGAATTGCGTTAGCAAGCAGTACTCAGTCGTTGATTTCCTCAAGTGCATTCTCCAGAAGCTCCTCGTTATCGACATCGTCACCGCCTCCAGCGGCAACCGATGTTGGTTCACGTGCATCGTCTACCGTCCCATCGGTACCACTGGCATCAGGAGCATCATCCGAGTCGACATGGAGTGAGTCCGGTGATTCGCGCTCCAGAATTTCTGTGACGGTTTCTTGGGCTTCGTCGGCGATGTTACTGTCTGCGGTTTGCTCCGTATTCATCGCCATCTCAAGAAACAGGTCCGCCGTCTCAGTGACGATGATGTCTTCGCGTCGCTCTTCGACGGCTGCGTCAACATCAGCGAATTCGACTGCTTGGTACTCCCGTTCATCTTCAAGTAAATCTCGACGATCGCTGACTCGTGTGACCAGGGCCCCGAGTTCCGCCCCTAGATTCTCTATTGGCCCGACTGGAACCCGTTCGTGCACAGCCTGCTTAGCCGAATCATCGGTAGCATCGTTCTCCGTCGGTGATTCAGGAATCGGGGATTCATCCTCAGCAGCCATCAGAGTTACCTTCAGAACGGCGTCGTCAAGCGTTTCGACCTCTCCTCGAATCGTCTGTTCGACGGTTTCGATACCCTCTCCGCGGCGTAACGGGATATCGGCATAGACGAACTCTCGGGCGCTTTCGATGACCCGGCGATCGATGTGTTCTTCAGGATCGACATTCCCGTTCGATGGGACCGTGACGATCGAATACGTGCGGGGATCGCGCTGGTCAGCCTTTGTCCGCTCAGTGGAACCAGCATAACTGAGCGGGATTCGTTTCGAGCTTGATGAGGCGCTTACTGCAGGTTCGCTCTCGGTTGTGCTGTCAGAATCTGTCGAGTCGTGGCTGCTGTCGGGATTCCCACTGCTAACGAGTCGATAACCGGCTCCGTGATCATCGCCGACAAGCATGAGATCAAAATCAACCGGGCTCTTGGCCAAGATTCGTTGTGTGCTCCAGTCGCCGTGTCCGAACGGCTTGAAGAGGCCGTGACCAACTAAAATCGCACTGTCAGTCTCAGCAGCCTCGAATTGATATTCGAGGCGGTCTCGCTGTCCGGGCGGGACGTGGTCTAAGCCGTAAATCGTTGTATTGGCGACTCTAGTCCCGGCGGCATCCAGACGAGTGGCTAACCCGATTTCTTGGAGTAACTCAACCCAATTGCGGTCGTGGGTTCGTTCGTGATTCCCGACGATCAGGAAGAATGGGATATTAGCCTCCTGTAGCCGTTGGAGTTCAGTTAGTACAGTCTGGAGTGGTGTGATGCCAGGTCGACTGGTATGGAATAGATCGCCGGCGTGAACGACAGCGTCAACGTCTTGCTGAATTGCAGCTGATACGACTTCCGCAAACGCATTAGCGAAATCTTGGCGACGCTCGTCCAAATGATATTGCCGATACCCGAGATGCGTGTCACTAGTATGTAGGAGCCGTGCCATTCCGATGCAGGATTATTTTGTTTCATACTGGATAAGTACATGGGTCGACACGCCCAATCGTACAACTGATAGTATTCCGATAAAAGAGTATGAGTCTGGTTTGCATGGGTAGTTTTATCCGCTATAATATGGGTGTATAATGGTACGATGGTGGATTCGCCAGGCGACGAATTAGTAGCAGCATATCTTTCGGACCGGAAGTGGGAGAAACAGCGACAGTCGGTTGAGAAGACTGCCGGGATTGTACAGGATCTTGCGGTGGCTCTGCTTGAGGCGGGTGAACTTGGTCAGCAGGAGGTGACGGCGTTGTATCGGTTATGTATGAATAACAGCACGTATCCGGTTTCGAGCAAGCGTGGTGAGATTGACGAGGTAGATATTCCGGCGGATTTGAAACGTGATTTAAAAGAACGGCTTGGTGAGGACGTTGGGACCGTCGGTGGGTTGTTGTTCCCGGTTGAAATCCCGGCTGAGAAAACGGATGCGGTGACGGCGTGTTTCAAAACGCTTGTGACGGCTGAGGAGCCGGAGGCGTGGGATGAAGCGGTTCGAGAGTTGGCCGAGCTTGAGCTCCCGAACGTGAAGTGCGGGAAGCTGTCACCGATCCTGTCGTATCTACACCCGGAGTACTACCCGGTCGTAAATACGATGTCGCGGAACGGGCTGGCCGAATATTTCGATGTGGATGTGTCGAATGAAGTTGCTGAGCTCCCGGAAACGGCAGCGACGTATCGGTCGATTCGAGATGAGTACGGGTTTGAGGCGAACTTCCGTGACTTGGATTACTTTTTCGTGTGGGCGAACAACCGAGCGAAAGAACGGGATGGTGTGACCCTGGAGGGTGACCGGTCGTATTTTTGGGTGAATCAGTCGAATCAATCCGAAATCGAAGACGAGTATCTACGGGCGAAAGTGGACGATGTGTGGCATCACGAGCTCGAAAAATTGGCCGACGGTGACGTTGTGTTCCATAATTTTAACGACGAGCTGATCGGCTTGTCAACGGTGACGGGGACTCCAACTCAGTATGAGTTCAGAGGTGAGATGTATCATCGTGTCCCGGTTGATTTCGAGTGGTTCGCTGAGTCAGTGCCCGTCGATACGGAATTGAAGCAAGTTCTGGATACGCCGGGATGGCATCAAAAGTACTACCCGATCGATTCGAACGGGAATCTGAAGCAAGCATACCTGTCACAGTTGTCGTTAGCGGCCGCAGAGTTCCTGTTGGATACTGGTGAAGCATGGAATCTGATCCAGTCTCTTGGATCCGATGGGCCGGGAGAAGAGATTCCAGATGCGCCTGACCACGCGGACGAAATTGAACGGCAATTACTGAAGAAGAAGCAAGTCGTGTTCTACGGGCCGCCGGGGACGGGGAAGACCTACACTGCGGAGCGATTTGCTAAATGGTGGGTGGGGCAGCAGGATGGCGGTGACCCGGTGTCTGATCGAGTTGCAACGGTGACGTTCCACCCTTCGTTCACGTACGAGGACTTCATCGAAGGATTGAGCGCGAAGACCAATGACGAGGGACAGGTGGCGTACGAGGTGCAAGACGGGGCGCTGAAGCGCATGCAAACTGCGGCGATGGCTGCGTACGACCGGGCAGCCGAGGCCAACACGGAACCGGACCGGTACGTTTTGATCATCGATGAGATCAACCGCGGGAATCTGGCACAGATCTTCGGTGAGGTCATCACGTTGCTGGAGGCGGATAAGCGCGGGACGTTCAACGTGGAACTGGCGCACTCGGGTGAGACGTTTACCCTCCCGCCGAATCTGTACGTGATCGGGACGATGAACACGGCGGATCAGTCGATTGCGCTGGTGGATACGGCGCTTCGCCGCCGGTTCCGGTTCGTAGACTTCCCGCCGAACCTCGATGTGGTGTGGGAGGTCGGTGATATGGTCGCTGCGGATGCCTACACGGCAGTTACGCAGCCGAACGAGCAGGTGTCGCGTCGGGAGCAGCTGGTCGGTGCGAGCGTGTTAGCGGTTGAAACGCTGAACGAACGGATTTTGAACGCGCCGGAACTCGGGAAAGGCAAGCAACTTGGACACACGTATCTCCTTGGTCACGAGTCCCCGACTGACGTGGTGGATGCGTGGCGGTACGATATCCTGCCACAACTGGAAGAGTATTATTTCGGGCAGTTCGATCGCCTCCGAGACGACTTGTTGACTGAGACCGGTGAGCGACTCATTCGGTGGGAAGCTGAACAGATCCAGTCGTTTGACGCTGCAGACCTCTATGCAGCACTCTGCCAGCTTGCAGGCATCGAGGACCCGGTGCCTCTCGCTGCAGCGCAAGTAAAAGCGATGACTGATGGTACGGGTGCATCGCAGTCTGTGGACGCGTGGGAGGAAGGTGAGAAAACGGTTGCGGCGTTCCGTGAGCGAACTACTTCGACGCTAGATGAGAAAGCGCAGTCTCGGGTGGAACGGTTGCTTGCGGTTGGCGAGGACATCGGGCGGCTTGATACGGGCCGTGGGGAGCATAATGCGACGGCACAGTTGAAAACGGATCTCATCGATCCGGGCGTCGGGCTCCTTCAGGTCGACCAAGACGGGACAGTGAAGTTCAAGCTGGATTGGCTCGCCGCTCGTGATGAGAACGCGTTAACTGGCGAGTTCATCAACGATGCAGCAGGTGCGTTCGATGAGATTGGCGCGTACTCTCATGAGTGGGAGCCTGACCCGGACGATGACGAGCGAGAGTTTGTCGCGTCAAACATCCAAATTGCCGACCTCTCCGAAGCGGAAGTGGATACCTTAGTCGAGGGGATCCGCTCGTTTGCACGGCAAGCGGATGAGTTCCAGCATGGCTGACCTCTCTCAAGTCGGCCTCGTCGGCTCACCAGTGCAGACTAACGGGCCGGGTGAAACGGTGCCGCCCTCGAATCCGCTGGTGCTGGCGGAACACGACGAGTCGGAGCCGTTCGAGATCAGTACGGATGACGCTCAGTTCCTCGACCGTCTCGACGAGGTTCATGAGTCCGCGCCGCTCGACGTATCGTATACGAATGATGGGCAGGTGATTGTGAGTAGTGGGTCGTACGTCGGCGTGATGACGTTGCCGAGTGGTACGCAGATCGAGGTGACGCCCAAGCAGTCTGTGACGCGGTTGCTGTGGGCGCTGCAGTACGCGTTTGACACGCCGATTGATTCGATGGGGAAAGAAACGGGGTTCACCGGTGCCTCCTCGTTTTTTGACGCGATTGGCGTGTTGTTCCTGACGGAGCTCAAAACGGTTCTTGACCAAGGCCTGCACCGGGATTACGTTCGCACGCAGGCCGTCCAAGAGCATGTTCGCGGTCGCATTGACGTGCAGCGGCAATTGCAGCGACCGGGCCCGACGCCGACTGATTTCGCGGTCGAGTACGACGAGTTTACCACAGATACGGTGTTGAACCGCGCCGTGCTTGCCGCGGTCCGCGTGTTGACCGGGCTGGTCCGTGATAGTGAATTGGCGAGCCGCCTCCAGCACGAAGAGCAGCGACTCCGGCAGTTCACGACGATCGAACCGGTGTCTGTTGATGCCGTCGAGCGGATTGAGCTGTCGCGGTTGAACGAGCATTACGATCTCTTGTTAGATTTGACGAGAACAGTTCTAGCTCGGGAGTTCTTCGAGGATATCAGCGCAGGGACGAACCGCTCACTTGCGCTGTTCGTGAACATGAACGACATTTTCGAACGGCTCGTTGAACGGGCGTTCCGAGCCGCTGCGAAACAGATCGGCGGACTCACAGTCGAGGGGCAGGCGTCCATTCAGAATATTGTCGACGGACCGCACGCTGTTTCGATGCGGCCAGACGTTCTAGTCAGACATGAAGACGGGACACCGGCGGCTGTCATCGACGCCAAGTGGAAGACCGGGTCAGCGTCATCCGGCGACGTCTATCAACTCACCTCATACGTCCTCGCACTGGAAACGTGCGGCGCGCTTGTGTATCCAGGGCACAGTGAGCACGGTGGTGAGGAGTCAACAGTGATGGACCAGTTTTCGCTTCGCTCTGTTGAATTAGCCACGGACGCAGTAGCTCCGTCATATGGCGATTACGTCGATGTGTTAGAGGATAGTGCGTACCGCTACCTGACCAGCATTCTCTAGAGAAATCGGGGGTGCGTTTGAAAAAGTACAGAGACCGTCTTTGAGAAATGTCGGCAATAGCTGTTTTATGGTTCGATATTGCTAACGAGATCGCGTAGTTGGTCTCGGGTGAGCGGGTCGATGAACTCTCGTTCGCCGGTAGCCGTGTAGTAGAGGCTCGCGGTCACGGGCTTGTCCGGGAAGCACTCTGAGAGGACGTGATAGTACGCGCTGAGTTGCTTTCGATATTCAGTTTCGCCGCGTCTCGTCCGGTCGGTTTTGTAGTCGATGATCTCGATTTCGGCAGGGGTTTCGTGGACCAGGTCGACGATGCCCGAGATCGTCACGCGCTCACCGTTTACGTCTAGAGGGAACACGGCCCGCTCTTCGACGTGGAGGTCGCCCGAAAGACTGTCGAGCAGCGCTTTGACGTGGCGCTCGTCGTCGGTGTCGCCGGTTGTCGGCGCGACGTCTTCACCGAGTGCGTAGGCTTCTGCGAAGTCGTGGACGCGCGACCCGAACTCACGGCCACGGAACTCGACCGAGTCGGCTTCTGTAGCGTCGTCCGTGAACACATCGTCGTCCATGAGCGTGTGCGGTGTGTGGCCTGTCGGGCCGTCCGGCGTGACGATGGAGAACGGGAGTTGGGTTTGGGCTGTTGTGCTCCGATCGACGGTCTCGACTACCGGGTCGCCAGCACGCGTGGTGCAGGGGAGTTCCTCGAAGAACGTGTTCGGATCCTCGCCACCGGTGAAGATGACGTGATTTTCGGCTCGCGTGATGGCGACGTACAGGAGGCGTCGTTCCTCGTCGTAGTCGCGGGACAGGCAATGCCGGATGACGTCGTGCCGCCAGTTGTCGTAGACGTGCGGGTGCTCTGCGACAGTGGCGTACTGCTTGCGTTGGCGGAGTCCGACGGGTTCGGTGTATTCGACAACGCTTGACCCGCCGCCGTTGGGCGGGAATTTCCCGCTGTTCATATTCGCCAGGATGACGATCGGGTACTCTAGACCTTTCGCGGAGTGGATGGTCTGGACCGTGACTGAGTCGACGCCGGCGCTGGTGAACACGTCGTGGGTACTGGCGTTTTCGATGCCGCGCCCGATGAGCTGGATAAGGTCGCCGCGAGTGAGCGTCGAGGACTTGTGGACCGACTGGATCGTGTGTAGGATGACGTCGGCGTATTCGCCGGTGAATCCGTACCGGTCGAACACCGCTCTGGCAACGGCCCCGACCGCGGCTCGCTCGTCGAGGTCGTCACGAAACGCAGTCATATTCGCGGGGTAGTCGCGGGTGTCCAGGATGTGGTCGACCTCGTCGAGCGTGTACCCGGCTTCTTCGAGGACGACTGCCCATCCCCTGTCGGCATCGGAGTCGAGGATCCGGAGCCAGGCGAGCAGCAGCTTCGCCTGGTCGGTTCTGAACAGTTCGATCCCGCCGTCGTAGGCCATAGGGAAGTCGTACTCGTCAGCGACGGTCAGCAGCTCCCGGCCGAAATCACGCGTCCGCGTGAGTACGGCGACGTCGCCGTACGTCGGCGGCCGCCGAGTCCCGTCTTCGTCCTCGACAGCGTACTCCTCGTTCCCGACGACGTCCTGAATCGTCGAGAGGACGGCCTCGTGTTCGTCGGGGTGATGCACTCCTTCGATGGTGGTGTTGTCGAACGCGGCGTTCGACGACAGCGAGACGACATCGTCCAGCACCGTCTCGTCGATGTCATCTCGACCGGTCGCCGGGGTAACGAGCGCTTCTTCGGAGAAGTCGAGAACGGTCTGCGTCGACCGGTAGTTCTCGGTCAGCTCGATCCGTTCGATCTCACCAGTGTCGAACTGGATGCGCTTGCGGTCGTCATCCAAGTCGTCGGTGAACCGATCGAGTCGTGCTTCGAATTGGAGGATGTTCTCGACGTCGGCGTACTGGAACGAGTAGATGCTCTGTTTCCAGTCCCCGACGACACAGATGTTGTCGGTCCCTGTGAGCAGGAGCGCGAGTTTGAACTGGATCTCGCTGGTGTCCTGGAACTCGTCGACCATCACGTAGTCGAACGCCGCGCGCTCTCGGAGCGAGTCGTCCTCGCACAGCAGGACGAACGCGAACAGTTGCAGGAACCCGAACGTCAGGTAGTTGCGACGCAACGCGAATTCGAGGTACTCGACGTAAATATCGTGGACGAACGACTTGAGCCCCTCTCGGTCTTCGTCGAAGGCCAGTTGAGCGACACGCGCCGGGACCTGTTTCGTCCCATCGCCTCGTAACTCCACTTTGGCCGGTGCATCGGGGAGGTACGTCTTGTTCCGGCCGTACCCATTCAGTTTCTGCCGGAGCCGGGACTGCTTGCGGCCGTCGTTACGCGGTTGATTGACGTCGTCGAACAGCGATTCGAACGCGTCGAAGTCACCGTCTAGCGCGTCCTCCCCGTCTCGGTACCACCCGTCGGTCGTCGGGAAGACGCCCTTCGACGCGAGTTCCGACACCACATCGAGTAGTTCGAGCGGGTCCGACAGCGCGCGGAACACGTCCGCGTACTCAGGGTGACTGTCGCGGAACTGGTCGATGAACTCTCGGAACAGTTCGTTCTCGACGAGCTCGTCTTCGATGACGCGGGTTGAGCCGGTGATCCGCTCGTCCAGCCCGAGGTGGGTCGGGGCCCGATAACCGTGCTCCTGCAGGATGTCGAAGCAGTGGGAGTGAAACGTCTGGATAGAGCCGTCCGCAAGTTCTCGGAGAGAGTACGACGAGTGGTCGACGATCCGCTCTTTCATTTCGGTCGCCGCACTCCGCGTGAACGTCACGAGCAGGACGTCTTCGGGTTCGACCGAGGGTTGGTCGACGATCTCCGCGTACCGACGCGTGATGGCGAACGTCTTGCCGGTCCCGGCCCCCGCGTCGACGACGTAGATGCCGTCCGTGTTCTCGATGAGTCGCTGCTGGTCAGGGTTGGGTGTCGGTTCAGTCATCGCTGCCCCCCTCCAAGAGCAGGTCGCGGTGATCGACGCGACGGTAGTTCGGCTCGTCACCGGCTCCCGCGATGGGGAATCGGTCGTCGCCACGCCGATACGCGATCAACTCCTCGATACTCTCGGTGACGAACTGTTCGACGGCGTCGAGATCCTCCTGGAAGAACGCCTTCTTGCGCACACCGTTGAGTGCCCGGATAGCCTGATCACAGCCTTTCTCAGCGTCGACATCGCCACTAGTCTGAGCGTTGACAGCGTCGGTGAATGCCGCAGCGAATTCCGACTCCCGGAGTTCGTCTTTTTCGGTCGTGTCGGGGAACGACAGTCGACCCATGATCTCCGTGTACGCCTCGAATCCCAAGTCCTCGAACGTTGCGACGCAGTCGTTGTATCCGTCGAGTAGCGTGTCGTACGCCTGCCGGGACCCGACGTGTTCGTCGAAGGTCCACGGATAGTACCTGACAGTCGTCATCGTGTCGTCGAGGTCAGCGTCGCCGGTGATGACGTCATCCAGCGTCTCCAGGAAGTGGAAAAACGTGAACGCGATCGGTTCGTCGGGACGCACCGTCCGGTAGTGACTGAGATACAGCGCAGCCTGGAAATTTGGCGTGTCGCTCGGCGGGTCGACGGCGGCTTGTTTGACGACATCGCGCCGGGATTTTTTCCGGCCGCTCTTGAAGTCGAGCAGGTGGTCGGGTGCCCTGACGAGGTCGATCTTGCCTTTGATCCCGAGCGCCGTGTTTTCGAACCAGCGTTCGGTGAGCGGCGAATCGATCGGCTCGTCGAAGTGGTCGGCGAAGAAGTTGCGCCCCCACCCCGAAGCGGGCGTGAGAAAGTCCTCGGACTCCGGACCGCGGGTATCGAGGTACTCGACGATCGTCTCGATCCCGATCCGGTAGGTGCGACGGCGCAACGGCTCGTCAGTACCCGAAAACAACGGCCGTGCTTCCTCGACCATGACATCGACTACGTCGTCGATAGCGTCGTCGTCGATTACCTCGGGATGGTTCACGTAGAACTCGGCGAAGTCGTGAAACAGGTTCCCCTCAGTGAAGTAGTCCTTGTCGGGGCCGTCGACTAACCGGCTGAAGAAGTAGTCCCGCGGACTGTTGACGTAACTGTTGAGGCTCGACTGGCTGATCGCTTCGACGGTCTCAGCCTCGACGTCAATGTCTTCTATTTCGAACCCTGTCTCGCTGCTGGCGACTGGCCTGCGGTGAGAGACGGCATCGAGGTCACTGAACTGGTCGTAGTCGTCGTCGAGCAGCTCGCCGAAGTACAGACACGGCGTGACTGGCTGGCCGCCGCGCGTATCCTGAACGAGATAGTACTGCTCGACGCCGCTCTGTATCAGGAGCTGGAACTGGTCGAGATACCGCTGGAACTGCGCCTCCGTGTCGACCCACGGCCGTTGGGGTGGCGAGTGAGTCCAGTCCTCGTCCAGCCCGACTTGGAACACGACGGGCCGGTCGACGTAGCCCGCGGACTTGGCGTCAGCCAGCAACACGCCCTCGTTCTCCCGGTTGACCGGCACCTCGTAGGTCTGCAGGTAGTACGCGAGGTCGTCGACCGTATCCGCGCTGACCGGTGTCTCGGCGATTCCCACTGTGGCGAGTTCCGCCTCGAACGACGCCAGGTCCGCTCCGGTCTGTGCCTCGTATGCGGCGAGCGCGTCCGCGAACGTGTGGTCCGTGATCGACTGGCAGAACTCGCGGACCCACGCCGTTTCCGGGATCGCTGCTTCGTGGAGTCGCTTGTTGTCGTGGTCGACGGGAACGTCGATACCCATCTGCGTGAGCACGGGCTTGACGTCCCCGACCGTCGTTTCACCCCCGCGGAACCCTGCACGGCAGAGATTGAGAAACGCGCGGTGATGTGGGTCGTCGATGAACCCCGGCCCGCCGTAGTAGGGGACGCCAGCTGCGTCAAACGCCGCTTCGATGAGCGAGGAATACCGGCTATTGGCGTCCAGCACGACGGCGACGTTGTCCGCTGTCTCGGCGGTGACGGTGTCGAGAATCGCGTCAACGATGTCCGCTGACGAATCAAATATGTTGAACTGCGGGTAGTCGAACGTATCCTCAGTGAAGAGGTCGATGCGGTCGTACTCGTCGGGAAGGATATTGCGTTCTAACGTTGTCAGTTGCTGCTCCCCGACCACGGCGAGTGATTCCGCCTCGACGGTGTACTCTGTCAATGACTGCGACGTCGATTGCAACTCCGCCATAATCTCGACGACGTCGGTGGTCTCGTCGTCGACGTACCTGTCGTATTCGAGTATCGATTCGGCTGTTCCCTGGTGCTCCCAACACTGGAGCACGTTCCCGACGGCGTAACTGATCGATTGCCAGTCGTGGTCAGTGCGCTCGATGACTTGGAGAAACGCTGTCCGGTCTTCTGCTTGTTCCCGGCGGCCTGCTGCGAGTCGGCGCGGCGTCGTCGCAAACGTCCCGAACTGTGGAACATCTACGCGACGATTAATCGCACTCGCCAGTGGTGCGTCCGGAGTGAGAACCAACTCGTATTCAGAAACCTCCTCATAGAGCCGGTCAACCGGCTTCGCGCGCTGAATAGACACGCATTCCTAATGCGCAAGGAGTTGGTTAAAGATTGGTATGTGTTATAACACAAGCGACACAGCCCATTCCCCGATTTTGTCATAGCACTGTTGTCAGAGAGAATACGCGGTGTCTGTTAGAAATAAAAATCCGCATTCCACATAGTGTGTCATAGAACAGTTTACAAAGCGGTTGATTTCAAGACTGCTGGTACTGAATTTCCTGATCAGTCTGTCTACATGAAGTTCAACCGGTACAGATAGAAAATATATGAAATTTAAATTCAAAACCAGTAAGCCACAATATCCGGATAATTCAAGATTTCAGAACCAATCTTTGATTCCCATTCTTGCGCTGTCTGATCTGTCCCATACCCATATACTTCTACAAGATGAGTTGGAGGAAAAACTTCTGTAAAGTGAGCACCGTCAGCCTCAACCTCTTGTAAGTGACTCCTAATCCGTTTGTTAAGATCATCTGTATAGCCTACGTAATAAGCTGACTCTGCTTTCAACGCATTATCAAACCAACTCGGAGGATTAAAACCAGATTCTCTTTTTAATATGTTCTTCTTTTCCATATGTCTTTTATCACCCCAATCCTCTGTATTATTTTTTCGAAAGAACTCACGAACTTCTTCTTTTGTCTTTGGTGGGTACAGTTCTTTAGCTCTTTCCACGGCAGTCTCCTTATCTGGCAATTCACAGGCCAACACGTAGACATAATATTCATCCCCACTACCTGTATTTGAATCTATGAACCGCTTGATCCGATCTTCGGTACAGGGTATCTCTATTATTTCCTCAGACATATTGTATCGCTCCGAAACATCCCATCCACCACCACTCCAATTCACAACGAAGCCGCGATCATTCTCAGTGTGCAAAATAAAATATTCACAAACTTTCTCACCTTCCTTCATTTCCCATCGGAGATCGTTTATCCGTGTGACATTCTCCCACTCTTCTGCCAATTGTCGGGTGCCACGGACGTTTTGAGGCTCTTCGGGAAGCGAGTTAGGAAGGTCTTCTGGAGCTTTAAACATACTTTGTCAATTACTCTTGATGGTTATTAAGTCGTGTGCCCGGCCAGCCAGCGGCTGCTAATTGAACGCGAAATATATTGAGACTAGCGCGCTACCTCAATTATCTGTACTGACAGCTTCAGGAAGTCAGTGTCCAGTGACCAGAGAATCACCGTCTATAGGAGGCAGACGTGTTGCTCTCTCACTGTTGATCACTGTACGTGAGTCGGGATTTCGGACTAAGTGACCGGGTTAGTCTTCCAGTTGCCGGAGAACTGCTTCGCCACGATCAGTCGTGACGTAATACGTGTGCTTGCGGTGGGTTTCGTCTTTGGGCTTCAATTTCCGTTCGCTCGCTTTGATCGTGCTGCCTTCGTACTTCGTAACGAGTCCCACCTGTCGAAGCGCGCGATACAGGTGGCGGACGTGCTCGAAATCCATGTCCAACTCTTCGCCGGTCATGCGCGGATAGTCCGGCCCGCCCTGATCTAAGCGCGCGACGAGTGTGTGTCCGTCGGGCAGGTGCCGAAGAACATTCACCTGTCCCTCGCGTTCGTCGAGAAACCGCAAGAGGTGGTCGCCCTCGCGTGAGAGGCGGTAGTAGGTGTGGTGCTGCCGAACTTCGTCCGCCTGCTTGGCCTTGACGCGTCGCTGTTTGACTGTGCCCGACTCGACGCGTTCGAGCAAGCCTGTCGTCTCCATTTCCTCGCACA
>Ga0207755_100232_pt1 | contig 31518 bp, 29 predicted proteins | sample A23P2SouthBayCA_FD_187734 | JGI IMG/M metagenome (GOLD analysis project Ga0207755, IMG submission 187734) | Aerobic enrichment media microbial communities from Bioluminiscent Bay, La Parguera, Puerto Rico - A23 P2 (SPAdes) | ecosystem: Environmental > Aquatic > Marine > Unclassified ...
CGTCGAGGACGTCTTCGAGCCACTCGACGACCTCGACGGTTCGTCCCGGCGGATTCTTGGTATCGTGACTGAGGAGCGTCTCGGTGAACTCGAAGAGTTCGTCGCGATTACTCGAGAGGTGTTCGGCGACGGCCGCGGGTAATTCGGTAGTGTCCATTTGTGAGAATCTGTGGTTACTACCGGTCGCCGACGCCGGCGTACTCGACGCCGGTCAGGTTGGTGATGTCCTTCTTCCAGGTCGTCAGGTCACGACGCTCGAACCCGGAGAGGTTGTCGTGTCCACAGGCACGGGCCATCACCTTCATCAGTTCGACCGTCGCCTCGAAAAAGTTCTGTAGGCCGTCGGCGGCGGAGTCGATAACGAGCCGGTTTCTGAGGTCCTCTCGCTGGGTGGCGATCCCGACGGGGCAGTTGTTCGAGTCACAGGCCCGCATCCCGAGACAACCGATCGCCTGCATTGCCGAGTTGGCGACCGCGACGCCGTCCGCCCCGAGCGCCATCGCTTTGATGAAATCCGATTCCGTGCGGAGACCACCCGTCGCGATGAGCGTAACGTCCGACCGGTCGCGTGCGTCCAGGTGACGGCGGGCACGCGCGAGCGCTGCCATCGTCGGCACGGAGATGTTGTTTTTGAACACGTCCGGCGCTGCGCCGGTGCCTCCGCCGCGGCCGTCCAGAATAAGGTAATCGGCACCGGCCTCCAGCGCGAAATCAATGTCCTCCTCGACGTGCTGAGCGGAGAGCTTGAATCCGATCGGGATGCCGCCACCGACTTCCCGAACGAGGTCGGCCATCTCGGCGAAATCTTCAGGGGTGCGCAGGTCGTCGAACCGTGCCGGGCTCACGGCGTCCGTCCCCGGTTCGAGGTCGCGGACTTCTGCGATCCGACCCTGCACTTTCTCGCCAGGAAGGTGGCCGCCTGTACCAGTCTTCGCGCCTTGTCCGGCCTTGAAATGGAACGCTTGGACCCGCTCGACTTTCTCGATGTCCCAGCCGAATTTCCCCGTCGCGTACTCGTAGAAGTATCGAGAGTTGACTTCCTGTTCTTCGGGGAGCATTCCGCCCTCGCCGGAACAGATCCCAGTGCCGGCCTGGTCTGCTCCTTTCGAGATCGCTATTTTCGCCTCCTCACTGAGTGCGCCGAAGCTCATGTCGCTCACGAAGATCGGGATTTCCAGCTGGAGCGGATTCTCCGCGTTCGGGCCGATCACCAGCTCCGTGTCGACTGGGGCCTCGTCGTCGAGTGGGGTTCGGGCGAGTTGGGCAGTCAGGAGCTGTAGGTCGTCCCAAGAGGGAAGCTCCGAACGTGGAACTCCCATCGCCGAGACGTCACCATGTTCACCGATTCCTTCGGGTCCTTTCTGTGCGAGACTCTGGATGTAGTGAGTGTACGGCTCTTTCTCGTAGTCGGGTTCGCCGTAGAACTCTGGGTCGACCGATCCACCGTCGATATCGTCGGTGGCCCCTTGCATCGCCCCGTCATCTCCATCTCCAGCCTCGGGGGGATCGTACGGTTGTGGATTCTCGTCCGCCCACGCCGCGACCTCTGCGGCGTCGACGAAGACGGCGTCCTCGTCCTCGTCGACCCACGCGGTGAACGTCTCGAGGACCTCCGAGTTGTCGTACTCGCTCACGCCCGTGTCGTACCGGTAATCCCAGCCGTGGACCCCGCAGATGAGGTTGTGCCCCTCGACGTGGCCGTCGCCGAGGAGTACCCCCCGATGCAGGCAGCGGCCATACAGAACCGACACCTCGTCGTCGTAGCGAACGACCACGAGGTCGATGCCATCGACGCGGGCGTGTGTAGGCTCACGATCAGGAAGATCGCTCCAAACGGCCACCTGTTCGGCTGCCCCCTCGTTAGAGCGACTCATGTTGCGTACCTCCCTGCTTGGGGGGTAGATCGACGCTCGATGCGACTCGCCGACGTCTGACCGGAAATTGATGTAGTGTGTATCATCATTGGAGTGTCGTTTCGGGAATGTTCACACCGGGTCTGAGTCGGTGAGGATTTCGACGAGCGCGGGGCCGTCGTACGCGATTGCATCTTCGAGAGCGTCGTCGAGTGCGTCGGCGTCGTCGACGAAGACACCATGACCGCCGCAGTTTTCGGCGAATGCAGCGAACTCAGGATTGACCAGATCGGTCTGCCAGACGTCCCAGCCGCCCGTACGCTGCTCCTTGCTGATCTTTCCGAGCTCGTCGTCGTTCAAGAGGACGTGCGTGATGTCCATATCGTACTTTACGGCGGTCGTGAACTCGCTCATGTACTGGCCGAAGCCACCGTCGCTGGACACTGAGACTACCTTGCGACCAGCGAACGGCGACTCGGGTTCCTGTGTGGCCGCCCACGCACCCAGCGCCGCCGGGAACGCAAAGCCGATCGAACCGAGATAGCCCGACATGAGCACGGACTGATGTTCCGGCTCGAAATACCGCCCGAAGGCGTAGGTGTTGTTCCCCACGTCGACAGGGATGATGGCATCGTCGGGAACGAGTCGCGTCATCGCGTCGAAGGCGGTGGCGTAGTTGACACCGCGCTCGGGCGTCTGCGCACGTCGCGTCACCTTCTCCTCGCGCCAGATGTCCCACCGGTTGGCGAGTTCATCACGCTGGCTCTTCGCTTCGGTGTCTTCGATGCGACCCAGCAATTCATCGACAGTGACGCCGATCTCGCCCCAGACGGGCACGTCGATACTGTGGAACTTCCCGAGGGTCATCGCGTCGTAGTCGACGTGGATTGTCGGCTTGTACTCCGCAATTCCAGTGTGATTCGAGAAGCTCGCCCCGAAGACGGCCAGCAGATCCGCCTCGTTCATAAAGTGACTCGCGATTGGCGTCCCGCTCCGGCCAAGGACGCCCCCCGCGAGCGGATGCGAGTCGGGAATTTGCCCTTTCCCTTTGAATGTCGTCAGCACCGGACAGTCGAACCGTTCGGCGAGATCGACGATCCCATCCATCTCGAAGCGAGCCCCGTGGCCAGCGATGATGACCGGCCGCTCGGCGGTTTCGAGCAAGTCTACCGCATCCCGGAGCGCGTCCTCCGGCGGGCTGATGTCGCGCTCGGTGATACGCCCCTCCGGATCACCGGGCTCGGCTCCCTCCGCAGACTGGGTCTGGATCTCGTCCGGGAAGATGAGATGGGAGACTCCCCGTTCGAGGATCGCTGTTTTGGCCGCTCGGGTTGCGAGTTCAGCGTGCTGGCTGTCCGGCAGGGCGGTCGCCTCGAACTCGGCGACGTCGCCGTAGGCGGCCTCGAGGTCGACCTCCTGGAAGTTGCCCGTGCCCAGCACCTGCGACTCGACCTGGCCCGTGAGCGCGATGGTCGGCGCACCGTCGACGTTGGCGTCCCACAGTCCCGTGAGCATGTTTGTCGCCCCCGGTCCAGCGATGGAGAAACAAGCCGCTGGCCGACCGGTGAGCTTCCCGTAGGCCGAGGCGGCGAAGGCGCCGGCGCCCTCGTGTCGAACACCGTAGTACGCAAGGTTTCCCTGGTCGGCCTCCCGGCGGAGCGCGTCGGCGAGACCGAGATTCGAGTGGCCGACGATGCCCCAGACCTGCCGGACGCCCCAGTTGACCAGTGTCTCGGCGATGACGTCGGAGACCGTCCGTTCGTGGGGTGCTTCTTCGGGGAAGCCGACGTAGATGCCGTCGTCGCGCTCCTCGACCGGAAACGTCTCCACGCAGTCGTCGTGTGGGCCGGGCGTTTCGCCGGTCAGCGGGTCGAAATCCCACCCGTGCCACGGACAGCGGAGCCACCCGGTTTCGATCGACCCCTCGCCGAGCGGGCCGCCTTGGTGGGGACAGCTGTTATTGAGCGCAGCATATTCACCGTCGTGATGGGTTACAGCGACGGTCGTATCGCCACAGCTGACAGCCTTGACTCGGCCCTCAGGTAATTCACCGGGAGAAAGTGCCTTGTACCACGTCATATCCCCATGCGGCGTGTTCGGGGACGAGTTTGCGCCCATGTAATTGCGACCCGTGGAGAACGGGCTTAATCACGCCGCGGGCGTTACGTTCTGTTCCAACCCTCCACAGTATTTATATACTGATTACTGACCGATGGCCCGTTCTCCCTCGCTCGAGTTTAGGAGAGTTCGATCTCGAAGCGAGTTCCCCCTGCTTCGGCATCACAGACAGTAATTTCCCAGCCGTGCGCCTCGGCGATCTCGGCGACGATAGCGAGGCCGAAGCCAGTTCCGTCACTGGTCGTTGTATGTCCCCACTCGAATACGGTATCTTGCTCGTCCGCTGGGATCCCTTCGCCGTCATCTTCGACGTAGATCCCGTCACGATCGTCTCTATCGAGCGTTCCGACACGGACGGTGACGGACTCCCCACCGTGAGTGTGTGCGTTCTCGAAGAGGTTTGCAAAGAGTTCGTGGAGGCGGTCGCGATCCGCGTGAAGTGTCCTCGATGACTCGATTTCGAGAGTCGCTGGATCGAGTTCACAGTCGATCCAGACCTCGCGTGCCAAGTGCTCCAACTTGATATCCGTTCTCTCGCCGACGAGGTTTCCTTCCCGGGTGAGCTGCAGGAGTTCGGACAACATCTCGTCCATCCGATCTACGGCCTCCTCGATGGCGTCGAAGTGTTCGGGATTACCGGTCTCCCGAGCAAGGGTCACGTGGCCGTTGATGATCGAGAGCGGGTTCTTCAGGTCGTGTGAAACGATACTGGCGAATCGATCTAGCCGTTCGATCTTCTCCTCGAGGTCCCGACGGTGCTCGACGCGGTCGGAGATATCACGGAGCATCGCGATCATCTGTGTCGGGTCGGTTCCATCGCCACCTGCGTCGAGTGCGGCCCCGGAGATTTCGGTCGGAATCGCTTCGCCGTCTTCGGTGAGACAGGTCAGGTCGTCGGTAAATCCCGATCCTTCCTGGTAGACTTGCGAGATGAACTCCTCTCGAACGCGCTCGACGTCGTTCGGATGAATATCTTCCGGATGCATCGAGAGGAGCTCTTCGCGCGAGTATCCGAGCAGGTCGCAGGCTGCAGGATTGACATCGAGAAAGGATTCGGTCTCCAGATCGACGACCATCACTGCGTCGTTGTTGTATTCGAAAATCTTGCGATACCGCTCTTCAGGAGGCGAACTCGGGGTAGCGGACGCACCCGACGAACGGTCACTCGGAGGGTCATCACAATCCCGGTCCTCGGTCATGTTCCTAACGTGGGTACGGATGTCTTCTGCATATATAATACGCGCTGCGGTGTGCAATACACCCGAACCCCCTCGTGAGCTTTTACCCATTTTGATCAGTACACCAATGCGATGGATACGGAGTCACAGATGCGGGAACCGACGAAACCGAGTCGCTACCGTGTCCTCCTCATTCTTGCTGTTGCCGAACTGCTTGCGATGACGCTCTGGTTCAGTGCATCAGCGGTCGGGCCGGAACTCGCGGCACTCTGGGATCTTTCGAGCGCTGAGACGGCGTGGTTGACGAACGCGGTGCAACTGGGGTTCGTCGTCGGAGCCGTGCTTTCCGCGACGCTCACCCTCTCGGATACGATTCCGCCGCGGTACCTGTTTGCTGTCTCAGCCGCCATCGGCGTGGGCGCGACTACACTTATCGCCCTCGCCGTGTCATCCTTCCTCCCAGCCGTTCTGTTACGATTTCTCACCGGTGTCGCACTGGCCGGCGTGTACCCGACCGGCATGAAAATCATGGCCGGCTGGTTTCGGGAAGGACGCGGGTTCGCTATCGGCACGCTCGTCGGAGCACTCACGATCGGGTCGGCGATGCCGCATCTGCTTCGGGCGGTCGGAGGCGTCGGTCGTACGCGGCTCGTCTTACTGGGTGCGGCTGGGCTCGCAGCGGTCAGCGGCGTGCTCGTTCTCTTCGTGCGCCCGGGCCCCTATCAAGCTCCGGCAGCACCGTTTGATCCCGGAGCCGTTCGGCGGATGCTCGGTGACCGCGGAACGATGCTCGCCAACCTCGGGTATTTCGGTCACATGTGGGAACTATACGCCGTCTGGGCGTGGATCCCCGTCTATCTGGCTGCGAGTTTCGCTGCCAGCGGCGACCCGGCGCCGACGCTCGCTGCGCTGCTCGCATTCGGAACTATCGCAGTAGGGGGTATCGGTGCCGTCGTCGCCGGCGTGTTCGCGGACCGAATCGGACGGACGACCGTCACGAGCGGAAGCATGGTCGTCAGCGGCGCGGCTTGTATCGGGGCCGGCTTCGTGTTTGGTGGGTCCCTGCTCGTTCTCGTTCCGTTCCTGTTGATCTGGGGGTTCGTCATCGTCGCCGATTCCGCGCAGTTCTCGGCGGCCGTCTCCGAACTCGCCGAGGACAGTTACGTCGGGTCGGCCCTGACGCTCCAGACTGCCGTCGGCTTTCTACTCACGGTGGGGTCGATACAGGTCACACCGATTATTGCCGATGCCGTCGGCTGGCAGTGGGCCTTTGCGCCACTGGTCGTCGGACCGTTCGTCGGGACAGTCGCGATGCTGTGGCTCAGACGGCTTCCCGAGGCAACCGCACTAGCTGGCGGAAGGGGATGACCCCGCTCTTGCCCTGAGTGGATGATTCCCTCATTAGATCTCTGTCGGCAGCACGAAAATGAGGATGCCAATCAAAGCGCCCCAGACTGTATGACCAATGAGTGACACGATGCCGAGATTTGGAATTGACGCCGGTATGCCGACGAGATTGAGCCACACTCCCATGACGACGCCTGCGGCGACGAGCCATAGTAGCACCCCGTACAGGATACCAAGCGTGACAGTCCCAGAGAGTGACTCAGCGTAGTGGTTGAGGCTATCGACAGACACCGCAGCGACGAATATTGTCCCGAATACCACGCTGTGGAACAGGTGGGTTATCCATCCCACGACGTTCGTCTGAATCCCATAGAGCGCCCCGATAATCCCCATTTCACCGGTGAATGTCTGGAGGATCAGGCCCATCGCGATCCCCGCCACGACACCAGCGACTGCAGCGTTCCGGAGGCTCTCTGATCTGACTCCTGGTCGATTACTCTCGGGGGCCTGCTCGGATGTCCGGGGCAGGGTTACGACAACCGTGGTACTCGTCTCCCTATCGACGATGTCGATGGTGCCTCCGTACTGAGCCACCAACAACCGGATGATCGGTATCCCGTAATCGATGTTCGGATCGTCATAGTCCTGGATACCTTCGAGAAGTGTGCTTCGAGCGGATTCGTCAAGCCACCGACCGGGGGCGGTAACCGACACATCGACGGTGGTTTCGTCTGGGGAGACTGCAACCGTCGCTTCGCGTTCCGAGGCTCGTTCGAGTGCGCCTTCGACGAGTTCTGAAATCACCGTTTCGAGGTGGTCGTCAGCACGGACTTGTGCGGAGTCGGGAGCGTCGATTGTAACCGTGGCATCGATGGGAAACTGGTCGGAGCACTCCCGAACGGTGGCGGCCAGGTCGACCGACGTTAAACTCACTGCAGTCTCATCGAGACTTCGAATGAGAAATCCCACCTGTGCTATCGTTCGTTCGATGCGATCGACTCCATTACTGATTGCATCGTAACTACCGCCGGTGCTCTGTCCGTTGTGTAACAATCCTGCATGTCCTCGAATCGCCGTGATTGCGTTCAAGATCTCGTGACGGAGAATCCGGTTCAACAAGACGATCTGATCGGACTGTCTCGAGAGCGATCGCTGGCGTCGCTCGTCTCTCGCGGATCGGATGCCGACGAGAATTCCACCTACTCCACCCCCGAGAACGGCGTTGGCGACGACGATGTCTGAGGACAGCGTCGCGACTGGGTTTGAGCTCTCGACGGCACCCAGAGCAACCATCACGAAGATACCGACACTGCCGACGAGAAACCACGTCGCAATGGTGCGGGCGTACGCTCTGGCGTGAGTACTGACGGCCAGATTGACACCGTAAATTACGAGCGCTAGACCAACTACAAGTGGAACTAATTGGAGTGATATGGCTAGGGTCGATTTGGCTGGACCAGTGTAGACTACTCCAATCAAGAGCGTTCGCGTCAGGACGAAGGCAACCAAGGCGATAAACAGGCCCCCTGGTTTTATTCGAAGTTCGTCACCTGCGGATGGGAACATGGGTAGTGTATTAAAACGGCACTCCGAGAAGCACGAGAGTAGGTTGGGTGAAGAAGTCAGTTCATTGGCTGATTATTCGGTTACGGATCCCGAGACGGAATCTGCCGTCTCGATCGTCAGAACGTGATGACTTCGTAGCCGTCGTCGACGAGCGAACGGATGCTTGGGTGGCCGTCGTGGTCGTCGAGTCGAACCACACCGGAATCGTTCACTGCATCATCGACACCGAACGCCCCGGAGCAGTAATCACATGCGGACGCATTATCTTTGACAGCCTGATAGAGTTCGTGGGGGTCACTGTCTGGATCTTCGAGTTCGGGAATCCACTGGGTACCGGCACCATCGAAGATGAGTTCGACTTCGTCCCCATCGGTCTCGGCGAACTCCTTCGCCGTCTCGAGCCCATTCACGATACGACCCAGGTTCGCATGTCCTTCTGTTCCGGCCAGGATCACAACTGCTGCTTTTGCCATTGCGTTAGTCAGTACAGCCCCGGAGAATATAGTCCGCCTGCGGCCGTGCAACGACGATACGTCTGCGAATGGAATTTATATATCCCCGTGCTGCTTGACGAGACCAACGGAATCTAAAATCCGTCTGGAGTGGTCGTCTCTGGTTGTGATTTTCGATGATGGAGATACCGGTCATTCAGAAGGCACATCCGGCCGGCCCCTCTCTGTAATGCCCTCTCGGTTAGCGAGGACGTACGCTTCGAGGCCATCGAGGATCTCCTCGAACGTCTTCTGGAAGCGGGACTCCATCATCAATTTCGCCATTATCGTTCCGAGGAAACCGTACTTTGGTTCGAACGTGGCGGCCATTGTGACTACCGCCGACTCACCACGTTCTTCGACACTGATCTGGACCCGATTCTGCTTCAGCGGCATACTGCCGACATCGATGAACTCCACCGTATAGTTCGATCCAGGACTGTATTCGACGATCTTCTCCTCGATACGACCACCATCTTCGAATACACACTCGCGGGTCGCGCCGACACCAGTCTCCGGACCGTCGATGATCTTCGATGTCGCAACGTGTGGGTTGTACTCCGAGACGCGGCCGAACTCATCGAGTGCGGCCCACGCGTCTTCCGCAGGGACTGAAATCACCTTCTCAACACTGACAGTGTGCATGTCTCAGTAGAGCAATCTTCCCGATATAGCGCTATCTTGGTAGTGCAAAAAACAAACACAGGGAGAGCAGGCAGAACCGTGACATCACCGACCCCACGTGGCAGATATCCTCTGTAGCAGTGGTGCTCTGAGAGACCTTTAGCGCGTGTCTCGGGTCAGAGTTCGACGTCTGTTGCTGACTCGACCTCGAAGCGAGTCACTTCTGGTTCTCCTTCGAGTAATTCCGGTAGTTCAGCTTCGAACCGCTCGAAGTGGTCGGACTCAGCGTGTGCCCCGAATGCTGCTTCGTCCTCGTACTGTTCGAAGAACCGGAAGAGATTCTCGTCATCTACGTCGATCGCGACTCGGTAGTCGATGATTCCTTCCTCTTCCCGTGAATGCTCGGCCAGTTCTCGGATTAATTCAGTCGCTCTCTCGTGATGTTCCGCAGCGATCGGAAACGTCGCATGGACTACTAACATTCCAACCGTACCGAGGAGCGATTGCTGGTTATGTCTTCAGCAACTGTGCAACTGAAGCACACGGGTGTGGGCGAGAGTCCACTCACCAATCAATTCGGGGGCTCTTGCCGAGATCAGTGTGAGTGACCTCCCTGGGAGAACTGCCCCGAGAACGCTCGCTGAATCACCTCCGAGAGCGCAGGATGGATGTGGACGGATTCGCGAATATCCGTGACTGTCCCCGTCCCGGCTTTCATCGCGACGACGACCTCCTGGATGAGATCGGAGGCTTCGGGTCCGATGATATGACAGCCGAGGATTTCACCCTCCAAGTCGATGATGACCTTGACGAAGCCGTCGGCTTTCATTGCACTTCCACGTGCCGTCTGGTCGTACCGATAGGTTCGCGTCGCATACTCCGTGCCGGCTTCCTGAAGCTCAGATTCGTGTGCACCTACCCCCGCGACTTCTGGTGACGCGAACACAGCGAAGGGCATCGCAGTGTAGTCGACTGGCTCGAGGTCGTCGCCGAAGAGATTTCGAGCGACGGCCTGAGCTTCGTGGTTCGCGCTGTGCTTCAGAAGATACTCGCCGACGATGTCGCCCAGTGCCCAGACTCCCTCAGCGGTCGTTCGAAGATATTCGTCGGTTTCGACGAAGCCTCGATCGTCGGTTTCAACCCCTGCTGCGTCGAGATTGAGTAGATCAGTGTTCGGCGTGCGGCCAGCGGCCACGAGTAGTGCGTCCCCCGTTACGGTCACTGATTCGTCTCCGCGTATCCCGCCGCCGTCTCCGTACTCGTACGGGTGGGCTTCGACAGCCACTGAACCATCACTCTCCGAGGCAGCTGTCGCTGCATAGCCGGTGTGGACCGTGAATCGGTCCGAGTACCGGTCGGTGAACGCCTCGGCGATCTCCCCGTCAGCTTCCGGGAGGAGATTCGGTCGTCGCCCGATAATCGTCACGTCGCTTCCGAAGGTGCCGAAGAAGTGACCGAGTTCGGCGGCGATGTAGCCCCCTCCGACGATCACGAGGTGGTCCGGTGGGGTTTCCAACTGCAACGCTTCGGTGCTGGTGAGGTAGTCCACGTCGTCGATCCCGTCGATATCGGGGATTGCCGGCCGCGTGCCTGCAGCGATCAGCACTGTCTCGGCTCGAATTCGGGCTCCTTCGTCCTCACCGCTGACGAGTTCGACTGTTCGTTCGTCTACGAATCGACCCTCACCTTCGTAGAGATCGTGTTGCGAGGAGGAACGGAGCCCGTTCCGGATAGAGTCGGCGTCGCCACTCACGTCCTCGTTGACCTCGCGAACCATCTCCGCGAAGTCCACATCAGTTATTTCTGCGTCAATGTGGAACGCGCCGGCACTCTCGATTGTCTCGAATACGTCAGCGTGATAGAGCAGCATCTTGGACGGGATGCATCCACGGTTGAGACACGTCCCGCCGAGCGGGCCTTTTTCAACGACTGCAACGGATTGCCCTCGGTTGGCTGCGGCGTTCGCGACATCCAAACCGGAGCCGGACCCGATGACCAGAAAATCGACTTCGTTCATACATCCGTTATTCGTCCCCGTGAGTAATAATCATCTGCGCTGCCGTTCGGTTCTTTCCCACACTCGCAGCAGTAGAACACGGGACAGATGGCACCGCTACCGTGGAGCGATTACCGCTGTACACGAGGGGCACTCGGCGAACACCCCGATCGAGCTGTCTGACCGTTCGTACGTGATCAACTCGTCTATGGGCCGGATATCGTGACCGCAGTTCGGGCACACGCCGAGGCGTGAATCGTCGCTCATCATTCAAAGGGGCGGGAGCGTGTGACGGGGTGCCCCGTTCAGTACTCAGGTGAAAAAGGGCATAAGCATTAGCCGGGTCTGCAATCTCGTTCCACAACAGCACCGGAGGATGAATGACGTCTGGACTCAGTAGTTCTTCTGTCGGCTGCTTCTCACGTGAGTCCGTAGAAGCACTTCGGGCCGTGGTCGTCCTGCCAGGCGAAGGCGTAGAGTCGTCGACTCGGTACTCGTGCCAGCGTACGACCGTCGTCACTTCGGCCCGTTGTAGTGTCCCATTTTGCTCCGTCGCCATACAGCGTTCCTTCCCGTAATTCGAACTCGTAGCCGGGATCTTCGAACGCGTGAATATCATCGTCCGAACTGACGATAAGCACATCGAGCTCACCGACGCTATCAGAGACGACACCACCCGCGTTCTGGACCTGCTCGACTGGATACCCGACGGCATCCCCTCCGTGTGTGATACCTAACACCACCGTCTTGGCGTCGATGTCCTCGCGGTCCCACGACCGTTCCCTCCCTTCACCACGCATTTCTCTGAGACCGAACCCTTCAGCGGCGTCGTATCGCTCGTATGGAGTCATCTCGTACACCGTTCGTGGTGATTCTCCTCGGGGACCACCCTCATCTCCGTGAACCGGCTGGAGGACGATTCCATCGGGGTAGTCCGACCGAAATTGCTCCCACGATACGACGGACGCGGGCACAACGGAGAGTTCGTGCCCGTCGAGGGGGCCATTGATCGCCTTTCCAAGCGGCTGTTTCCACTCCGATTCAGTTTCGCGGTCGTACATCACCAGCGCGTCGTCAGCAAGTTTCCCGGAGGTTCCAAACGTCAACACACCACCGTCGACCTCTCGGTCGTACACGACCGCACTCGCACAAATCGGACACCACGTGACCGCGACCGGGCGCGACTCGTCGGGGGCGTCACCGGGCGAGCGTCTCCCTGACTCTATGCGGTCGCTCTCTCCGAGCACGTCGTTGACGATCTCGTGATAGCTGAGAATCCGTACCGGATACGCCCGCGCAGGCGTGGTTTCGACGACGATTACATCGTCTTCATCGTCTCCGATGTATTCCGTGCCGAAGGTTGGATCGTCGATACTAGGAATCGCATCCCGAGGGAGGACGTCCTGAATATGCATACTCCAAGGAGGGTAGCCCAATCAATAACACCTGTGAACAGTCGCATCGGAGGCAGGACGCGTTTCGACCGCTGTGGACGCCACTGGCGAGGTATTTGTCCCTGCTCCACCATGACTGAGACATGTCTCGAAACTCGTTTCGCACGTCGACTGGGCGGTCGGTCACCGCGGTCACCGCCGACGAGATGCGAGATGTCGACCGTGTCGCCGTCGAGGATGTCGGGTTACAGTTACTCCAGATGATGGAGAATGCGGGTCGGATACTCGCCTGGCACGTACGTGACGTTCGGGGGAGCGACGTGGTGGTTGTCGCTGGGAACGGTGGGAACGGTGGTGGTGGGCTCACCTGTGCACGACACCTCGCTAATCGAGATGTCCCCGTTCGGGTGGTTCTGGACAGACCACCGGAGGAACTGAGCGGCGCGGCGGCTCACCAGAGACAGATTCTCGACGAAATGAACGTCCCGGTCACCTCCGGTGTCGAATCACTCGCCGACGCCGACGGACGGACGACCATCGTCGACGCGCTGATCGGGTATGGGCTTAGTGGAAACCTCCGGCCACCGGCGGACAAGTACATCAACAGGATGAGTGACCTATCTGGACCGACAGTCTCACTTGACGTCCCATCCGGCATCGATGCCACGACCGGCGAGGCACTAGGTGAGGTAGTAGCGCCGGATCGTACGGTGACACTCGCCCTCCCGAAAACGGGGCTCGATGCTCACACAGGCAAGCTGTATCTTGCGGATATCAGTATTCCCCGAACCGTGTATGACCGACTTAACCTCGAATATGAACCGCCATTCGACGATGACGACTGGGTCCGACTCGAGTAATAGTTCGTCGTTCGCTTCTGTGTGACTCCATTGCACTCCCCCCGCTGCTTGAAGTCTGTAGCTGTGTTACAACCTCGCATGATTCGTATCGGACAGGAGGCACCGGATTTCACGCTCCCCGGAGCTGCCGCTGGGACGATTGAAACGCACGGACTTTCCGAATACACAGATCGTGGGTGGGCAGTTGTTCTCGTCTTCTACCCCTTCGATTTTCACCCAGCGTGTACCGATCAGTGGTGTTCCTTACGCGACGCTGATTGGCTCACGCTCCTGGACGATGTCGTTGTCCTCGGGGTGGGGTCAGACGCTGCCTACGCCCATCGTGAGTACGCAGACAAGCACAACATCCAGTTCCCGCTTCTATCGGATACCGATGGACAAGTGAGCCAGGCATACGGAGTACTAACGGAGGACTTCGAGAACCATCGCGATGTTCCGCGCCGCGCTACGTTCGTCGTCGATGCCGATCGCGTCGTCCAGTTCGCGTGGTCGGCTCGCAGTCCTGACGAACAACCCGATCTCGACGCGTTGCGGAAGGCGACGAACTGCCGGGACGACGAGTGTACAATCGACGAGTCCGAAGAGTCAGTCTAACGGCTCTGCATCCGCTGGAACGCCGTCACTCTCCGTAGGTGTGGAAATCAACAGCTTGCTCGAGTAGTTCGTCGGGAATCCCCGGGACTTCTTCGTTACGTACCGGTCCCTGCTCCTCGAGGAATTCGGGGTCTCGCGGGAAATCTCGGAGTTGGAAGTGGACGTCGATTCCAGCTTTTGCGCCCTGCCCGAGCGCGACTGGAACCTGATTGTGCCCCGGCGTACAGTCGCCCACGGCGTAGACGTCATCGACCGACGTCCGCCCGTGGTCGTCCACCTCGATCGTGCCGTCGTCGTTGATGTCACAGCCGAGTTCCTTGGCGAGCCCGTTGTTGTACTCGGCGCCGTACATCGCGAAGCCGCCCTTGTACTCCCGGACGCTCCCGTCCTCGAACTCGAGAGCCTTCAGCCAGCCGTCCTCGCCGTTCTGGACCCCCGAGACGTCGTCGTGTACGACGTCAATCGGGTGATTTTCGAGCATTCCGGCGGTCTCCTCGCACCACTCCGGGTCGTTGCCTCGGGTGAGGACGTCGACCTCGTCGGTGAAGTTGAGCATGATGGCCGCGACGTGTGCGGCGCTCTCGGCGTGCCCCATCACGTACACCGACTCGTCGACGAACATGTGGGCATCACAGTGCAGACAGTAGTGGAGGCCACGCCCGGTCCGGGGAAGTGGCGGCTCTGGCCGAACGTCGTTGAATCCGGTCGCGAGAACGACACGGTCGGCTTCGTACTCTGCGCTATTACCAGCTAACCGGATCCCGTCCGAGTCGGGGCGTGAACAGGTCGTGACCATATCTCGGTGGATGTCACACCCGTACGCTTCGAGCTGTTCTTGGCCGATACCGAGGAACTCACCCCCGCTCGTCTCCTCTTTCACGCCGAGGAGATTGTGAACCTCCTGCATCATCGCCGCCCGCCCGCCACCTCGGGTGACCACAGCCGTATCGTGTCCGAGTCGCGTGCTGTACAGGGCTGCCGTCATTCCAGCGGGACCGCCGCCGACCACGACGACTTCGTACTCGTGCTGCTCTGAGGAATCTGACGCCATATGCGAGATGTCGCAGTCGAATAGCAAAAGTCCCGGGTCGCCCGGCGCACTCCGGAATCATAGGGCCCCTCACAATCGATGGCCGCACGCGCAGTTCCCGATACAGTAGGTCGTCTCAGGCTGCTCGCCCGAAATGCCGAGTCGAGCCATTGCGAGAGCCATTGAAGCGGACGGATCGCTCTGTGGCCCGACCTGGGCCGATGTCGCCCCGTATGGACTCGGTCCGACGCTGATTCGCTCGATTACTTGCCTGCGCTCGTGATCGATCACCGCCACCTCGTCGGCGGTCTGGACAGGTACGTAGAGCTTCGTCCGTGCGGGATCCCACGTCCCGACGAATGCGGATCCACCAAGATCGAGTCTCGTGGTCACAGTCCCGTCCGTGAGGTTGACGACGGTCACGTCGTTAGATCCCGGCGTGAACACGTATCCCGTCTCGGAGTCCCGACCAATCTCACTGGTCAGCGGTCGTCGTCCGAGTCCGTCTTCAGTTGTCAGTCTTGCCGTCTCGCTCGGTGCGGCTGGATCGTCGAGCGTCCAGATACTCTCGCTACCCCCGTTGGCCTCGTTGTGTTCGACGAGCAAGGTTTGCCCGTCCGGTGCGACGGTTCCCATCCACGGTCGGGCAGGACCGTCCTCGACTGGTTCTACGTCTACCTGAGTGACGATCTCGAACGGTTCGACCGATAAGACGGTCAGTGTATCTCCAAAAAGATCCGGGACGTACGCATATTCACCGTCAGGGTGTATCGTGATGTCACACGGGCCGGGACCGTCTCTATCACCGCGCCCACCCTCCGGTGTCCGATCGATCTCGGCGGTCACCTCACCGAACGTTTCCGATGCCGAATCGGCGTCAAGCCGGAACTGTCTGTGACTGGGTTCTCTGGCGCTGACGATGACGTGGCGTCCGTCGGGCGTCTGTTCGAGCCAGTTCGCGCCGGACCCCGTCTCGACGGCCGCTGTCTCCGAAAACGACCCGACTGCGAGGCCCCGAACCCCGCGGCCGACGTTGAGCCACAGTGAGTCTTCGAGGTCGTCAGTCAGCCCTGGCGTGTACTGATTCGAGGGAAACGACGACGAGAGGTCGATAGCCCGTGTCTCGACGAGTTCGTCACTCTCGGGATCGATCAGACTCACCGTGCCGTCGCCAGTGTTGAACACGAATACCGTCGGCTGTTCGGTGGGTTCGCTGCCGCCGTCTCCACCGACGCATCCCGCCGTCGCCACGACCCCAGCAGTTGCGCTCCCGGCCAGCAAGTTTCGACGAGACACGCCCTCCGTTGGGGTGGACGGGTTCCGTTTGTTTGGATAGAGAACGGAATCTGTACTCTCTTGAGTCATGTTTGTCTATTCGTTCCGCGCACAATAATCAGCCCTCCCCGAGACTCCGGTACTGACCGGGAACGGGAGTGCAGACGAATCAGCCCCCGATTACACGTATTCTCTGCTTCATTCACTCTCTCCATGGGGAATCTATCAGATGCTCCGTGACGACAGTTTCAGACGCTTTCGCGGGTGTGCGTCTCTCTTCAACGGCCGCATCGTGGTTTAGTAGTCATCGTGTGTCTGATAGAACTGAACTCATGGCATCAGTTATTGCCGGTCTCGCTGGCGGCGTGGTTGCAACGATCGTTATGACCATCGCGATGATGATGATGGGCGATGGGGGACCGCCACCGACGGCGGCGCTCGTCGCGAAGTTCGCCGGTGGCGAACCCGAGGACTACGCGATGCCGGGGATGGCGTTGCACTTCGTCTACGGCATCGGCGCTGGCGCGGTGTTCGCGGTCGGCGTTCCGCTGATTGGGCTCAGTCTCGACTCCATCGCTGTTGCCGTCGGTCTCGGCCTCGTCTATGGTATCATCCTCATGATCGGGGGGATGATGTTCTGGATGCGGATGATCATCGGGATGGAGCCCGACAAGGGCATGATGATGATGTTCGGCACCGTCCACGTCATCTACGGCGTCGTTCTCGGCGCCTTCCTCGGCGCGGGCATCCTCGCGTAAGCGGACACCGAGTCGCGACCCGAAGCGAACATCCCCGCAAGACCCACGATTCCACCAATCATACTACACAGACACATATGTCACGACTCCCGCTACTCGAATTAGACGACATCCCAGAGGAGTATCACCACCTGTTCACCGACGAGTACCTCGGCGATCGCCACATCTTCCGGGCGTGGGCGCACAACCCAGAGGTCCTTGAGGCGACGCTGGAGTACCTGAACGTCCTGTACGATCAGCTCGGCCAGCGACGCAAGGAGCTGGTCATCCTGACCGTGGCCCGCGCCCGTGGGGCTCGCTACGAGTGGCACCAGCACGTCGACATCGCCCGCAGCAAGGGCGTCACGATCGAGGAGATGCAAGCCATCGGCGGGAACGACCTCTCCATGTTCGACGACGCCGAGTTCGTCTTACTCCAGTACGCCCGTGCCGTCGAGTCGGGGACCGTCACCGACCAGATTCACGACGCCCTGACCCGGCACTACTCGTCTGGCGAGATCGTCGCGCTCGGTCTGCTCGTGGATTTCTACGTGGGGCTGTGTAACTACATCGCCTCCGTGGACCTTCCGTTCGAAGGCGGCGAGTTCGTCGGCTGGACTCCCGACGAGGAAACCGTGTCGGAGCTTTTCGAATAGATGGAGACGATGGAACATACTGATAGAACTGATGGGAGGCGGAATTCTGGAGGTCAGAATCACCAGTGGCGCGGGCTGACCGTGCGTCCGGACGAACGAGTCTCCCCCTGGAGTCTGCGAGGATGAGTCGGTCAAAGGTTCTCGCAGTGGGTGGAGTAGTTGGACTGTCGGGAGTGTTCGCCCTCCCGGTACTCGGAGCGGGCAATGGTCTCGGTGTCGGGACGGTCGCCTTACAATCGTTACCTGTGCCGGCGGGATTCCCCGTCGATCAGTTCCTTGCCCACTGGTGGGTGTTCCCGGCTTCAATCCTCTTCTCGCTGGTCGCGCTCGCTTCGGGCGTCTCCGGTGCGTTGTTCTTCAGTCCATTCTTCATGTTGCTCGTCGGGCTGTCCCCCTCGCAGGCAATCGGAGCGGGGCTCATGACGGAGGTATTTGGGATGGGGAACGGATTGCTGAACTACGTCCGACAAGGGGTCGTCGATTACGCCACGGCGAAGTGGCTCCTGATCGGTGCGGTCCCGGCCGTCGTGGTCGGGGCGCTCGCCGCCCACGTCGTGCCGACGGCGCTCCTCACGATCGCGTTCGGTGCCGGGCTCCTCCTCCTGGGCGCGTTCCTCGTCTATTACGACCCGCCCGAGGAGTGCGTCCCAGGCGAGTGCGAAGGTGAGTTCCTGAAACAGAAAAACACCGGACGCGGAACGACGACCATCGAGACGACGGACGGTGAGACGTACACATACGACACCTGTTGGCGCCCCCCCGGCCTGGGCCTGGCGACCGCAGGCGGATTCATAACAGGGCTAATCAGCGCCGGCCTCCCGGAGATCACGACTACCCAGCTAATTGTCCGGTGCCGGCTGCCCCCACGGGTGGCAATCGCGACGAGCGTGTTCGTGCTCGCCGTCGCCGCGATCGCCGGCGCAGCTGTCCACGCCCTCGCTGCTACGCCCGTCTGGTACGTCGTTGCGTGGTCGATTCCTGGGGTTCTCATCGGCGGGACGATCGGCACCCGGGTCGGAAAGTACGTTCCCAGCGAGATTATGGAGCCGGCACTCGGTGTTGTCTTCGCCATCGTCGGCGTGATCGTGCTCGGGAGCGAATTGCTCGCGTAGAGGCAAACACCCGTTACCCCGAGAGAGCGCCGGGTGGCGTTGCTCCTGCGTTACACGCTCGACACACCTCTTTACGCGCTGCCGACGTACTCTGGTATGCGCATGTCTACCAATACGTTCGACCTCTCAGAACCGGAGGTGACTGCTGAGGACCTTCTCGTGCTCGATGATCCCCACTTCGGTCCGGACACCGTCGCGGTTGTCACGGGTGCCGCCTCCGGGATCGGTCAAACGACGGCAGTCGCACTGGCGGCTAATGGACTCTCGGTCGTCGGGGCGGACATCGATGAAGAAGGTCTTGGAGAGACGGTCAATCTCGCCGAAGAACTCGATTCGCCTGGCACGATACACCCCGTTCCGACTGATCTCACCGACGACGGAGATGTCGAGGCGATGATCGAGACCGCAGCTGACCACGGTGATCTGCGATACGTCGCGAACATCGCCGGGATGCAGCACATCGCGTCGATTACGGAGTTCCCGATGGACAAGTACGACCTGCTCCTGGATATCATGCTTCGAGCCCCGTTCTTGACCGCTAAACTCGCGATGCCCCATATACGGGACACTGACGACGGGGTCGGCGCGATCGGCAACATGTCTTCGGTCCACGGCCACTATGCGACCCAGGACAAACCCGCGTACATCACCGCCAAGCACGGCCTCAACGGCCTCACGCGGTCGATCGCCGCCGAGGGCGAGGGAACGCTTCGGGGATTCTCGGTCAGCGTCGGGTACGTCCTCACGCCGCTGATGGTGAACCAGATCGAGGACACCGCCGAAGAGCGTGGCATCTCCAAGCAAGCAGTCGTCGAGGACGTGATGCTCGGACAAGCCCGCACGAAGGAGATGATGACGCCTGTCGAGGTGGCGAACCTCTTCGTGTTCGGCTTCTCGGATCACGGCAAACACCTCAACGGAGGCGACCTGCTCTGGGACGGCGGTTACACCACGACCTATGAGTGAGCAAAACCCGACGAAGGTCGCCATCGCGTGTCAAGGCGGTGGCAGCCATACGGCATTCACTGCCGGCGTATTGAAAGAGCTCCTCAGAGAGTGGGACGACGAATACGAACTGGTCGGCATCAGCGGGACCTCCGGCGGCGCCTTCAACGCGCTTGCGGCCTGGTACGGGTTGGTCACGGCCGACGAGGACAGGGCGATAGAACTGCTCGACGCGATCTGGGAGGACCTGTCAGCGTCCAGCTTCTCCGATCGATTCATGAACAATTTCGTCGTTAGCCTGTCACGGCTTGGGAGCACTGGCGTGCCGATGCTCCAGGTCAGCCCGTACGATATCCCCGGCTCAGAAGTGGGCAAGGACGAAATCCGGGAGACGCTCGAACGACACATCGACTTCGATGCAGTTCCGGACCTCTGTGGCCGGAACACGCCAGAACTCGTCGTCGGAACGGTCAATATCAACGCTGGAATCTTCGAGACGTTCACGAACGAAGAGGTGACACCCGAGGCCATCCTCGCGTCCGCAGCCGTCCCAGCTATGTTTGAAGCAGTCGAGATCAACGGCCACTACCACTGGGACGGGCTCTTCTCGCAGAATCCCCCCGTCGACGATCTGATGACGGTCGGCACAGACCGGAAGCCCGACGAACTGTGGGTGATCCAGATCAACCCGCAAGAACGCGAAGGCGAACCGACCTCGCTTGAGGAGATCGCCGACCGGCGCAACGAACTCGCGGGCAACATCTCGCTGAACCAGGAACTGCGGGTGATCGAACGAGTCAACGAATGGATCGATGCCGGCCACCTCCCAGAGAGCGACTTTTCGAAGACCAAGATTCGACGAATCGAGATGGGACGGGCGTACCACTGCTCGACGAAGGTCGACCGGAGCCCTTCGTTCCTCCAGGAGCTGATGGACCTCGGTGAGCAACGCGCGACGGAGTTTCGAGCCGAGATGTAATTCGTGCCCGACAAGGACACTAGGAACGTACGCGTGAGGATCTGGATACTGTATTTTTGTAACGGCTCAATGACCCTCGTAGGTCAGTCCTCACCTTGCTTCACTGATTCGAGAGTGCCGTCATCGAGACCACGAAACCGATATACCCGCATCGAACTGTTTTCACTGACTGTTATGGCACCAGAGCAACACGCCCGGTTGCTGCCGTGACGACCAATAAATAGAACGTGGTGCCAAGAGCTGCACTCGCTACGACGACGGAATCGGGATCGCGTCGGGGAAGCGTGTGATGGAGAAAGGGGATCTCGGTGAGTTCAGGGCGTGTAAGGACGTGGTTCAGGAACACCCCGAACATGCCCACTAGCAGGGGGCCGAAGAGTAGGCTATTGACAAGCCGAAGGAGCCACTCCGTGGCCCCGTCTCCGATCGCGAACGTCGCGATCGGACCGAGGACCAACTGGGGTTGCGGTAACACCGTCATCGCCTGCCCGTACTTCGCATACAGGAACAGCGCGACACCGAGTACGATCGCGGTGAGTTTGACGAATTTCCCTCGCCGGGCGGAGAGCGGGCGCGGCAGGACGAACAGGCCCAGAAGGAACGCGGTATTCATTCCCAGCCATGGGCCGAAGTCCTGTAAGGCAAGCGGGAGCCCTGTCGCGAGAATCCCCATGCTGAACCAGTCGAGGCTCAACAGTCGAGCGTTCGGACACGATCCCGCCAGAATCTGTCGCCGGTGTGCTGGGTGGAGGAGATGCATACTGACCCTCACCAGAAAGAACGCCGGAATTAGCAGGAGGTATGCGAGTAGTCGTATCTGTAGGCCGGCGGGTGTGGCGACCGCACCGATAGTGATGGCGGTGGAGAAGTCGATGAGGCCATTGACGAACCAGAAGGTGAGCAGCGACGGCGCGAACAAACAGCCGTTCAGTATTGTAGCGAAATACCCCGTCGAATAGGAGAACTCCTGTGAGAACAGGTCGATAGCTGCGGCTCGAAGATTCGTTCGGAGTTCGAATAACGAATCCACCCGCTCGTAAAACGTTTTCAACGTCATCCAGTCATCGATTGAGATGGCATAATATCACCTACAAGTGGGTACTGAGATGGTGTCTTCTGACGAGGCCGTTTAGAGAGGGACATCCTGGAACGCCGCCTCGACCACCTTGCTCAGCGTCGGGTGGGCGTGGATCGTGCCAGCGACATCGTCGACAGTCGCCCCGGTGCGCATCGCGAGCACGGCCTCGTGCAATAGCGTTGACGCCTCGTGCCCGATGGCGTGCGCACCCAGGATCTCGCCGTCGGAGGCAGCGAGGACCTTCACGAAGCCGTGGTCGAGCTTCTTCGCCCGACCCATCGCCGAGTCCGCGTAGTCGGCCCGCCCGACGACGTACTCGGTGGCCTCGTCGTTGAGCTCCTCCTCGGTCGCCCCGACGCCGGCCATCTGTGGCTCGGTGAAGATCGTGTGGGGCATCGCCGAGAGGTCGATGGCCCGCGACTCCCCGTGGACGACGTTCGCGACTGTGTGCCGGGTCTCGTAGTCCCCGGAGTGTTTGAACAGGGCGTTGCCCGCGATGTCGCCCTGTGCCCAGACGTTCTCGGCGGTGGTCTGCAGGTACTCGTCGGTCTCGATGAAGCCGCGTTCGTCGACATCGATGCCCGCCGTCTCGAGGTTGAGCGTGTCACTGTTGGGCCGGCGCCCCAGGGCAACCAGGACCTCACTTCCCTCGACAGTTGTCTCGTCGCCGGCCTCGGTTTCAGCGTGGACAGCATATCCCTCACTGGCCTCCTCGACGGCCGTCACTCGGTGGCCGGTGTACACCTCGTGGCGGTCGGCCGCGATATCGGTGAACGCCTGGGCGACGTCGCCGTCTTCCCGGGGGATCAGCGAGTCCATCATCTCGACGATGGTCACGTCCGTTCCCATTGCCTCGAAAAAGTAGCCCAGTTCGACAGCGATGTACCCGCCTCCGAGGATCACGAGGCTGTCCGGCGTCTCGCGGAGGTACAACGCGTCCTGGCTCGTGAGGTAGTCCACGTCCTCGAGGCCGTCGATCGGCGGCACGATGGGGCGGCTGCCAGCTGCGACGACCACTTTCTCGGCCGTGACGGCCTCACCATCGAGACGGACAGTCCGCTCGTCGACGAACTCCGTGCGTTCCTTGAACAGCGTGAGGTTCTCCTTCTCACGGTAGCGCGACTCCATATCCGCCGCGATGCCGCCAAGCAGGTCGTCCATCTCGTCGACGACCGCGGCGTGGTCGACAGCGTCGAGTGTGGCCTCGACGTGGAACTTCTCGGCGTCGTGGACCTGATTTACCGCGTTGGCGGCCTGGATCAGCATCTTCGAGGGGTTACAGCCACGGTTGAGACAGGTACCGCCGAGCGGCCCCGGTTCGACGAGTGCCGTCTCCAGCCCGGCGTCGGCCGCCGCCGCGGCCACGTTGTTGCCCGTTCCGCCGCCGATCACGAGGACATCGAAGTCGGTCATATCTCTCTCGACGACACTGACGACAAAGAAGGTCTCCCGGCGGTTCGATTCGATTGCACGGACGCTTCCGACGCTGGAACCGAGTCACACACGCGAGCCGTGTTTATAACTCAGCTGTCCGTTGCAATCTCTATGTCCACTTTCGTCGTTGTTGGCGGGGACGCCGCTGGAATGTCTGCAGCTAGTAAAGCGAAGCGCGACGACCCCGATATCGACGTCGTCGTCTTCGAGCAGGGCGACTGGGTGTCCTACGGTGCCTGTGGACTCCCGTACTACATCAAAGGAGAAATCCAGTCGCTGGAGGATCTCGTCTCGGTCACACCGGAAGAGTTCCGACAGGAACGGGATATCGATCTCCGGACGGGCCACGAGGTCGTCGACATCGACCCTTCGAACCGGACTGTCACGGCCCGGAGCGAGGACGGCGAGGTCGTCCAGGAGTACGACCACTTGCTCGTGGCAACGGGGTCGGAGGCGATTACGCCACCGATCGACGGCCTCGACCGGACTGGTGTCTACACGCTCGGATCGATGTCTGACGGGAAGGAACTCCGCGAATACGTCGGGCGGGCCCGCTCGACTGGGGACCTACAGCAGCCCGACCGCGGCCCCGCCTGCCAGTTTCTGGAAACGTGCAACGGGCCGGTCGGAATCGTCGGCGGCGGATACATCGGTGTCGAGATGGCCGAAGCGCTGGCCGCCAACGACTTCGAGGTCCATCTCTTCCAGCGGGGCGACCGAATCCTCAAGCAGTTCAGCACGGCTACCAGCGAAACCGTCCTCGATCATCTCGGTGAGCAGGATGTTGCAGTCTATCTGAACACTGAGGTGCGTGAACTCGCTGGGAGTGACGCGGTCGAGGCAATCGTCACCACGGATGACCGCGTCCCGGTCGAGATGGTCCTCGTGGGAACTGGCGTCCGACCTCGGACGAACCTTGCCGAGGATGCAGGGATCGAACTCGGCGAGACGGGCGCAATCGCGACTGACGCCTACCGGGAGACGAACCTCCCCGACGTGTATGCAGCAGGAGACTGTGCGGAGGCCGAACACGTCATTTCCGGCGACCCGGTGTACATCCCTCTGGCACTGACAGCCAACAGACACGGACGGGCCATCGGTCAGACCGTTGCCGGTGAACCGACCGAAGGCGGTGGTGTCGCCGGCACGGCGGCGGTCAAGGCGTTCGAGATGGAGGCAGCTCGAACTGGAATTCTTGACCACGACAGGGCCCAAAAAGCTGGCTTCGAACCAATAACGGAAACGATCGAAGCGAAATCTCGCGCCGGGTACTACCCCGAAGGTGGAACCGTGCAGGTGACGCTCACCGTTGACGGTCCATCCGGCCGCGTTTTAGGCGGCAGTCTCGTCTCCGAGTACGGCGAAGGTGCGGTCCACCGGAGTCACGCGCTGGTCGGGGCAGTAAGTGAGGGGACGACCGTCGACGACCTCTCCAATTACGACCTCGCATACGCGCCACCATTCAACACGACGTGGGATCCCATCTTGACGGCGGCCAAGGTTGTCGACGGCAGGCGGTGAGAGGGTCCCGCGCACTACAACGACCAGACAAGAAGCTCATCAGTCGTGGCGGCACCTACTGCGATACCACCGTCAGCAAGTCCCACCCCAGTGAGATTACTCGTCAGTGGGCCACCTAACTCCCACTCCCACTGGATTCGCGCGTCGCTAGATGTGCGGGAAACAGCCATGAGTCGGCGACGGTCCGTCGTCGGGACGAGGAGTTCCACAGTACCGTCGGTATCGAGATCGGCTGCGACAGCCCCGCCGAGGTTGCGGGACCCGTACGTGTGGGACGACACCCCATCGACGGTAGCCCGAACGCTCAGATCACCGTCTTCGAGTCGGTAATACTCCAGCGTATGGGTGACGTGTGGTTTCAGAACGGCGGCGAGTTCCGTGGCACCATCGGGACAGAACGGTGCGACTGCGAGCTGGTGACGCCAGCCAGGGCCGTATACGGGGCCGGTCGCGATGCGCTCACCAGCTGGCGAGTAAATAGCGATGCGTGCCCCGTTCTCGGAGTCGGCAATCGTGGTGACGATCTCCGGTTCGCCATCGCCGTCGAGATCTGCGACGAGTGGTTGCAACCCCTCGAAGACAAGGGGTGCATCAAGCACCGTTCGTGCGACCACCTCTGGGCCCATCGGGTCGACCACGACCAGGGCTGACGGTTCCAGTGTGTCACCGAGCGCGCCGTGCCCGTAGCGGTCCGTCACGTCACCGTAGACAACGTACGTCCCGTCTCCGAGTGCTGCTGGTCGGACATCGGGCGGTGCGTCGATAGGGAGACGAGAGCGGTCGTCGCCATCGACGACGAGGTCACCGTTCGCTGCCACGAACAGCCGGCGGGATATCCCCTCCCCAGATGTCATCATCTGGCCCGCGTTCTGACTCATGATCGACGGATGGTCGAGAAGCTCCGGCTCGGCGTCGCCGTCTGCTACTACCGGCGGGCGTCCGGGAACCTGGTGCTGCAGGCGCGTCTCATCGGATATCGCCCCGTCATAGACCTGTACTCGGGTAGCGGCACCCTCCGCCGTGACGACGGTCCAGTAACTCCCCCGCGGTGCCGGATGGGCGACCAGCCACACTAGCCGACCGTCGATAGCGACCCGAACGGGCTCGGTGTTCCGGAGATCCGCGGCTCCAGATATGAACCGATTGCCAGTCGACTGTGGATGGGTGTACCAGTATGGGCCAGAGGGGATGTCGGTAGCTGGCGTCGAGTTTGACTCGGCCGTGGGAGTCGGATCGGACCCACGACCTCCACAGCCCGCGAGCCACAGCAGGACCCCAGTACTGGCTGTCAGCATTGTTCGACGTCGGGGCATTGGTCGTAAACTGTTCAACACGAGAGTAGACGTATCCACTCCGCGGTGGGGTTCAAGCGACGGGGACCTGATGCGTGACCGATCGTCAAGCCTGTCGAGGATCGGGCCGTGTCTCGGGTTCGGAACTCGACGTGACTCCCGGACCGCTGGTCATATCGGTCACCATGTAACCCCTGCAGAGGCCGTAACCAACTCATCGCCGCTCTCCGTGGTTCTGTATAGCTGTTCCGTGGTGTTCCCTTCGAACAATTAGTCATCCGGGAATGACTCCCAGAAGACCTCCGGTAGGTCTTGATCGGGATTCTCTTTGAGGTAGTCCTGTTTCGTCAGGTTCGCGTCTTCGATGAGGGACGCTGCCTCCCCAGCCCAGACGTAGAACCCGATGAGTGTCTCCCGGCGCATTCGTTCGAGGTCGACCGAGTGATACACCTTGACGACGCCGCCACCCTCTCGATTCAGTTCAGACCGTCTGAGCAAGCCCAGTTCGACGAGTTTGTTAAGATACCGCGTGACTGTACTTCGGTCGTACCCGAGCTGCTCGGCGACCTCGTTCGCTGAGAGGGGGCCTTCCCCGATAACGCACAGACAGATATCCAGTCCAGCCTTCGGAAGCCCGAACGCCTGAAGAAGTACCTGCCTCACGTCCGGGGGTTTCACGCTCATATCCACCTCTGTAACTCGCTCCATGGGTTGATCGTGACAGGACATCGGTGGGTCGTCATTTCCAACCACGAGCACGACGTTATCACAATCAGAGACGGTGCATTCGTAGATATCGTACCGACCTGAGTTCGGATCGTACTGGACTTCGGCACTCTCGTCGTCGGACTGGGTTGTGTTTTGATCAGACATCGATAACGTGTTCCTCCATTTATATCGACTGTTATGTGGGGCGCCGATAAATACTGGCCTCTCAATCGGCTCGAATCTGCTAATTCGAATCGACGATTACCATCTCATCGGTATCGAGAGCCAGTAACTCTTCGCCGGTAATCGTTATCCTAGCTCGACCGTCCGGGTACGTTCGGACCAGTTCACACGCTGCGAGTCCATTCAGATGGGATTCGATCGTCCCTTCGTCGGTATTGAGCGCTGCTGCGATCGCCGCCGTTGTCGTCGTCTTTCGCTTGTCTGCGTCGCTTGCTGTGGCGATCTCTTCCAGGACGGCTCGTCTCGTTATGGACATGGTTGCAGGGCGTCTGTGAGTCTCTCACGGCACACCACACCCGGCTGTACCGGAAGTGGCGGGTAGGGAGTGAAAGTTCGCTCAGGAGGCGGTTCATCGCTTCGATTTGTATCGACGGATCGGCTTCTCTGCATGAGACTACTCCTCGACTGTCTGGCTGATATCGAGCGTGTACGCTTCGAGCACGTCACGTCCAAGAAGAACTGGATAGGTCATCTCTGACCGGTCGGTAATGCTGGCCGTGACCGTCCGCCAGCGCCCGTTCAGACAGAGGTCGACATCGACGAGGGGGCGCGTCTCCGTGTCACTGCCCGTTCCTGACCGCACGTCGGTTGTCCCGACGAGGGGGCCGGCGCCGATCTGACCGGCGAGGTCGGTGTCGATGCTCGTTCGCTTCGCGCCCGTGTCCGACTTTGCGACCGCCTGTTCTGCCCCGTCACGACCGTTGATTCGTATCCGCGAGGTGTAGCCGAGGACGCCATCGTCGCCCTGTTCCTGAATCAACGGCGGTTTACAGTCTGGTACGGAATCGTCCAGCGTTGATTCTAGGTCGACGACTTGTGATGAATCGACACTGCCGCCCGCTCGTTCGATAGCGAGGCGTGCGATATGCGGGGCCGCCGAGACGCCCGTCGCGGAAAACAGGCCTTTGAATCCGGCAGTAGCGTTAACCTCGAGGACGTACCACTCGCCGTCGATCGGCATCAGGTCGACCCCGGCCAGATCCAAATCAAGGATCTCGGTGGCCTCTTTCGTAAGTCGGCGAGGCTCCTGACCGAGTTCGTCAGTCACGCCCTCCACTTCACCACCGAGCGCGACGTTCGTCCGCCAGTCGCCATCCGGTGCGTGGCGTCGCATCGCCCCGACGATCTCCTCACCGACGACGTAGACACGCACGTCGGAGGGGCGGTCATCGGAGTCTTCGAGGAACTCCTGGACGAACGCGTGTTCGTCGTTGATCATGGGACCGACGGGCTCGTTCGGCGAGACGACCGACATGTCCTGCCCGTTCGTCCCGATGGTATGCTTGTGGGCAGCGGTATCTGGAAGATACTCTGGCCACTCTTCGAACGTCCGCGGGGAGCGGCCGAAGAAGGCGTCCGGTACTGGCAGACCGGCTGCTGCGAGCTTTGCTCCAGCGCGATACTTATGGAGCGTGTTTGCGACGGCCTGCGGTGGGTTCACGACGGGTGTCGTCTCATCGTAGAGCGCAGCGAGCTGGAGGTCTTCGAGCTGGTGGTCACTCTTAGTCAGGAGCATCCGGTTGACGAGGACGTCGACCCGCGGCGAGAGTTGGACGGCACCGTCCTCGATCCACGAGGTGACGTTCTCGTCGCGGATCCACACGGATTCGTGCCCCAACACCCGAACCGCGTTCAGGATCGCTTTGGTCTCCTTGCTGTTGTGGGTGCTCAACACGCCCACTCGCTGTGTCCCAGCGTCGGTCTGCGCAGTATCGATGCTCGCAGATCGTGCTGAGTCCGTCGCACCCTCCGGTTCGGGGGTATTGGAAGAGGCAGTCATTAGCGTTGCTCTGGTCTATATTGGAGATACCCGTCATTACGGGTTCTGCGACCGTGTAACACAGTTACAACCCCTCTCTCGATTTAACCGGACGGAACCCACCATGTAGGGACTGATGAGCGAACAACAGGCCGAAGCGTTCTCATTCGATGGTGGTCGCGTGGAGCCGGGTGAAACGAAGGAACTCCGGTATCCAGTGAGCGAGACCTATCTGGGTGATCCGGTTCGGATTCCAGTGACGATTATCAACGGCCCCCGGCCCGGGCCAACCGCATTCCTCTCGGCTGCGATCCACGGTGACGAACTCAACGGGATCGAAGTCGTCCGAGAAGTCGCCCAAGAGTGGGATCATTCAGACGTCTGTGGGACGCTCGTTTGTCTCCCTGTTCTGAACGTTCAGGGGTTCGTCGCACAGGAGCGGTATCTCCCGATCTACGAACGGGATTTGAATCGAGCCTTCCCAGGGAAACAGAACAGTACGAGTTCGAACCGGATCGCCTACCAGATCTACCACAATTTCATCGAGCCCTGTGATTTCGGCCTCGATTTCCACACCTCGACACGTGGGCGGACGAATATGTTCCACGTCCGCGCCGACATAGACGACGAGGGGGCCGCCCGACTCGCCCGGGCATTCGGAACGAATCTTATTATGGCCGGTGAAGGCTCTTCAGGGATGCTACGTCGGGAGGCGACCGATTACGGTATCCCGACGATCACGCTCGAGATGGGGGAAGCACATCGCTTCGAGCGGGAGTTGATCGACCACGCCCTCGATGGCGTCCGGAGCGTGTTCGCCGAATACGGGATTTACCAACAGGAAACGGTTCGGTGGCCGGGATGGCGGACTGTGATCGAGGGCTGGAGTGAAAAGACGTGGCTCCGGGCTGACGCAGGTGGAATCGTCGAAATGAACTACAAACGGGGGGAGTTAGTCCACGAAGGTGAGACGATCTGCCGCATTACGAACCCGTTCAAATCCGATGAAACGACCGTCGAGGCACCGTTTACGGGTCTGCTTGTTGGGGTTCTCGAAAACCCGGTCGTCTATCCAGGGAATCCACTCTGTCACTTCATCAAGCTCGAGGAAATGCAGGAGCGAATCATCGAGAACCAGCGCGGAATCCAACACAAGTAGCTCGACTCTGTCTGGCTCTCAGTGATCGAATCTGCTCACGTATGCCATCCTCAGATGATAATAACCTTGTTTGATTGAACGCTCTCGTGATAGACTCCGACCTATAGGGGGTTCCTATGTTGCGGCAACCAATCGCTGATGTTCCGGTTTCATACACCGATCCTGAACGACACGTAGCCCGGCTTCCTCTGCCCGGGCAACTGCATCGTCGTCGTGGATACCGAGCTGGAGCCAGATGACTTCGAGGTCGTCACGAGCGAGGGCTTCGTCCACGATGCCAGCGACTTCGGGGCTCGGTCGAAACACATCCACGATATCGATGTCTTCCTCGACATCGGAGAGCGAATCGTAGGCGGGTCGTCCGAGAACCTCCTCCGCAGTGGGATTGACCGGAATGATCTCGTAGCCCTGTGCTTGGAGATATTTCGGGATCTCGTGGGCGTCCTTCCCGGGCGTTGACGAGCACCCGACGACAGCGACTGTTTTATATTCCAGTATTCGTCGGACGTCTGCGTCGGTCTCAACGGGCATATGATTCGTACGGTGTTGCCTGCGAAAAGGCCATCGTCGGTCCAGAGATGCGGCTAAAATTCCCAGAAAAGTGTTATATCTGCTATCGGGCCTCCCTTCACGCTTATCCCTCTGTGATTGTTTATATTTGTATGGCAGATGTACTAATTGTCGGCGGCGGTCCCGCTGGCCTCAGTGCTGCACTGTTCACGGCCAAGAATGGCCTCGAAACCACTGTCTTCGACACGGACAAGACGTGGATGCACAAGGCCCATCTATTCAATTATCCCGGGATCGGCTCGATCGACGGCTCGAATTATATCGAAACGCTCCGCGACCAGGTCGACGATTTCGGAGTCGACCGACATCAGGGAACCCAGGTCACTGCCGTCGAATCGACTGACGGCGGCTTCACCGTTACGACCGACGACGGCGAGTATGAGTCCTCGTACGTCGTGCTCGCGACGGGTGCGAATCGAGATCTTGCTGAGGGACTCGGCTGTGCACACACCGACGAGGGAATCGTCGATGTGGACGTGACGATGGAGACGTCCGTCGAAAACGCCTACGCAACCGGAGCAATGGTTCGAGCCGAGGAGTGGCAGGCCGTCATTTCAGCTGGAGATGGCGCCGCTGCCGCGCTTAATATCCTCACCAAAGAGAAAGGAGAACACTTCCACGACTTCGATGTGCCGGGGGATGCTGAGGAACTCTTCGGCTCGCTCGTCGATTCCTCGTAGGTTATCCCATCGCGTCCTGGAACCGCTCACGAAGCGCGTCCTCCCGCTCCTCGAACTGGTCGACCTTCTCCTGCAGATCGTCGCTAACACGCTCGATGCTCGCGAGTGCCCGCTCACCGGCGAGCGATGCCTGCGACCCGTCGTCGCCGTCCGCCTCCAGCTCCTCCTCGTAGGCTCGCTCGACCCGCTCGATGGTGCCCTCCGGGTTGAACAGGATGTCGTTGGCCGTGCGAACGTAGCCGTCCAGCGACGCGCCTTCCTTGCCCTGGAAGAAGTGAGTGAGCGCGTACGTCGCGCCGGAATGCAGCGTCCACATATC
>Ga0207755_100236_pt1 | contig 30950 bp, 42 predicted proteins | sample A23P2SouthBayCA_FD_187734 | JGI IMG/M metagenome (GOLD analysis project Ga0207755, IMG submission 187734) | Aerobic enrichment media microbial communities from Bioluminiscent Bay, La Parguera, Puerto Rico - A23 P2 (SPAdes) | ecosystem: Environmental > Aquatic > Marine > Unclassified ...
AGGACGCCTACGCCTTCCGGATGGTCGACATCCGCGGCGAGTGGGACAATAGCATCCAGAAGTTCTGCCTGATCGGTGATATCGTGACCTACCTCGTCGGTGTCGCCGAGAAGGAACCGAGCGACTTCCTCGTCGAACAAGGGTTGCTCGTCGGCACGACCGAGTTCTTCGCGAAGAGCCACGTCCTCAAACGGGAGTACGAGGACGAGGAGCACCCCTTCGGTTGGATGCAGGACGGTGTTTTTGAGTTGTTCGACCGGGAGGGACGGCTGTATCGCTGGCAGACCGAGGAGGACCTCATCGACGTAACAGAAGACCTCCCGTGACCGCGGACAGGATAGTGGCTGTGTGCGTTAACCAACGCCAGCGATGAAACGGATGGTTTGTTGGTTAACCGAAATCAGTTCGCGTCAGCCGGAAGTCGGCCATCTGGGCGGGGCACACGGCCCCGTTTGATTTCGTGATTGACGCGACGCAGGTGCTTGCAGCCGCCTTCGGGTGAACGCTGTTGCCAGTCGGGACAGGTACACGATTCGTCGATGACGTCGACTTCGTACCTGTTGCCGGACGCGGACTGCACCTCGTAGCGGCCACCTTTCGAGAGGAGTGAGACGTCCATCGCTTCGGCGACGGCACGCCTCGTGCGGGGCTCGAGTTCGTCCTGCGACTGGGTGTTCTCGTCGACGACCAATCGGTCGCGAACGTCGCCCGTTCGGCCACCGTCGGGAGCGACGGCTTCCGCAGGGCCACTGAGTCGCTCGTGGAGCACTTCCTCGACCGGATGGCCTTCCGGCCACAGGTAGTGGGCCTCACGGCGCTCGCGATGGTCGTAGGAGCCGCACGCGGCTGCACTCCCGTTCCACACTCTCCAGGCACCGAGCGCGGTCATCACGTCGACGATGTCGCGGGGAACCGTCTGGTGGTCGTCCGGGAAGAACACCCTGAAGCGGGTACACGCTTCTTGCGGCGGGACGGTCTCCCACCAGTCTTCGCTGGAGCCCCAGCTGTCGTACATCGCGTCGTCGCTCCCGTAGCCGACGGTCACGCCGTCGATTGGGGTCCAGCCCGTCGGGAGGTGGTCTGCCTGCCCCTCGAGTATCCGGAGGACGGCGTATCGAAGGTACTCGTGGGCTTGGTTGTCCGTCGTTCGGGCGACCTGGTCGTGCTGCTCGGCAACGTGCTTGGCTTCCTCGAGGACCGTTGTGAGATAGGCGTCAGTCATGGTTCGCGGAGGTCAGAATGCGCCTCCGCCCCTCTGCGGGCGCAGAAAAACTTAACCTACGTGAGAGGGGATGCCCGGCAAATTGTTGGTTAACCATTTAGCAAGCAGGCGGCTCTTCCAGTGCGTCGATGAGCTCCTCTGCCGTTCGAATAATCTTACCTCTTCAACGTATCATCGAGGCCAGATTTCTCAATCAATAGGAGTGCCATCCCACCAAGGAATACGATCCCGATTAGGGTACCAAGCAACCCGAATACGGGATGGATTACTGTCGAGATAATGCCTGGAGACATCCAAATTAGGACGATACCAGACAGGACGAACCCCGTCGTGTAACTGATGTTCCAATATTTCGCGGACGTATAGATCCCTAGGAAGATACCTGCAAGCATGAGCAGGTACACTAGTCCTGCTACGACCGGCCCAACGAACTCCTTGATGAACACGACGATCATGAAGACGCCGACCGGCGGCACGAAAACCTCCTGGATAGCTCGTCCGACTCCATCAGATCCCGTTGGCGCCGGCATTCAATCTCATCTAAAGTGCCGAGTAACAAAAACAGCCACCCGATACGCTGGCAACACGATACGGTACTGAGTATAGTAACAACCGAACAGCGGAGTACTGGATCGAATGCTGGTTAATCCCTCAATTTTCGAGTGTCTCGACGATTTTCTCTGCTGTGGTACTAATCCGTCCAAGCCGCTTGCGAACGACCTCGGGATCGTCCGACTCCCACGCAGCGAGGTAGAACGCCGACCTGCTGGTGTCGAGCCCGCAGTAGCGCCCGACGACGTACGCGACGGCTTCGGCCTCGACTTCGCGTTTCGCCCGCTCGGTGTCGTCGTCGACGTCGAAGTGGAGCAGGGCGTGCGCGTACTCGTGAATCAGCGTCCGCGCGAGGTCGGCCTCGTTCTCCCGATCACGCACCTCGACGAGCGGCTGGACGTCGACGAGGCTCAGCTGCTCGCAGATGCCCTTCGCCTCGCCGTGAGTCCACTCCTCGGCTGGGACGATTCGCACCGTCACGCCGAGGTCGTCAGCGGCGGCAGTCAGCTGTTCGACGAGGTCGCCGGCGTCCCCGGTCGCTTCCGTGTCGAGGTCGGGAAGTGGCTCGCCCTCGGTCTGGGAGACATCGAACACCGGCGCGGGCTTGAATCCGACGAGGCCCTCGGACCACTCCTCGGGTGGCGTCTCGTCGTACTCACAGTCACTGTCCTCGTGGTAGCTCGGCGAATTCTCGCATTCCGGGCATTGCTTGGTGATGATCGGCGCCCAGATCCAGATGGCTGACTCGCCCTCCTCGACGTGGCGGTCGAACTCCTCCTGCCACGTCCGGTAGCCCGCCACCCGGCTCGCTTCTGGATACTGGCGCTTGATGAGGAGCGTATTCCGGTAGGAGTAGTCGTGGAAGCGACTCTGGACGTCGAGCCACTCCTGGAACTCCGCGCTGGCCTGCGCGTCGTCGACGCCGGCGACGAGGTCGTCGATCCACTGTTCGATAGTGCTGTTCATCTCGTCGGATCGCGTGTCGGTCTCCTCGAAGGAAACCGATGAATCACTAGTCGTAGCCATTGTGTTCACCGAATCAAATTCACGGCGACTGCGTCTGTTCAGACCGCGCCGCACCCCTCAGGGGCGTACAAAAACAACTCTCCGTGGGTGATCTAGGGAAAATTCCGTCTTTGCGAGAGATTCCGATGTCGGAATGACGTACCCTGAGCGGAACCACAGTCCGCCGCCCCAACGACATTTCTTAACACATACTTGACAATTTATCGGGGTGAAGAACGTAGTTCGCGGTGGAGGGATTGTATGAGCACCACCACGAAATGGCTCGCCGGCACGAACACTGTGCTGGGCCTGTGGCTGATCGTTGCACCGTTCGTCCTCGGCGTCACCGGCGCCGGCCTCTGGAACGCTGTCGTCGTCGGCTCACTCATCGCACTCGCGAGTGGCTACAACTGGTACCTGACCACCAAAGACGAGGAAGTGAATCGCCTCGTTGCCTATTCGGCTGCCGTCCTCGGGCTCTGGGTCATCGCGGCCCCGTTCGTGTTCGGCGTCGGAACGGCGGCGATGTGGAACGACGTCATCGTCGGCGCCGTCGTCGCGTCCTTCGGCGGGTACAACGGGTATGCTGGCGGTGGACAGGAGCGGTCTCAGGCACAACCCGCTTGATCACAGCCGCCACGTCGGTCCGTGTAAGCGTTCTTTTTTGATGGAACCTGCCTCGATCTAGCAAGCAGCGTCCTCTTCGTTCTCGGCCGGGCGCAGATACGTTTTGCCCCACTCCTCCAGGGAGTCGATGACCGGTTGGAGTGACTGTCCGCGCTCGGTCAGGGAATATTCGACTGCGACGGGCTTCTCATTCACGATCTCGCGGTCGACCAGATCCTTCTCCTCGAGGTCGTCGAGGCTCTGCGAGAGCATCTTGTTCGTGATCGCGCCGACTTCATTGCTGAGTGCGTTGAACCGGAGTGCGTCGTGTTGCAGTAACCGGTGAATGATGACCGGGTGCCATTTTTTGCCGATCACGTCCATTGCGCACGTGACTGCACACCAGTCGTCGCCCGCACACCACACTGCCAGACATTCGTCCTCCGGAACCTCGGCCGAATCGCTCATACTGCCCTTTTATCGGGCCACACGGATAGTAGTTCCTCAAAGATACGTCATATACAAACGAAACCACAGTTTCGCCGACGAAACCTCATTTCCTAACAGGTACGTGACAGTTATGCCCCGGGCGTTCTTTGGGTGATCTGCAATGACGGAAGTCAACATCGAATACTGTGTGCCGTGTGGCCTGCTCGAACACGCCGTTGAGACCCAGGAAACGCTGCTCGAGGAGTTCGGGCAGGATCTCGACGGCGTCCGGCTCCAGCCGGGCCACGGCGGCGTGTTCAAAGTCCACGCGGACGATGACCTCGTCTGGGACAAAGACGACCACGACGGCGAGATCGACCTCGAAGCAATCACTGCGGCTGTCCACGACCGCGCTCACGCACACGCCTGAGCGTCCTTCTGAAGCCGCTACTCACACTATCCATGTTAGAAATCTATCAGGCTGAGGGGTGTCGATACTCGGCCAAAGTCCGCCAGACGCTGACCGACCTGGGTGTCTCGTACGTCGTCCACAACCCCCGCTCTGCCGCCGGCGAGACGCGTAACGAACAGACCTACGAGCAGCTGCGGACGCTCGGTGGCGAGGATCAGATCCCGTTCCTCGTCGACCATCAGCGCGGCGCGACGATGTACGAGTCCGACGATATCATCGCCTATCTGGAGGAACACTACGCATGACCGACGCCGTCGAAGAGAACTGTCCGGTCTGCAACTCCTCGGACAGTGCGAAGGTACAGTTTGCGAGAGCAAAGGTTGCAGAACATCTCAAAGAGAAAGCCCGCCGAGACGAGAGCCATCGGGCGTGGGTCGACGAGTACACCACGAACGGAACGCTCGCGGAGATTCGCGAGGCGCTCGCTGAGCATGGCCGCCCCCGACAGTAACGATGGGGGATGGGATCGAAGACGAATCGACCGATTATCGGGCGATGATCCGCTTTGTCCTCCGTCTCGGTGTCGCGGGCCTAGTCCTTGGACCGGGGGTGAGCAAGTTCCTCACCTACGAGCAGTCTGTCCAGTTCTTCAGGACGCTCGCAATCCCTGAACCTGCGATTATGGTGGTGCTCGTGGGCAGCGTTGAACTCGTTGTCGCAGCCCTCATACTGCTTGATTGGGCTCCGCGAGTGAGTGCGGTACTCGTAATCCCTGTGATGGTCGTCGCGGCGGTGACTGCCGGGCCGACGTGGCAGAATCTGAGCGTTCTCGTCGCCGCAGTCGCGCTCATCGCGCTGGAGACGACACCCCACGGGGGGTCGTTCCCCGCATCGATGGGCTGATACGATGTCCGCAACGAAATTCCGTCAGCTCTCTCGAATGTCGGTGACTGATCTCATCGAGGAGTATCTTCTCCTGTGGATTCTCCTCTCGGTCGGGCTGGGCATCGCCGTCCCACGACTCGCGGTCGTGACCCGTGCATCGACGGTCATTCTCGCGGTGATGATCGGGAGTATTTCACTCACGCTCTCGATCGATCAGTTCCGCCAGATAGACCTTCGGATGCTTGGGCTCGTCCTTGTGGGCCACGTAACGATGCCGTTTCTCGCGTTCGGGGTCGCACGAGCCCTGAGCTTATCGCCGGAGCTGACTGTTGGGTTCGTCGTGTTGGGAGCCGTGACCCCGGAACTCGTTACTCCGGTGATGACCGAACTCGCGGATGGTGACACGGCCCTGTCGACGACGGCACTGGTCGTGATTGGGGTCGGAAGCGTGGGGTTCATTCCTGCTGTCGTCGCGCTGTTGGTCGGCGGCATCGATGTCCCGACGCTCCCGATCGTCGAGCAGCTGATCGTGGCCGTCGTCGTCCCGATGCTCGTCGCCGTCGGCGCACGAGCGCTCCAGCCAGAGCGTGTCGGCACCTATGATGCCTACTACCCGGCGATTTCTGCAACAATGGTCGTGCTGATCATCGGCGGCGTCACGGCTGCGAACGCCACGGTCATCCGGTCGAACCTGTCGTTGTTGGCCGGCGTGGGCGTCGGCGTTGTCGTGCTGAATGGCCTCGGATATGGCCTCGGCTTTCTCCTTGGCCGTCGTGGGTCCCGTCCGACACGTATCGCATCGGTCCTCTCGATCGGAATGCGGGATTTCGCCGTCGCGGCGGCCCTCATTATTGCGGCTGGCCTCCCGACGATCGCGTCGCTGCCGGCCGTCGCGTTCGGCGTGGTCGAGATGGCGACGAGTGCCGGCCTCGCGCGGTGGTTTAGCGGGTCTGACTGAGCGACCCGGGGAACGGCGTTCGGAACCGTTCTACGGATTCGAAAAGACGGTATCGGTGAGCTGCGCTCCTCCCTACGCGGGAGATCTACCGCAGGTCCCCTTTCTCGTCCGCGAAGCCGACCGTGACGAGGTACTCGAGGAACTTGTCGAACCGCTTGACGTCGCTGGGCGTGTCGGTCGCAAGGTGTCGCGCCCATTCGATGGCCCACTGGAAGGCGGGGTCCGTGCCGCCCTTGCCGTGGAGATACCACCAGCGAGCCGCTTTGAGAACCACTATTGGATTCGTTGGTGGCTGCTCGCTGGCGAGTCCACGGGTGATGGACTCGATTTCGTCGGGAACATCGGCGGGATCGACCTCCGCTGATTGCGTGTTATCGATATCGACCGGAATCTCGTCGATCGAGACGGTGTCGAAACTCTGTTGTTGACTCACTGGAAGTCACCTCTGATGACTCTCGATGGAGCCCTCGCCCTCTCTGGGGGCGCAAAAAACACTCACCGCAGTCGGTACGACGGTATCTTAGCGGCCGATGGTGCCCTGGCGGGTGACCGGCGCGTCGGGATTAATTGTGAACGCGACGATGGTGGCGTCCTCGGTCGCAGTGACGGCCACGTCGTCATCGTCGGTCAGGAGTGCGCTCTCGGTGAACCCGACCGTTTCATCGCCGACCTCGATGGCGCCGTCGAAGACGTACAGGTAGGTGTGCCAGCCCGGTCGCGACGGGAGCGTGGTCGTGGCCCCGGCGGCGAGTCGGCAGTCGTAGCAGTCGACGTCATTCCGAACGAACAGCGGGGCGTCGGTCCCCTCGGGTCCGAACAGATGCCGCCACTCCCCGGCGACCGTGTCGGGGATCGGCTCGTGTTGGATGCCCGGCTCGAGGTCGAGGCTGTGTGGGCGGACGAAAATCTGGAGCATCCGCAGCGGGGGATCGTCGGCGAGCGTTTCCTCGGCGTGCCAGAAGCCGCTGCCGGCGTTCATCACCATCAAGTGGTCGGGATCGGTGACGAGTTTGTTGCCTTGGCGGTCGTCGTGGCGCATCACGCCCTCGGGGACCCAGGAAATGATCTCCTCGTTGCGGTGCTGGTGCATCCGGATGAGTGTGCCGGGATCCATGAACGACTCGACGATCGTCGCGAGCGGGCCGTAGCCGTGGTCGTCGTGGTCGGGGACGGCACGACCTGGGAAATTGAAGTGGATCCGGAAGTTCCCCTGGTTCTGCGAGACATCCGTTCGCGGTGCCGTGTAGATCCGAGAGTGTGTCTGTGCGGAAGGCGAATCGTCCATTACCCGATATAGACGCTCACCCGCTAAATGGGTTCTGCGCAACGGTTCCTAGCTTCACGCTGGGTGAGCCGCGTCCCTCATACCGACGGGAAATAGATGCTTTCCTCGCCGGCGATCTCTTCCAGGTTGTTCCGGTGACGGTGGCTGAAGTAGCACTCGTAGCTGCAGTATCCACAGATGGCGCCGGTATCGTATTCGGCGATGTACGGGCCGCGGCGAGTTCGCCAGACGTTCGTCCCGCACTCGGTACAGGCTGCTCGCTCGAGATCGGCTGGCCGCGGCCCTTCGTACTTGATGTCCAACCCGTTGTCTTGCGGTGTCGATTCGGGCCAGACTCCGTGAGTCTGCCAGAACTCGCGGATACGAGCGAGGCTGTGGCGCACCGTCTTTCGGACGGTGACGTGGTCAGCGTCGCGACCGCTGTCGTCCCAGCCGTCGGTCGTCCAGAATTCGCCGAACTGTGCGCCACGATGTAGCCCGTTCCAGTCGACGCCGACGATGTCAGCCGGTGGCTCGTCCGTGAGTGTCGGTCTGGTCAGCTGCCGAATGGCGTCGAGTTGCTTGGGCGGACTCCCCCCGAGGATGTGGACGCGCCGTCCTCTCCAATCGGCTGGATCGGAGAACTCGTGGGCCAGGCGGTCGGCGTATCCCCGTGAATACCCGAGGACGAGGTTCTCGGGTATCGCGTCGATCACCGTCCGCGACTTCGGAACGACGATGAGCTGGGCCTCGGGATAGCTCGCTTGGATCTCACGAGCAGCAGCGACGTGGGCGTCGACGTCGTCGATCTCGTCGACGTCCCCGATGACCCCGACCTGAGGTTCGTACTCGAAGAAGCGGTCGACGAACCGCTCCAGATTGGGATTCCGGAAATCATTGTCGAGCATCCCAACGGGAAGGCTGAGGTTCTGATACTGCGTCTCTTGGTACCCACAGTCCTCGCGAAAGCCAGGAAGGAAGCCTAGGGCCAACGAATCGGCGGCGAAGGGAGCTCGATGGAGGAACGCCACGTAGTCTGCTTGTCTGGCGGTAGCGATTTCGCTAGCCGTGTCGGTGTTAGCTCTCAGATCGAGAGACATGACTAAACTCGGGAGGCCGCTGCTGGCCGCCCCGCGCCCATTCAGGGGCACAAAAAACCGGCTATTCTCTACGTTAACCAACAGGTGGTGTTGGTTGGCTGCGAATGTTGGTTAAGACGGTTCGCTACTCCTCATTCTCACGCAACTCTTCCGCTTTCCACTGGAGTCGACGCAGAATCTGTGTCCGGTTCTGGTGCGTGTTCTCGTATGCAACACACTCCTGGAGGGTTTCCATATCCGGAATCGTCGCGATCCCGGCCTTGATCAGTCGGTAATTCGGTGCTTCGAGACGCTTCTCAGGTGGGAATTCGTCACTCTCTTTGTCGTCAGTGGTCCCCATCTCGGAGAGCCTCCACCCCTTTGGGGCTGACACAAACAGCTCTCCGGACGATAACGTTCTACCTCTAATAGAGATGAAACCGATACAACGGTTACCGTAATGGTCATCCCCCGCGAGTGTTTACAGACACGTATGGAGCGAAAGACGATCTCCGTTACCGGGATGTCGTGCAACGGGTGCGAACAGAACGTGGAGACTGCCCTGCGAAACCTCGATGGCGTAAATCGGGTCGAGGCCGACCACGAAGGTGACACGGTCGACGTAGTCCTCGAGGATGGGGTCTCCGACGACGACGTGAATGCAGCGATCGAACAAGCTGGCTACGACGTGGTAGCCTAATCGGCCGTCGCTCGGCCGTCTCTCACGTCATCGTCCGTGCGATTGTCCAGGGCGAACTCGGTGTTGACGCCCTCCCCGGAGAGGAGCTGCCCAGCGAAGCTGTTGGCGAGGACGGCCGAGACGGACAACACCATCGCGAGCATCGCGAACACCGGGTGAACGAGCCCGGTCGTCGCGGCGGCGACACCGACGCCGTTGAACGCGAAGGCCGTCGCGAGGTTCTGGCGAGTCTTCCGGTAGCTCTCCGTACCGATTTCGTACGCGTCCATCACGCCACCCAGCCGGTCACCCATCAGGACGATATCTGCGGACTCGATGGCAATATCGGTGCCGGCGCCGATGGCGATCCCAATATCTGCCTGCGTGAGTGCGGGCGCGTCGTTGATGCCGTCGCCGACCATCGCCACGCGATGGCCGGCGTCCTGCAGCCGACCGATCTCCGCGCGCTTCTCGTCGGGCAGAACGTCAGCCATAACCCGGTCGATGCCGACCGCCTCGGCGACCGCCTGCGCGGTTCGCTCGTTGTCGCCGGTGAGCATCACGGGCGTGATGCCGGCGTCGTGCATCCGCCGGACGGTCGCGGCGGCGTCTGCCTTGCGCTCGTCGCCGATGCCGAGTAGGCCCACGAGGGTATCGCCGCGGGCGACGCACGAGACCGTGAGACCGCGATGCTGGAGGCGCTCGATCTCGGCTGTCGCCTGCGAGAGGTCGACGCCTTCGTCGGCGAGCCAGCCCGGCTTCCCGACGAGCACGTCGTCACCTTCGACGGTCACCCGGACGCCCTTGCCAGTCACAGAGTCGAACGTCTCGGGGTCGGCGTACTCGACGCCCTGCTCGTCGGCGGCCTCGAGAATCGCGTCCGCGAGCGGGTGCTCCGAGAAGGCCTCCGCGCTCGCCGCCATCGCCAGTACATCGGCTTCGGGGCCATCGAGCCCAACCACCTCGCTGACCGCGGGCTCACCGACGGTGATCGTGCCGGTCTTGTCGAGCACGATGTGGTCGACGTCGGGGAAGATCTGGAACGCGTCCCCCGACCGCATCAGGATGCCGCGGTTCGCCGCCTTCCCGCCGCCCCGGATGAGGGCCAGCGGCGTCGCCATCCCGAGCGCACACGGATAGCCGAGGACGAGGACGGCCAGCGCTGCGAACGCACCCCGCTGGACGTTCGGATCACCGCCCCACGCGAGGGGTGCGACCACCCAAAAGAGGAACGAGAGCGCGGCAATCGTCAGTACGGCCGGGACGAAATACTTGAGCACCCGGTCGGTGAGCTGGATGATTCCGGGCTTCATCGCCCGTGCCTCTTCGATCTCGCGGGCCACCTGGTTCAGGAACGCGTCTTCACCGGTCGCGGTCACCGCGACGAGGAGCGTCCCGGTCTCGTTGACGCTGCCGCCGATCACCGCATCACCTTCCGATTTCTCCTCGGGAATGGACTCGCCGGTGGCGACCGACTCGTCGACCGTGGACGTCCCCTCAAGCACCGTCCCGTCGACAGGGATGTTCTCCCCCGGCTTGACCCGGACGCGGTCACCGACGTCGAGGTCCTCGACGGGGATCTCCTCGACGGCGCCGTTATCACCGACGCGGCGTGCCGTATCGGGTTGGAGGTCGAGGAGGCCTTGGACGGCCTGTGAGGCCCGCGTTCGGACGATGAGACTGGTGTATTCAGAGAGGATGTGGTAGGTGGTTATGAACACGGAGACGGCGAAGAAGTGGACGGTCGGGAAGCCCGGAAACACGAACAGGCCGAGAAACCCACCAAGAAGGCCGGCGAATGCGCCCGCTTCCAGCAGGACATGTTGGTTGAGAATCCCCCGGCGGAGGCTCTGGAACGCCTTTTGTTTGATATACCGTCCGGGTCCGAACATCGTGCCCAGCGCCAGCCCCAGGGTCACTAGATCCATCGCGAGGGAGGACGACTCAAAGCGCCCCATCACGACGATCATCCACCCCATCAGCGCGGCAACGACGATGGATGCGCCGCCGGCGAGGAGAAGGCGGCGCTTGCCGTCGGCAAGCTCGGCCTGCTGTTGCTCGTACCGCTTCGCCTTGTCAGGGTCGCGGATGGTGTAGCCGAGGTCTCGGAGCGTGTCCTTCACCTCGACCTCGCTCAGGATCTCGCCGTCGTACTCGACGAGGACCTCCTCGTGGGCGAGACTCACGTCGACGGCCTCGACGCCGTCGGTTCGGGCGTAGGCCTTCTTGATGCTCTCGGCGCAGAACGAGCAGGACATCCCCCCGACGTTGAATTGGTCGTGTGTCGTTCCCATCGTGACCGTTGATTATCGCGCGACGCGGATAACCATTACGACGAGAGTCATAGCGGTCTCGACGCACTGATACCACTGTCGGGGGTGTGGCGTTACTCTTACTGTCGTCGTCCACCTATATCGCCACAAGAATGGCGCTCCTCGAATCTGATGTGCCGATCCGCGAAGTTGTGACCACGGACCCGGAGAAGGCGAAGGCGCTGGAAAACGACGTCCGGGCGAAGATTCTCGATATGCTTGCTGCGGAGGAACTGACGATCGAGGAGATTCACGACGAACTGCATCGTCGTGGCGAAGAGAAAGCCGAGACGACGGTGCGCCATCACGTGAACGTCCTGAAGGACGCTGGGATGGTTGAGATTGCCCGACTCGAAGAGGCTGGCGGGGGGACGCGGAAGTACTACAAGTCGAACACGCGGGTCTTCTCGTACGATCTTCCAGAGCGTGGTGTCGAACAACTTGCGTCGGCACAGGAGACGACCACTGAGGAGCTGGCTGGGCTGATCGAGACACTTGCCGAGCAGCACGGCGACGAGATCGAGGCTGTGGCCCGGGAAATGAAGCCATGTGAATACTGCGAGACACAGCACTACGAGGAGTTCGTCGTTCGGGAACTACTCAATCGGGCGCTCATCGACCTCGGCGAAACCGGGGAGCTCGACGATCTCCTATCGACAACAGAGTGAGTGGTTTCGCGGTGAAACATCGCCTGCTCTGTGACGTGATGCCCCTCTTCGAGACGCGTTACGAGGGTTTGTGAACGCCTCCGGCGGCGGAGTTGATGCTCTCGGGGAGCGTGGGGTGGATGTGCATCGTCTCGGCGATCTGGTCGGCCGTCGCCCCGAGTTCGATGGCGAGGACGAGTTCGTGGACGATCTCGGCGCCCTGTTCGCCGACGACGTGTGCGCCGAGTAACTCGTCGGTGTCTGCGTCGGTGACGAGTTTGACAAATCCCTCGGTCTCACCGAGTGCCTTCGGCTTGCCCTGGTCGGCGAAGTCCTGGCGACCGATGCCCACCTCGTACCCTTCGTCTCGGGCCTCCTGTTCGGTCAGTCCGACGTGGCCGACCTGCGGGTCGGTGAACACGGCCCACGGGACGGTTCGGCCCTCGGTGCTGATCGATTCGTCTTTCGCGAGGTGGCGGTACAACAGGTCTGCGTCGTCGCGCGCGGAATGTGTGAACATCGGCGGTCCGCTCACGTCGCCGATGGCGTAGACACCGTCAGCAGTCGTGCTGAAGCTGTCGTCTGTCTCGACGAACCCCCGCTCGTCGAGTGACACGCCGACATTTTCGAGCCGGAGACCGTCTGTGTTCGGTGTCCGTCCAGCGGCGAGCGCGATGTCCGAGACGGTGACGGAGACAGGGTCGTCGGCATCGGCATCGACGCGGATGCCGGAATCAGTCTTGGAAAGCGCCGTCACCGGGGCGTCGGTCTGGACTGAGATGCCTTCGTCTTCGAATGCAGATTCGATGACCTCGCTCACGTCCGGATCTTCATCCGGGAGGAGGCGGTCACCGCGCTGGAAGACGGTGACGTCAGCCCCGAATCGACTGTACATCTGGGCGTACTCACAGCCGACGTAGCCACCGCCGATGACGGCCAACGAGTCGGGGACCGAGTCACGCTCCAGTAGATCGGTGCTATCCTGCACGTCGATGTCGTCGAGGCCGTCTATCTGCGGCTTCGTCGGCCGGGCGCCTGTATTGATAACGATGGTGTCGGCCGAGAGGGCCTGGTTGTCAACCTGGATTTCGTGAGCAGAAGCGAAAACACCGTGGCCTTCGATGAAATCGATGTTCTCGTTGCTCTCGACGTTCTCGTAGGCGCCCTCGCGGATGCTCTCGACGATGTCGTCTTTTCGCTGGACGATTGCGTCCATATCGGCCTCAATAGCGCCGTCGATGTCGATACCGAACTCCTCGCTGCGACGGGCGAGGTTGGCGACCTCCGCGCTCCGGAGCATCGTCTTTGTCGGGATACACCCACGATTGAGACAGGTTCCGCCGAGGAGATCCTCCTCGACGAGTGCTGTCTTCATCCCCGAGTACGCGCACTTCATCGCGACGGGGAGGCCGGCCATTCCGCCCCCGAGGACGAGCAGGTCGTACTCGTATCCGTTACTCATTGTCTTGGCCCCCGATCTGGATTGTATCGTCGCCTGCCGTTGCTTCTCGGGTGATGCACTGAACAGGAATCACTGTATTCTCGGATACGGTCATAATTCGGATAATGCTGGTGGGGGGTTACTCGACGCAGCAGCTCATTGTGGATGTGTCCCGCCGGAACGCCTGGCAGGCGTGTTTGAACGCCTCGCTGAACGTCGGGAACGGGTGAACGGTGTCGATGATGTCGTCGACGGTGAGGCCGAACTTCACCGCCAACGTGGCTTCCATAATCATGTCGGCGGCCCGGGGACCGACCATGTGGACGCCGACGATCTCGTCGGTCTCGTGGTGTTTGACGACCTGAACGAGGCCATCCGTATTCTTGACGGCTTTCGCTCGCGGCACGTCCTCCATCTGGACGGTCCGACAGGAACAGGTGCCGTGCTCGTCCATATATTCGAGCTCGGTCGTCCCGACAGCGGCGACCTCGGGGCTAGTGAAGACGACTGCCGGGACCGAATCGTAGTCGATGCTGACGCCCTCGTCGCCGAAGGCGTTCTTGACGGCGTGATTTCCCTCCTTGGCGGCGACCGTCTCCAGTTCGGGTTCGCCGATCACGTCGCCGGCGGCGTACACGTCAGGATTCGTCGTCTGGAAGTGCTCGTCGACGTGGACCGTCCCGTCGTCGTTCGTTTCAATCCCCACGGTTTCCAGGCCGATGCCCTCGCTGTTGGGCTGGACACCGGTCGCAACGAATAGTGCGTCCCCGATGACCGTCTGCTCGGTGGCGTCGACGGCTGTTTCGACAGCGACGCCTGCCTGTATCGACTCGGTCCCACCGTCGGCTGCTGGTGCGCGCACGCGCTGGAAGTCGTTGCCGGTGACCACCTCGATGCCTTCCTCCTCGAATGCGCGCTGCATCTCGCGACCGAGTTGCCCTTCCATCCCCGAGAGCACGCGGTCGGAGCGCTGGAGAATGGTCACGTCGACGCCGACGCGGTGCAGGATCTGGCCCCATTCGAGCGCGATGTAGCCACCGCCGATGATCACGATACTCTCGGGGAGGTCCCGCTCCTCGAGGATGGTCTCGCTCGTGTAGTAGTCGATGTCGTCGAGACCGTCGATAGGCGGCGCCCACGGTGAACTTCCGGTTGCGACGAGTGCCTTCGCCCCGGTGATGCGTGCTCCCTCGTCGGCGCCGTCGACAACCTCGATGGTCGTGTCGTCGACCAGCTCGCCGTAGCCCTCGTAGATGTCGGTCTCGAAGTGTTCGGCGACGTCGACGTAGTTCTCCTGTCGGAATCCCTCGACCAGTTCGTCGGTGCCGTCCAGTGCGGCTGCCCAGTCGACGGTCGGTTCCCCATCGCTGTACTGGACCGCCTCGAACGGATTCTCCTGCGGTGTGGCTGCCTGGTCGCCCAACGCGAGCAGATGCTTGCTCGGGACACAGCCGACGTTCACGCAGGTCCCGCCAATCGGTAGGCCCGTGTTCACCATCGCTGTCGAGAGATCTCGACGGCTTGCTTCTGTGATTGCGGCGAAGGCTGCGGCGCCACCGCCGAGAATCACCAAATCGTACTCAGCTGATTCAGACATTCTAATACTCGTTGTATCGTTTGGGTCTTTAAGATTCTGTTCTACGTGTCTTTAGAGGCTGCACTCAGTCTCTTGACCTTCGGAAGGATTATACCCAAATGGACGTTTTGCTATTGTAATGAGCATCAATCTCCTCCAGCCGAACGACGACGTGAACGAGGCCCGCGCGAACATTTTCAGCGCGCTGGGCGATCCAACAAGACTCCGGATCTTCCAGACACTCGTCGAGGCAGAGGAACCGCTCAATGTGAGCGAACTGTGCGACCGCACCGACCTCGGGACGAATCTCGTCTCACATCACCTCCAGTGTCTCAAGAACTGCCAGCTCGTCGACGCGGAGCGCGACGGCCGCAAGAAGTACTACGAGGTGAGTCGGCCGGAAGCCGTCGAAATGCTCTCTCTGGCTGATGATTGTATTCGCCAGAACATCGAGAGTGTCCTCGGATGCGAGATCGTCACCGAGGCTGAGACCGATGAGCAGTGACGCTGACTCGTGGCTCCCGTATGCGGGGGTCGGTGGCGTTGTCGTGTGCTGTCTCGGCCTCGAGGTGCTCGGTGGGGCGGTGGTGGTCGGTGGCCTCGCGACCACTATCGGCCTCTCGACGGGCCTGACGTATCTGGTGGTTGTCGGCTTGGGCGGGTTGGTCGCGCTGGGACTCGCTGCTGGCTATCACCACATCGGGGAGGTGAACGATGGAGTCCTCAGTTGATGGGACGCTGTGGGGACGACACCGTATTCTCCCTATTTCAAAGACTCCGGGACAGCAGACCGACCGTATGGGTGGCGGGGATGACCGTACCGCACGGCAGATCGGTTACTGTTTGCTGATTCGGGGACTGGTATTCGCCAGCGCATTGCTGTTCGTACAACCGGTAGCCGCCCATAGCGGCAGTACCCACGCCAGTACCCCACACTGGGTGTTTCTCGTGCTAATCTTGGGTGGGGGCGTGGCTATGGGAAGCAGTGCGTTTCTCGGACAGCGGGTCTGGAGTGACCACCCGACACGGACTCTCAGCGGGGTGTTGATCGGGCTCGGAATGGCGCTACTCGGGACGATCGCCATCATCCAAATCCAAATCGAACCTGTCGGAACGACGCCGACGCTCCACTCGTGGTATCCGCCACTCGCCGTAGGTATGACTGCGTTGATAACGACGGGGAGTCTGTTGCTCGGAATCTGGCGGTGGCCAACCCGGCCCGAGTACAGCGCTCTTGGGTTCGCACTCGGAATCTGGGTCGGCTATCCGGCACTGATGCCGAACAGCGGATATCGGAACCCGCTCGGCTACCTGCTCGTGGTCGTCGTCCCGCTTCTTACTGGGTACATCCTGTGGCGGGACGTGTGGCCCGTCGTCCGGAGCGACGCAATTGACCGGCTCTCTGGGCGCGTTGGCGGTCTCGTCGCAGCCATGTTCGGCGTGTTCTTCCTGTTCTCCGCGGGGCTGTTCACCGTGAATCCGGAACAGGGCGTGAACGGCCCCACGAGTGCGTTTGTGACAACAGCGAGCTTTGCAAATCCGCTGGTCGTATGGCCTGCCGTCGAATTCTATCTCCCGTCGCTCCCGCTCGCGGGAGCGATGTCGGTCGGTACCGCCCTCCTCATCGGCACGCTGGTCGGGATCATCGGGGTGAATGCATCGATGATGACGTCTGTCTGGCAACGCAGCCTGGAACTCCCATCGTCTGGTGGTGTTCTCGGTGGACTCGCCACGACGGGTGCGACAGCGTGCTGTTGCTGTGGGCCAGCAGTGTACGCCGTTGCGAGTGTGTTCTTTGGCGTCTCGGCGAGCCCGCTCTACTGGGCGTTCATCGATCCGGCATCACCGCTCGGGGCGCTGTTTTTCGCGGCTGCCGTCATCCTGCTGGTCTGGAGTGCCACGCGGTTTGCGACTCGACTTGCTGAATCGGACGTGTGCCACGTTCGAACTCCAACGGTATCTCGGTAAGGCTGCAAAATCTTTCACTTTGATAGACACTTTCGGATTTTCCTTGAGAGATGTTTCAGTCGGACCTCAGCCCATCGCCTCTTGGAACCGCTCGCGAAGCGCATCCTCACGCTCCTCGAACTGGTCGACCTTCTCCTGCAGGTCGTCGCTGACGCGCTCGATGCTCGCGAGTGCCCGCTCGCCGGCGAGCGACGCCTGCGACCCGTCGTCACCGTCCGTCTCCAGCTGTTCCTCGTAGGCGCGTTCGACGCGCTCGATGGTTCCCTCTGGGTTGAATAGGATGTCGTTGGCCGTGCGGACGTAGCCGTCCAGCGACGCGCCTTCCTTGCCCTGGAAGAAGTGCGTGAGCGCGTAGGTCGCCCCGGAATGTAGCGTCCACATATCGATTGCGATGGGTGAGGCCGCGTTGGCTTCTGCATCGCCGGCGGCACGCTCGGCCAGGTAGTCCGGGAACCCCAGCAGGGTGTAGAACTCCGTGACGGTGAACGGGAGCTCGGAGAAATCGAGATCGATGTCCTGCGCGTCCCGGATGAACTCGAAGAGATCGTCGGCGACGAGTTCAACCTGTGCGAGGAGCTCCTCCCACCAGGTCCGGAAGTTTCGCACGTCGCCGACGTGCTTGATGACCTCCTTGTCGGTGAGCGAGCGCATCGTGTTCGAGCAATATCCATCTTGGGCGAAGCCCTCCACGTAGACGGCGTGCTCGCCGAAGAAGTCGTAGCCCGACGTGACGCCCATCGTGATCGGGTCCGACCGGCCGGGAAGGCGCACCTCGAGGCCATCGAACATGATGTCCATGTGGACCTCGCCGCCGCCCCGGTAACGCCGAATCTCGCCGAACATCACCTCGCCCAGCGGCGTCCCGTCGATGGTCTCCTCGCGGAGGACCTCCTCCAGCGGCCCGTACACGTCGACGGGATTGATGATCGCGTAGCTGTCCGTGGGAACGTGAAATAGTGGATCCGTCTCCGCGCCCTCATCTCTGGCCTGCTCCCGAGCGCGACTCGGCTCGACGAGCGCGTTGAACCGCTCCGTCTCGACCCACTCGTCGGTGTAGGGGTTCTGGTACGCCACGGTTGTCTCGACGGCCTGCGGGAGATTACGGATCGCCTCGGCGAAGGACACGGGATTTTCGCCCCCGTGACGCTGTCGGTACCACTCGGGCAGTTCGGTGTCGGTACGTCCATCGACGCCAGCGAAGATGGTTCTCGACTCTGGGTCTTTCATCTCGGTCACCTCGACACAGGAACGCTCATCGACGACCGCCTGCATCGTCTCGCGCCCTGCGCCCCTCTGCCGGGCGCAACAACAACACTACTTTAACCAACACCGGGCCCGGAGGGTGGAAGTTCGTTGGTTAACGAGACCACCGGGAGAGTGAGGCCTGTTTCCGTTCCGACTCAGCTGGGACTTCACAGAGAAACCGCCACTTCGGCCGCTCTCGGATCTGCTTGTTGGGCCGGTTACCTGCCTGTCCGGGCTCCGTTTTCCCGGCACAGTGCCAGCCCTTGTCTCTGAGCGCTTTGATCATCGAGCCGTTGAAGTCAGCTCGCACGAACGTCAGCAGAAGCCGAACGCCTCGCCGCCGGCCGTGCCGACGCACGAACCGTTCCATCGACCGGGCGAGCGCGGCGGAGGCGAGATTCGGGAAGTCGACGCCGATGCAGATCCGTGCTGCCTCGACGATCTCGTCACCCTCGTATCGCGTCCCGTCGTACTCCAACGAGCGAATCAGTGGATAGCGCCACGTAATCGCACCCAGTAGCTGGTCCTGGTAACAGAGCCCGTGATGAACGAGGTTCGTCCGCGGGACACTGTCCATATAGGAATGATGGGCTTCGTAGATCGCGCCGGCGACGTGCCGTGGGATCGATTCGATATGGACGCGCTCTGCGAACCGCAACCCGAGCGGCGCCGTGACCGGCTGGCCCTCGCGATGGATGGGACACGAACACCCCTCCGGAGTGCGCGTGTACTGGAATCCGGTACTCCGCCGTTGGCCGGGAGAACGTGTCTGAGTCACGAGTCAGTGGCGTCAGTCTTCTCTTGCCGGTCATTGTACCGCTCCAGTTCGCGACCGATTTTTTCGAGTGCCTCGACCCCGCGTTCGATCAGTTGGTGGGTGGCTCGCGACAGCCGAAGCGTCTCCATCAGCACTCCCCCTCCGGTGGCTCGATGTGGTCGTTGCTCTCGTCGACGAGGGCACGGATGGCCCGCTCGACATCGGCATCGTCCGATACCGTCCGGCTCGCCAGGGGTGCCGGATAGGCGCGATCGCCCTGACTACAGAGGACGGCCAGCCAGCCATCGGTTCCCTCCTCGAGCACGATGTAGTGGTCGCGATCAGCCCGCTGGAAGACTCGCCGGTCGGGTCGGGTGACCGTTCGCCAGTTCTCGGGGAGCGTCGGTGATGGCTTTCCGCCGTCGGGAAGGGCGACGACATCATCGGTGATCGTCGCCATCGCCGCGTCGATCTGTTCGCCGGTGAGGTGCCAGCACGCCGCCGGACCATCACACTCGAGTTGGCTGATCACGCGATTCCGGAACGCGATGTAGTGTTCTCGCGCGACCTGGGCGTCGTTGTAGTAGTCGAGGAGGAGGCCACAGGCGAGCTGTGCAGGTCCGCTTCCAGCATATCCCCACTCGAAGCCCGTTGGACTGTGGTTGACCAGCTCGAGACTCTGATCGGGAGTGAGACGCTGGTGTTCGGAGAGATTCAGAACGACGGCTTGGCCGTCGACGCGAAAGCCGACGTATTCGATGGCGCCGTCACGACGGTGAGCGGGCGCTTCTGTCTGGACTCTGCTTGACGTGGGACGTCGTGCGTTCCCGTTCATCGGTCGTCGCGGGAGTTGTGACCCCCGCACCCCTCTCGGGGGTTCTACAAACAGATCCGGAAACGCCTTCGCCGTCACTACTGGCTAGCTGCGGGGAACTCGAAGCCGCCGGTGTCGGTCCGTGTCTCCTCCGCGTCGGTAGTTTCTGATTGGACAGCCTGGCGAGCGTCCTCCAGTTCCTCGCGGCGGTCGTCGACGCTCTGGTGGATGCTGATGTCGTGCTGCTCGCAGAGCGCCCGCTCGATCGCGAAGGTCATCTCGTCGAAATCGACCGCCGTGATGTCGACGTCGTCCGGTGAGGGCGTCTCATCAGCCACGTCCATGTCTTGCGACCAGGTATCGGCCGAAATGTCGCTGGTCGGGAGTCGCCACTCGTCGCCCTCGAGCTCTTCACGCAGGTACTGAGCGAATTCCTTGTAGTGATCGAGCGCGATGTTTTTCGTTGCGGAGTCAGCCAGCAGCGCGATGGCGAGTTGATCGATGCGGGCCTCGTCGGCCTCCGGTCCCCAGTTGAACCCACCAGGGGCGCGGCGCAGAACGTGGAGGTGCTTGTCCAGCACGTCGCCATCGGGCGTGTACACCAGCTGTCCACCCATACAGCGTTCACCGCGGTACGCTCGGCCGCCTGTCATCGGAACTCACCCTCCCAGTGCCCCATACCTCTTGGTCGTTCCGAGGGCTGGCGGGGGAAGGAATGCGACGGCCGACGGGCGGTATCTGGACCGCGTCCGGCTCCCTGATTGCTCGCACTCGTGGCCCCGGCTGGTCGGGGACCGACGTACATCGGCTTTCGCGCTTGACTTCGCTCCGTGACGACCTCGCGATGGAGCATCGTACAGAGCCCCATAACGCTCTCGGCGAGGTCGAACGCCGCTGCTCGCGACCGGAGGTCGTGCTGGCTGAAGAGGATCGTCCCATCGGCTCGATCGAGCCGGACCAGCCATTCCGAGGATTGCTGGACGTGGCAAAGGACGGATTTCGAGAACTCGTAGGCGAACACGAAATGATCGTCGTCTGTTCGTCGATGCAACCACCAGTTGTCGGGGGCGATCTCGCTGTTGCTCTCAGAACTCATCGCTGACCCGGGACGGTGATGACGTCCCGCACCCCTCGCGGGACGTGAAACAACATCTGCGGTCGCCTCACCCGCTTTTGTCGTCGAAGTCGGCAACGTATTTGGTTCTAGCAAGATACAGTCCAATTATATTCGGATGGCTGTACTGGACGACCTCTCGGGGTTCGAGTTCGAGGACCTGATGGAGGACGTGTTCCGGAATCTCGGCTACGAGAACGTCCGGCAGGCCGAGCGCACGGCCGACGAGGGCCGGGACGTCCTGATGGAGGAAGTCGTCGATGGGACGCGACGGGCGATAGTCGTCGAGTGCAAGCATACTGGGACGGTCGGCCGGCCGGTCGTCCAGAAGCTGCACTCGGCCATCGCGACGTTCGACTTTGACGGTCCAAAGCGTGGGATGGTCGCCACTACTGGCCGATTTACGAACCCTGCCGAGGAGTACGCAGATCGGCTCCAGCAGAACGGTGATCCTCATCCCATCGAGCTGATCGACGGCGAGGACCTCCGGGAGATCGCCGACGAGATCGGTCTCGATCTCTACAACGGCCGCATCGAGATCCTCTGTGACGAGACGCTTCGACCGTACGACCCGGCGGCGGACGTCGACGCACCTGTCCAGGAGGCGTTCCGCGACATCGAGAATATCGAGGCCGCGGATCTCCCGGTGCCGCACTCGCAGGTGACGTTCCGACCGGTGGTTGCGATCACCGCCGACACGAATGCTGTCTTCGAGACCTCCGTCGGTGTCATCCACCGGATCAACGACCGCACACAGTTCGTTGTCCACGCTGAGCGCGGCCAGCCGAGGGTGGCCGACGACGATGTCGCGACGCTGGTCACCGAGAACTTCCACGCGACGGTTCCCCTCGACGCCGAGCAGTTTACCGATGTATTCGACGACGTCGAGGAGCGCCGGTTCGGGCAGACCCAAACGGAGTACAAGGAGTGGGCTGTTGACCGTCTTCAGGACTACCACACGACGACGGTGACCTACACTGGCGACAACAACGTTACCTACAACAAGACGTGTGAGCCGAATCTCTCGGACATATCAGTGCAATCGATCGAGCCGGTGTATCTCCCCGAAATTCGGCAGACGACGGAGATACTGGAGTATTCGTATCCGTACGAATACTATGCTGCTGGGCCCTCACGGGTCACGCTGGAGGACGGCATTCATCGGTGCGTCCACTGCGAGACGAGCGGCGTCGACGAGACCTACACGTACTGTCCGAACTGCGGGGCGATTGCCTGCGATAGCCACCGCAAGACCGAACGGCTCGAAGGGGAGCCGGTCTGTACCGGCTGTGCAGTGACTGAACGGTTCGCACTGAAGACGAAATACTTCTACGACGAGGAGAACCTCGAGGCGTTCCGCAAGGAGTACGCCGAGATGCCCCTCCACGAGAAGGCGATGGAGAACAAGCTACTGGCTGGCGGGAGTGTAGTTGCGACCCTGTTAATCGTCCTCGGCGTTCTCGTGATCGGCGGCGTCATCTAACCTGAGCAACCTCTGCCTGCTGTGGGCGCAGCTGTTACGACACTCCGTACTGCTCTTTGAGCGCCATATATTCGCCCTTCTTCGGGAGGATGACGGGCAGATCATCTGTCCTGTCGAAGTCTCCCTGAATTGGTCGATACAACGCGTCCACAGTCGGTTCCAGGTCGTACCACTGTGCGGTCTCGACGAGTGTCTCCTGATCGATATCCTTCGCCTCGATCAGCAGCATCGAATAGCTGACTCGCCGGGATCCGCTATCGAGAAGGAGCGTATGGCACACGATTTCAGCAGGCGTTAGGTCCTCGTCTGGAGCATACCAGAACGGAGGCTCACCAGCGAGGAAAAACTGTAGACCATACTCTGCAAACCGGCCCAATCCGGTCATCTCCCAGTCCGGCGCTGCTTGGAGTGCGTCCGTATCCTCACCGGTCTGCACGCGAATGAGTGCCCGCTTCGGATCGCACCACGCGATCGTGGCGCTTGGAGCGATCTCTCGGACTCGTGATCGATGTTCGTGCTCTACGGTGGCCCGAACGAACGCCAATAGCGGCGAGACCTCGTCACGGAGGGCGTACTTCGGATTGCATCTGGAGAGTAAGGCCCGGTGCTTGAGCGGCGATAACGCGCTATGGACACCTTGTCGGGTGATTCCGAGCCGATCTGCGATATCAGCGATGTGTCGTGGTCTATCGAGATACCAACACACGCGGAGTGTGGCTGGGGAGAGCAGTTCCGTCCAGTCTACGTGGCTGAACTCCGACTGAAGCGTGCGATACGCTTCGGTGACGGGATGTTCCGCGATGCGGACTCGACGCTGATTGCTGGGACCACGGGTTTCTGCGAGTAATCCCGCTGCGAGCAACTCATCGAGTACATCGTACAGATGTTCTCGCGAATACTCGGTTTCAGCCGCGAGTTCCTCCGGTGTCGCATCACGGCCGGTACTCAGCGCGTCAAGCACGGCGAGTCCGGCCTTCGTAATCATGTGAGTCCTTCTAAATCCTAACTATATAAATACGATTTGGGATTTTACTTGACGATTGTTTCGCTCCGGACCAATTCTGTGAGCGCATCCTCGAGCGACCCGTGGAATTGCCAGCTGGCCCGCTCGAAGGCCTCGTCGGTCGGGCCGTCCCAGCGGGGGAACGCGGAATGATCGCTCACTTTGACGGTCCACTCGGTCGGCTCGTCGAACGGGTTCTCCGTCGGGAGTTCCACGATGTAGAGGTACTCCTCGTCGCCGTGGATGCCGTCAGCCGGATTCTCGACGCCGTGGCCCAGCAGGAACAGCGGCTGGTCGAGGTGCTCCATGTTGGACGGCTCGAGAAGATCCGCTGGCTGAGCCGCGTCGATCGTTCGCTCTGGGTCGCTATCTAGATAGAGGCCGACCGTCGAGAGCTTATCGAGGAACACGAACGTCGCCGCCGTGTAGCCCGGTCCGCGTTCGGCCTGGGTCGCATCGAGAAGTTCTTTCAGCTGTGCGAGATCCCGGAGGACGCTCCCCGGGTAGCCATCCGAATGCCGGTACACCTGCGCGACGCGGTCGGCGCTGCCATCTATCTCATCGGTCTGTTCGACTCGTTGGACGAATCGGAGTTGACTCCGTGTCGACATCGGTACTCGCCGGCGCGTGTGCGCCGGCACCCATCGCCGGCGCAGAAACAACACCACACAGTCGTAGCGGGATTGCAATCCGCTACGCGAGATGTGACACCTCGTCTGGTTCCTCCATGTCGTCGAATTCACCACGCTCGACCGGCTCCCAATCCTCCCCAGGTGCTGGACTCCACCAGTCGACTTTGTAGGCCCCCGGTGCGCCGAGGACTTTCACCCGTGCCGAGCCGTCAGGTAGGTCGCGACGGAGCTTCTCATCGACGTGAAGGTTCCACGTCGAGTCGGTGTCGAAGCAAGCGAGCACAGCCTCCTCGTAGCCACGATCTTCTCGGGACTCTCGGAGGACGACCTGCGTGTTACAGTTCTTGCAGAACACTCCCTCGAAGGGAATGTGGGTGAACACTTCTTGCCCGCAGACGGGACACCAGAGGAACTCGAACAGTGTCTCGCTGTGTCGGTCGAGTACTTCGAGACTCATTGTTGGGCCGACCCGGTTCGACCGGGTCACTCTCTCCGCCCCGGCCGAAAAACATCCTGCGTGTGTACGTTCTCAGCGTTCAGAGCCGTAGACGATGCGCGAGGGGGCTTCGTACCCACAGTCCGGGCAGTCGTACCAGCGCTGTACCTTCGCTCCATCAGCTGCCTTCTCACCGACGAGGACGTCGTCGTTTGGACACTCCGGACAGTTTAGTTCCGGCGCTGGCCGCTCCCGAAGCGCATCCCGAAATGCGGTCGCCTCTTTTGCCTCGTAGCCCCGCGACCAGATCGGGTAGCCCTCTATCCGGATCTCCCCGCGCCACTTGTACCGGTATGAGTCCGGAGCCCGGTGTAGAACGGCTCGCGCTCCAGTCTCGGTGTTTCGATACGCGAGTGTTGGAGTACGACTTTCCCGGAACCAATTGGTGATTCGTGGCATCGTCAGTCAGAAGTGGACGTCTGCGGGGACGATCCAGAGCGTCTGGCTGTCTTCCTCTTCCTCGAGGACACGATCGAGCTGATCGCGGTGGCGAATCCCCATCGCGTGCTGGTCGTACATCGGTACTGATGGCCCCTCGTAGGCGCCGACCTGATGGAAGGCGTGTCGGGCGAGGTCCTCATCACGCATAATCTCCTCATCGCTGAGCTCGTCGAGCGCCTCTTTCACGCGGTCGAGATTCCGCTGGAACTCTTCCTTTGTGGCGTTCCAGGCTCGATCGAGCAGTTCACCGCCCGCCTCTGAATTGATGGGTGCTGCCGTCGGTAGGTCTCCCCAGCGAGCCTTCCCGGCGACCGTCGTATCCTCTTCGTCGAAGGTGCAGTAGTAGTCAAACACGGCGCAGCCGTTGGGGTTCGCCCCGACGAGACGGTCGAAGACTGCTTTCCCTTCGACCAGGGCGTCGTGCTGTGTCGGTGCTTCAACCAGCGCGTAAATGACCATATGCATCTGGTTCACCTCGGAGCGCCGACTCACCGAGCTCAGCTCGGTGCTGTCTGCTCGGTGCGCCGGCACCCATCGCCGGCGCTCAAAAACCAGCTTCGTGAGATTACGTTCAGGGATCGGCTGTCCGCTCGACGGTGATCGTCAGGTCGCCCGATTCGTAGTCCGCTTCGAAGTCGACGGTGTACGCGTCCGAGTCGTATGCGGCGTGGTAGGCACGGTGCCGTTCGAGCGACCCGGTTGCCTTGAAGTGGAAGAACGCTGCGGAGGTGTAGGGCTTGCTCTGGGTTTCGATCTGTGTCTCCACAGTGGCCGGAAGCGCGATCTGCGGCGTCTCCGTATCGATACCCGCAGCGAATTCCTTCGCTTCCTCGACAGTAGCCTGCGAATGTGCGGGCGTCTCGCCGGTTAGCACGTTCACCGGGGTTTCCGTCTCGTCGGTGAACAGGACATCTTCGAAGGTGCGTGTCCCGAGGATTGCCTCGGGACCCAACTCACAGTCGTGAAATGGGTCGTCCTCTGAGGTCATCGAATCACGAGCCTACGGGGCTCAATCATAATAGCCCCCGAAAAACAACACCTACAGACGGCGTCGGTGGATTGTTCATATCACTCGGTTTTTGGATTCTCGAATCAGTCAGGGTGGGTGCGTACCGAGCGCTTCTCGTGGAGTGTTACCCACTTAATCAACTTGTCTAGTCCGCGTGAAAAGCACAACACGCTTGCGTATGGCGGCAGTAATATATGCTATCACGGACCATACGTCATCGGTAGATGTCCCCTGTTCCAATCCTCCATCTGCTGACGTAGACGTTGCTAAACTTCGCCTCGAATTGAACGAAAAGTCTTTGGAAGAATTGGTGGAAGACGGGGTACTAAGATGGAATCCGGAAAGAGGCGTGATAATGAAAGGGCCCTCTTTTGACGAGGAACGCCCCCTCAAGAACTAGTGGGAGAGTTGATTGGGTCATGGTGTACCATGGAACACTCGTATGCCTCCCCGTGGCATAAAGAAGGCATCTCTGGACAAGACCCAACTACCAAACGAGAGTTGCTACAAGCAATGGACAACCTCATTGTTCGGGCACTTGAGAACGGTGTTCCCATAGATAACGGGGGATACGAACTACGACACCACGATGATATTCCAGACTTCGAACTAATGATTTTTCGGTTGGAGAAGTCGGATGACGATGATAACTAGCAGCCCTACACTCCGCATCTGGTTCACGCCTTTTGGAGCTGAAAACCACGCAGTGAATGGAAGGTATGCCACCCGTTTTACTCCGTAGCAAATCACCTACAGCTGGCTGAGGCTCGCCTTCTCGAAGGGTGATTCCCCGGTCGGAATGAGCAGCTCCTGTCGGTCTCCGACTCGCTCGGCCAGCTTCCGTTTCAGGTACTGTCTCGCCGTCGACGGCGTGAAGACGCCCTTGTCGAGCATATCGCCGACGACGTCTTTGAGGGCTGCGAACTGGCCCTGCAGGTGGCCGTCGCCGACCGGCTCGCCGTCGTACCAGCGCACCGTCGCGAGCGCGCCGTTCCCGACTGTCTCTCCCTGTTCGACTGTCTCCGAGTCGTACTGCAGGCCGAACCACAGCGTCCGATAGGCGGTCACCTCGAATGTCGTCGACACTACGAAGAACGCCTCGTGATGGAGGTAGTCGAGATGGTCAGCGACGATCTCGTCGAGGGTGAGCCCGGTGGCGCGGGGCTTCGGCTCAACGACCGTCGACGGTCGAGCCTCGTCGGCGAGGTAGCCGTCGACGGCGTCTGCCTCGAGACCATCGGCCAGCTCTGCGAGGAGCTGTTTCGCCCACTTGGAGTCGGTGTCTTCACCACCGAACGGCGACTCAGCCGAGATTCGGTGCTTGAGCTTCAGATTCGCTGCGCCCCAGTGGCTGTAGTGGAGCGTGTACTGTCCGTCTGTGCGTTCGTACGCAACAAGTGCGCGGTGTCCCATCGAGTAATCACCTCACGGGGCGACCGCGACTGGATCGCCCCGCACCCCTCTCGGGGGACGAACAACGCTACTCGTCAATCGGGTCGGGGGAACTGAGGTCCGCGTGGAGGACTTCGCCGTCGCGAACGACGTACCGCTTGGCCAGGACTGGGAAGCGGCACTTTGTGAATCCCGCCGTCTGGATATCGAACTCTTCGTCGGCTTCGAGGTGGTCGGCGAGTTCTCGCAAGAACTCGTGGGTCACGATACCGCCCTCGTAGTCCGGGAGGCCGTTCTCCCGCGCCTCGTACACCTCGAAGTCATCGTACCCCCAGATAGTGAGCTCTCCCTCTTCGGTAACCTCCCAGTCGAGCGTCCCGAAGCAGTAGCTCTCACAAAACTCGCGGACTGCCTGCGGATCCGATACGATCGCGCCGGTCGACGTCGTCGCAGCTTGCAGTGTCGCCATGGCTGGACTCGCGGGGAAGCCCCGCACCCCTCTTGGGGGCGAAAACCTGACTCCGGAGGTGACTTTGGCGTGGAGGGCACGCCGATTAGGGGTCTGTTGGGGCGTCTGTCCCGTTTTCGTTCTCTGGTTGTGCGAGAAGGCTCACGTCTTTCAGGAGCCCTCTCGCGGTCTCGACTCGCTCTTGATCTGCGTCGTCTAATCGGTCGACGTCGAGCCGGCTGAGATTGCTGAGTACACAATGCATCCGGTAGCCCTGTTCGACTTCCTGATTCATCGGAAGCGCCTCACCGCTCGCCGGCGCGGATAGACACCCCATCGTGACTGTCGTCGGTCTTGAGGGTACTCACTGCGTTAACCAACAAAACCAATCTACACCGGGTATTGTTGGTTAATACTGACCTCGTTCCTACCCTATTCGGCAGCAGGCCCGTAGCGACCTATGCCACAAACCTGGCACTCCCAGATTGGTTGGCCTGTCCAGGTCTCGTCGGGGATCGACTCCCGTGTACTGAACCGATGTTCTGTTTCTCTCGTGCAGTGCTGGCACTCGAGGGTTGTAACGGTCGGAATCTCGGCTCCGCCACTAGTGGATTCCGTTTCGCGAGGTACTGTTTCCACCGCGATTGCTGGGACGATCCACAGATGGTCGCCGCCGTCGAGAGTGTGATCGAGGGCCGACTCATCACCGATTCCCTGGCCACACTCGTCATAGACGCGTGGGATCACCTTCTGAGGGCGCTCGCTCCTCCCGTCCTCTTCCCACGCTATCCGCTCGCGGGCCGCTGTTAGCAACGCGTCGGCGGTCGCTGATGTCGCCTCGACAGCAGCAGGGAGCGTGGGCCAGTGCTTGGTTAACTGAGGTGCAGGCTCATCGTCGAGATCGTAGATGAGCGTACAGTCGTCGACGGGCTCGTCGTGGGCGGATGTGAGGAGTGTCGCTGCGGCTGCCCCTTTCGCGACAGCCCCATAGAACGTCCCAGATTCGACGAGGAAATGGATCACGCCACGGAGCGTCTGCTCGGAACTCACAGCACCCGATTCTGTTGTGGCGTCGAGTCCGTGTTCGTGACAGAATCGGCATTTTCGCTGTGAAGCCGGGATTGATGCGCCACAGGAGACACAGGTCTGGTCTGTGTCGACTGGTCCGTCCGGATACCCACCCGAATACGAGGCTTCGCGCTGACGGGTTGGCTGGCCATCTGCTGGTTTATCCAGTTCCGGATCCGGCACGAGAGCACCTTCTCCAACAGGTTGGAAGGCGTCTCGGTCTGAGTTGCGGTTAGTCATCGATTCGCTCCGCGTTTCCCCCGGTTTAGTATTTAAACTCAAGGGTGAGCAAACGCGGGGACGGATTCGGTGACGACGGGATACATCTGCTCGCCTGAGACGGAGTCAGTCCCGGAGCTCAGCGACCGCTCGACCGACCTCGCGAACGTGCTCACTCCGCTCGATATCGAGTTCTGCAGATAGATGATCGCAGTCTCTTCGAGGTCCATACCGCTTGAGAAACTCTTCGGCTGTATGTGGGTACTCCTCTACCGGAAGCGTTTCAGATCGCTTGGAGTTCGTCCCGCCGGCTTCGGAGCGTCACGACTGACACCTCCGCTGTCGATGCAACGGTAGACTGGGTGATCAACGCGCCCTGTTCTTGAGCGGCTAGATAGACGCAAGCGGCCGCGACGCCCGATGGCTGACAGCCGTTCGTGAGGGTTGCCCCCTCGGCACGTTCTGCGAGTTCGTTCGCGCGTCGGCGAATATCGTGGTCCAACCCCAGCTCCGAGATCAGCCGCGGAATGAACGACGTCGGGCGCATTGGTGGTGTCGGCAGCTCCAATTCGCGATTCAGTGTTCGGTAGGCGTTGGTAACACGTGTGGACTCGACTCGGGCGGCGTCGACGACATCCTCGAGGAGGAGCGGGTGTTGGTTACATCGACAGGCACCGTAGATGCTCGCTGCGCCGATGGCTTCGATGGATCTGCCACGAAGCAGATCCTCATCCTGAGCGCTCCGAAAGAGCTGGCAGCCTTGGTCACGAATTGACTGGGAGAGCTCGAGCGCACTCGCCAGCCGACGCACTTCGCCCAACCCGTGTGCGAGATTCCGTTCCGCTTTGGATCGCCAGCGACCACGAGTCTGCTCACGTCGCATTCGGGCGAGCTGCCGGCGCTTCTGACCTGGGAGCTCGTTCCCGTGTGCATCGGTTCCGCGGCCGATCTCCGTCGAGAGACCTCGGTCGTGACGGGCTGCAGTCAGTGGTGCGCCTGTTCGCTCGCGTTCGTCCTCGTCGTACGCTCGCCACTCTGGCCCGTGATCGATACGTTGTTCCTCGATAACAAGTCCACAGTCCTCGCAGACCGTTTCCTTGACGTTCGTAGCGACGTGTCCGTGGCATTCGGGACACTGGTTTGCGCTCGACTCCGATTGGACGTCTTCGTCGAAGCCAGTTTCGTAGATGTCTCTCGTTGCCATTGTTCTCTCCAGTTTAGTGGGAATTCGCCGTTACGGCGATCCCCTCACCCATTGAGGGGACAATAGACTCTATGCCGAAGCGTATGGTTGAGAGAATAGAGACACATCCGGTAGATCGATTTATAATCGAGTGAGCATAATCCGTTTAAGAGATGAGTTTCGCTTCTCGCCTCCCGCCCGGTGCAGAAGCCGGTGCGACGAATCTCATGTGTCCGAACTGTGAGCACCGGATCGGAGTCGTACAACTGCTTCGACACTTAGAGCAGCAAAACATCCCGCTCAGGGATACCACACCGAACAGTTATACACCGTGTCCAGCCTGTGGCGCACTGTTTTTTCCCGAGAATGCATTTCTGGTCTGCCTTTCTGATATTGCAGATACCGGGGACTCGTACCGATCCTATCCTTTCGGTATCGCCGGCCATCAAGGAGTGAACTATACCGATGTCACAGTTGGAGAGATATCCGAACACAAACTGAGCAACCTCTACCAAGGTTATGAAATTGAGCGCGGGTCGCTAATCCTGCAAGGTGCTGAGCGCAGTGATGTTGATCAAGATGATCGGTTACCGATTGATCGCCATGAAGAC
>Ga0207755_100237_pt1 | contig 30888 bp, 25 predicted proteins | sample A23P2SouthBayCA_FD_187734 | JGI IMG/M metagenome (GOLD analysis project Ga0207755, IMG submission 187734) | Aerobic enrichment media microbial communities from Bioluminiscent Bay, La Parguera, Puerto Rico - A23 P2 (SPAdes) | ecosystem: Environmental > Aquatic > Marine > Unclassified ...
GCTATCGAACGTGTCTTTTGGGAAATAGAACGTCGAACATCTTCGTTTGCAAATAGTTTCAGCCATGTCGAGCTAGAAACAGCTCAAAACTGGCTCGAAGCCTTCGCTGTCCACCACAATTCACGCCAAACTTAACGCGATGGCTGGATATTGGATGGACATAATTGACCTTACAATCTCAGGGATACCAGTAATCAGATAATTCGAGTTTTGTGAAGCGGGAACATACGACTAAGTGAGCAACGTTGTTCGGTATGTGATTACACGTGACGAAGCGCTACTTTTTTTACAGTTGCTTTGTCAGTTAGTCAGGTACTAATAGTGAACATTGTTGTAGGGTCAGGACCAGCGGGGGTATCGTGTGCGAAGGCATTACTCGACAACGGGGAACCGGTGACGATGCTGGACGTCGGACTGACCCTTGAAGAGGACCGTCAAAAGGCTGTCGAGAAACTCCATTCTGCTAGCGATCAAGAGCTAGCGTCATCGGACGAGCTCCAGCAGTTCGTCAACAGAATGAAAAACGAAATGATGGCCACCAGTAGTGGCAGCGAAATACCGAAGAAGCTCCGCTATGGGTCGAGCTATCCCTACCGGGAAACCGACGAGCGTCTCAACATAGATGCAGAGCAATTTGGGGGGTCGGCTTCGTTCGGTCAGGGTGGTTTCAGTGCTGTCTGGGGGGCTGGGGTCCTCCCATTCAGAGACAACGACATCGAACAGTGGCCAATTAATATCGACCAACTTAAACCATATTACCGAAAAATCTTCAATAGCATGGATTTAACAGCCGAAGAAGATGATTTAATCCAGTTTTTCCCACTATATAATAACGAACCGGAGAAGATTGAGCGTAGCGAACAGGCTCAAATTATCCTCAATTCGATGGCTGATAACCGCGAAACGCTAAACGGGCGAGGCATCTATTTCGGATCTTCACGTCTCGCCATCAAGTCCGAAGGCGAAAAAGGATGTCCACATTGTGGGCTGAAAATTTTCGGATGCTGTCCTCGCGGCAGTGTCTACGACGCCGCCGACACGTTAGTCGAACTGAGAAACTATGACCAATTCAGTTATCAGAATGGGGTTCTCGTTGAGCGAGTCTCCGAAGACAACAGCAAAGCCGTCGCTCATGGTCAGATGTTCGATACCGGGCAGCCAGTAAGTTATGCTGGTGAGAAAGTGTTTCTCGCCTGTGGTGTTATTCCGACGACGAAGATCCTCCTCCGGTCGCTTGAACTGTACAACTGGCCGGTGAGGATGCAGGAAACGCCGTACTTTATCCTGCCAATGCTGACTGTCGAAGGAGCCAACGACGTCACGTCTGAGGATCTAAATACACTCTCACAGGTATTCGTCGAGATTTTCGACGAACAGCTTAGCGACTACAGTGTCCATCTCCAGTTGTACACTTATAATGAACTTTACGAGGACAAAATTAGAGACACCCTTGGACCATTGGGTCACCTGCCACGTTCGGTTCTGAAACCGCTTCTTAATCGTTCGGTGGTCGCTATGGGATACATGCACTCAGACCACGCTGATGGTATGCGTGTCACCCTGGACTCAGACGGTGAAATGTCAATAACCGGTGAGATCAGCGAACAGATGCGTGCGGATGTGCGGAGAGTCGCACGGAAACTCCAGCGGAACACGCTATCGCTTGGTTTTCTTACACTTTCGCCGATAATGCTGTTGAAAGATCCCGGTGAAAGTTTCCATCTGGGAGGGACGTTTCCAATGTCCAAAACGCCCAAAGTGACGGAAACAGACACGCTGGGCCGCCCTGAAGGATTCGACCGTGTACACGCAGTCGATTCAACAGTTTTCCCGACAATTCCCGCCACGACCATTACCGCATCTATAATGGCTATGGCGTATAGAATTGGAGACACCCACAAGGGTTGTGAACCGTGAAAATCGGAATCACTGGCGCGTCGGGGTACGTTGGGTCGAAAGTGTGGGAATATATCGCGACCACTGACGACAAACTGTATGAATTTGGACGCACACCGCGTGAGGATGACCAAAACTTTAGGTACCTCTCGCTCCGCGAGGGCGTTGAGGCCACCGATCTAGCCGACTTAGATGCTATCATCCACTTGGCATACGATTTCGGGCCGGTAGACTGGGAAGAGATCAAACGGGTGAACGTTGACGGAACAATCGAGCTGTTTGATGCCGCCGAGGCCGCCAGTACCCATGTGGTCCAGGTTTCTTCACTAAGCGCGTTCGAAGGGTGTAAATCGAAATACGGCAAGGCGAAGCTTCTCGTGGAAAAAGAGGCATTTGAGCGTGACTTCCACGTTATCCGCCCGGGGCTGGTCTTCGGCCGTGAACTCGGAAGTATTCTAGAGGCACTTGATACGGTCGCAGCGACCGCCCCGATTATCCCGATTCCAACGGGTGGGCCACACATCCATTACCAGTGTCACTACGCAGACTTAGGAGAACTGATCTACGAGTGCTGTCACGGTACCGTTGAAATCACAACAGACCCGATTGTGGCGGCCTCTGAAGCCAGCCTGGCGTTCCGCGAAATACTCGAAATTCTCGCGGCTACCCACGGGAATTCGCCACGGTTTGTCTCGTGCCCCAAATCACTCGTTTATTACGGGCTTCGGTCACTGGAAAACGTCGGACTCAACATCGGAATGCGTAGCGACAGCGTCGTCGGGTTAGTCAACTCGAACGCCAACCCCGACTTCAGGCCGACGCGCAAGGCTGGGGTGTCGTTTCGGGACTTCACGCCGATAACCCTCAACGAAGGCCTTGAGGCACGCCATTAGGAACCGGAACCACAAGCGCAGATCTACTCACACAAATTATGAGTCATTAACTATTTTGGCGTACAGGTTGAGGTGTTTATTACCGATTTTCTCCCAAGAGAGTTCCTCGCGGATCCGTTTCGTGTTTTCCGCCATCGCCTCGTATAGATTTGGATTGCGCAACACTGTGATGATCGCGTTGGCGAGTGCTTCGGGATCGTCCGGCGGCACAGTGATCCCACAGCCAGGTTCCGCAACGAAATCAGTGAACGACCCGACATTTGAGGAGACGACGGGTTTCTCGAAAGAGTATGCTACGGTCAGCGTCCCGCTAGTGCCTACAAGACGTTTATGCGGGAACGCGATCAGTTGACACCGGGCGTGGAACTTCCCAACTTCTTCATTGGGTATAAATCGATCATGGATCTCAAAATTTTCGTTGTACTCGTCAATAATTGCTTGGGACTGATCGTCAAACGAGCCACTCCCGGCGAAGACGACTTTTATGTCTGGGACGCGCTCCCGGATCAGCGGTACGGCCTCAATCAACGTATCCGGACCCTTCCGTTCGACGACGTTGCCAAAAAAGAGTATCGTGTTTTCCTCGGTCTCGATATCGATGTCGTCACGATGAAAGATCTCGTAGATTCCATGGGGAATTATGCTGATATCTTCTTCCAACATGCCACGGTCGCGCAGCCGGTCAAAGTGCTGGTCCGTGTGGACGATTGAGTGGGCCCTGTTGGGCGTCGGCATAATTTTCGCCATAACGTTTTTGAGATTGTTGACTGCAAGCCATTTCAGCGGGTTGTTCGTGTCAACATCGCTGAGGTCACTCAGGCGCAAGAACAACTTGTCTGGGTCGATATTATGAAAGGTTTCGATAACCGGGTAGGTGCCGTCAATACCTGCCCGCCATACGAAATACTTCATGTATGGAAACAGCTCTGTTGAGGCTGTCAGATGGACGATTTCTGGGTCTATATCGTGGATCAAGCCAATGTTCGAGTACGAACGGAGCGCTTTCAATATTGTCACAAAGCTAATATTATTATTAACAATTTTCGGAATGGAAATATTCAGCGGCTCGAAACATTCATACAAAGTGACATCGTCACTAAAATACTCGTCGGCCGTTGTTTCCGTCGGCTTTAGAACGCTAACTTCAGCCTTCGCTGCAGTCGCATTGGCCAGTTCGGCGGTATAATGTGGCAACCCACCACTACCTTGACACAGGAGGTATACAATCTTCATCGGTTCCCAGTGCTCCGTAATTTAATCCCAAACTTTTGAATACTCGCTGCGAACCCCATCTGTCGATAAATAACAATCACAGGTATAACTATCCTCTTTCGAAGTCATAAAGCTCTTGAATGAACTACCCGTTGCTATAATGCATAAATTTCATCAGAGCACTGTCTAGTTGAACGAGTTTAAGAAGCGAGGAGGTCATAGCGAGAAGTGCTTATACAACTCGTAAACCCCCTCAGAGAAACGTTAGATGAGGACAGTCAAGACGTTTGAGAGAACGAGGGCACCCCAACACCTGTCCGGTGGTTTGGGGGGTGCGTCTCCATACTGCGGGGCTGTCGATCAGGGAGACAACCGCTATCTAGACCTGCTGGGTGTCGATCGCTCTCACGGTGCGGTCTGAAATTGGGTTCATAAACTGCCTGAAGCACAGTCTGACCCGCCAACGGCGCAGCCGTCGCAGGTCGTGGTCGATGAGAAACAAATTGAGATCGACGGGGAGAAGAAGTGGTAGTTCGACGCTGTCGACACTGAATCAAGACTGCTTCTCGAAGTGGACGTGTTCAACCGCCGCGGGACTGACCCCGCGGTGGCGTTCCTGCATCGGCTCACGCAGAAACACGATATTACCAATACAGTGTCCCACGTTGATGATGGCGGCTATCTGACTACCCTCTCATGCCACGATTTGAGCAGCCGGCTCGACTACCGAATCCGGAACCACATCCGAAAGTGGTTCCAGACTGGGACCATGCGAATCGACCGCTTTCACTCCTTCTGGCGGGGCAGTCAATCCAGCGCGAAACAGTGGCTACGACGCTTCAGACACCACTAAAACCACGAACGACCGAACCAAGCACTCGACGGACGAACGCCAGCGGAGGTAGTCCAGAACTGGACAGTGCCGTTTAGGATCAAGTTCTCCTGGTTTTATCACTTGATTGATTCTAGAGCCATGAAATAGTCTTACTAAGTAGACATTTCAACTAACCGGTTCTGTGAAGTACTAAAGATATCTTATTCAAGCAGATCAATCAACGATTGTCGGAATCTAGCTGTATTTCCTTTTTGAATCAGCGTTCCGTCCGTCATGACCTCAGAATGAGCGCCGATATCATATGCAATTGTTTTTGTTCCACAAGCCTCAGCTTCGGCGATTGTTAAATTATATCCCTCCTTAATCGAACAAGTGGCATAGACATCCGCAGCAGCATAATAGTTTGGAAGCTCATTTTCTGGAACGGTTCCAGTAAAAATAACCTTTCCGCCGGATTTTTTGCTTTTTTGTTTTAGTGTGTGATAATAAGACTCCATTTCACGTCTTCCAACAATCAACAAGACAGCATCAGGAAATTCCGTTGTGATTCCATCAAAAATATCAATTAGTTCATCAACTTGCTTAGATCGGGCAAGCCTGCCAACGTACAACACTGTAGGGGAATTAGAGATTCCGTATTTTTTTCTAACTGGTTCGCCACTCACATTACTATGATACACGGTCTCATCAATATCATTATAAATAATAGGCCCGTCAACCCCAAACTTGTCAAGAAATGACTTTCTACTATAGTTACTAACAGATACGACAATATCAAGTTTTGAGGTTAAATTGGACAAAATTTTATGCCCAGTATAAAAAAATATTTTGTTCGCTATTCCTTCTTTTTCGATTTCAGTTATAACATGATGATTAAAATAGATTGTTTTAGTATCAAAGAGAACTTTCGATAGGTATGCTGCTGGGGAAAACAGAGGTTGGTGAACTATTACCACATCAAATTCAGATAATTCCCTTGACAATGACACAACTTTGTTTATAAAAAATGCACGCTTAAATTTTACTATTTTATCACTGCTTCCTTTGTTATTTTTGCATAATTCCACGGTAGGTATTTTGTTGAGCTTATGGTTAGAATTGAAACTGATTGCAGTCGGTTGGTAGCCAGACTCTTTTAGAAGTTGAATTTGATCAGTTGCTACCCTTCCAGCACCCTCCGATATATCAAGGTTAGATGCTAAAACCCCTACATCAGAAATTTTGTCTGGCAATGAGTCTAACAGTTCAACAATATTATTGAAGTATCTATTGCCTTTCATTTTTGTTATTTATATAATAAAGTGGTCTACTTATTAAGAATGTTGGTACATTGGCACTGTTCAGATGAGATCTGAAAAACGAAGGTAAGACAGAATGTTTTACTTCCTGATGATTTTTGAGTCTTTTCGCTATCCTTCCCGCTACTGTATTCACTTATTTTTACCCCCCTCTAACTCCACCAACGTCAAATTCCGATCTAGCATACAGTAATCATGCGGCGGGTCGCCGATAATCTCGTCAATCCGATATTCCTCATCAAAATCAGCACCAGCAGGCTCACAGTAGGGATGGCTGGGACACTCAGTGTGTGGACAGGGCCCCATCAGCGAGGCTTTGCTCCCGGCATACGCGCCCTTCGAGGGGACGTTCGCCCTTATCGGCGCAGGCTCGACCTCCACGGCCCGCACGCCGTCTTGATGCATCGCGCAGTCCAGCGTCTGCCCGCTCTGTCTGACGTTCGTAATCCGGTAGCGGTTCCCAGTCGTCAGATTGAGACACTGGTCGCGATACGGACAGCCCTCACAGCCGCTGGCTTCGCCGCGGTAGACGAACTCTTCGCCGACCTCGGCGAGGCGCGTCCCGACGAGCGTGACAGTAGTCATACTGGACTATAGAACGTCGCCACGGTAAAGCGTCATGTCCGACCGGTCAGTTCGTCCAGTTTGTCCAGATACGCCTCGCGGGGCACCTGATACAGCGCGCGGTAGTCCAGCTCACCGTCGGCGAACCGAGTCGCGAGTTCCACGGCGCCCTCGACGGCGGCGTCCCGGCGCTCGTAGGAATCGGCGTCGCGCTCGACCTCGGGCTCCAGATAGAGGGTGACGTACCAGCTCTCTCCGGTCCGGTCCGCGCCCGGGCGGCGGGTCCGCTTCCCGCGCGTGAGATAGATGGTCGGGAGACACGGCGCTGGAAACTGCTCGGAGTCGAAGACGTCCGGGCGGTACGCGAGGATGAGCTTGTCGTCGGTCTCGTTCCACACCGTCCAGTCTTCGGGCAGGCCCGACAGGTCCATATCGCTGAATTAGCGCGGACCGGCAAGAATCCGCTGGTCCGTTCCGAAAACTGCCAGGCCCAGATACCGACGATCGTTCGGACGACGGCAACATCGATGTGTCGAGCCGCCATGCCGTGAGGGTCGCTCTCACCCGCCAATCAATCCAGCAACAGATTCACATCAATCCAGCGCCAAACACTGGCCGACACACCGAAGTGAACAGTTGACAAGCGACATAGTATATAAATCCAACCAGAACTAATGAGAAACGGTAACACACGTGTGGCCCGCCATCCCCGTGTTCGGTTTATCACGGCGTCGGAATTTATCGGCGGTATACCCACAGGAGGGCAAAGTTCTTATATGAACAGAACTCGTACGGTAAATAGTATCGGAAACAGTGCCGCACTGTCTCCCGTTACCACGCCAGGTTGGAGCAGTCCCCGTGTTCCGCCCGGCAGGTCAGCCATGGAAGGGCACACCCGTTACCCCGCAGTGGTGGGGCATTCGACGGCCGTACGCGAGCACGCACACAGCGGACAGCACCGACGGAGTAGACACACACAGCGGCGGGGCCGTCCCGCAACAGTCGGTGGTCGCCTGCAGCCACGACGAACTACTGAGATAGCATGAGCAAGAACAAAGAGACACTCGAAGCGCTGAGCAAGGAGTACCGTGACACGATACCGGCGGACCTCCGGAAGACCAACACGTTCGACTGGTATCTGCAACAGTTGTACGAGGAACCGAAGGTAGCCCGCAACGCCCACCAGCGCGTGGCGGACATGTTCGACTACTACGGCAAGACCTACGACGAAGAGGCCGGCGTGGTCGAGTACGAACTGGCGAGCGACGACCCCCTTCACGACGGTGAGAACACCTTCTACGGGCGGGTCATCCACGAGGCGATCCACGAGTTCGTCAACAAGGTCAAATCCGGCGCTCGCGGGCTCGGCCCCGAAAAGCGCATCAAGCTCCTCCTGGGGCCGGTCGGGTCGGGTAAGTCCGACTTCGACCGGCAGGTCCGGCGCTACTTCGAGGACTACACCAGCCGGGACGACGGGCGGATGTACACGTTCCGCTGGACGAACCTCTGTGATGTCATCCACGACCAGGACCCCGCCGACGACGTGGTCCGGTCGCCGATGAACCAGGACCCGCTCGTGCTCCTCCCTCAGGAGCAGCGGGACAAGGTCATCGAGGACATCAACGCGGAACTCGATGCCCCCTACACTATCCGGAACGAGCAGTCGCTGGACCCCGCCTCGGAGTTCTACATGGATCGGCTGCTGGCCGAATACGACGACGACCTCCAGTCCGTTCTGGAGAACCACATCGAGATCATCCGCTTCGTCGCCGACGAGAACCAGCGCCGCGGGATCGAGACGTTCGAACCCAAGGACAAGAAGAACCAGGACGAGACCGAACTCACCGGCGACGTCAACTACTCGAAGATCGCCATCTACGGCGAGAGCGACCCCCGAGCGTTCGACTACTCCGGGGCGTTCTGTAACGCCAACCGCGGGATCTTCTCCGGCGAGGAGCTACTGAAGCTCCAGCGGGAGTTCCTCTATGACTTCCTCCATGCCAGTCAAGAACAGACGATCAAGCCCAAGAACAACCCCCGCATAGACATCGACCAGGTCATCGTCGGCCGGACGAACATGCCCGAGTACCGGGACAAGAAGGGCGACGAGAAGATGGAGGCGTTCAACGACCGGACCAAGCGCATCGACTTCCCGTACGTCCTCCAGTACGAGGCCGAAGCCAACATCTACCAGAAGATGCTGCGCAACGCCGACCTGCCGGACATCCAGGTCGAGCCACACACCCTGGAGATGGCGGGCCTGTTCGGCGTCCTTACCCGCATCGAGGAGCCGGACAACGAATCGATAGACCTCGTCCAGAAGGCGAAAGCCTACAACGGCGAGATCGACGAGGCCGACGACGTCGACGTCAAGAAGCTCCGTGAGGAGGCCGAGAAGATGGCCGACATCGGCGAGGGGATGGACGGCGTCTCCCCGCGGTTCATCGGCGACGAGATCGCCGAGGCCATCATGGACTCGATGCACCGCAGCCGCGACTTCCTCTCGCCGCTGACGACGTTCAACCACCTCGAGGGCAACCTCGAGAACCACGGCTCCATCGACGAGGAGTCGTTCAGCAAGTACTACCGCTTCCTCGAACTCGTCCGCGAGGAGTACAAGGAGCGGGCCATCGAGGACGTGCGCCACGCGCTGGCCTACGACATGGACGAGATCCAGCGCCAGGGCGAGAAGTACATGGACCACGTCATGGCTTACATCGACGACGCGACCGTCGAGGACGAACTCACCGGCCGCGAGCAGGAGCCCGACGAGCAGTTCCTGCGCTCCGTCGAGGAGAAGCTGAACCTCCCCGAGGACCGCAAGGACGACTTCCGGCAGGAAGTGTCCAACTGGGTGTCCCGGCGCGCTCGCGAGGGCGATACGTTCAATCCTCAGGACAACGACCGCCTGCGTCGCGCCCTCGAACGCAAGCTCTGGGAAGACAAGAAGCACAACATCAACTTCTCCGCGCTGGTCTCCAGTTCGGAGATGGACGACGAGGAGCGCAACCAGTGGATCGACGCCCTCATCGAACAGGGCTACTCCGAGGAGGGGGCCAAGGAAGTGCTCGAGTTCGCCGGCGCGGAGGTCGCCAAAAGCGAGATGGAAGAGTAATGACCGGCGAGGAGTACATCGACCGCGCGGACGAGTCACTCGACGCCGCCTACGAGGCCCCGATGAGCCTCGCGGAGTACGTCGACACCGTCCTCGAAACGCCCCAGGTCGCAGCCCACGCCTCGAAATACCTGCTCGATGCCATCGAAGCCGCAGGCACGCGAACGGTCATCGAAGAGGGCGAGGAGAAGGAGCGCTACCGCTTCTTCGACGACCCGCACAACGACGGCGAGCACGCCATCCTGGGCAACACCGAAGTCTTGAACGCCTTCGTCGACGACCTCCGCTCGATTGCGGCGGGCCGCGGGAAAGACGAGAAGATCATCTGGCTCGAAGGGCCGACAGCCACCGGCAAGTCTGAACTCAAACGCTGTCTCATCAACGGCCTGCGGGAGTATTCGAAGACGCCCGCGGGGCGGCGCTACACCGTCGAGTGGAACGTCGCCGGGGCCGGCGGCAGCGCCACCAGCATGACCTACGGGAACGCTGCCATCGAGGACGAGGACGACTGGTACGAGAGCCCCGTTCAGGCCCACCCGCTGACGGTGTTCCCCGACGACGTCCGAACCGATCTGCTCGCCGAGATCAACGAGCGCCTCGACGACCACATCCCAATCCGCGTCGACGGCGAACTCGACCCGTTCTCGCGGGAGGCCTACGACTTCCTCGAAGAGCAGTACCGACGGCAGGGCGAGACGGACCTGTTCTCCGCCGTGACACAGCCCGCACATCTCCGGGTGAAGAACTTCGTCGTGGACGTGGGGCACGGCATCGGCATCCTCCACTCCGAGGACGAGGGCACGCCCAAGGAGCGGCTCGTCGGCTCGTGGATGCACGGGATGCTCCGCGAACTCGATTCGAGAGGCCGGAAGAACCCGCAGGCGTTCAGCTACGACGGCGTCCTCTCGCAGGGCAATGGCCTGCTGACCGTCGTCGAGGACGCCGCCCAGCACGCCGATCTGCTCCAGAAGCTGCTGAACGTTCCCGACGAGTCCCACGTCAAGCTCGACAAGGGCATCGGGATGGACGTGGACACCCAGCTCATCATCATCTCGAACCCGGACCTGGAAGCCCAGCTCAACAAACACGCCGACCGCGAGGGTCAGGACCCGCTGAAGGCGCTCAAGCGGCGGCTGGACAAACACGAGTTCACGTACCTGACGAACCTCTCGCTCGAAGCCCAGCTCCTGCGGCGGGAGCTGACCAACGAGACGCAGGTGTGGGACCCCGAGACCTGGGACGAGCTGGAAACGTGGATTCAGGAGCCCCTGACCATCTCGGTCCGGGACGAAGTCGAGACGGCCACCGACAAGGAACTGGCCCCGCACACCGTCGAGTCCGCGGCGCTGTACGCCGTCGTCTCGCGGCTCGATAGCGCCGAGATCCCGACCGGGCTGGACCTCGTCGACAAAGCGCTGTTGTTCGACCGGGGCTACCTGATGGAGGGCGACGAGCGCGTCGACATCGACGATTACGACCTGGAGACCACCACAGAGGACGGCGACCACGGTATCCCGGTCACCTACGTGCGCGACATCGTCGCCGACCTGCTGCACGAGCCACAGGACCGACACCACCCCGACCTCCCGGTGGAACACGTCCTGATGCCCCGGGACGTGCTCAACGCCGTCGCCGAGGGGCTCGAGGACGCCCCCGTGTTCTCGACCAACGAGGCCACGGAGTACGAGGAGCGCGTCGTGACTGTCAAGAACTACATATTCGGCCAGCAGGAACAGGACGTGCTCGACGCGATGATGCGGGACAAGCGCGTCGACGAGGCGACCGTCGAGGAGTACATCGAGCACGTCTACGCCTGGGAGTCCGACGACCAGATCGAGAACGAGCGGGGCGAACGCGTCGACCCGGACCCGCTGAAGATGAAGGTGTTCGAGATCGAGCACCTGGGGCGGTTCGACGACAAGAACTACGACGGCAACGAACCCGACCACGCCGTCGAGCAGTTCCGCACCGACAAGATCATCACCGCCCTGAACCGCCACGCGTGGCAGCGCCGCGACGAGGAGTTCCGCGTCGGCGACGTCAACCCCAAGGAGATTCCGGTCATCAACACCGTCCTCGGGAGCTACGACTGGGACGACATCCAGCGGACCTACGAGGACTTCGAGCCCGGGCAGTGGGACAACCCCCCGTCCGGCACCGAGACGGCCCGCCTCAAGGACAAGACGCTGGATAACATGGTAGAGATGTTCGACTACACGCCGGCGTCGGCCGAACTGACGAGCCGTCACGTTATGAGCCAGGTGAGTTACAGATGGGACTGAAAGACGACCTCGAACGGTACCGCGACGTGGGCGAGGAGCGCCGACAGGACCTCGCCGAGTTCATCCAGTACGGCGATCTGGGTCAGTCACGCGGCGACTCGGTCCGCATCCCGATCAAGATCGTCGATCTGCCCGAGTTCGAATACGACCAGCGCGATCAGGGCGGCGTCGGCCAGGGCGAGGGGGCCGAACCGGGCGACCCGGTCGGCGAGCCACAGCCCCAGCCCGGCGACGGCGACGGTGACGAGGACGGCGAACCCGGCGAGGAGGGCGGCGAACACGAGTACTACGAGATGGACCCCGAGGAGTTCGCCGAGGAACTCGACGAACAGCTCGGTCTCGACCTCGAACCGAAGGGCAAGAAGGTCATCGAGGAGAAGGAGGGCGACTTCACGGACATCACCCGGACCGGCCCCTCCTCGACGCTCGACTTCGAGCGGCTGTTCAAGAAAGGGCTCAAGCGAAAGCTCGCGATGGACTTCGACGAGGACTACGTCCGCGAGGCGCTCAAAGTCGACGGCTGGGGGCCGGCCACCGTCTACGAGTGGACCCGCGAGCAGAACATGCCTGTCTCGAAGGCGTGGATCGACGACGCCTACGAGGAACTGCCCGCCGACGAGAAGGCCGTCTGGGACTCTATCGAGGAGATGGAGGACAACGTGGAGAAGGTCGAGACCTCACAGCGCATCCGCCGGGAAGGCGTCGACCAGATCCCGTTCCGCCGCGAGGACGAGCGCTACCGGTACCCCGAGATCGTCGAGGAGCGCGAGAAGAACGTCGTCGTCGTGAACATCCGCGACGTCTCCGGGTCGATGCGCCAGAAGAAGCGGGAACTGGTCGAGCGGACGTTCACGCCGCTCGACTGGTATCTCACGGGCAAGTACGACAACGCCGAGTTCGTCTACATCGCCCACGACGCCGACGCCTGGGAGGTCGAGCGCGACGAGTTCTTCGGCATCCGCTCGGGCGGCGGGACCCGGATCTCCAGCGCGTACGAACTCGCAGCAGAAATCCTCGAGGAAGAGTACCCCTGGAGCGAGTGGAACCGCTACGTGTTCGCGGCGGGCGACAGCGAGAACTCCTCGAACGACACCGAGGAGAAAGTCATCCCGCTGATGGAACAGATCCCGGCGAACCTCCACGCCTACGTGGAGACCCAGCCGAGCGGCAACGCCATCAACGCCACCCACGCCGAGGAGGTCGAGCGCAACTTCCGCGACGCCGACAACGTCGCGGTCGCGTACGTCTCTTCGCCGGAAGACGTGGTGGACGCCATCTACGACATACTCAGCACGGAGGACCAATGAACGACGACAGATTCGCGAAACAGCGCGTGGCCGACGACCTCGACGAGCCCGTCGAAGAGGCCGGCAATCTCGCCAGAAAGCTCGGGCTGAAACCGTACCCGGTGAACTACTGGATCGTCGACTACGACGAGATGAACGAACTCATCGCCTACGGCGGGTTCCAGCAGCGCTACCCGCACTGGCGCTGGGGGATGCAGTACGACCGCCAGCAGAAGCAGGGTCAGTTCCTCGGCGGCAAGGCCTTCGAGATCGTCAACAACGACGACCCGTCCCACGCGTTCCTTCAGGAATCGAACACGCTGGCCGATCAGAAGGCCGTCATCACCCACGTCGAGGCCCACGCGGACTTCTTCGCCAACAACGAGTGGTTCCGCATGTTCACCGACGGCACCTCCCGGACGACGACCGACGCCGCCGGCGAGGACCGCCGTCGCGGCCCCGACGCCGCCGGGATGCTCGCCCGCCACGGCGACACCATCCAGGAGTACATGCAGGACCCCGACATCGAGCGGGCCGAGGTCGAGCGGTTCATCGACCACGTCCTCTGTCTCGAGGACAACATCGACCAGCACGTCCCCTACAGCCCCGTCGAGACGGTTCCCGAGGAGTTCGAAGACATCGAAGGGGCCGACGTGACCGACCAGCTGGAGGACCTGGACCTCTCCGAGGAGGTCAAGCGGCAGGTGTTCGACGACGAGTGGCTGGACGCCCAGCGCGACGACGACGAGAACGTCACGTTCCCCGCCGAACCCGAGAAGGACGTGCTTGGCTTCCTCCGGAAACACGGGATGCAGTACGACGAGGACGCCGAGCGCGCCACGGAGATGGAGGACTGGCAGACGGAACTGCTCGAACTGCTTCGCCGGGAGGCCTACTACTTCGCCCCCCAGAAGATGACGAAGGTGATGAACGAGGGTTGGGCCTGTTTAGACCCTGAAACGCCGGTATTCACAACAGATGGGTTAGTTCCGATGCGGGACGTGGTATCAGATCATGTCACCGTCTCCGATGGTGAACAGACACGCGATGTGTACGACTCTAATATCATCCCGGACCATGATACTGTGACAATAGAGACACGTCGTGGGTTCGAGATGACCGGGTCGAACAATCACCGTGTGCGTCAGCCCGATGGAGACTGGGTCAGACTTGATGAACTGGAGACTGGCGATGAAATCGCCGTCACTGGCGGGAACGGTACGTGGCCCGAGACGAACGTCCCAATCGAGTGGACCTGTTCGGAATACACGTCACTGAATGACGTCGCTGATGAGGCGGGTGTCTCCGTCTGGACCGTAATGCGGTATCGGCGTACAGGTAGCGCCGAAAAGGCTGAGGCTATCGACCGCGCACTCGAAGGCTACGAGGAAGGCGGTAACGCTGGATTGAATAACCGGGAATCGATCCGAATCCCTGAAACCGTTGATGAGTCATTCGGGCGATTCCTCGGTTTGTTAATCGGAGACGGACACGTTCCGGCGAATTCACGACATGTCGGGTTTACCTCCGGCAAACAGGCCCACGCTGAAGAGTTCGCTGGGCTTCTCTCGGAACTGTTCGGTATCGAAGCGACGGTCGAACGGCAGGAGTCACGGTGGCGAGTCTACGCGTACTCGAAGAATCTCCGTGACTTGCTCACTGAGGAATTCGACCTCCCAACTGGTGTCGCTGCTGCTGAAAAAACGGTCCCAGACCAGATTCTGCGGTCGCCGAAGCAGGTGGTCGCCGAATTCATTCGTGGACTCTTCGACGCCGATGGGTACGCCGGAGAGCAGGGTGCGATCCTGTCGACAAAGAGCGAAGAACTCTCGAAAACGATCCAGCTACTGCTCACGAACTTCGGCATTCTGAGTCGGCGCCGGGAGCAGTCAGACGGCTGCTATCACGTCCATCTCACCGGCGCGTCTGCAAACACCTTCGCCGACGAAATCGGGTTCGGATACGAGGCTAAAGCGACGGAATTGTCGACGTACCTCGATGAACTCGCCTGGTTCGAAACCGAATCGTGGACAGACGAGATTGTCGATGTCGAAACCGGGGCCGGAGATGTGTATGACATCTCCGTTGAGGAGACGCATCGGTACGCTGCCGCGGGCTTCGTCAACCACAACTCCTACTGGGAATCCACGATGATGACCGGCGAACAGTTCGCTGGCGACGACGAGTTCATCCTCTACTCCGACCACATGTCGAAGGTGCTGGGGTCGGGCGGGCTGAACCCCTACAGCCTCGGTCTGGAGATCTGGGAGTACGTCGAGAACACGGAGAACCGCCGCGAGGTCATCGAGCGCCTGCTCCGCGTCGAGGGCATCACCTGGCGGAACTTCGACGAGAGCGTCGATTACGAGATGGTACAGGACCACCTCGAACCTCCGGCGTGGCTTACCGACGTGCCCAGCCACCTCGACGAGCTCGACCCGGAGGACCCAAGGGTCGACAGCGAGGGGCTGGCGGCGGCCCGCGACGGCGAGTTCGACATCGAGCAGTACCCCTGGAAGGTCCTGACCTACGAGGGGCTGGCCCACCGCCACTACTCGCTCGTGAAACCCCAGTACCGCGGCTTCGTCTCCCGGATCGGCCAGGAGGAACTGGAGCGGACCGCCCGTTATATGTTCGACGACTCGCGTTACGACAGCGTCGAAGACGCGCTGGCGGACGTGGACTACACCCGCGGGTGGGAGCGCATGCGGGAGATCCGGGAGAGCCACAACGACGTGACCTTCCTCGATGAGTTCCTCACTCAGGAGTTCGTCGACGACAACGACTACTTCACCTACGAGTACACCCACGCCTCCGGCGACTACCGGGTGACCTCGACGGACCACGAGGACGTCAAGAAGAAGCTGATGCTGCAGTTCACCAACTTCGGGAAGCCCACCGTCGTCGTCGAGGACGGTAACTACCAGAACCGCAACGAACTGCTGCTGGCCCACCAGTACAACGGCGTGATGCTCGACATCGAGCAGGCCAAGGAAGTGCTCAAGCGCACCTTCGAGCTCTGGGGCCGGCCCGTGAACCTCCTGACCATCGTCAAGGAGTTCGACGACCACGACGTGGAGGTCGCCAAGCGCCGCGACCGCGAGCCCGAACCCGAGGAGGTCGGCAAGCGAATCCGCTACGACGGCGACGAGGTGACCGTCACCGACGTGGACTGGTCCGAGGTCGAACACCTCACAGCCACCGATATCGATTACAACACCAAGCCGGACGAGTGGCTGGCCTAACGGCCGGGTTTGACCGACCCCGATCTTTTCGACGATCTATGTTGACTGTAGCGGTACGCTTGAGTCCCGTGCGCTCGTGGGCGCAGATATGCCAACGAATCGGTTCACTGTCGCGACTGACGACCAGCTCTCGGTAGTCGACATCACCGAGCGGGTCCGGGACGTGATTCCCGAAGACGCCGAGGGGACCTGTACAGTGTTCGTCCGTCACACGACCGCGGGCATCACGGTCAACGAGGCCGAGCCGCGATTGCTCGGCGACCTCGGCGACGCACTCGGTGATCTCGTCCCGGACAGCGGGTGGGATCACGACGAACTGGACGGCAACGCGGACTCGCACGTCCGGGCGATGCTCGTCGGACCGAGCGAGACGATTCCCGTCCGCGACGGAGGCCTCGATATGGGAACGTGGCAGTCCGTGCTGCTCGTCGACTGCGACGGGCCGCGCGAGCGAGCCGTCGACGTGGTCGTCACCGACTGAGGCGGCGGGGACATCACCAGCGACTGCCAGTCAGGCGGCCTCGACGTGCTGCTCGCCGTATATCTCGGCTAGTTTTTCGCGGTACGCGCTGCGGATGTTGCGGCGCTTCTTTTTCATCGACGGGGTGAGCAAGTCGTTCTCGGCGGTCCACTCCCGGGGAACGAGGGCGAACGATTTGATCCGCTCGACGCGCTCGAGGTCCTCGTTGACCGCGTCGACGGCGGTCTGGACCCACGCGTGGACGCGTTCATCGTCAATCAGCTTTTCCGGGTCGTCGGGGAGGTCGACGCCCTCGCTGTCGGCCCACCGACGGAGTTCCTCGAAGTTCGGGACGATTATCGCGCCGATGAACTTCTGGTCGTCGCCGACGACCATGACCTGGTCGACCCGGTCGCTCGTCGCGAACTGGTCTTCGATTGGCTGGGGAGCGACGTTTTTCCCCGTCGAGAGGACGAGCAGTTCCTTGAGGCGGTCGTGGTAAATAAGGAAGTCGTCGTCGGTCCGCTCGACGATGTCGCCAGTGCGGAACCACTGGGTGCCGTCGATTTCGGTGAAGGCCCGCGTCGTCGAATCGGGCGCGTTCCAGTAGCCCTCGGTGACGTTCGGGCCGGCGACGAGCAGTTCGCCGACCTCGCCGCTCACGTCATCGAGTTCGCTGGCGTCAACGACGGCGGTATCGAGGTGAATATCGACGTCCGGGACCGGCGGTCCGAGCGTTCCGGGCCGGATGTCTTCCGGTGGGTTCACAGTCAGGACCGGCGAAGTCTCCGTGAGGCCGTACCCTTCGAGTATCGGCAGCCCCATCCCGAGGAACGTCTCACAGAGCGTTTTCGAGAGGCTGCCGCCGCCGCTGACCATGAACTCGATGTTCCCGCCGAGCCGCTCTTTGACGGTGCTGAAGACGAGGCGATCCGCGAGCGAGCGTTTGGCGCTGAGTATCGGCCCCGGGTCGTCGGTCCGGGCGTAGTCGCGGGCCACGTCCAGCGACCAGTCGAAGATCCGTTTTTTGATCGGGGATTCGCTGGCCTGCGTTCGCATGGTGTCGAAGATGCGTTCGTACACCCGGGGGACGCTCGCGCCGGTGGTTGGTTCGACCGTCCGCAGGTCCTCGGCCAGCGTGTCCGGGCTTTCGGCGTAGCTCACGGCCGCGCCGGAGGCGTACATCAGGAAATGGCCCGCGAGGCGCTCGAACACGTGGGCCAGCGGGAGAAAGGCTATCGAGCGCGTGTCCACAGAAATCGTCGGTAGGTCGGGGTGCTTGTCGGGACGTGGCCCCATCCGCTTGCGCGTCTGATTGACGTTCGCCCGGAAATTGCGGTGGGTGAGCCGGACCCCTTTCGGCTGGCCCGTCGTTCCGGAGGTGTAGATGAGGCTCGCGAGGTCGTCGGGGTCGCGTTCGTCCAGCCAGGACTGGTACGCCGTCTCGGTAAAGGTCTCCTCACCGCGCCTGTACACCGTTTTGAGCGTGTAGACGTCCTCGCGGTCCACGTCAGTGTCGTCCATGACGACGATGAACGACAGCGACAGATCGTCCTCGACGGTCAGGACGCGGTCCAGCATCTCAGCGTTCTCCACGACGACGGCGCTCGCCTCTGGGTCCGAAAGCAGATACTGGACCTGCTTTGGCGAGGAGTCCGTGTACACGGTCGTCACCACCCCACCTGCAGAGAGGAGGGCGAAGTCACTCAGCGCCCACTCCATCCGCGTATCGGCCAGGATACCGACGCGGGTGTCCGAACTGACACCCAGGTCGCGAAACCCTGCGGCCAGATATTTGACCAGATGATGCATCCGCTCGTAGCTGAGTTCGGCGTAGTCGCCGTCGGGAGCCGGCGGAATCACGTCGTCTGTCAGTGACCGGTCGTAAACGCCGCCCTTGTACAGTTGAGCAGTCGTATCGGCGTTTCGCACTGCGCTCGCGGCGAACATCTCGCCCAGCGTGTCGTCGCCGATGGCCGCATCAGTGTACTCTTCCTCGGCCACACGCCAGTCAGCGTGGTTTCCCGTGGTCATGTCATACCGCAGTGTTCAGTAGGCCGTCCCAAATATGTGTAGGATGTTAACACTCACTGCGTTTGTCAGAGTTGATTCCTACAAGGGTTTCGGGAGCTGCGACGACGGCGGGACTGTCAAAGTGTCACACCAGCATTTTATCAATGCGACCGCGAAGTTGGACTATGGTCATCTCGTCGGAACCTGTCTGGGGTGACGCCGTCGACCAGTTCGTGCAAGAGTACGACCACGCCATCGTGTACGCCGATATCGACCAGGAGACAGTCCTGCACGAGGGAGCGGTTCGCGTGCTCGCAAACGGCTGGGTCGAACTCCCGACAGGGCGACTCCTCTCACCGGACGCGGTCCATCACATCGATACGCAGACCGGCTAGGAAAGATTCGGTGTGGCTTCGTTGGCGAAGCGGTCGGGCCAAGGACCTACGGCGCGAGCGAAGCAATCGGCGAGCGGTCGACATCCAAGAGACAGTCAGAGCAGGCGCGTTACTGCCACTCTATCCGGCAGTCCTCATTGCAAAAGTGGGCTGTTTCGACGCTGCCGTCCTCTATCCATGTGATGACACGGTGTGTCACTTCGTTAGCAATAGCGTCACCGCAGGTAGCACACTCCGGTGCCTCGTCCTCGTCGATATCCTCGTGGTGATCTGATGTCGGGTCGACCATCTTAGTTGAGAGTGGCTTTCACGCCACTTAATCCCACATACTTGCAGCGTACGTCACGATCCTACACGAATGTCGAATCGGTAACAGAATGGGAGCTATCTGTACGGAAGCCGAACAGAAAGTAGACCGATAGACGCGGGAATGTCCCCGCTATCGGTCCCGCGTGACGGACTCGCCAGGGGTTGTCGTTGCCCCGGAAGAAAGGACGACGCCAGCGTTCAGGCTCGTGTTGATCGCCGTCTTCGCGCCGTCGCCCGCGACGACGCCGAACTTCCGCCGGCCCGTCGAGACGCGGTCGCCTTTCACCGTCATCCGGACCGGATCGCCGTCGTGGCGGAGGTTCGCCACCTGTGTTCCCGCGCCGAAGTTGACCTCGCGCCCGATGACGCTGTCACCCACGTAGGACACGTGGGGCACGTTCGATCCCGCCATCAGAACCGTGTTCTTGAGTTCGACCCCGTGGCCGACGTGGGTATCCTCGCCCAGAAGGGTCGCCCCGCGGACGTAGGCGTTTGGGCCGACGTGTGCGCCCGAGCGGACCAGCGCCGGTCCCTCGATGACGACGCCGGGTTCGACGACCGCTCCTTCCTCGACGACGACTTCGCCGCGCAAGTCGGCGTCGCCCCGCACCTCCCCGTCGAGTCGGCGGTCCAGTTGGCCCAGTTTCCACTCGTTAGCTTCCAGCAGTTCCCAGGGCCGGCCCACGTCCAGCCAGCGGTCCACCTCGACGGCGGTGACCGTCGACTCCTCGATGACCTTGGCGAGTACATCCGTGATTTCCCGCTCGCCGCGGTCGCTCATCGGTACATCGAGCCAGTCCCGCGCTTCCGCCGGGAGGACGTACGCCCCGGCGTTGGCCAGATCCGTCGGCGGGTCGGCCGGCTTCTCGACGATGCCGGTGATGGTGTCGCCCTCGGTCGACAGCACGCCGTAGCTCGTCGGGTCGTCGACGCGGTAGGCGGCGACCGACGGCGCGGCGTCGAAGAGGCCGCCGAGACTCTCGGTGTCGTAGAGGTTGTCGCCGTTGAGCACCGCGAAGGGACCGTCGAGGTGCTCCTTCGCGGCGGCGACGGCGTCGGCGGTCCCCAGTTGCTCCTCCTGAACGGCGAAGCTGACCGGGACGCCGCCGTACTCCTCGCCGAAGTACGACCGGACCGCCTCGGCCTCGTAGCCGACGACGAAGATGAGTTCGTCGGCCCCCGCCTCGATGGCGGTGTCGGCGGTGTGTGCCACTAACGGTCGGTCCGCGACCGGGAGCATCGGCTTCGGCGTGTGGTCTGTCAGCGGCCGCATGCGCGTCCCCTGCCCCGCCGCGAGTACGACTGCTTGCATGGTCGGCCCGTCGCCCGGCCCGGAAAAATACCTACCGCTGTTGCCTCGTTAGGATGCTATGACAACGCGGCAGTCGCTCACGGATTCGTTCGCGACAGCAATGTGCTCGGTCAGGGATTTGAACCCTGGTCCTCGGCTCGAAAGGCCAAGATGATTGGCCGGACTACACCAACCGAGCGTACTCTGGCGTTTCGGGTGCTCCAATTTAATCCCATCGAAATAGACGCTACCTGTGGATGCGTACCACTCACAGAGTGGTTCAGCCTCCCTGACAGGAGCCAGCACACTTTACTCCCCTCACGGCCGGGCTGTGGATATGTCTGTCAACTCGTTCATCAAGAGCAACTTCCTAGCCGGGCTCGTTCTCGTCGGCCCGCTCGTGGTGACTATCGCCATCGTCCGCATCCTCCTGAGCTGGATCGGTGGCTTTCTCGACCCGCTCATCCGCGGGACACGGCTGGCGACGCTGACGGCGAACAACGTCCTGCTCGCCCAATTGCTGACGCTCTCGATTCTTGTCGCGCTCATTACGGTTCTCGGATATCTCGCCCAGCGGAGCGTCGGCCAGCACCTCTTCGGGAAGACGGGACAGCTGGTCACGTTCGTGCCCGTCGTCCGGACCATCTACGGAAGCATTCGGCAAATGACCAGCTCCGTGGTCAACCGGCAGTCGGACTTCGAGTCCGTCGTGTACGTGGAGTACCCCCGCGAAGGCGTCTACCAGTTGGGCCTCAAAACGGGAACGAGTCCGGCAGATATCTCCGAGGCGGCCGGCGAGCGCGCGTCGAGCGTGTTCATCCCCGGGAGTCCCAACCCCACGCAGGGAATGCTCGTGATGGTTCCCGAGAGCCAGACCTACGAAGCCGATCTCAGTGTACGGGCGGCCATCCGCCTGCTGATGACGACCGGCATGGCCCAGTCCGACGACATCATTCGACTCGACGAAACCGGAGTCGGCGGCGGAGCGACCGGCCAGCAGGTAGAGTAGTCGGAGTGGTGAGGGTCAGTGGCGTTCTGCCCGCTTACTTTCCTTCGAAGTCCGGCTCACTTCCGTCAGAGCTTCGCTCTGACGACGGTCGCCTCACTTCCCTTCGAAGTTCGGCTCCCCGTCGCCCATGAACGCGTTGATGCCCTCCATCACGTCGTCGGTCCCGATGAGGTGGCCGAAGGCCTGCGCTTCGACTTCGAGGCCGGCATCGATGTCGTCGCGGCCGGCGAGCATTGCGCGCTTGGTCAGCTTCTGGGCGACCGGCGGGCCAGCAGCCATGTCTTTAGCCAGTTCGAGCGCCCGCTCGTGGAGCGAGTCGTTGTCGACGACCTCGTTGATGAAGCCGTACTCGGCCAGTTCCGCGGCGTCGTAGCGCTCGGCAGTGAAGATGATCTCCTTGGCCCGGCCCTCGCCGACGATGCGGGCAAGGCGCTGCGTGCCGCCCCAGCCCGGCAGGAGGCCGAGGTTGTGTTCGGGCTGGCCCAGCTCGGAGCGCTCCGAGGCCACGCGAAGGTCGGCACAGGTCGCCAGTTCCATCCCGCCGCCCAGCGCGTAGCCGTCGATACCGGCGACGACCGGCATCGAGCATTCCTCGAGCTTTCCGAACGTCTCCTGGCCCTTGCGGGAGAGATCGATAGCGGACAGCGGCGTCGCGTTGGAGGCCATCGATTGCACGTCAGCCCCGGCCGAGAAGGCCTTGTCGCCGGCCCCGGTCAGCAGAATGGCGCGCACCTCGTCGTCGTCTTCGAGCAGGTCGACGGCGTCGGCGAGGTCGTCCATCAGCTCGGGGCTGACAGTGTTCATCCGGTGGGGGCGGTCGAGTTCGATGTGGCCGACCATGTCGCCGGGGTACTCGACGGTGACGTTGTCGAACTCCGCGGCACCCTCGTCCTCGTCGCCGTAGAAACCGCCCGCCTCAGCGGCCTCTCGGAGACCGTCGGAGACAGCGTATCGCTCCGCCCCGGTCTCCTCGTGGGTTTCCTCAAGCGTCTCGACGAGCGTCTCCAGCCCGGTCTTGTCGGCCATCTTCGCGGGGCCATCCGGGAAGCCGCCGCCGAGCTTCACGGCCTGGTCGATGTCCGCAACGGGAGCCACGTCGTTCTCGACGAGCTTCCCGACCTCGTTGGCCATCACGGCGACGAGTCGGTGCTCGATGTCCTCGCGGCCGGCATCGGTCGGGATATCGACACCACCGTTCTCGTAGTCGTAGAACCCTTTGCCGGCCTTCTTCCCGAGTTCCTCGTTTTCGACCTTCTCTTCGAGCAGCGGACACGGGGCGTAGGGCTCGCCCAGCACTTCGTGCATGTACTCAATCACGTGGAGGCCCACATCGTTGCCGACCTGGTCGGAGAGTTCGAACGACCCCATCGGCAGGCCCATGTCGAACTTCGTCGTGGAGTCGACCTCGGCGACGGTCGCCTCGTCGGTGTGGACGAGCCAGGCGGCCTCGTTCATCAGCGGGACGAGGATGCGGTTGACGATGAACCCCGGCGAGTCCTTGCGGACGCGGACCGGCGTTTTCTCGAAGTCCTCGGCGAGGGCCTCGATGGCTTCCAGCGTTTCGTCGCTGGAGTGGGCCCCGGAGATGACCTCGACCAACTGCATCCGGACCGGCGGATTGAAGAAGTGCATCCCGCAGAACTGCTCGGGCCGTTCGGTTACTTCCGACAGCTCCGTGATCGAGAGGCTGGACGTGTTCGTGGCGAAGATGGCGTCCTCGGGCGCGTACTCTTCGACTTCCGTGTACACGTCCTTCTTGATCTCCATCTTCTCCGGAACGGCCTCGATGACCACGTCGACGTCGCTGACGGCTTCTTCGACATCGACCAGCGGCGTCACGCGGTCCAGCGCCGCGTCGGCCTCGTCCTGGCTGAGCTGGTCTTTCTCGGCCAGCTTGTTCAGCGACCACTCGATGTTGTCGTAGCCGTCCTGGACGAACTCGTCTTTGATGTCCCGCATTCGCACGTCGTAGCCTGCGAGCGCGGCCACTTCGGTGATTCCATGGCCCATATTCCCGGCACCGAGCACGGCGATAGTGTCAATATCCTCGAAATCCATGACATATCGTTCCACTGCCGGCCGACGCTTCAACGTTTCTCTCGAAAGCAAACCACTCTTTAGTTTATTTCGGATTACGAACCATTAATGCATTCCACGTCAACACACCACACATGGACTTCGGACTGACGGACGAGCAGCGACAGATACAGGACGAGATCGCTCGGTTCGCCGAGAACGAAATCAAGCCGGTCGCGACCGAGTACGACACGGAAGAGAAGTTCCCCCGTGAAATCGTCGAGGAGGCCGCGGAGATGGGGCTGACAGGTGCGAACATTCCACTTGAGTACGGCGGGGCGGGCTACGACACGCTGACGAACGCCATCATCGCCGAGGAACTGTTCGCGGCCGACCCCGGTATCGGCCTGAGCATCCAGTCGGCCGCGTTCGGTGCCGACGCTATCATCGGGTTCGGGTCCGAGGCCCAGAAGGAGGAGTACCTGGAGCCCGTGGCGACTGGGGACGCCATCATGGGCACGGCCATCTCCGAACCCGACACCGGCTCGGACGTGTCGTCGGTGTCGACACAGGCGCGAAAGGAGGGCGACGAGTGGGTCATCAACGGCAACAAGATGTGGATTACCAACGGGTCGGTCGGCGACTACTTCGTCGTGCTCTGTGAGACCGATCCCGATGCGGAGGGGCGGTACAACGGCTTCTCCCAGATTCTCGTCGAATCCGATCGTGACGGGTTCGAGGCCGAGAAGATTACCGGGAAGCTCGGCATCCGCGCGTCGGACACGGCGGAGCTCATCCTCGACGACGTGCGCGTCCCCGAGGAGAACCTCATCGGCACGCGCGGAGCCGGCTTCCTCCAGATCATGCAATTCTTCGACGAAACGCGGACCGGCGTGGCCGCCCAGGGTGTCGGCATCGCCCGCGGGGCCGCCGAGCGCGCCCTGGCGTACGCCCAGGACCGCGAGCAGTTCGGCCAGTCCATCTCGGAGTTCCAGGCCATCCAGCACAAGCTCGCCGAGATGTTCACCGAGATCGAGGCGGCGCGCCAGCTCACGTACAAATCGGCCTGGAGCGTGGACAATTCCGAAGACCAGCTCACCCAACTGGCCTCGATGGCCAAGGAAAAGGCCTCCCGCGTCGCCGTCGAGACAGCCGACGAGGCCGTCCAGATTCACGGCGGCGCCGGCTACGTCAACGACTTCGACGTCGAGCGGTTCTACCGCGACGCCAAGATCACGCAGATCTACGAGGGGACGACCGAAATCCAGAAGAACATCATCGCCCGGGAACTGCTCGGGAAGGGCATGACTTGAGCAGTCCCCCGTAGTCGGCGCTACGCTGTCGTCGTTGACGACGCGGCCCCGGAGACGGCGGTGGTCGGCAATCCGGCGGAGCCCGTCGGCACTGCTGGTGTCGCTTCGCTCAGCCCCGATCCTGCCACCACCGACGGCTGACGGCGACAGACACGTTCTTTTCGGTCGAGGCGTTACCACAGAGCGATGAGTGACTCGCCACACGAGGCGTTGCGCGCAGACCCCGACATCGGGCCGCTGGTCGAGACGCACGGCGAACTCACGCTCGACCCGGCGTCGGACCTCTTCGAGCGGCTCGTAATCTCGATTCTCCGCCAGCAGGTGTCGATGGCCTCGGCTGCCGCGACACGGGAGCGGCTGTTCGACGCCGTCACCGTGACGCCGGCTGGAATAAGCGATGCTGACAACGATCTCCTCCGGGACGCCGGCCTCTCGCGGCAGAAGACCCGCTACGTCAACGAGGTCGCCGACGCGTTTCTGGAGCATGGGTACTCCATCGAATCGTTCGAGGACGCCGCCGACGAGGAGATCCACGAGGAACTGACCGCTATCACCGGTGTCGGCGACTGGACCGCGAACATGCAACTCCTGTTTGCCTTCGGCCGCGAAGACGTGTTCCCGGTCGGCGACCTCGGTATCCGCAAGGGATTCGAGGCCGTCGTCGGCGGCGGGTACAGCCGCGCGGAAATGCGGGAGTACGCCGAGCGCTGGTCGCCGTATCGTAGTTATGCGAGCCTGTATCTGTGGCGGGCCAGCGAAGATATCGCCGAGAGCGTCGCGGAAGTGAACGAAGACTGAGCCGGCTCGGAAGCCGGCACTGGAGCGTCGCTACTCCTCGCTCTGTTCCTCTTCCTCGGTGTCCACTTCTGACTCGTCGTCCGCGCGGCGGTTCACGTCGACCTGGTAGTGCTTGAGGATATCCCGTCCCAGCAGGAGCGGGTAGTCCATGTGCCCGCGGTCTTCGACGCTGGCGGTGACAGTATGCTGGGTCCCGCCGACGCCGACGACGAGGTCGACGACCGGACGCGAGCGGCCGGACTTGAGGCTCCCGGACTTGATCTTCACGATGTCGAGAATCGGTCCTGTCCCGATTTCCGCGGCGAGTTTGGCGTCGATACTGGTCCGGGTCGCGCCGGTGTCTGACTTCGCGAGGACGGACTTGGTCCCCTGTGTTCCGGTGACCACGACCTCCTCGATGTAGCCGACGACGACGTTCTCCTGTGCTTTCGGCTGTGGCTTCTTCGGCGTACACGCGGGCTTGGAATCGTCGAGTCGGTCGGAGAGCCGCTCGACGGTTTCCTCGTCGACGCTCTCGCCGGCCCGCTCGATGGCGAGTTTGGCGATGTAGGGGGCGGGGCTGACGCCGCTGGCCTTGAACAGTCCGCGGAACCCGGCGGTGGGGTTCACTTCGAGCACGTAGTAGCCGTCGTCGCTCTGGACGATATCGACGCCGGCGTAGTCCAGGCCGATAGCGTCGACCGAATCGAGCGCGATTTCCCTGACCCGCTCGGGGAGTTCGCCCGTCATATCCTCGACATCACCGCCCAGTGCAACGTTCGTCCGCCACTCGCCTTCGGGCGCGTAGCGGTTCATCGCGCCGACGATCCGGTCGCCGACGACGTAGACGCGGAGGTCGTGATGGCGCTGCTCGTCGTGTTCCATGTACTCCTGTAAGAACGCGTACCGGCCGCCGACCTGGGCGTTGACCTGGTTTTCCAGATCGACCATCCACGTCCCGCCGCCGTGGGTCCCGATAGCCGTCTTGTACACCGCGCGGTCACCGAAGCGATCCCGTTCCTCGTTCAGCAGGTCGCTCGACAGCGCGAGCAGCGCGTCCGGGACCGGGACCCCGGCGTCGGCCAGTGCAGCAGCGCTGGCGAACTTGTGCAGTGCCGTCGTCGCCGCCATCGGTTCGTTCAACGTCGGTGCGAGCCGACTGATAGTCATCCCGAGCCCGATCCCTTCCGCGGGATGTTCGTTGCTGGAGAGCAGCAGACGGTTCGCGACCACGTCGACACTGGGTTCGAGTGTCATCTCGCCGTCAGCAACGCTGATCGCGGTGTTTTCGTTGCGGAGCCACTCCGTGTCGTAGCCCATCTCGTCGACTGCGTTCAGGATGGCCTTCGACTCCTTGCTGGAGTGGAGGCTGAGAACGCCAACTGTGATATCCTGGTCGCTCATGCTGTCGCCTTCTGTCGGCCACAGTATAGATGTACGGATATGGCATGCGAGACGATCCGACCGCGGGGCCGCTTTGCCGGAGGGGTTTTAGCCGCCGCCTCTCGTTGTGATGGCATGGACGAGGTCGAGCCGTTCACCTACGATGGGGGGATCGTTGCGCCGGGAGAGACCCGCAACGTTCGCTACACGGTCAGCGAGACGTACCTAGGGGACGCCGTCCGGATGCCGGTTACCATCGTCAACGGGGTGCGGCCCGGTCCGACGGTGTTTCTCACCGCAGCGGCACACGGCGACGAACTCAACGGCATCGAGGTCGTTCGAGAGGTCGCCCACGAATGGAACCACGACGGGCTGGCGGGGACGCTGATCTGTCTGCCAGTGCTGAACGTCCCTGCATTTCTGGCACAGGAGCGGTACCTGCCGATCTACGACCGCGACCTGAACCGCTCGTTCCCCGGCGACCCCGAGTCGACGAGCGCGAAACGGATGGCCCACGAGATTTTCCGGAACTTTCTGGCTCCCTGTGACGTGGGCCTCGACTTCCACACGTCAACGCGCGGGCGGACGAATATGCTCCACGTCCGGGCGGACATGGACGACCCGAAGGTTGCGCGGGTCGCGAACGCCTTCGCCTCGAACGTCATCATCTCTTCGGAAGGTCCGTCGGGATCGCTCCGGCGTGAGCTGAGCGATTCGGGCGTCCCGACGATCACGATAGAGATGGGCGAGGCGCACCGGTTCCAGCGGCCGCTCATCGACTCGGCCTTGGAGAGTGTTCGGTCGGTGCTCGCGGAGTTCGGCCTCCGGAACTCCGACACCGTCCAGTGGCCGGGCTGGCGGACAGTCATCGACGACACGGGCGAGAAGACCTGGATCCGTGCGGACTCGGGCGGCCTGGTGGATATGCACTACGACCGCGGCGACCTGGTGTACGAGGACGACGTGATCTGTACGATAACCAACCCGTTCAAGACGGAGAACACGCTGATGCGTGCGCCGTTTACCGGCCTGCTGGTCGGCATCCTCGAGAACCCGCTGGTGTACCCCGGCAACCCGCTCTGTCACCTAGTCCGCCTCGATGACCGGACACAGCGGGCTATCGAGTGGAACCGGCGGCCGGACGACGACGATTGGTAACGACGGAGTAGTCAATTGACGAACGTCTTCGGGCAGGATTCCGGCGATACGCGTCCGCTGTAGAAACTACTATCTGTCCCCGGACTAACCCCCCTGTGTATGAGTCAGTCTTACAATCGCGGCACCGTCGAGGATTTCGGACGGTGGCGGGAGTTCACGGCCGGGATGTGGGCCTGGATATTCCACAAGTTCACCGGCTGGGTACTCGTGGGCTACCTGTTCACCCACATCGCGGTGCTGAGCACTTCTGTCGGCGTCGACCCGGCGAGCGCGCAGGCAGGCAGCGACCTCTACACCAGTACGCTCAGCGGCCTCGAATCGCTGCTGATCGTCCGGTTCCTCGAAGTCGGTCTGCTTGCCGTCGCAGTCTTCCACATCCTCAACGGGATTCGGCTGCTGATGGTTGACCTCGGCGTGGGTCTGGAATCGCAGGACAAGAGCTTCTACGCGTCGCTCCTACTGACGGGCGCGATCGTCATCGCAAGCGTGCCGACCTTCCTCGGGGGGAAACTAGCCTAATGGCGCAGCACTACTCCTCCTTTGACCGTGGCGGTCGTCGCTGGCTGTTCCAGCGCCTGACGGCGGTGTTCCTCATCGGCGTGCTCGCGTTCCACTTCATGCTGTTGCACTTCGTGAACCACGCTTCGGATATCACGTTCCTTGGCACGCAGGCTCGGATGAGCCAGGTCAGCTACTTTGCGACGATGTGGCTGTTCCTCGTGACCGCGACGTTCCACGGCGTCAACGGCGTGTACAACGCGCTGGTCAATCAGGGGCTCACCGGCTCACGGAAGAACGCAGTCAAATACATGCTTGGCATCGCTGGCCTCCTGCTCGTCGTGCAGGGGACCCGTGTGTCGCTGGCCATGACGACCCTCGTCTAAACTATGAGTACGCAAATCGAACAACAGGAAACCGAGACGGAAGCCGACGAAGAGACAGAGCCCGAGGTCGAATCCCCGGGCGACCGTCGGCGCGCACAGCGAGACGAACGACAGGCACAGGAGCAGGCCCAGCGGGAAGTCGAAGAGGAGACGCTCGACGACGAAGACACGATCACGCTGAAAGTGTTCCGCTACGACCCCGAAATCGAGGGGAAGCAGGAACCACGCTTCGACGACTTCCGCGTCCCGTTCCACAAAGGGATGACCATCCTCGATGCCCTCATCTACGCACGGGACCACTACGACTCCTCACTGACCTTCCGACACTCCTGTCGGCAGGCCGTCTGTGGGTCGGACGCGCTGTTCGTCAACGGGAGACAGCGCCTCGGCTGTAAGACGCAGATATCCGAGCTCGAGGACCCCATCCGAATCGAGCCGCTGCCCCACCAGGAAGTGGTGAAGGACCTCGTCGTCGACATGGAGCACTTCTACGACCAGATGGAGGCCGTCGAACCGTACTTCGACGCCGACGAGACCCCGGACGACAAACTCGAAGAGCAGCGCCAGACCCGGGAGAACCGCGAGAAGGTCAAGATGTCCACGCGGTGTATCTGGTGTGGCGCGTGCATGTCCTCGTGTAATATCGCCGCCGGCGACAACGAGTACCTCGGCCCCGCCGCCATCAACAAGGCCTACCGGTTTGCGATGGACAATCGCGAGGGCGAGGACCGCAAGCAGGAACGCCTTCGCATTATCGAACAGGAACACGGCGTCTGGCGCTGCCAGACCCAGTTCTCCTGTACCGAAGTGTGTCCGAAGGACATCCCGCTGACCGAGCACATCCAGGAACTGAAGCGGGAAGCGGTCAAGAACAACCTGAAGTTCTGGTAACGCGGTTCGACTGGCTAGTTTTCCGGTTCGCGTTCAGAGTCCGACAGTGACAGTGAATGTGATTCGAGTCGTATAGCCACAGCGACCGTAATATACGCCAGGTCCTCACAGCGAGTGGGAATCAAACCGGCGGCCCACTCGCCCAGTCAACCGCCCCCGTCGGCCCACGGCGACAGAATCGCGGTCACGGCCTCGTTCATCGGGGCCTCGACGCCAACGTCGTCGGCGTGGCGGACCACTGAGCCGTTGACTGCGTCCAGTTCCATGGGCTTGTCGTGGGTCAGGTCGTAGTGGAGCGAGGAGTACATCCCCGGGTCGAGGTCCGCGGCGAAGTCGAGCCACTCCGAAACCGTATCGTCGGGG
>Ga0207755_100242_pt1 | contig 30370 bp, 26 predicted proteins | sample A23P2SouthBayCA_FD_187734 | JGI IMG/M metagenome (GOLD analysis project Ga0207755, IMG submission 187734) | Aerobic enrichment media microbial communities from Bioluminiscent Bay, La Parguera, Puerto Rico - A23 P2 (SPAdes) | ecosystem: Environmental > Aquatic > Marine > Unclassified ...
CGCGGCGGGTGGTCGTGCGGGACTGGCAGCGCTACGACGGCGACGCGGGCGGGATGCAGCCGCTCGACGTGCTCGAAGTCCACCAGATGTTCGGGCGCGCGGGCCGCCCCGGCCTCGACCCGTACGGCGAGGCGGTGCTGGTCGCGGACAGCCACGACGAACTGGAGGGGCTCTTCGACCGGTACGTCTACGCGGACCCGGAGCCGGTGCGCTCGAAGCTCGCGGCGGAGCCCGCGCTGCGGACGCACGTGCTCGCGACGGTGGCGACGGGGTTCGCGACGACGCGCGCGGAACTCCTGGAGTTCCTCGACGGCACGCTCTACGCGGAGCAGACCGACGAGTCGGGACGGCTCGCGCGCGTCACCGACGACGTGCTCGACTACCTCGAAGCGAACGACTTCGTGGTGCGCGACGGGGACGCGCTCGACGCGACGGAGACGGGCCACCTCGTCTCGCGGCTCTACGTCGACCCGATGAGCGCCGCGGAGATGGTGCACGGCCTCGAAGACGTCGACGAGGAGACGTCGCCGCTCGGCTTCTACCACCTCGTCTCGCGTACCCCGGACATGTACGAGCTCTACCTCCGGTCGGGCGACCGGGAGACGTACACGGAGCTCTGGTACGAGCGCGAGGCGGAGATTCCGGGCGCCGCGCCCTCCGAGTTCGAGAGCGGCGCGTTCGAGGAGTGGCTCTCCGCGCTGAAGACGGCGAAGCTCCTGGAGGACTGGGCGAACGAACTGGACGAGGACCGCATCGCGGAGCGCTACGGCGTCGGCCCGGGCGACATCCGCGGGAAGACGGAGACGGCGGAGTGGCTGCTCGGCGCGGCGGAGCGCCTCGCGGGCGAACTCGACCTGGACTGCGTGCGCGACGTCCGGGACGCCCGCAAGCGCGTGGACTACGGCGTTCGCGAGGAGCTCCTGGACCTCGCGGGCGTGCGCGGCGTCGGCCGCAAGCGCGCCCGCCGGCTCTACCGGGCGGGCGTCGAGAGCCGGAGCGACCTGCGGAACGCCGACAAGTCGGTCGTCCTCGGCGCGCTCCGCGGCCGACGGAAGACCGCGGCGTCGGTTCTCGCGGCCGCGGGCCACCCGAACCCGGAGATGGAGGACGTGGCGGCGGATCCGGACGCCGCGCCCGAGGAGAGCGACGAGCGCGGGGACGGGACACCGGACGCGGACGACGGACAGGGGCAGGCGAGCCTCGGTGATTTCGAGTGAGAGTCGTCGAGGGAGTCGCGGACGTCGCGGACGTCGAGGCGTTCGTCGCCGAACTCGGGGACGTCGGGGACGCGACGGACTGCACGGTGCAGGCGTTCGACGCGCGCTACGTCGCGGGCCGCGAGCACCTGGCGAGCGCGCTCGAACACGCGGACCGGGCCTTCGAGCGCGGCGAGAACGTCGCGCGCGAGCGAGCCGTCGAAGTCCTACTGTACGCCGCGGGCCGCCGACAGATCCGGCGCGCGCTCGCGATGGGCGTGGACGAGGGCGAGACGCCGGTCGTCGTCCTCGTCGCCGCCGATCCGGGCGTCGCGGACCCCGGGGACGCGGAGGCCGCGGGCGCGAACGCCGTCGCGGAGCGTCTCGAACCCGGCGGCGGGTTCGACGCGCGCGACGACGACCTGGTTCGGGAGTTCTTCGAGGTCAGTGACGCCGAACTCGACGCGACCGAGGCCGGATTGAGCGCGCTCGTCCGCGAGCGGGTGGCGCTCCTGGACGTGGAGAAATAACGGGAGGCCGAGCGTGCCGTGGAGCCGAGCGCAGCGAGGGCCCGCCCAACACGCGAACGGAGCGCGTCGAACGTGTGGGCCACTAGGCTCTTTCGGCTGGGGGCGGTACGCCGGGGTATGTCGGATCCGAGTGACCGCGCGTCGGAGCGCCAGCACGAACGCGCCGAGCACGTGGAGCGCATCGTGGACGAGACGCTGGACGGCCTGGAGTATCCGACGAATCCGAGCGAGATGAAGGCGGCGTACAGCGACCGGGCGAACGAGTTGCCGAACGAGACGGAGTCGCTGGGGGACGTCTTCGACCGGTTGGCGCCGGACGAGTACGACACGCCGCAGGACGCGCGGGAGGCGGTGCTGGGCGAGGTGACGGGCGAGGCGGGCGTGGAGCACGGGGACGTGGACGAGTACAATCCGGAGCGCGAGTTGGACGCGCTGGACGAGACGGAGCGGGAGTAGATCGGACGCTATCGGGCGGTCTCCAGTCGAAACGGCGCCCGCGTGTGGCGGACGCGCGTCAGACGAAAGGGGGACGCCAGCACGGCTGTCGGCGGTGAGTGAGAGAGGAAGTAGTTCCACCAGGATTCGAACCTGGGTCGTTGCCCCCAGAAGGCAACAGGATTGGCCGCTACCCCATGGAACTTCGCTTCGACGCAGTGCTGGCTAGCCGGCGGGCGAATATGAGTCTTGCGGACTCGGACAGGGCGGCGCCGTCGGGGCGGGCGCGACGGCGCACCCGAGTGGGTCGTGCGTGCATACATCGCCACCTATATACCGAGTATGGGCGCACGTTCGTGTGTATGTACGTCGGTCGTTTCGTCGTGGTGGGCCCCGGCATCGGGGCGTACCGCGTCTCCTCCCGGTCGTTCCCGAACCGCCAGGTCACCGCGCGCGAGGACGCGCTCACCGTCGAACCGACGCCGGACGCGCCGCCGTCGGACAACCCCTACATCTCGTACAACTGCGTGCGCGAGGCCGGCGACGGCCTCGCCGTCGTGGGGAACGGCTCGCACGTCGACCCCATCGCGGAGAAGCTCGACCTCGGCTACCCGCCGCGGGACGCGCTCGTCACCGCGCTGTTCGCGCTCGACTACGAGAAGGACGACTACGACACGCCGCGCGTCGCGGGCGTCGTCGGCGCCGAGTCGGCCTACATCGGGACCGTCCGCGCGGACGCCCTGATCGTCGAGGAAGTCTCCGAGCCGACGCTCGTCGCCACCTACGAGAAGGACAGCCCCGAGGCGTACGCGCTCGACGCGGCGGACGCCGACGGCGCGGCGCGCGAGGTGTACGACGCGGACTTCGAGCACGCGGTCTGTGCGGCCGCGGCCTCGGTCGGCGAGGACGGCGTGGAGACGGCGCTGTACAACGGGGAGTGACGCGGCGCGACGCGCAGCGGAGCGCCGCGGAGGACGCGAGCGGCGACGCGGGAGCCGCGAGTAACGCGATTCGAGCGCAGCGAGACCGCGCTTCGAGCGAACGCGGAGCACCGCGACCCGCGAGTAGCGTCGGACCGTAGGTCCGGCTGACTCGCACTCACTCCGTTCGCGCGAGCACGCGGCCTCACTGCGGACGCGTGACGGACGGTATTGTTTTTCCGGGCGACGCGCCTAGGCGTGGTATGCGCGTCGGACTCATCTCTGACGTCCACTCGAATCGGGTGGCGCTGCGGGCGGTCCTCGACGATATGCCCGCGGTGGACGAGCTGCTGTGCGCGGGCGACGTCGTCGGCTACAATCCGTGGCCGGGGGAGTGCGTCGAGACGCTGCGCGAGGTGCCGACGGTGATGGGGAACCACGACCGGATGGTGTCCTCGGATCGGAACTTCGGCGTGAACGGGATGGCGGCGGCGGGCATCTCGTACGCGCGCGAGGCGCTGGACGCGGACCAGCGGGCGTGGGTGGACGCGCTCCCGCGCCAGCGCGTCGCCTGCGACGGCCGGGTGAAGGTCGTCCACGACCACCCGCGACACCGCGACCACTACACGTACCCGGGGGAGTTCTCGGGGGATCTGCTGGGCGACGAGGACGTGCTGGTGCTCGGACACACGCACGTGCAGGCGCACGAACGATTCGACGAGGGCGTCGTCGTGAACCCGGGGAGCGTCGGGCAACCGCGGGACGGGGACCCGCGGGCCGCGTACGCGATACTGGACCTCGACGACCGCTCGGTGGAGGAGCGCCGCGTCGAGTACGACGTCGAAGCGGTCGTGGACGCGGTTCGGGAGGCCGGCCGGCCGGAGGAGACGGGGACGCGACTCAGGAAGGGGCGGTAGTCGTCGGGGAGAGGAAGAAATCGCGGGCGGCGGTCAGCAGACGGGCTTGGGGTTGACGCCCATCGACTCTAGCTGTTCGGTGTACTCGTCGTAGGCGGCCTGGACGGCGGCGTCCGCGGCGTCCTTCGCGCGCGCCCAGTCGGCCTCGCTCTCGCAGAGGGCGTCGAGGAGTTCCTTCGCGGCGTCGAGTTGGTCCGACAGGTCGTCCTTCAGGCCGCGGAAGGTGCTGGCGGTCATCGGGTCGGCCTGCCCGGTGAAGAAGCCGGTGTACTGTTCTTTGGACTTCTCGGTCGCGAGGACGCGCCCGACGAGGCCGCCGGCGCGCGCGACGGTGTCGTCGAGGCCGCGGAGGGACGCCTGCATCGCGGACGGGTCGTTCGCGGGTTCGAAGTCGTCGAGTTCGGCGAGGACGGTCTCGTAGTGCTCGCGTTCCTGGTCGGCGGCGTCGGCGAACGCCTCGCCGGCGGGGGTGTCGTGGCCCTCGTCGGCGGCCCACGCGGCGAACGTCTCGGCGGCGTCGTGTTCGGCGTTCGCGGCGGCGCGCAGGACCTCCTCGGGTTCGAGTTCGCCGCCGGTGGCGGCGTAGAGGGACTTCGAGGAGCCGAGGCGGGAGAGCGCGGTGTCGTTGTCGTCGCGGACGGACTCGACGAACTCGTCGGGGGTCATAGGTCTCGGTTGGACGCCCGGCGGCTAATAACCACCGTCACGGCGCGCGCATCGCGGGGAGGTGGGGGCGTCAGCGGTGGCTACGCGGGCGCGAAAGAACGGAGAAGGTGACGCTATCGAGGTTCCGCAGGAACCTCGCTATTCGCCGCTACCGGTCTCGATGGGGGCGTCGACGAGGTTGCCCCACTCGGTCCACGAGCCGTCGTAGTTGGTGACGTCGTCGTAGCCGAGGAGTTCGGAGAGCGCGAACCAGGCGATGCTGGAGCGCTCGCCGATGCGGCAGTAGGCGACGACTTCCTGGTCGTTGGTGACGCCCTCGGACTCGTAGAGGTCCGCGAGGTCGTCCTTGGACTTGAAGCGGCCGTCCTCTTGGACGGTCGCGGCCCAGGAGACGTTCTGTGCGCCGGGGACGTGGCCGCCGCGCTGGGCGGTCTCCTGCAGTCCCGGGGGCGCGAGGATCTCGCCGCTGTACTCCTCGGGGGAGCGGACGTCGACGAGCGGGATGCCGCGCTCGATGGCGTTCTCGACGTCGTCGCGGTACGCGCGGATGGACTCGAACGGGCCGCGCGCGGTGTAGTTCACGGAGTCGAAGGCGGGGACCTCGTCCGTGGTCGGGTAGCCCTCTTCGAGCCAGTAGTCGCGCCCGCCGTCCAGGAGGTAGACGTCGCGGTGGCCGAAGTACTTGAACTGCCAGTAAGTGTACGCGGCGAACCAGTTGGAGTTGTCGCCGTAGAGGACGACGGTGGAGTCGTCGCTGATGCCGTGCTCGCCGAGCAGCGTCGCGAAGTCCTCCTTGGAGAGGATGTCGCGCTGCGTCTGGTCCTGGAGTTGCGTCTCCCAGTTGAAGCCGATGGCACCGGGGGCGTGCTCGTCGTCGTACGCCTCGGTGTCGACGTCGACTTCGACGAGTCGATAGTCGGGGTCGTCGCTCTGGAAGTCGTCGAGTCGGTCCTCGACCCAGTCCGCGCTGACGAGGACGTCGTTCGCGTAATCGTCGTCTACCATACCCGTGCGTTGTCCCCCCGGCCGCATAAGAGTGCCCGAGTGTGCAGTTTCCCCCGGTCCTTCCGCGTCCCGGCACTCGTTGCCCCTATCGTGGCCTTCGAAGGGGCGACGGTGCGCGGACCGTCGACAGAGTCAGAATATGTTGCCGGTATCTACGAGGGGCGGGCGGGACGAGGCGACCCGAAGTGGCTAACCGGGCGGGCCGAGTACGCGGCGCGTATGGACGAGGACGTCATCGTGAGCGCGGACTGGGTGGCCGAGCGACTCGACGATCCGGACGTGGTCGTGGTGGACGTTCGCGACGCGTGGGAGTACGACGGCATCGGGCACGTCCCGGGCGCGGTGAACGTGCCGTTCGATTCGTTCCGCGGCGGCGGCGAGGCGGGGATGCTCCCGCCCGAGGACGAGTGGGCGGAACTGCTCGGCGACGCCGGTATCGACGGCGAGACGACGATAGTGGCGTACGACGACACGCACGGCGTGTTCGCCGCGCGCTTCCTCGTGACGGCGCTGCTGTTCGGCCACGAGGACCTGCGCCTGCTCGACGGCGACTACTCGGCGTGGATGCGCGAACACGAGACGAGCACCGAGGCGCCCGGCGTCGAGGCGACGACGTACGCGGTCGAGCGGCCCGACGACTCGCCGCTGGTGACGCGCGCGGACGTCGAGGCGGCGATGGACGACGAGGACACGGTCCTCGTGGACACGCGCGAACCCGCGGAGTACGCGGAAGGCCACATCCCGGGCGCGGTGAACGTGGACTGGAAGGAGGTCGTCGACGAGGAGACGCGCGGGCTGAAGTCGCGGGACGCGGTCGAGGAGATCTTCGCGGCGAAGGGCGTGACGCGCGAGAAGCGCGTCGTCCTCTACTGTAACACGGCCCGGCGGATCAGCCACACGTTCGTCGTGCTGCGATGGCTGGGCTACGAGGACGTCGGCTTCTACGAGGGGAGTCTGACGGAGTGGGAGGCCGAGGGCGGCCCGCTCGCGAGCGAGTAGGCGCGCGACGCGACCGAATCAGGCCCGACGAGTGCGTTCTTCTTCGGCGAGCAGGTGGACGGATTCGACGAGGAGCGCGACGACGAGGGGGCCGGCGATGACGCCGATGGGGCCGAGGGTAAGGATGCCGCCGGTGAACCCGACGAAGTAGAGGCTCCCGGGGAGGTTCGCGGTGCGTCGGGAGAGCCGCGGGCGGATGAGCGGGTCGGGGAGCCACGCGACGAGGGCGCCGGCGAGGACGGCGACGAGGACGGCGCCGGCGACGTCGCCGACGCTGACTCGGTAGAGCGCGAGCGTGGCGACGACGATGCTCGGGCCGACGATGGGGAGGAACTGGAGGACGCCACAGACGGCGGCGAGCAGGAGGAAGTAGTCGTAGCCGAGCGCCCAGAAGACGGGGATGGCGACGAGCGCGGTGGCGACGCCGGTGACGGCCTGCAGGACGTAGATGGCGTAGAGGGTGTCTTTCGTGCGGTGCGCGAGCGCGTCGACGACGTCGTGGAATCGGAGGGGGACGGCGGCGAGGACGGCGGCTTCGGCGCGTTCGTGCGCCATCAGGAGGCCGAAGAGGAGGACGCCGAAGAGCGTGAGTTTCACGCCGAGCGCGGGGAGCGCGGCGGCGACGGCGACGGCGAGGCCGCGGATGGCGGCGACGAGCGTCGGGGTGAGCGCGGAGAGGTCGACGGTGTACGTGAATCCCGCGGCGGCGAGCGTGAACATCGACGGGAGCGCACCGACGAACGCGACGAGGTCCGCGGAGCGCGTGTAGAGGAGGTTGACGAGCGCGAGCGCGGGGACGAGGACGGCGACGGCGGCGAGCGTCGCGGTGCCGGCGGCCGCCCACCACGCGGGGACGCGCGATTCGAGACGGCGATAGACGGGCGCGAGGACGTAGGCGACGGTGGCGGCGAATATCACGGTGCCGAGCACGCGGTAGAGGACGGCTGCGGCGAGCGCGGCGAGACCGACGAAGACGGCGAAGACGACGGTACGACGAGCGTACGGCACGCTCGCTCGTTCGGTGGGGGGAGAGAAAAAGCAGGGGGCCAACGCGGGCCCGAGCGAACACCGTGAGCGACGGGGCCGCGATACGGCGAGCGGGAGCGAACGAACGTGAGCGACACGCGAGCCACGTGGCCGACCGTCGGGAGGCCACGGGACGAGCGAACGGGGAGCGCGTGGCGCGACGCGCCACGATGCGAGCGGTGCAACCGCGAGCGCGACCCGTGAGCCAACGCGGGCCCGAGCGAACACCGTGAGCGACACGCTCGCGCTGGGCGCGGTCTCGCTTCCTCGACCGTACGTTCGGTCGGTCGCGCGGCTCGCGGCTCCTGCGTCGCCGCTCGTTCTGAGCGCGGCCTCCCGTTGGTCGGCCGCGTGGGCGAAGCGACAGCTTCGTATATGACTCGGTGTAACAACTGAGTAATGGAACGGCGCGACTACCTGCGGGCGGCGGGCGCGACGGGCGCGCTCGGCCTCGCCGGCTGCCTCGGCGGCGGCGGAGACACGGAGACGACGAGCACGAGCGGAACGACGGGCACGACGAGTGGCGATCGGACGCTCACGGTCGCGACCTACCAGTCGTACGTCGACGGGGAGGACTCGCCGGGCGCGTGGCTCAAAGAGGAGTTCGAGGCCGCGAACGACGGCGTCACGGTCGAGTGGACGACGCCGTCCGGCGGGTCGTCCTCGGGGATCAACGAGTACATCCAGCGCGCGAAACAGGGCGCGGAGATCGACGCCGACCTCTACGTCGGACTGAACACGGGCGAACTCGTCCGCATCGACGAAGAGCTCGACGACCCGCTGTTCGCGACGGTGACGGACGCCCTCTCGCACGCGGGCGACGTGAAGGAGGCGCTCACCGTCGACCCGGACGGGCGCGCGCTCCCCTACGACACCGGCTACATCACGCCCGTGATGGACGCCACCGTCCTCGACGACGTCCCGACGACGTTCGACGACCTGCTCGACCCCGCCTACGAGGGCGACCTGCTCGCCGAGAACGCGCAGAGCTCCGATACGGGCGAGGCGTTCCTCCTCTGGTCGATCCACGAGAAGGGGCCTGACGGCTACCTCGACTACTGGCGGGACCTCCTCGACAACGGCGTGCGCGTCCTCGACACGTGGCAGGCCGCGTACAACGCGTACACGAAGGGCGAAGCGCCGATGGTCGTCTCCTACTCCACCGCGCAGGTCTACGCCGCGAACAACGGCGAGGACCTCGAAAAGTACCACCTCGGCTTCCTCGACGAGCAGGGGTACGCGAACCCCGAGACCGCCGCGGTCTTCGAGGCGAGCGACGCGCCCGACCTCGCCGCGTCCTTCCTCGACTTCATGCTCTCCGCGGACGCGCAGAACGTCGTCCCGCAGAAGAACTACCAGTATCCCGCGACGACCACGGGGTCGCTCTCCGGGAACTTCGCGAAGTACGCGCAGGAACCCGCGGACCCCGTGACCTTCACGTACGACGAACTCGCAGGGAACGTCACCGGATGGATCGAGGACTGGGCGCGACTCGTCGCACAGCACTGAGCCGGCTCGGCGGCGCCGCGGAGCGCGGGTACGCGCTCGCCGACCGGATCGGCGCGCACGGCGCGTTCCTCGCGACGCTCGCCGTCCTCGTCGTCGTCTTCTACTATCCAGTCGGCACCGTGCTGTTCACCGCGTTCACCGAGTCGGGGCGCGTCTCGCTCGCGCCGCTCTGGGCGACGCTCACGGACCCGTTCTACTTCGGCGTCCTCGCGGGCGCGCTCGCGGACCCGGCGGGCGCGCCCGCCGCCGTCCGCGGCTGGATAGACGCGGGGTTCCCGGCGGTCCGCACCGGCCTGTTCGGCTGGACCGCCTACCTCGCCGTCCTCGGGACGGGCGCGGCCGTCCTCGTCGGTCTCCCCGGCGCGTACGTCCTCGCGCGCTACGAGTTCCCCGGCCGCGAGACGGTTCGCTCGCTCACCGTCGTCCCGTTCGTCCTCCCCGCCATCATGGTCGCCGTCGGATTCACGACGATGTTCGGCACGAGCGGCGCGCTGAACGACGTCCTCGGCCTCGTCGGCCTGCACGTCAACGTCGCGTTCAGCGTCCCGCTGGTCGTCGCCGCGCTCACGTTCTACAACGCCCCGCTCGTCACGCGCTTCGTCGTCGCCGCCGCGGACACGGTGGACGCGCGCGCCGTCGAGACGGCCCGAACGCTCGGCGCGCCCCGCTGGCGGGCGTTCCGCGACGTCGTCGCCCCCCAACTCCTCCCGTCCTTCCTCGCCGCCGTCCTCCTCGTCTTCGTCTTCGACTTCATGGCGTTCCCCATCGTCCTCGCGCTCGGCGGCCTGCGCCTCGCCACCGTCGAAGTCTGGATCTACTCGCTCGCCGGCGACCTGCGCCTCGGCGAGGCCGCCTCGCTCGCCGTCCTCGAAACCGCCATCACGCTCGCACTCACGTACGCGTACCTCCGCTACGAGCGCACCGAGGGAGCGGCGCGCGCCGCGCGCATCGAGCGCGTCCCGCTCGTCGGCCCGCCCACCGCGGGACGCCTGCTCGCGGCCGGCTACGCGCTCGTCGCGCTCGTCCTCTACGTCGGCCCGCTCGCGAGTATGGTGCTGGAGAGCCTCACCAGGGGCGGCCACCTCTCCGCGGCGAACTACGCGTTCCTCCTCGCTCAACAGCTCGGCACCGGCGGCACCCAGCCGACCGTCGCCGTGCGGAACAGCCTCCTGTTCGCCGCGGGCGCCGTCGCGCTCGCCGTCCCGATGGGCGTCAGCATCGCCGCGATCACGAACCGCGACGGCCGCCTCGCGCGCGTCGGCGGCGCTCTCCTGATGGCGCCGCTCGCCGTCAGCGGCGTCGTCACCGGCATCGGCCTCCTGCAGGCGCTCGTCTTCGGCGTCGACCTGTTCGGATGGCACCTCGCCGTCACCGGACCCGTCGCCATCGTCGCCGCGCACGCCGTCGGCGGCTACCCGTTCGTCGTGCGGAACGTCGCGCCGCTGCTCGCGCGCGCAAACCGCGACCTCGCCGCCGCCGCGCGCACCCTCGGCGCCGGCCCGGCGCGGGCGTTCCGCGACGTCACCCTCCCGTTCGTCGCGCCCGGCGTCGTCGCCGGCGCCGCGTTCGCGTTCGCCATCAGCGTCGGCGAGTTCAACGCCACTATCGTGCTGGCGCGCGACCCCGGCTGGTACACGATGCCCGTCGCGCTCGAACGCTACCTCTCGAACCCCTCGGTCGGCCCCTACCTCGGCCCCGCGGCCGCGATGGGCACCGTCCTGCTCGCCGTGACCGCGGCGAGTTTCGTCGTCGTCGAACGCCTCGGCGGGCGGTGGGAGCCGTGATCGAACTCGACGGCGTCGAGAAGGTGTACGGGGACGCGACGGCGCTCCGCGGCGTCGACCTCACCGTCCAGGACGGCGAGTTCTTCACGCTCGTCGGCCCCTCGGGCTGTGGGAAGACCACGACCCTGCGCGCCATCGCCGGCCTCGAATCGCTCGACGCGGGGACGATTCGCTTCGACGGCGCGGACGTCACCGGCCGCCCGCCGGAGGACCGGAACGTCGGCGTCGTCTTCCAGGAGTACGCGCTCTTCCCGACGATGACCGTGCGCGAGAACGTCGCGTACGGCCTCCAGTTCGACCCGCCAGAGGGGTCGGTTGAGTCACGCGTCGACGACCTGCTCGAACTCGTCGACCTCGCGGGACTCGGCGACCGGAGCCCGAGCGAGCTCTCGGGCGGACAGCGCCAGCGGGTCGCGCTCGCCCGCGCGCTCGCGCCCGAACCGGACGTCCTCCTGCTCGACGAACCGCTCTCCGCGCTCGACGCGCGCCTCCGCGACCGCCTCCGCCTGGAGATCAAGCGCATCCAGCGCGAACTCGGCCTCGCCACCGTCTACGTCACGCACGATCAGGCGGAGGCGCTCGCGGTGAGCGACCGACTCGCCGTCGTGAACGACGGCCGCATCGAACAGGTCGGCGACCCCGAAGCCGTCTACGAGAACCCGGGAACGCGGTTCGTCGCGGAGTTCCTCGGGGAGAACAACTGCCTCGACGGGCGCGCCGGCGCTGGAGGCGAAACGGAGGGGTCGCGAGTGCGCGTCGGCGACGCGACGTTCGCCGTCTCGGGCGAGCACGACGGGGACGTGACGCTCTGCGTGCGGCCCGAATCGCTGTACGTGAACGCCTCGCAGAATCGGTTCGTCGCGCGCGTCACTGACGTCGAGTTCCTCGGGGAGGCCTACCGCGTCCACTTCGACTGGAACGGCCGGCGCGTCCTCGCGCGCCTCGACCACGCCCCCGAGGGCGACGTCGAACTCGGCTTCGACCCCGCGGCCGCGACGGTGCTCGACTAGGGAGCGACGCCGACGGTGAGGAGCGTCCCGTATGTCCGATAGCGCTCCACCATCGCCTCGCGCGTCTCGAAGCCCTCGTGCGGGAACGCGCCCGCGGGCGGGACGTCCACCTCGCGGTCCGGGACGTTGTCCTGCTCGGCGACGTGGAGGCCGGCGTCGCGGAACGCCTCGCGGTAGTCCGCGCGCGACCAGCGCGTCATCTCCACGCTGATCGAGTCCTGCCAGTCGTGCGAGTGCTCGTTCTCCTCGTAGTAGTTCACCGCGCAGTAGAACGTCCCGCCCGGCCGGAGGACGCGCCGGACCTCCCGCAGGGTCTCGCGGGGGTCGGCGGCGTAGTAGAACGCCTCCATGCTGAAGACGTGATCCACGCTGTCGTCCGCGAACGGGAGACAGCCGAAGTCGCCGACGACGTACCCGATAGCCGGGTCGTCCGTGTACGAGCGGGCGTTGCGCGCCATCTCCGGGGAGCCGTCGAGGCCGTAGCCGCGCGCGATGCCGCGCTCGCGGAGCGCGCGCAGCGCGTACCCCGACCCCATCCCGAGGTCGAGGACGGTGTCCGACGCCTCCACCGGCATCCGCGCGAGCGCGTGCTTCGCGGTGTGCCAGTGGCGGTCCTCCATCCCCTTATCGCGGCCCGACGCCGCCCACTCGTCGAACTCGTCGCGAACGCTCATACGCGCCGAAAACGGCGGTGGCGGGTAAAACGGTTCGGTCGCCGCGTCCGGCGGTGCGTCGCGGACGCGCGGCCGCCGCGCGAGCGGGCGACGGGGCTCGCGGAGGCCGACGGGGTTTACTCGCGCGAGCGCGAGTCGGTGGTATGGTCGGACGTTCGAAGCGCTACGCGGTCGCGGACACCGCCCAGCAGCTCGTCGGCGGGTTCCTGCTGGCGGGTCCGTTCGTCGTGACGGAGGAAGTGTGGGTGCTCGCCGAGCGGATGGCGTGGTATCACGTCGCCGCGACGATAGCCATCGTCGCCGCCATCGGCTACGGCGCGCTCTATCGCGCGGACGACGACCGGGACCCGGACCGCGAGGCGGACGTCGCGGGCGTCCCGGTCCGGTTCGTCTCGCTGATGGCGGTGTCGTTCGGCGCGGTGCTCGCGCTCGCGCTGGCGTTCCGCGCGCCGCGCACGTTCGCGACGAACCTCGGCCTCCACGTCGGGAGCGTCGGTATCTTGCTCCTCACGCTGAAGGCGACGTGCGTCGGCGCGGTGTTCAGCGTCGTCGGCGCCGCGACGGCGGACAGCGTGTTCTGACGCGCGCACGGCCGTCCGCGGACGGGCGGCGCCGCGCCCGGTCGGGGTGCCGCGTCCTTTCACCTACCACTAAGTCGGTGCCCGACGGGATACGGGTATGGACTATCGGCTCGCCATCGACGGGGCGCCGGAGACGATTCCGGGGGGCACGGCGGTTCTCCTCCTGCATCCGAGCATCGGAGAGACGGACCGCATCGACACGGACTTCCTGAAGGTGGACACGGACGCGTTCCTCGTCATCTCCACGCGCACGACGGCGCGCGAGGTGATGCAGAAGCTCGATCACTACGACGTCGACGAGACGCGCGCGCAGATCCTCGACACGCTCTCCGTCGACCGGGGCTACTCGCGGCGGAGCGCGCAGAACATCCGCTACGTCTCGTCGCCGGACGACGTGGACGGCATCTGCACCGTCACCGAGGAGTTCCTCGCGGACCACGACGGGAAGCGCCGCGTCAGCTTCGACTCCATCACCGAACTCGCGTACTACGCGGACGACGACCGAGCCGTCGACGCGCTCGACCGGATGACGCGCCTGCTCGACGCGTACGACGCGGTCGGCCTCTTCCACGTCTCGACCGAAGTGCACGACGCGGCGACCATCGAGCGGTTCCGCGAGTGCTGCGACGCCGTCCTCGACCTGCACGAGGACGGCACGCTCGACGCCGACTTCTAGGGCGGGGCCGGGGCCGGTGGAAACGACAGCGCTCGTAGCGGCGCGGTCCCGCACCGCGTAATGTTCGGGCGCTCGGCGAGCGCCCGCCTGCGTCCAGCGGGCCTGACGGAATACTACGGGCGAGCGAGCAGCGCGAGCGAGGGCTCAGGAGAACAGCTTCTCCGCCCACGTCACCGCGTAGGGCGCGCCGTGGTCGCGGTACGCGCGGGCGTCGAGCGCGCCGAAGGGCGCGGGGACGTCGAGGCCGTGCTTGACGCCCGCGACGGCGAGTTCGGCGGCGTCCGCGAACTCCGTCTCTCCGCGGGCGACGGCGGTGCCGAGGCCGTCGAGGCGCGGGCGAAGGCGCTCGCCCGCGTCCGCCCACGCGTCGTACAGCGTCGGGCGTTCGTCCGCCCACGACTCGAAGACGTCGCGCGTGTGCAGGCCGACGTACGCGTCGTACGCGGCGAGCGCGAGCTGATAGGTCGTCGTCGGATCGGTGTCCGTCGCCGCGGCGAAGTCCGCGTAGTCGTCCGCGAAGAAGCCGAGGAAGTGCTCCGGGACGCCGAGGCCCGCCTCGCTGATCGCTTCGGCGACGAGGAAGGAGACGAAGTCGTCGGGGGAGCCCTCGACGCGGGGCTTGACGAGGACGGCGGGCGGCGTCGTCTGAGTCGTCCACGCGACGCTCCCGTCGCCGGGCGCGCCGACGACGACGTCGCTCCCGACGAGTCGGTCGAGGATCTCCGGACGGTCGGCGGGGAGCCAGTCGGCGTCGTAGCCGCGCGGCTCGACGTCGTCGACGAGCGCCATCAGGTCGGTGAGCGCGCCGGTCGGGAGCACCTCGAAGTCGCGCTCCACGTCGAGAACGAGCGCGCCGGGCGCGTGCGCGTCGCGGACGGCCGCGACCTCCGGATGGAGTTCCCGCTCCGTGAACATCCCGTTAGACCATCGTGGCGGCGACGACGATGCTGGCGAGTGCGGACAGGCCGACGGTGGTGAGAACGATCTTGGTGGCCGTGCTCATATCCGACGGTCCGACGCGAACGCACTTAAAATCGGGCAATTCGCCGGCGCGAGAGCGAGAGCGGGGCCGGGAGAAGGGCAGGGAGACGAGAGCGGGGCCGGGAGAAGGGCAGGGAGACGAGAGCGGGGCCGGGAGAGAGAACGATGCGAGCGAACGGGGGAGACGAGAGCGTGGTCGTCGCGCGCGAGGGGGTCAGGCGTCCTCGTCGTCCCGCCCGACGGGGCCCGCGAACGTCTCCGGGACTTCGATGACGTAGCGGCCGTTCTCCTGGAGCGCGATGATGTACTCCTCGCGGTCGTAGAGCTCCATGAGGTTGAGTTCGTACTGGCCGGGCGCGAGCACCTTGATGGACTCGAACTGGTCGTTCAGTTCCTGCCGAAGCGCCTCCATGTCCGGTTCGGCCTCGTCCTCGTCGGGTTCCTTGACGACGCGGCCCTCGCTCGGCGGCGCGTCCGACGACGCCTCCGGGTCGCGCGGCAGGTCGTCCGCGGAGACCATCTCGCTGCGCGCGGACGCCTGCGCGGCGTCCTCGCCGTCGTCCGGTTCCGCGTCCGCGACGGCCGCGGCGTCGCCGGCGTCCGCGGCCGCGGCCGCGTCCTCGCCACCCGTTTCGGGTGCGGCGTCGGTCCCGGCGCTCGCGTCGGCCCGTGACGGGGCGTCGTCGGTATCGACGTCGTCACCCGTGGATTCGGCGGCCGCGTCCTCGCCCTCCGTTTCGGGTGCGGACTCGTCGTCGAACGAGATGGGGTCGGGCGCGCCGCGTCGCGGGTCGTCGTCGCCGACGAGGTCACGGACCGTCGCGGCCGCCTTCCCGACGGCGGAGGAGACGCCGCTCGGCCCGTCGGGTTCGGGCGGGTCCTCGTCGTCGACGGCCACGTCGTCCGGCACCGCGCCCGGGTGGAACTGGAACTTGTTTCCGCCACACTCGGGACAGCCGGAGAGCATCTCCTTCGACCCGTCGGCGAACGTGTGGCCGCAGTTCGTGCACTGGTGGGGCATCTACTTCCTCTTGAGGAGCGCGCTGATGAGCGTGTCGTCCTTGTGGAGGGACTGAATCTGGTTCGCCGGCCCGATGACTGTCAGCTTCGCCGGGTCCTCCTCCTTCCCCATCAAGCGACCGAGGATGCCGGACTCCTTCGTGTCGCTGCGCGGGAACGACTCGATCTCGATGCCGGTGAAGCCGTCCGGGTTGATCTCCGTCATCGTCACCTCGATGAGCTTCGACTCCTCGTCGGGCGTCAGGCCCTTCTCCAGGACGACGATGTCGCCGTCGTGGACGGAATCGAGGATCATCCGGATCTTCTCCATCGAGGTCTTCCCCTCCATGCGCTCCGCGCTGATGAGGTCGAGTTGGACGCCGTCGCGGTCCTGTTCAGGCATCACGGGTCACCCGAACTTCTCCGCGATGCGGTCGTAGACCTCTTCCATGTTCGAGCCTTCGAGCGCCGAGAGTTCGATGGTCTCGTGCTGCGGGAAGGCGTTGCGGATGCGCTGGACGTTCGAGTCCTCGAGGTCCGTCTTGTTCGCGAGGATGAGTACCGGGAGGTCGCGGCTCTCGATGATGCCGATGAGCATCGTGTTCACCTGCGTGAACGGGTCGGTCGTCGAGTCGAGGACGTAGATGACCCCGTCGACGTCCTCGCGAAGCCAGTGCATCGCCTCCGCGACGCCCTCGGTGGCCTCCCGACTGCGTCGAACGGCCTCCTCCTTCTCCATGTCGTGATCGAGGAACTCCTCGTAGTCGACCTTCGTCGTGACACCGGGGGTGTCGACGATGTCGATGGAGACGGTGTGGCCGTCTCGCTCGATCTCGACGTTCTCCTTGCGCCGCGCTCGTCGTGTCTCGTGGGGGATGTGGCTCTCGGGGCCGACCGCGTCGCCCGTCCAGTCGCGGGCGATGCGGTTGGCCAGCGTCGTCTTCCCGGCGTTCGGGGGGCCGTAGATACCGATCCGTTTCGGCTCGTCCCCCTCGCCGGCGAAGAGATTCGACGTCACCGCCGAGATGCTATCCCTGAGATCTGCGAACAGTCCCATCCTCTTTCTCCTGTATGGCCGACGCCCAGACGGGTATAGTTGACGCAGCGCGCGTCGAGGCGCGTGCGGCCCGCCGGCGTCCGGTCGTCCGTATCGACCCGGGCGTGCGACTTAAAGCTACGGCAGACACGCGGTCGTGAGTCGCGGGAGCGCCAGTCGATTACTCGGTGTCGGGCGTGCGCCCACGCGCGAGGGCGAGGGGACGGCGGCGACACGGGGCGGCGGGCGACGCGGTGAGAGACAACGTGGCCGAGACGGGGGGACGAGAACGACAGGGGCAGGTCGGCGTGAGACGGACGAGGGAGGAGGATCGACCTGGGACCCTACCCCCCACCCCTTCGTTTCGAGTGGAGAACGGGAACGAGGACGGGGCGGGGAGCGAGCGAGCGGGACGCGCGGGATACTTCCAACACCACTCGACCCGAAACATTCCTCCTTACCTGCAGTACGGGTTTGGTTTTTCTCGCTATCACTTAGTGTTTTCTCTCGCTAGAGTGGCCGCGCCGCCACCCCTACCCTGCCTTCCCCCGTTCCACTCGAAACGAAGGGGTGGGGGGGTCTGCCCCGGCCCACCCTACCACCCCCTCCTTTCGGGTGGAACGTCCCCCACCACCCCTCACCTCGGAGCACCTGAAGCGCCCCTGCCACCTCGAAGAAATCCGGCTACACGGTCCTATACGCGAGTCTCGGGCCTTATCCGCGCTCCGGTTCTCCCGGCCCACACCCCTCCGTTTCCGGTCGAACGACTAGAACACACAGCCATTCCCTCTCCCGTCGTACGTTCTCCTAGTATCACCTTATTCGTCAACCGACACCCTCCGTTTCACCTCTAGCACGGCTCCGTCGTGGCTCCGCGGGACGTCGCGTTCGCCGGGGTGGTGCGCGGCGCGCGCGCCACGGCCCCCGACTGTTTCGGGTGGATCCGGGCGACCCCCTCCCTCGCGGGTCGCGTTCCCCGACGGTGCGCGCCGGCCGACCGTTCACTGCCACCCTATCCGAAACGCTTTTTGCCTAACACCATCGTTGGTTTCATCTGCATCACCTGGACGGACTGGGCTCGGCTCCGGGACCGTAACGCCGGTCACCCGGACGGTACGGCCGCCGTGTCCGTCGTATTCCACTCGAAACGAAGGGGTGTACGTGACACAATGACGGATGACCCGAACGAACGACGGACGGCGGACAGGGACTTCGACGTCGACCTCGACGACGTGCTCGACGACGAGGACGGCGACGGACTCTTCGACGACCTGCTCAGCGGCGAGCCGATATTCGAGAACAAGGAAGTCCTGCGGCCGTCCTACACCCCGCACGAACTCCCGCACCGCAACGAGCAGATCAACAACATGGCGACCATCCTCGTCGCCGCGCTCCGCGGGGAGACGCCGTCCAACATCCTCATCTACGGGAAGACCGGGACCGGGAAGACCGCGTCCGCGAAGTACGTCAGCCAGGAACTGGAGAACACCTCCCGGAAGTACGACGTCCCCTGCGAGGTCGAGTACATCAACTGCGAGGTCACCGACACGCAGTACCGCGTGCTCGCACAGCTCGCGAACACGTTCATCGACCAGAACCGCGAGTACGCGCGAGAGCGCGTCGACGAACTCGACGACCTGATCGAGGCCGCGCGCGACGACGCGGGCGCGCTCGCGGACACCGAGTTCGAGCGCGTTCGCGACGTCGAGTCCCGCCGCGACGAGTTCGTCTCCGACCTCGACGAGATGGAGGAAGTCCCGATGACGGGGTGGCCGACCGACCGCGTCTACTCCGTCTTCTTCGAGGCGGTGGACTACGTCGAGCGCGTCGCCGTCATCATGCTCGACGAGATAGACAAACTCGTCGAGAAGTCCGGCGACGACACGCTCTACAACCTCTCGCGGATGAACTCCGAACTCGACAACTCCCGCGTGTCCATCATCGGCATCTCGAACGACCTGAAGTTCACCGACTTCCTCGACCCGCGCGTGAAGTCGAGTCTGGGCGAGGAGGAGATAGTCTTCCCGCCGTACGACGCGAACCAGTTGCGGGACATCCTCCAGCACCGCTCGAAGGACGCCTTCGAGGCCGACGCCCTCTCGGAGGACGTCATCCCGCTCTGCGCGGCGTTCGCCGCCCAGGAGCACGGGGACGCGCGGCGCGCGCTCGACCTCCTCCGGACGGCGGGCGAACTCGCGGAGCGCGACCAGGCGGACCTCGTCACCGAGGAGCACGTGCGGCGCGCGCAGGACAAGATCGAACTCGACCGCGTCGTCGAAGTGGTGCGGACGCTCCCGACGCAGTCGAAACTCGTGCTCTTCGCGATCATGATGCTGGAGAAGCACGGCGTCCACAACATCAACACGGGCGAGGTCTACAACATCTACAAGACGCTCTGCGACGAGATCGACGCGGACGTCCTCACGCAGCGCCGCGTCACGGACCTCATCAGCGAACTCGACATGCTCGGCATCGTGAACGCCGTCGTCGTCTCGAAGGGCCGCTACGGGCGCACCAAGGAGATCAACCTCTCCGTCCCGATCGACGAGACGGAGGCGGTCCTGCAGGCGGACTCGCGTCTCGGCGACATCGAGAACGTCACGCCGTTCGTACAGGCTCGTTTCGACAACTAGTCCGACCGTACGGAGCGGCCGTCCGGCCGGTGTGAGCGCGCTTTCTCCACCGGAAACGAAGGGGTTATGTGTCGGCGTCAGCCGAGCGACGGTGCGACCGCACCGCTCCCGCCGGACGAACCGGCGAGCGGGAGCGCCTGGCCGATGGACGCGTCGCCGGTCACGAGGAGGCGGACCCATCCGAGCCACGGGATGCGGACCTCTGCGGTCCCGCGGATCCACGACGGCCGCACGGGCTCGGAGATGCCGACGGCCTGATCGTAGACGTTGTTCGCGTCGCCCTTCGTGACGAACCCGGCGTGGGGGGCGGGGCAGTTCCGGAGCGCGTCGCAGTCATCGGCGCCGCCGACGTACGACGGGTCGGCCTTCGCGTACCAGTTCTCGCTGTCGTTCACCCAGAAGCGCGCCCGGTGGATGATGGGCGTCGTCGCGTTGTTTCCGTCCGGCGCGTAGACGAGGACGTCCCCCGGTTCGTGGAACTTCTGATAGCCCGTCCGCGCGCCGACAGCGTACGTGACGACGCCCGTGTCGTCGACGGACTCGCCGGGCGCGAACCGGTGTTCCTCCATGACGAAGACGAGGTCGCCCTTCTGCAGGTGCGGGGTCATGCTTCCGGACTCGACGGCGACGAGCGGCGGCCAGATGCCGCTCACCGCGAAGAGGAGCAGACCGACGATGACGACGGCGAGCACCGTGCTCGCCGCTTCGCGGAGGAACACCACGAGCTCGTCGTCGGTGCGGAGGAACCATCTGACGGCCGCGAGCGGGCCGTCGCGCGGGTCGGGGACGTCGTCCGCGGGCATCACTCGCGGCTACGGGGGACCGTCGTTTGAACGTTCCCAAATCGCGACGGCATCCGCAGTCCTTTTGCTCGCCGCTCACCTGCTGGAACTGTGCCCGATTCGACGCCGGTCCGGGTGGTTCGCGAACTCGCGGCCCGCGGCTACAACGCCGAGCGCGAGGCCGTGACGCTCCTCGCGGACGCCTCGGACCCGGACGCGGCCGTCGAACGCGTCGCCGACGCCGCGGCCGACGACGCGCTCACTATCGCCGCGGCCGACGTCAGGAACGCCCTCGCGGCCGACCCGCTGGACGACGACGCGCTCCCCGAGGACCCCGCGCGCGACGGTGACGGGTCCGACTCGACGCCGGGCGGTCCGGCGGCGTCCACCGCCGCGCCGCCCGAGCAGGGCGAGGCCCCGGGTCCCGATTCGGTGGTCACGGGCGGCCGGACGCCCTCGACCGGTGAGGGGACGCCGGACGCGCACACCGCCGACGCGGAAACCGACGATTCGACTGGAGGGGATATCGTCGATAGTCAGGAGACGGCGAGTGTGTCTCGAAGCGAAACGAAGGGGGTGGGGGCGTCGCGGATCGGCTCCCGCTCCCCGTCGCCGCCCACCTTCGGCCCCGACATCACCGGCGACTCCACCGGCACGGGCGAGTACGGCGACTTCGTCTCCGTCTTCCGCGACCGATACGAGCGCCTCTCGAAGAAGCTCCGCGGGCGCGTCAACCACCGCCCCACGGACGCGCTCGACGCGATGCCCGGCGGCTCCGACGCCGCCATCGTCGGCATGGTCAACGACGTCCGCTCCACGGCGAGCGGTCACTGGCTCGTCGAACTCGAAGACACCAGCGGCACCTTCCCCGCGCTGGTGATGAAGGACCGCGACTGGGCGGACGTCGTGGACGAACTCCTCCTCGACGAAGTCGTCGCCGTCGAGGGCACCCTCGCCGACGACGGCGGCATCCTCTTCGCCGACAGCGTCCACTTCCCAGACGTCCCGCGGACCTATCGGCCGAACACCGCCGACCGCCACGTCCAGGCCGCTCTCGTCAGCGACGTCCACGTCGGCAGTCAGGAGTTCGCCGCGGAGCGCTGGGACGCCTTCGCGGACTGGCTCCACACCCCCGAGGCCGAGGCCGTCGAGTACCTCCTGATCGCCGGCGATATGGTGGAGGGCGTCGGCGTCTACCCCGGCCAGGACGAAGAACTGGACGTCGTCGACATCTACGAGCAGTACGAGACGTTCGCGGAGCGCCTCAAGGCCGTCCCCGGCGACCTCGAGATCGTGATGATTCCCGGGAACCACGACGCCGTCCGCCTCGCCGAACCCCAACCCGCCTTCGACGAGGAACTGCGCGACATCATGCGCGCGCACGACGCCCGCATCGTCGGCAACCCCGCCACCGTCACCGTCGAGGGCGTCTCCGTCCTGATGTATCACGGCGTCAGCCTCGACGAGGTCATCGCCGAACACGGCAGTCCCGACGTCTCATACGACGACCCGCACAACGCCATGGCCGCCCTCCTCAAGAAGCGCCACGTCGCCCCCCAGTACGGCGGCCGCCTCCGCGTCGCCCCCGAGGAGCGCGACTACCTCGTCGTCGACGACGTCCCCGACGTCTTCCACACCGGCCACGTCCACAAACTCGGCGTCGGCCAGTACCACAACGTCCGCCTCGTCAACTCCGGATGCTGGCAGGAGCAGACCGCCTTCCAGCGCTCCGTCAACATCGACCCCGACGTCGGCACCGCGCCCATCGTCGACCTCGACACACTCGACATCACCGTCCGGAAGTTCTAGCGGGCCGTTCGCCGCGCCCCGGCGTCGCCGACCCGACCCAGCGAGGTCACACCCCTATCTTTCGTGTGGAACTTCCCGCGCTCCGCCCCGTCGAGACGCTCGGCAGTCGCCCGTTTCCCCGCTTCGACGGGGCTGTCTCCGGCATACCACGAGAACTAAAAGCGCGGTCCAGTCGAAACGAAGGGGTTGCTAGTCGTTCCCGTCCACCGTGAGACGGTAGCGCGTCGTGCGTTCGCCGGCGAAGCGCGGGCCGTCGCCGACGGACTCGAAGCCGGCGGCGGTGACGGCGTCGAGCGCACCGTCCTCCGACTCGGGCACGACGGCCTCCACGGGGAGTCCCTCCGCGCGCGCGAACGAGACCGGTTCGTCGAGCAGGGCCGCGGCCGCGGCCGCGTCCCCGGCGAGGTGGGTGACGTGGACGGCGTTCCGGTCCGCCTCGTACGCGACGAGGCCGACGGTCTCCCCGTCGTCGTCGGCGACGCGGACGCGGCGCTCGCGCACGAGGCGTTCGGCGGCGGCGCGCGGGACGGCCGCGAGGCGTTCGACGGCGGCGACGTCCTCGTCGGTCGCGTCCCGAACGGTCGGTGTCATCACCGTCCGCGTAGCGCGCGCGGACACTAAAACCGCCCCCTCGGGCGTCCGCGGGATAGACAGCGTTATCCCGGCGTCCCCACTACCCCCTCCCATGACTGCGAGTGACACGACCTTCGTCGGGGGTTCCCGATGCGAGTAGTCGCGAAGTTCGGCGGAACCAGCCTCGGCACCGGCGACCGGATCGACCGCGCGGCCGACTCCGTCGCTCGCGCCGTCGAGGGCGGCCATCAGATCGCCGTCGTCGCCTCCGCGATGGGATCCACGACCGACGAACTCCTCGAAGACATCACGTTCGACGCCGACGAGTCCGACCGGGCGGAGATCGTCTCGATGGGCGAGCGGACGTCCGTCCGGATGCTGAAGGCCGCGCTCACCGCGCGCGGCATCGACGCCGTCTTCCTCGAACCCGGCGACCCCGAGTGGCCCGTCGTCACGAACGAACGCGGCGAAGTCGACGTCGAGGAGACCCGGGCGCGCGCCCGGAAACTCGCCGCCCGCCTCGAAGACGTCGTCCCCGTCATCACCGGCTTCCTCGCGGAAGACCACGAGGGGAACGTCACGACGCTCGGCCGCGGCGGCTCCGATACGACCGCCGTGATGCTCGGCCACTACATGGACGCCGACGAAGTCGTCATCGTCACCGACGTCGAAGGCATCATGACCGGCGACCCGCACGTCGTCGAGGGCGCGCGGAACGTCGGCGAAATCACCGTCGACGAACTCCGAAACCTCTCCTTCCGCGGCGCCGAAGTCGTCGCGCCCTCCGCGCTCACGTACAAGGACGCCGACCTCGACGTGCGCGTCATCCACTACCAGCACAGCGACCTCCTCACCGGCGGCACCTCCATCGAGGGCGAGTTCGAGAACATCATCGACATGCGCGACGCGCCCCTCGCGTGTCTCACCGTCGCCGGACGCGCCATCCGGAACAGCCACGGCATCCTCGCGCGCCTCTCCGGCGCGCTCTCCGAGGCCGGCGTCAACGTCGACGGCGTCGCCTCCGGGATGGACTCCATCACGTTCTACGTCGACGAGGACGTCGCCGAACGAGCCGAGAACATCCTCCACCGAGAGGTCGTCGCCGAGGACACCCTCTCCAGCGTCACCGTCACCGACGACGTCGCCGTCATCCGCGTCCTCGGCGGGGACTTCCCCTCCCAGACCGGCGTCGTCCGCGAGATCGTCGACCCCATCGCGGACGCCGGCATCTCCCTCCACGACGTCATCACGTCCGCGACGAGCGTCGCCGCGTTCGTCCCGTGGGACGACCGCGAGCGCGCGCTCAAGGCCGTCCAGGACCACTTCGAGGGCTGATAGCCCGCGCTCCACCGCGCCCGCTTCGCCCCTTCGCAATAGCTAACCGCCTTCCTCTACCACACGACACCAATGGAACTCCCGCAACGCGAACTCGCGGTGCTCGAAGCCGCGAGCGCGGACGAACCGACGTCGGTCGCGGACCTCGCGGCCGCGACCGGCGAGAAGCCCGAGACGGTCACGGGCGCCGCCTTCGAACTCGAAGAGCGCGGCCTCGTCACCGTCTCCGAGGAGACGGTCGCCGACGTCGAACTCACCGACGAGGGCGAACGCTACCGCGAGGACGGCCTCCCCGAAGTCCGCCTCTACGAGGCCGCCGTCGAGGCCGGCGCCGCCGAGGACGCCCTGAACATGGGGCAGGTGCTCGGCCGCGCCTACCTCGACGGCGCCGAAGTCGACATCGCGCTCTCGAACTACGCCCGGAAGGGGTACGGCCACCTCGACTCCGGCGACCTCTCCGCCGACCCGGACGCCGACCCCGAGAGCGACCCCGAGGCCGCCGCGCTCGACGCCGTCGCGGCCGGCGAACCCGTCGACGCGGACGTCCGCGAGACGCTCGAACGCCGCGGCCTCGTCGCCGTCACCGAGCGAACCGTCCGCTCCGTCACGCTCACCGACGACGGCGTCGACGCGCTGATGGCCGGCGTCAGCGCGACCGAAGCGGTCGGACAGCTCACCCCCGAGATGCTCGCGAGCGGCGAGTGGCGGGACGTCGAGTTCGCCGACTACAACGTCGAGGCGGACGCCGACGCCCCGCAGAGCGGGAAGACGCACGTGCTGCGCGCGACCGCCGAGCGCGTGAAGGACGTCCTCGTCGGCATGGGCTTCGAGGAGATGCAGGGCCCGCACGCCGACGCGGAGTTCTGGATCAACGACGCGCTCTTCATGCCCCAGGACCACCCCGCGCGCACTCACTGGGACCAGTTCGCGCTCGACGACCCCGACGAGATCGGCGCGCTCCCCGACGACCTCCTAGAGCGCGTCGAGGACGCGCACCGCGAGGGCGTCGGCCCGGACGGCGACGGCTACCACAGCCCCTGGACGGAGGAGATGGCGCGCGGCCTCGACCTCCGCGGGCACACCACGTCGCTCTCGATGCGCTACCTCTCCGGCGAGGCCGAGGGCGAACTCGAACCGCCCGAGCGCTACTTCAGCGTCGAGAAAGTGTACCGGAACGACACGCTGGACGCCACGCACCTCCTGGAGTTCTTCCAGATCGAGGGCTGGGTGATGGCCGAGGACCTCTCCGTCCGGGACCTCATGGGGACGTTCACGGAGTTCTACAGCCAGTTCGGCATCGAGGACATCCGATTCAAACCCCACTACAACCCCTACACCGAACCGAGCTTCGAGCTGTTCGGCACGCACCCGCGCACGGGCGAAGTCATCGAGATCGGGAACTCCGGGCTGTTCCGCCCCGAAGTCTTGGAGCCGCTCGGCGTCGACTGCGACGTGATGGCGTGGGGGCTCGCCTTAGAGCGACTCCTCATGCTCACGCACGGCTTCGAGGACATCCGCGACGTCCACGGGACGCTCGCCGACATCGACTTCCTGCGGAACACGGAGGTGGTCTACTGATGCCCGTCGTCGACGTCGACCCGGACGAACTCCGCCGCCTGACCGGACACGAGGAGAAGAGCGACGACGAACTGAAGGACGACCTGTTCGCGCTCGGCCTCGAATACGAGGGCGAGACGGAGGACGGGGAGTTCCAACTGGAGTTCGCGCCCGATAGACTCGACCGACTGAGCGTCGAGGGCGTCGCGCGCTCGCTGCGCTACCAGTACGGCGACGCCTCGGGCGTGTACGTCCCGTCCACGAACGACGCCGAGTGGACCATCGAGGTCGACGAGTCCGTCCCCGACGAGCGGCCGTACGTCACGGGCGCCATCGTCCGCGACGTCGACCTCTCCGGGGGCGCTCTCGAATCCCTCATCCAACTGCAGGAGAAACTGCACGCGACGATGGGCCGCCAGCGCGCGAAGGGCGCTATCGGCATCCACGACCTCGCGATGGTCAAAGGCCGGTCCGCGCGGAGCGCGGACGAACGCGTGAGCGGTGAAACCGCGAGCGGCTCCTTCGACCCCGACGCGAGCGACGCCGACGCCGCGAACTCCGTCACCTACCGGGGCGTCTCCCCGGACGGCGACACGTTCGTCCCCCTCGACAGCGACGCCGAACTCTCCCCCGCCGAGGTCCTCGACGAGCACCCCACTGGGGAGAAGTACGCCGCGCTGCTCGACGACTACGAGCGCTACCCCGCCATCTACGACGACCTCGGCCTCTTCAGCTTCCCGCCGGTCATCAACGGCCGCCGCACCGAGGTCACGGAGGACTCCCGCGACCTCCTCGTCGAGCTCACCGGCACGGACCAGTGGACCATCGACCGGATGTGCAACATCATCTGCTACGCGCTCGACGCGCGCGGCGGCCGCATCGAGGAAGTCACCGTCTCCTACCCCGACGCGGACGTCCCCAAGCCCGACTTCGAGACGGACACGAAGATAGTCACGCACGAGCGCATCGAGTCCGTCCTCGGCGTCGACCTCTCCGAGGACGAGGTGCTCGACCTCTTCGGGCGCGCCGGCCTCGACGCCGAGAGCGACGAGTGGCCCGAGGGCGTGGACTACACCGTCGAGATACCGCCCTACCGGACCGACGTCCTCCACCCCATCGACCTCGTGGACGACGTCGGGCGCGCGTACGGCTTCAACGACCTCGTCCCGCGCTACCCGGACGTCTCCACCGTCGGCGGCCGCACCGAACGCTCGCGGCTCGCGCGCGCTGTCCGCGAGACGCTCGTCGGCCTCGGCCACCAGGACCTCCTGAACTTCCACCTCACGAACGAGCGCGAGAACTACGAGCGCATGCGCCTCGAACCCGGGAGCGACGTCCTCGGCGGCGGCGACCCCGCGACCATCGCCGAACCCTACAGCGAGGACTACACCATCGTCCGGACGTGGGCGCTCCCCTCGCTCATGATGCTCCTCGAGAACAACACGCACCGCTCCTACCCGCAGGACGTCGCCGAAGTCGGGTTCGCCGCGGAACGCGACCCCGAGGAGAACACGGGCGTCGCCGAACGCCGCACCGTCGCGGGCGCCGTCGTCCGACACGACGCCTCCTACGAGGACGCCAAGGCTCGCCTTCAGGTGCTCGCGCGCGACTTCGACGTCGACCTGGAGACGCCGCCCACCACCCACCCGTCGTTCATCGACGGCCGCACCGCCAGCGTCGTCGTCGACGGCGACCCCGTCGGCGTCGTCGGCGAACTCCACCCCGAAGTGCTCGTGGAGCACGACCTGGAAGTTCCGGCGGCCGCGTTCGAGTTCCGCCTCGACGCGCTCGAATAGCCGCGCCCGGCCGCAATCCCGAATACGTTCGCGGCCACGACCTTCGGACGGGAGTCTCTGCGTCCGAGTATGCGATTGCAACGAGAGACGCTGGCGAAGGTGCTCGTCGTCGTCTTCGTCCTGAACCTGATCGTGATGGGCGCGGGCGCGTACTTCGCGTACCAGCAGTCCCCGCAGCGCCCCGACAGCATCGTCGGCCCGGACGGCGGCGTTCTCGCGACGAACGCGGACATCGCCGCGGGGAAGGCCGCGTTCCAGCGCAACGGCATGATGAACCTCGGGTCGATACTCGGAAACGGCGCGTACTTCGGCGAGGACTACACCGCGGACGCGCAGGACCGCCTCGTCTCGAACATGCGCCGATACGTCGCTCGGGAGCGCTACGACGCCGCGTACGCCGACCTCGACGGACCCGAGCGAGCCGCCGTCGACCGCGTCGTCACCGACCAACTCGAACGCGGCGAGTTCGGCTCGACGATCCGGCTCACCGCCGCGGAGTCCTACGCCTTCCGGCAGGTCGAGGACGCGTACGTCGAACGCTATCACGGCGGCGCGCCCGAACACGGCGTCCCCGCCCGCTTCGTCGACACCGAACGCGACGCGCGACGCGTCGCCGACTTCGCGCTCTGGACCGCGCTCTTCGCGAGCTTCGACCGGCCGGGCGCCGACCACTCCTACACGAACGAGTGGCCGTACAACCCCGGCGCCGGGAACGCGCCGCCGGTCTCCGCGATCACGTGGAGCGTCGTCGCGATGGTCCTCCTGGTCGCCGGCGGCGGGCTCGGCATCTGGCTCTACGACTCGGTCGACCTCCCCGAACCCACCACCGACGGCGTCGACGTCCCCCACCCGAGCGACGTCGACCTCGCGCCGAGCCAGTTCGCCGCCGTCCGCTTCGTCCCCGTCGCAGCCCTCCTCTTCGTCGCACAGACCCTCCTCGGGGGGCTGCTCGCGCACTACTACATCGAACGCCAGGGCTTCTACGGGCTCGGGGACGCGCTCGGAATCCACCCGATGTCGCTCCTCCCGTTCGCCGGCGCGAAGGCGTGGCACATCGACCTCGCCGTCCTCTGGATCGCGACGCTCTGGCTCGGCGTCGGGCTCTTCCTCCCGCCGCTCCTCACCGGCCGCGACCCCGACGGCCAGAAGCGCTACGTGAACCTCCTGCTCGGCGCGCTCGTCGTCGTCGTCGGTGGCGGCCTCCTCGGCATCTGGCTCGGCCAGCACGGCTACTTCGACGGCTCGCTCTGGTGGATCCTCGGGAACGAGGGCCTCGAATACCTCGAAGTCGGGCGGCTCTGGCAGGTCGGCCTCCTCGCCGGCTTCGTCGGCTGGACCGCGCTCGTCGCGCGCGGCTTCCGGCCGCTGCTCGCGAAGGAGTCCCGCTTCGGCCTCGCGCACCTCATCGTCTACGCCGGCGGCTCCATCGGCCTCCTGTTCACCGCGAGCATGCTCTACACGCCCCAGACCACGATGGTCGTCACCGAGTTCTGGCGGTGGTGGGTCGTCCACATGTGGGTGGAGGGCGCGTTCGAGTTCTTCGTCGTCGCCATCATCGGCGTCTCGCTCGTCTCGATGAACCTCCTCACGCGCCGCAGCGCGGAGAAGGCCGTGATGTTCGAAGCGCTGTTCGTGATGGGTGCGGGCGTCATCGGCGTCTCCCACCACTACTGGTGGATCGGCCTCCCGCAGTACTGGGTGCCCATCGGAAGCGTCTTCTCCACGCTCGAGTTCGTCCCGCTCGTCTTCATCCTCTACGAGGCGCTCGGGGAGTACCGCGCGATGCGCGCCGCGGGCGAATCGTTCCCCTATCGGCTCCCGTTCGCGTTCATCGTCGCGTCCGGCGTCTGGAACTTCGTCGGCGCGGGCGTGCTCGGCTTCTTCATCAACCTCCCGCTCGTCAACTACTACGAGCACGGCACCTTCCTCACCGTCGCGCACGCGCACGCCGCGATGTTCGGCGCGTTCGGATTCCTGGCGCTCGGGATGGCGACGTACGTCCTCCGGTTCACCACCGAACCCGGCGAGTGGGTCGAGCGGAACCTCTGGCGGGCGTTCTGGCTGTGGAACGTCGGGCTCGCGTGGATGGTGCTCGTCGGGGACGTCCCCGTCGGCTTCCTCCAGCTCGAGACGGTGTACACGCACGGCTACGACGCCGGGCGCTCGCTCGCGTTCTACAGTCGCCCGCTCGTCCAGGGGCTGTTCTGGGCGCGCCTCCCGGGCGACGTCCTCGTCATCCTCGGCACCGTCGTCTTCGCGTACGACGTCCTGAAAAAGCGCCTCGTGCGACGCGACGAACCCGCGAGCGCGCCCGCGCACACGGTCATCTCGCGACGTATCCTGGGAACCGACCGGGACGCCGGCACCGACTCCGGCGACGACTGACGCCTAGAGGTCCGCGCCGACGGCCTCGTCTATCGAGTCGAAGCCGTCGCGCTCCAGCAGGTCGAGCAAGCCCTCGTTGATGTCCGTGGCGATGCGCGGGCCGCGATAGATCATCCCCGTGTAGAGTTGGACGACGCTCGCGCCCGCGCGAATCTTCTCGTAGGCGTCCTCGGCGGTGAAGACGCCGCCGACGCCGACGACCGGGAGGTCGGTCCGCTCCGCGACGAAACGAACGGTGCTCGTCGCGCGCTCCCGGAGTGGTGCGCCGGAGAGACCGCCCTCCTCGACGCGGTTCGGGTCGCGCAGGCCCTCGCGCTCCGTCGTGGTGTTGACCGCGATGATGCCGTCGAGGCCGAGGTCCTCCGCGAGGTCCACGCCGGCCGCGATGCCGTCCCGGGAGAGGTCCGGGGAGAACTTCACGAGGAGGGGGCTCGCGCCCGCGTCCAGGAGCGACGTGAGGATGTCCTCCAGAGCGTCGCTATGCTGGAGGTCGCGCAGACCCGGGGTGTTCGGACTGGAGACGTTCACGACGAAGTAGTCACCCGCGCGCGCGACG
>Ga0207755_100243_pt1 | contig 30284 bp, 26 predicted proteins | sample A23P2SouthBayCA_FD_187734 | JGI IMG/M metagenome (GOLD analysis project Ga0207755, IMG submission 187734) | Aerobic enrichment media microbial communities from Bioluminiscent Bay, La Parguera, Puerto Rico - A23 P2 (SPAdes) | ecosystem: Environmental > Aquatic > Marine > Unclassified ...
AACTCCTCTAATTGCCTATACAACCGATATTCTGTCTGATGTTGGTTCTCGCTGGCGTCAATCAGGATCTTCATTACGCCGGTACTGTGACGCAGGAACTGTTCGGTGTCCCCATCGCTCGCACGCACCCCCTGACGTGGGACCGGGACAATATCGTAAATATCGACGGCTTCTTGGGAGGCATTTCGCCACTCTGCGCCCATGAATACCTGATTGAGCGATTGATACTCCGAAATCGGCTGGTTGGAACTGCTCAAAAGCACTGCCGTCTCAACCTCTCCTAACTCATAAAACTGAACAGCCGCCATTGACGCGACGAGATACTCGTAATCCCCCTCAACGAATTCGTTGACTTTCTGGTCAATATCCTCGTCTGCGGCCGTCACTGAGAGATATCGGCCGTCTTGGTTGTCCAGTAGTTCACAGACGCTTTCGACGGTTGACACACGTTTACAAAAGAAGACGACAGGCGGGCGAAGTTCACCCTCAAGCAAGTTCTCCAGAACCTGCATTCGCTCAGCAGTCTGTTCTGGCGGCGATAGATACTGCTTGAACGCCTTCAGATCACCCTCATCCAGTTCAGGGAGAGTCTCCTCGTTGATCTCCGCTGTACTTTCGAGGTCGCTTCGAATTATGATCGGATAATACCTGAATGGGCGAAGAAATCGATCGTGTATCGCTCCTTCCAGCGTATACGAATAGATATTGCCACCGAATACTGCTTGATATGCATCGAGACGCTCTGAATCAGCCGAATAGACCCGTTCAAGTCGGTTTTTCGGGACGATAGATAACCCCAAGGTTCGCTCAAAATCGAGGTCATCAAGCTGCCATAGTAGTTCAGTAGTCAAAGAATCCAATTCGGGAATGAAGAGTTGAAGTGGGCGTTCGATTGCCGCGCGTACCGCAGTCGGATCAACAGTCTGCCTGAACGTAGCTGCAGTCAGTAGGACAACGGTATGCGTATCCTCGTGACCCTCGACAAGCGCCGAGATAACTGGCGTATCGGAAGCCGGAACCGGGTCAATACTGTGGACATCGGTCCCCTCACCCTCCGTGAAATCGGTAGTGAACGTCTCTAACGAGCGAGCATCTGAGCAGATGACGAGCGTGACTGAGGCGGAATGGTCGATTTCCGCGATGGCTGTGATACCGGTGAACGTCCCAGCCAACCCGATCGGGAATGCCACAACGCCCCGATGGTTATGTTGGCTCCACCAGTCGATGGCCTCCGTTTGATACTCCGCCAGTGGGATGTCTGTGATTGGCAGTTTCATCGTTTCAACGACCGAGTCAGACTAAAGACGAACAGCGCTACCGCAAACGCACCCATAAACCCCTCTATCTGAGCGAGAAACACGGTCGTTTCGTTTTGGATGGCCGGTGTGGGTGGCAACACCAACGTAATGAACGACTGAACGCTCAACAGAAGGAACCCGATTGGCCCGGAATACGGGTCCGGAGACGGCAGCCTTTGAGCGAACATGAGTGCCCAGAGTCCGATAATTACGGCGGAGAATCCAAGGACACGGAGGGGCCGTTCCCCGTATCCCGCGATGCCACGAAAGACGTGATTCGAGACGAGGCGCCATAGTGGGCCTAGACGACCGAAACCGCTAGTAGTGGTGATTTCCTCAGCATGAACATCTGCCGCCGATTTCTTTTCGACAAAGAAGAATTTCGAAGCTGCGGGATTATCGGCGATTACGTCGGCGCCCGTTTTGAGGTTATTATACGTCGATTCTCGTTCCTTCGGGTTCGTCAATGGGGATAGTCCAGCGTCTTTCGCAGCCGCCGCGAGTTTGTGGGGTCGCCATCCCAGCTGTCGGAGCCAGCGACGATGGTCGGCATGACGAAAGTCAAATCCATCGAATACCGTCTCATCAATTCGAACGTGTCTGAACGCGTTTTCATCATCACACCGAAACCGTACCGCCCCCACCTCCGTTTGAGTCATATCGTAGAACACTCCATCGGCGGGCATTCGGATTTGACCGCGTGGAATCTCGGCCTGCTCAAAGTCAACTACTATTTTCTGCTCATCAGTCGTACTGATGTGGCTCTCTACACGGTCTTCGAATTCAACTCCGTATAGCGAGAGGTCGTCAGCGGCCTCAACATCGAACTGTATTTTTTTGTGGAATGTACTGTAGTCGAAGGCCCCACCTGTTTTGAATACTGTTTCGCTGAACGTAGCATGGCCGAACTCGGATTCAGTGAACCCAACATCATGGAAGGTTGCACCGGTCCAGTCTGCCGGGCCTTGAAACGTAGCCTGTGAAAAATACGCACCACCTTCGATAGTGATGTCTCCGAATTGGGCTTTCCCCTCGATATCGGCGTTATCAAATACGAGTTTGTCAAGGCTTGCAGCCCTGAAACTCGCCGTCCCCTTGAACTGTGCATCGCGAAAGGTGCAACTTCCTGTGGTTTCGGCACCCGCGAACTCCGCGCGTTCTCGGAAGGTCGCACCTCTGAACGAGAGATCCGACGAGACGACGAGGCCGCCGGCCATAAACCGATTCCAATCGCTTTCGGCGAACGAAACCGGGCCCGAAGCACTAGCCCGCGAAACCAGCAGCTCTTTTGTTCCTGATGCGCCCTCGAAGATTGCTCCGTGTTTGAAGTCAGCGCCGGCGAACCATGCCGTGCCCAGAAACGTCGCTTCGATGAATCCACCCTCATTGAGCCCTAACGTGTGTAACCCAACTCGGCCATGAAAATTCACCTCGGTAAAGTCGACATCGTCATCGAACGTGACTTTCTCGGCGGTGAAATCGTCCTGGAAGTCCGATCGACGAAAGCTGCTCCGCCGTTTGAACCGGCAGTTCTCCAGATTCGTAGTCCCCTTAACGTGTAATCGCTGGGCCGCTAGTGGCGTCCCGATCGTTGCATCTGATAAATCAAGGCGTCCATCGATTGTGGCCCCCTCAAGCACCAGCGGAAAGTTGTCGCCAGTCTCGAGGACAGCACCAGATAACAGGAGGGTGGGTAGTTTCGCCCCGACGAATTGCTTGCGCCGTCTGGCAGATTCCACGTCGTCTGTCTTGCGAACATCGTCCAGAATGTCCCGAAACGCTTCAAGCGTCTCCGTAGCGTTCTTCTCGCCGAAATCCTGATGGAAGACACAGAGTTCGCTATCGGAAGCAGGTTCGTGCGGACAGCGCCATTCCCCCTGGTCCGTCAAGTCCTCCGGCTGGAAAACGCGCTCGAATCTTCCTCCTTTTCGACCAGTAACATCGATTTTCTTGCTACAAGAAGACCCCCCGCCATGGCGGCTCATTCTTGTTGTACCTGTGAGAGGCGCTTGCTTAATCCTGGGGGTATCGTCGGGTACTGAGTGAGTTGCCGGCCAATAGTGACACCGACTTGGTTTAGGAAGGGTTCAGTGAGCTAGTCGAACACATTTTCTACTAACCGATTAGCGCAGATCGAGGTTCGTATCAAATTTAGTTTCATCTACATCGACATCATCCAGAGAGTATCTCCGACGGATTTTATTGGCCCCTGAACGGGCGAGGGGCGCTTGAAGAGGTCCCTCGTGATCTGAGATGGCTTCGAGAAACATCTACGAACAGACGTTCGACGAGGACGTACAGGAAGACGAACAGAATGATTGCCCGGAATGTGATGGTCGCGTCACGACCAACGCTCACGAGACAGTTTGCGAAGACTGTGGCCTCATCCTCGACGACGAACAAATTGACCACGGTCCGGAGTGGCGGGAGTTCGAAGGAGAGGAAACGACGCAGCGACGGACAGGGGCACCGAATACGGTTGCCCGGCACGACCACGGCATCGGGAGCGAGATCGGCTGGAAGAAAGATTCACAGGGACGAACACTCAGCGGAAAGAAGCGACGGCACCTCGGTCGGCTACGTCGCGAGCACACCCGCGCGAAAATCGGCACGAAAGCCAATCGAAACCTCCTGTCGGGAATGGTCGAGATTCGGCGGATGACAGCCGCACTCGGCTTCACCGAGAGCCTTCGGAATCAAGCGTGCCAACTGTTCCGAACCGCACAGCGCGAAGATGTGCTTCGTGGCCGGTCGATCGAAGCGATTGCGTCAGGGTGTCTGTACGCGGCCTGTCGCCTCAACGAGTATCCCCGAACGTTCGAGGAGATCGCCACAGTCTCAAAACTCAACGAGGGGAAGGTCCGAATGGGATACAAAGTGCTGAACCGAGAGCTTGAGTTGCCGGTTCCACCAGCCGGACCAGAGCAGTACCTCCCGCAAATCGCCTCGGAGACAGAAGTGAGCAACGAAACAGAGCGCCAAGCACGGATGCTCCTTGAGGACGCACTGGGAGATACAGTTGCAAAGAGCTGCAACCCCGCAGGCGCTGCAGCAGGGGCGCTGTATGTCGCCGGACAGGAAACGGGGGAGTTGCTTACCCAAGCCGAGATTGCGGACGCAGCGGGCGTGTCTAAAGTGACGGTTCGAGAGCGGTATCGGGAGGTCGAAGCGACATCGACGTGATGCAGTAGTCGTTTTTATCGGCCCCTGACGGGTGCGAGGCCGAGAGGCGTCGCGTGACACCCGATGTTGGACGAACGAAACGCAGTCGTTGCGTACGAACAGTCGAACGGCACGTACAACCTCCACATCTCCTCGTACCTCGGTCGTAATCTACGGCTCACCGACCGAATTACGAGCGAATCGCCGTACGGAACTGGAACGAATGGCTACGAACCGGGCATCGTCGATGAAACCCCCATCGAAGAGAGCCTCTCGCTACAGCAAGGCATCGACCGGCTGAACTTCGAACGGTTCGGAGCAGTCATCGTCGTCAGCGAAACATTCGACACCACACCGTACCGGGCGCTATGGTTCGGACTTGAAGACTGCTGTGAGGTTGTGTACGACAGCGAGGCGTTCGGCAACGGTGCCCTCGTCAGCGTTCACGGCGCCGGCGCCGGGGCGATGGTCGACGAGAACTTCTGTACTCGATACACGGCCACCAAACGGACGCTGGGCCGGCTCGTCGACGATGGTGTACTCCGAGCGACTGAGGCCCGGACTCGACTGCAAGAGTACGTGGTTTCGTTGAAACAGGACGATTACAAGATCATCTTCGCGTCTGGAGCAGCGCCCGAGAGTCACGAACGGTCGATACTCGATACGCTGACGGGGTCCGGCCGGCAATTCCTCCGGGAGCGGTAGTAATCCGGGCTTCGGGCCGTACGTTCTCTTTTTGTTGTCTATTTTCCACCACCCGCCAACCACCGCCCCACCCTCCGCTCCGTGCTCGCTCAGGAAGACTCGCTGCGCTCGCATGCCTTCGCTGTGCGCGCAGCCACGACCAAGACACCAAAATGGGAGTATGCGATTTCAGCGTACACACAATTTAGATAATCTCTCCGTTTTTGCGTGAAGATATGTCGGGTGATGAGGGCACGTGCAGCTTTGTGCTCAATTCAGAATCAGTCGATACGTTCGGTGTTGATTCCAAGTACCTGAACGAATACGGAGCATGGACGTGCCCACACGAAAGCGAACACGAAGAGGACTACTGCCTCTTTCATCTACCTCCAGCGGAGAAGTCAGATACTGAAGTCGTCGAAGCCGTTGTTGAAACTCTCAAAAGTGCTGCCGACGGTTCACCATCCGGGCAGACAGAACGGAAACTCCAATTCCTCGGAGCACAGTTCGGTGACTTCGAACTGGCAAACGGTACGCTAGGTGCCTCCATAGATGAGCGGCTGAATCTTTCGCACGCCACTTTCGAAGGAACTGTCGACTGGTCGGGGACGACAGTTGAGGTATCTACCGTGTTCCTGGGTGCGGTGTTCGAAGGTGAAGCGTGTCTTGATGACGCGGTATTTGAGGAGGCAACGACCTTCCGAGAGGCTACGTTTCAACACGAAGTTTCCATTCAAGACGCGACATTCAACGAGGTATTAAGTTTCCGAGCGGCACAGTTCGAGAGCAATGTAGATTTTGAGCGTGCCGAATTCAATGGGTTAGCGAAATTCCGAGCCGGGAGCTTTGACGGTGACGCCAACTTTGCATTTACCGAATTCGCAGGGAATGTAGATTTCCGGAGAACGACGTTTACTGACACAGCTGATTTCGGACGTACCACGTTTTTACGGACCACGGCGTTCAGAGGCGCAAAATTCGGCACGTACGCCGATTTTAGACGAGCCGAGTTCGGCGATAAATGAATTTCGAGACGGTAGTGTTCGATGGAGGAGCGGACTTTAGACAGGCTGAATTCAACCGCCAAGCTTCGTTTGACTCAGTATCGCTCAACAGAGCTGCGTTTGCAGAAGCGGACTTGACGGACGCCGATTTCAGCAATGCAGATCTTCGAGAGGCAAATCTAGAATCGGCGCTTCTGAGTCGAGCGACACTCTTTGGGGCAGATCTCCGTGGAGCACGACTTTCCGGTGCCCTTCTAGGCGATGTCCGTGTCGATGATTCAACCCGATTTCTCGGACACGCCGAGAGCGATCGGGTTCCGAACCCTCACTCTATCAAGGCGATGCGGTCTCGGCCGTGTTGCGTCTACGATCCAAGGTATGAATCCGACGGCCAATATGAAGACGCAGACAAAGCGAAGAGTGTGTACCGGGCATTAGGGGAACTTGCTAGGAAAGCTGCCCGACCGCAGTTGCAGGCACGATGTTTTATTCGCCGTCAGGACCTCCAAAAGCGGGACTACAAACAGGCAGCAGCCCGTACAGACTCGTTGGAGACGCGAATAATTGCAGGGGCCAGATATACCCGAGCAAAGGTAGCCCGGGCAACACTTCTGTATGGTGAGAGCCCATGGCGTGTTATCGGGTACAGTATAGGAATCATTCTTGGATTCGCGCTGCTGTTCCCGGTTGGTGGATGGATGAAGCCGAATGGTGGCACTCCTATTACGTACACCCAGATATTCAGTGACCCGCTCGAGCTACTCAACGCAGTGTATTATTCGACACTAACATTCACCGCTCTTGGATTCGGTGACTTCAAACCGGTTGGATTTGGACGGGCATTGACTACAATCGAAACAGGGCTCGGTGCGGTCTTAGTCGCTCTCTTGGTGTTCATTCTCGGCCGGCGCGCTGCGAGGTAAGATAGCTCAGGTAGAGGCCAAGAGTGTCGGTCGATTCTGCGCTAATCAGCTCAAGTTAGTCACACACCGTAGGAGTCAGCGATTTGAGGTTGAAGTCCGATTTTCCGCAGTATCGCTCTGCAAGGGAAGCCAAAGCCCGCGTCCGTAGAATATCGGCAGCGTTGTGCTGAATAAGCCGCTCGAAGTCGCCGGCTTCGAAGGCTGTTACGGCTTCCTGACTCGTTTCGAACGGATCAACTACCGTCAACCCACGGCCGACGAGTGTCTCATACACTGTTTCAAGATCGGCCGCCGCTCCATCACCGAGCTGTGTATTGAATCGATGTTGGAAAATCGGCATTACGTCCGCGTACGGCAAATCGACGAACGGCCACGGAACGTCCTGTAGCGCATAGCGCGTCCGAAGAAACGGCAGGTCGAACCCGTTCCGATATCGCTCGCCATTATAGGCGACAAGAAGGTACTCTCTCGGAGTCAACGACTCCGCAGCGAACGACGTGACCGCCTCAAGCAGTTCCGCCTCGCTCTGATGGCTGCTCAGCTTGAGCGTGGTCTCGAACGTCTCTTCGAGTCGATGTTCCATCGCTGCTTCATCGACGGAGCGACCACCCGTGTTCAACAGCACCCGGCAGCCAATCGGCAGCGAAAACCCAACGACGGTGACGACCGCATCCGTCTCAAAGCCCGTCGTTTCGATATCGAAGGCAATCAGCGTTAGTTGTGAACTCATGTTTCAGCCAGAGCATCAAGGACAGCACTTATGACGCTCTGTGCAGGCGTTCCGATTCTTCCGATTCCAATACTCGACCCGAAGCGGAAGAATCGGAAATCACCCACTTCCGCTTAATACGCTCGCGTCAAAACAGGGTGCGCAATGATTCGGGATGCGCGGGTACTACAGGCCGATTTCGTGCCGCAAGAAGTCGTCCACCGCGATTCCGAAGCGAACCAACTCTCGAACGCCCTCGAACCGATCACCCGCGACGAACCCGCCGAAACAGCGTTCCTGTTCGGTCCCTCGGGAACCGGAAAGACGTGTCTCGCCCAGTTTACCGTCGAGCGGCTTCGTCGCGAAGTCATCGACGTGAACTATCAGTACGTGAACTGCTGGCAGAACTACACCCGATTTCGAGCGATTTACCGAATCCTCGAAGGCATCGGCCAGACGCTGGATGTCCACCGGCAGTCGACGCCGAAAGACGAACTCCTCGAACGGCTTCGGAACTACGATGGCCCATCGTATCTCGTGATTCTCGACGAGGTCGACCAACTGGAGAACATGGATGTCCTGTATGATCTCTACACGATGTCGAATATCTCGATGATACTGATTGCGAACCGCGAAGAGGAGCTGTTCGCCCGCCTTGACGACCGCCTATCGAGCCGCCTCACCAGCAGTACGCGAATCCGCTTCGAGCGGTACGGCATCGAAGAGCTTGTGGGGATTCTCGATGCCCGTGCCGAGCGAGGGCTTGAACCAGATGCCATCGACCGCCCACAGCTCGAACGCATCGCCAACGCCGCTGCCGGGGACGCCCGTGTCGCTATCGGAATTCTTCGGAACGCTGCACGAGAGGCCGAACGGAACGGCGTCGAACGAATCTCGTCTGCAGTCATCGACGAGGCGATTCCGGAAGCTCGCGATGAGGTTCGACAAAAGAACGTCGAGACCCTCACCCCACACCAGCGAACGCTCTATGAAATCCTCGTCGAACACGGGGAGATGAAACCGGGAACGCTGTACGAGCGCTACTGTGACCGTATCAACGACCCGAAAACGAAGCGGACGATGCGGAACCACCTCTCGAAGATGTGCCACTACAATCTCGTTGTTTCTGAAGGTGAAAATCGAGGGCGGACGTACCGTCCGGCGAGTGAATAGTGCTGCAGATGTCGAACAGTATTTGACCACTCTCGTCGACGAGCGCACAGAAGATGTAGCGAAGCAATTGCTCAACTACATCACCAAGTGAACTCAATCGTATCGGAAATTCCGGAAATACCCCGCCACGGCTTATCTCAGACATCGACGAATACTGGCATATGCAATACGCCGAAAGCCAAGCGACACCGTCGCTTCCGACCCTTGGTGACCAGTGTTACCTGCTGGAAACTGGAGAGGCGACGACTGGACCGCTCCAGTCGCTCGTCCTTGACCACCTGCTACTCAACGAGGGTGACGCATACTGGGTTGATGCAGCCGGCCACGCCCAGGCGGATACGCTCGCTCGAATCGCGCCGAGTAACCGCCTCCTCGAACGTATCAATGTCGCTCGCGGCTTCACCGCCTACCAACACGCCGCGCTCGTCAATCGCGTCACCGATTTTGTCGACAAGGATACGAGCATCGTCGTCGCACCAGACGTCGATGCAATGTACCGGAGCGACGATATCCGTGGCCCCGATCCCGAGACAATGCTTCGGACGGCTGTCGAACGACTCAGTACGCTGTGTCAATCCCACGGGATACCGGTCATCCTGACGTGCCGACCGCGAGACGACCTGAGTGCCTCGGTCGCAGAACACGTCGAGGACGTCATTCGCTGTGAGAGTACGCAGTTCGGCCCTCGCTTTGTCGGCGACGGCTTCGAGACGCTCGTGTATTCGACTGGCGACGGCTATGTCCAGACGACGCTTGCGTTCTGGAAGCACGTTCTCACGACGCGGGCGGAGACCAATGGAGCGATCGTGGAGGTGGCACATGGGGCGAACTAACCCGACGTACCGCGACACAGTCCGCGCGATACGCGACCGTTGGCAGCCGTTCCAGCGGGCACTCAGACAGCGTGACCAGCCCGCATTCGAGCGACTGTTCGAACACGCACGAAGCCACGCCGACGCTGGTGGATACCTGAACTGTGATGAGCCAATGTTTCCGATTCTCATCTCGATTGCGCTTGAACAGGAGCGACGCATCCACCAACTCGAAGCTCGGGTCGGCGAACTGGAATCGGAAACAGAACCGGAAGCAACTGAATAGCCGTGCCGTACAAATTCGACTACCTCGATGGGGATGTTCTCGCGTGGTCGCTGACCGACGACGGAGCGACTGTGGACCGTATTAGCGATTACACGCCGACCATCTACGTCTCTGCGGACCGCGAGGGGCTACTCGGCCGGGCACAAAGACATCTCAGCGGGTTTCCAGCCATCGACACAACAGCTATCGAGCGGTGGCGAACTGGGTTCCGACACGATGCCGAACCCGTGCTCCGACTCGATATCGACAGCATCGAACGAGTATCCGATGTAGCGAGCACGGTCGCAAGGTGGGAGTCACCGGGCACCTATCGGCTGTACAACGTCGACTTCACGCGTGAATTCCGCTTCTGTCTGGAGACCGACCGCGTACCGCTTCCAGAGCGGGAGGTGCGAACGGTCCACTTGGAGACACCAACCGAACAACTCGGAGCGAACGAACTCACCCATCTCTCCGTCGACGGTGAGACGGTCACCGGACCAACAGCGATTCTCGAAACAGTTATCGAACGCCTCGATACAATCGATCCGGACGTTCTCGCCCTCGAATCGAGCGACCTCGTCCCCGACCTATACGCCCTCGCAGAGCGGAACGGTGTCGACCGATTCGACCTCGGTCGACAACCGGGATACAACCAACTCGCTGGCGAGTCAACGTACCACAGCTACGGCCAAACCGGACACTCACCGGCCCGATACAACGTGCCCGGCCGGGCCATCATCGACCAATCGAATACGTTCATGTGGAACCAGACGAACCTCGACGGCTGTCTCGATCTGGTCGAGCGCTCCGGCTTACCCCTACAGGAATTGGCGTGGTCGAGCATCGGTCGCATCCTGACCGCGATTCAGATTCGAGAAGCCCGCAACCGGAACGTCCTCGTCCCATGGCATTCCTGGCGTCACGAGTTCTTCAAATCGATGCGGCAACTCCATGACGCCGACCGTGGGGGGTTCACCTTCTCTCCAGAAGTTGGCTTCCACGAGGATGTCCACGAACTCGATTTCTCATCCCTGTATCCGAATATCATCGTCACCCGGAACGTGAGCCCCGAAACTGTCTGCTGTGACTGCCATTCTGACCGCGCAGACGTTCCGGGAATCGGCTACAGTATCTGTGACGACCGGGGCTACCTTCCCGACGTACTGGAGCCGCTCATTGAGGATCGTGACGAAATCAAGGCCGAGCTCCGGAAGACATCCGACCCGGAACGACAACACGAACTCGAAGGGCGTTCGAGTGCCATCAAGTGGATTCTTGTCTCCTGTTTCGGCTATCAGGGCTTCTCGAACGCCAAGTTCGGCCGCATCGAGTGCCACGAGGCAATCAACGCGTTCGCCCGAGAGATTCTCCTAGACGCCAAATCAGTACTGGAGGAGAACGGCTGGCGGGTCGTCCACGGCATCGTCGACAGTCTGTGGGTTACCCCCCAAGCCGAAGCTGAACAGACGCCACTCAAAGAGCTGTGTAGTACGCTCACCGAGGAACTCGACATCCGATTGGAGTACGAAGCCGCATACGACTGGATCTCGTTCGTCCCACAGCGAAACAGCGAGGCGGGGGCGTTGACGAAGTATTTCGGAAAGCGTCTCGGTGGTGGCTACAAGTACCGCGGTATCGAATGCCGGCAGCGGAGCACGCCGGAACACGTGGCGGATGCCCAGCGAGCACTGATTGAATCACTCGATGAGTACCGCGACCCAGAGCGCGTCTGTGATGTCCTTGAGGGCTATCTTACAGACCTCAAACGAGACGAAGTCGACACCGACCGACTGGTCGAGACGATACGCGTCTCGAAGCCGGTAGGGGAGTACGACCGAAAGACCCGGACGGTTGCCGCACTCACGCGAGCCGGCGAGCAGGGTATTGCGAAACAGCCCGGCCAAACGGTTTCGTACGTGGTTGTTGACGACCAAGCCGATTCGATGGACCGAGTTCGATTAGTGCACGAATCATCGACGAACTACGATACGGCATACTACGCGACGCTGCTTCACCGTGCAGCAGAAAGCGTTCTCTCACCGCTGGGGTGGCGAGAACACGACATCAAGCAATATCTCTCGGATCGAACCGACACGAGTCTTCTGCAGTTCAACTGAGCATCACGGTGGGTTTTCTCGTGCGCCCGACGGGCGGGCGCAGGCGAGTAAGCACCTGCACCCGTGATTGAATGACGACGAGTGAACCCAACAGCGACAGCGATGCATCGGCAGTCGACCCACGGACGAGACGAGCACAAGAGGAAGCGATGGAAGTCAGTCTGCGGCAGGCCGGCGGCATTTACACTGTCCACTCGGAATCCGAGAACACCTACCGTGTCGATATCACGCGAAACGAGTGTACGTGTCCGGACCAACAGAAACCGGAGACAGAGCGTTGCAAGCACCTCCGGCGAGTCGATATGGAAATTCGGAATCGAACGGTCCCAACTCCGGACGGCCGTCTGCCGGAGCGGCCTGTTGCAGACGGCGGAGCAGCTGCGTCCAGTACCCAGCCCGATGAAAGCGAGACGCCGACCCGAGTAGAGGGCCCACTACCGGAGTTCGACAGACATGGTGAGCCGACCGGAATGACCTACTTCCGGTGTACTGCCTGCGGGCGGGAAGCCATGCGTGAGAGCGATCTCGCGGACTGCTGCCCAGTGGTGGAGCAATGACAGCACCCTACAGCGAACTCATCGACGCAATCAGTGGCGTTACTCTCGGTGAGCACCCGAGCGCACTTCGGTGTACGACGTGTGGCGCGTATCTCTTTGATGCCGCCGAACCGACGGGTTATGCTTACAAGTTCACTGACGAGTCCGAATGGCGAATCGCCCGTTTGTACTGCCATGACTGTAGCCGCCGGACGGTGGCTCACCCGACACTGGGGGCCCAAGAGGCACAATTCGAGGCGGTCATCGACAGCGAACACGCTATCCGGACACTGGAGGAGATTCGAATCCTCGATTACAACGATCCATTCTAGTAATTTACTCTGTTTAAGGACTAGAAACAACTAACAGGGTCAATATTTACCCGATAATTCGCATAGTTTTTACCTCTTTCTTACACGCCCTAAAGTGTTGGATACGATGGCAGTTGTCGACGATGGTAATGTCGATTCGAGCATGCTGCCGAAAGCAAGCCCCACCTCCAAATATGAACGCAAATCCATGCTTTTGGATCCCGACGCAAGAGAGCGGTAAAGTAGTGCGACTTCTCCAGTTCCTCTTGATCACCTTCCTGGTTGTCGGCGTCGTTGCCGCACAACCTGCTGCTGCTCAAGAATCAGCGAACCCAGTTTGTCAAGAAGACTCAGGGACGCTCGCCTCAATGATCGAAGGCTTCCTCCAATTAACGACAGCCCTCGGACTGATGGGGTTGCTCGTCGTCTGGCAAGGCGAGTCCGTCGCGGAGATGTTTACGCTGAGTCGGGACCAGCTATCGAGAATCAAACAGCACAAAATAACGGCTCTGAAATCCGCCGTCATTCTCGTGCTTCTCGGCCCGCTGTTCGCTTTGGCCGGCAGAACCATGGACCTCCCAGTTGCTCAGTGTGTGGATCTGACGCCGTTCTAACCGATGGCCTCCCAAGGACTCAGCCTGGGATTTGCCATGCTGTTAGTCATCGGTTTCACGACCGTCGCAAGTGCAGATCCACCACGGCCAGGGACCACAGATAGTGGCCTCAACGAAAGTGAGGAAGCGACGCTGTGGGCCAAGCAGTCTGCCGAAACGTACGTCAACGAATCGGCGTACGAAGCCGCTTACGGTGAAAACCGGACGACGGTCCATCAAATTGCCAACGGGACGGACATGACGTTCCGTCGACCCCCGGATACGGCTGGCCAGTGGACGCGGTATGCCCACAGCCAATACGAGGCGGGCGACAGCAGCACGTCGGTATTCCCGCCGACAGCGAATCGCACCAACTCGACGTACATCAAGGACGCACACGCGACGCTGTTTGCCCTATCGCCGGCGACGAAAACGTACCTTGCATCTGGCGATAGCCGGTTCTACGTCGCACCCGAGGGAGAGGTGTTCGGAACGATCGATTACCGCGTCGCACTCCCAGCCGACGAGACGGTTGGAAACACGACGACGAAGTGGGAACTGGAGACGCACAGAATTTCGGAAATCCGTCTCTATGCAGACGATGAAGAAATCGCTCGCACAGACGGAACACACCGTCCCGAAATCGGCTATCAACTTGACGACGATGTCGAACAATTACGGATAGAAGCCGACATCAACGCGAGCATCAACCGCACGAAAATCACGCGGACTCGGCTTGACGACGGGAGCATTCACGAATCCATCACGTGGACGCACCTCACCGACTCGGTGACCGTAACCGATAGCCGCAGTGTCGACGTGTACGATCTTCAGGCGACGGTCCACTACACCGAATATCCGAACGGTGAAACGGGCGTTTCAGTCTACCAGACGGCGCCGTGGCAGGGGTATCGACTCACCGAGGATGATCGCGTTCGAGTCCGCGGCATCTGGCGGTTCTTCACCGCTCGCGAGACCGAGTGGGACGACCTCGTTCGGGCCACCGCAACGGATTCCGAGCGTGTCGACTCGACCGCTCTGCCGGTGTACGTCCATGCATATCCGTCACGCCTTGGACCACAGACCAAACCGGAGTACGATGGTCCCACAATTCTGGATCAGTGGGGACAGACACGCCGTAGTCCGAAAGCCGATCTCCACGAAAACGTCACCGTCGACATCGTCGAGGGACGTTACGAGACGACGTATGGAATCGCCGTCCGGACACGACGTGTCGACCGTGAGGCAGTCACTGTCCACGGCATCGTCAACGGCGTCGAAACCGAGCCCCGACTGCCACCCGCCGAGGGAGAACGCCCACTCCGTGAAACGAATCTCTCGGCGGCAGTGCTGCAGCAAAACGAGTCAGTTGCGACCGTTCGGCTGACGCTACGTGAAGCCGGCACGGGCGACCCAATCGTACTGGCTGACGACGAGCGAGTCGCACCCATTGCCGACCTCTCGCGGGACGGGTATATCGAGATCGACGGACAGCAAGTCAAGACGAACGCGACAGGCGAAGCAGTCGTCCACCTGACTGAACCGGGCGCCTATACCGCACGCTACGAACCGGGGTCGTGGCTGGACCACTACCCCGCCTACGCCGGCGATTCGACAGTCGTCCGCTGGCACCCACTCACGACCGTTTCCGCATGGGCGTCTCTGGCCATCCGATTCGGCCTCTGGTTTACGCCGCTGCTGGTTGCCCTGTACGGCGGTCTTCGCCTCGGCAGTTTCCTTCGCTGGAGTGAGAATCCATGAATCAACCAACGAGACGAACCCTCCTGTGTAGCATCGCCGGAGCAGCCGCACTCAGTGGCTGCTCAGAGAGTACGGAGTCACCCAACGACAGCGGGCAGTTTGAGCAGGCCTCTGTCGAGGACCAACAGCTCGTCATCACGGTGTCCGAGTCACTCGATGCCGAAGCAATCTCCGTCGTTAATCCGGATGGAGAGTCGTTCGCTGAGACTGACCTCAGTGCCGGTGTAACGCGGGTGTCGTTCGACATCGGAACAGAATACGTCCCTGGAGAGTATCGAATTCTCGCTACAGATGGCGAAGAGACGGTCGCTGAAACGACGACCGTTATTGAGCCTGACTTGGAGGTAGTCGAAATTGGTGTCGGTGCGAATCATCTGGATCGGATGCCCGAAGCATTAGGAGTGACACGGGAAGTTGAGTGTTATATAGAAATTAGGAATACTGGATCGGGTCCGGAGTTTATTGACAAACTCCAAATCAAGGGCGGAGTCCCGAACCCAACGGAATTAGCTGAGGAAGAAAGCGGGATATTTAACGCTCAGAATGGCGGTGGAGAAACAGAGGGTATCCTCATATTGGGTGGTGGGACAAGAGATATTTTCAGCAACTCGTTGCCCTTCTGGTTTGATGGCGACGGTGTTGACTGTAGTCCAGAATCCAAGCGCAAAACGGCGAATATCACTATTTCTACCGAAGTGAGTCAGGATATCGAACGAAGTCCTGAGGTAACGTATTCTGCTTCACCGGAGTACGACGGCTGTAATATAGAAATTAATAGTAGTGGTGATTAGATGGCAGGCATTCCGTTTGCGGACTATGGTGTAAGGTGGTTTGAAGATATTATCCAGCGGGTTACGGAGTGGTTTACGAAAGAGCTAGTCGAAGGTGTACGATCGGACTTAATTTCACTACTTGATACGCCGCTCCCGGAAGGCGAAGGCACGGAGCTGATTTTTGCGAAGCCACCAGAGAGTGACGGCTTGTGGCACAGCATCTACGAGTCAACAGTTGCAGGTGAAACGATGGCCTTTGCGCTGCTGATTCTCTTCCTCAGCGTCCAAACGCGACACTTCATCCGAATCTTTGATATTGGAAGCGCGTTCGAAGACAGGCGCGCTCGGAAGAATTCCTGGATTGGCGCGTTTCTCATCGTCGGGTGGTACTGGCTCGGTGTTGCTGTCCTATACGTCGTTGATGCACTGACAATTGGTCTTCTCCCGAATATGGCCAGCGTTGGTAAATCACTGGTCGCACTACTCCCTCACGCTGCCGGAACACCGGGCTTGACGCTCATCATGGCGACGCTCGGCGGGACATCGATGGTCGCACTGAAAGCGCTCTTCTTCATCCGAGAAGTGCTGTTGTACGTCTATCTGTACGGGACGCCAATCGGCATCGCGGTCGCCTACGGTAACGTCCCAATTCTCTCGACAATCGCTCGACGACTCTGTGCGCAGTTCATCCCGCTTGCCGTCTTACCGCTCCCAGCAGCGGTTCTCTTCCGTGGGTATGAACTCCTCTTTACTGGTGACCAACAGCTGGCCGTCGACGGCAGCTTCCTCGAGTATCTCGTCGTCATTTCGCTGCCGGTACTCGGCCTGTACGTCACGTGGAAGACGTTCCGATACGCTGCGCCGCTCGCAGCACGAACGCTGAGTCGAGCCGGGCGTGGTGCCGTGATAATTGGAGCAGCAGCAGGCGCCGGCTACGCCGCAGGCCCGGGCGCAGCGGCGGCGACCGCTCGATGGGGACCGAAAGCCGGTGCCGGATCAGTAATGGCGTCTCAGCTTTCCTCAGGAGACGGGTCGCCGAATCAAGGCGCCACAGAACAGCAGGCGGACGACTCGGCGTATCGACGCAAAGAGAACGACCCAGCATACTACTAGCATGTCCGGAAACAACGGCGCTGCAGCACGGCGAATCATGAATCGCCTCGGAGAAGACAATCGCCTTCCAGTCGTGAACATCAGGGAGGCAGATGTAGGTATCCTGCTTGGCTTCCCGCTCGGCGGGTTGCTGGTGGGGAGTACACTGGGTATCGAACTCGTCACCATCGGACTCGCGTTGGTCGGTCTGACAGTCGGCGTTGCAGTCGTCTACGCAGCCCCGTCCCAACAGACAGCGTGGGATTGGCTGACCGATATGCTCCGGTATCTGTTCCGACGACCGCGTGAAACTCGCAATCATCGAGCGGTGGCGACAAACGACTCGACGAGTGGTGGACTCGTCGAATACACGCCGTTCACGCCGGAGGAATCGACACAGGAGTTGACCAACGTTCGGCGAGCGTGGCCTGGAGCCGGTGCCGTCCAGCGAACGGATGGGACGATGGAGGCGTTTCTCGAAGTCGAGCCGGCGAACATGGATTTCGCGATGTCGGATGACTGGATGGCGGTCCAAGACGCTGCCGAGGAGTTCGCGAACAACGAACTCGAGTATCCGCTGACGTTCTATGCGACGACACGGTCGTTTCCCGTCGAGCGACTCGTTCGAAAGCTCGACGACCGTCTGGATGACCCGGATGTCGAAGCAAACCCCGCCTTCCATGACCTCCTAACGGAATACCGCGACCGACGACCGACCGAACTCGCCGACACACAGCAGTTGCGCTACTTCCTCGGGGTCGAGGTAGAGAAACTCGAAGTGTATCAGCGATACGAACAGGAACCAACACCGGGCGAGCGACTCACCGATTTCCCGCTTGTTGGCTGGCTGTTCACGCCGTTTGTGACCCGTCGAGAGAGCTTCGAAGATGCCGAACTCCGAGCAGCCATGTTCGAGAAACTCGATGACAGAATTCGAAGCGTCGAAACCGAATTCATCGAGAACGTCTCCGGATGGACGGGTCGTCGTCTCAGCACAGTCGAGTTGTTCGTTCTCGGCATGGAGTTCTGGAACGGTGAGGAATACGACCCGGACCACGTCGGCCCCATTCTCCGTGGTCAACCCACCGTTGGACAGTCAGAACGGAGGTCCGATGCGTAATGGTCAGCACCGAGGGATTGCCACCGCAGGTGTCGGAGTTGTCCGAGGCGCTACCACCAGTCCTCTCATCGGAAGGCGTCCTGCTCTACGGCGTCAGTGGAGTAATCGCGCTCATTCTCATCGCCAACGTCGTGAATTGGTGGCGTGACCGCCAACGCGAGGATGTCGAACTCGGCGAGCTTCTCGAGGACGAAACGCTTGAAGCAGCCGAAGTAGAGTGGGCAGTACTCGACGATCTCAGCGAACGCCAACAGGACCTCATGGCGCCAGCGGCAATCACATGGGAAACCCGCGCCGCTCGAGTCGGTGAGCAGTGGACGACGACGCTGTACGTCGCGGAGTATCCCGATGCGCCGAAAGACGGCTATCTCAGTGGACTGTTCGAGTTGACCGACGTGGAGTTCGACCTGACGAGCCGGATCGTTCCGAAGAACCAACCCCGCGCTCGTGACGAACTACAACGGGTTGCTGACAACCTCCAGGCCGACGCACGACTGGAACGCTCCGTCCGCGGGTCGTATCTCCAAGAACGAGCGAACCGAGCCGAGGCGACGTACAAGGCCGTCGAGAACGGCCAGAAAGTGTTCGATCAAGAACTCGTCATCACGGTGCGAGCGGACACTCGTGATGAGCTAAGCCAAGCAGTCAAGCGAGTCCGGGCGACACTCCGCGAACAGCCTGCGAGAGTCGAGCCAAAGACGGCGATTTGTACACAGGACCTCGCACTCCAGTCAGCGGCACCGATCGGTCCGAGCGAACTTGATCGAAGCGCTGTCGCACTTGGCGGGGCTGTCGGGGCGTTGCTCGCCTCACCGCACAATGCGACGATACTCGAGGAAGGTGGCGTCGAGTTCGGTATCCACAAAGACACGCGTAGCCCGCTTGTTATCGACCCCTTCGGTCGTGAGGATGGCTACGCGATGTTCACTGTGGGCGATCCTGGCTCGGGGAAGAGCTTTGGTGCCAAGCAGAACTTCATTCGCTCAATCGAACAAGACCCGGACCGAATCGGCGTTATTCTTGAACCGCTGAACAATTGGGCCGGGGTCGCAGAGGCCCTCGGTGGCAGACGGATTACTGTCGGCGGGACGCTTGGACTGAACCCCCTAGAAATCAAGCCAACACCGGAGCATGTGTTGAATGCGCGAGGGGATGATGCAAGCCTCCTCAAGGAGCGTCGTAATCGTGCGGTGAGTTTCTTCACGAACTTCTTCGGTCACCGAGATGTGGAGCTGGGCGATCGACGGACCACGTTGGAATTGGCGATCGACGAGGCGTACGACCGGAAGGGAATAACCGAAGATGTCTCGACACACGACCGCGAGAGTCCCACGGTTCGCGACGTACTGGATATCCTCGAATCGATGAACGAGAATCCGGAAGAGTACGTCGTTCGCGTCGAAGCGGAGAGTGAGAAGATCCAATCCGACGTAGTTTGGTTGCTTGATCAGTTGCGACCGTTCGAGGAGAATGGGCAGCTGGAGAATTTGGGCCGGCACAGTGAATTCGATATCAGAGATGAAGATATCGTGTATCTGGATCTCCAGCAGCAGGGTGGGTCGATCGGTGGGCATACGAGTCTCCTGATGGAGTTACTCATAACCCTCGTCTACGAGCGTGCCAAGACCACAGACAAATCGGTCGTTCTCGTCGTCGACGAGGCGAGATACATTCTCTCTGATTCGGCAACACTCGAATACCTCGAAACGATATTCCGCCATCACCGCCACCACGACCTCTCGATTCGCCTCGTCACACAGACCGTCGATGAGTTCTTCCAGCAGCCGCAAGCAGAGATGATTCTTGACCAATGTGCCATCAAGCAGTTCCACAAACTCGACGGGATGGATGAACAGTGGGCTGATGAATTCGGTTTGAACTACGCCCAAATGCGATTCGTCCAAGATGCGATTCCCGGGAGCGATGAGAAAGGTTACTCGCAGGCATTACTCGGAATCGACGGAGAGTGGCGGGGAATGGAAGTTCGAGCATTACCGACTGAAAAGGCTGTCATTGACTACGAACCACAATCGAACCAGAGTGTCGAAGAGAGCCTGCAGTCAGATGAGTTCCGTACTGAAGGAAAAGACGCCGCCACGGGGGACGATTGAACCGACGTCTTGGTTCAATCGCAGACGGGTCGAGATACGGCGGCAGCCTGGGTATATGCGCTGCGTCAGCGTGACAACTCATACTGAACGTACTCAGAACCGGCTGGCTCATCCGAATTCGAATCCCCAGAATAGCAATCGAGGCAACGTGTCGACACCGCTACGGCACGCTCTTGCCTAATCACCCAACGCCTCAGGATTACGTTCCATCCTCGACCAGGCATAACTACCGAGACTTACCACGACCTCGCTTCTGAAACGAACTCAGAATCGTCTGCAGTCGTAGATTACTAGTCCGGCCCTCTGCCGGTTGGGTTTTTTGACGGGTCAACGGGTGACCCGTATGCAAGAAAGCCCACACGCAGTCGAGCTAACGGCAGGTGGCATCACCGGAGACACAGAACTGGTGACGGCTGCTGGTCCGACAGCAGTTGCGAATCTCGATATCGGTACACGAGTGTACGCACTTAACCCGACGACAGGCCTCGCGAAGCTGAAGCCGATTACGAAGATCGAGACCTTCGATTATCAGGGCTCGCTCATTCATGCCGAAGCGCGGCGAGTCGATCTACTCCTCCATCCGAATCAACGGCTTCCCTACCGAACTGGATCAATTTCGAGGACTCGATTTCAGCGAGCAGGTGACCTCGATGACAGAGAACTGTATCACTTCCTCAATCAGTGGCAAACCGTTCCCGGAGACGACATAGAGACGGTCGATATAACGGACCTGTGTTCGGATTTCGAGGCGTGTGCTACCATAGATAGCCATGGTCACACGTTCAGGGCGGCTCTGCCTGAGGGCTGTGAACCGACCGGCCGTAACGGATGGACTGGATATCACTTCGATGCGGAGACCTTCAAGAGGTACCAAGGCGAAATAGAGTCGCTCGCAACCGACGTTACCGTTCGAGCGCGCAAGAACACACGACGGAGACCGTATCGATTCGACGGCGACGACTTCGTGCGGTTCATCGGCTGGTTCGTGACGGAGGGGAGTACGACGTGGAGAACCGACAGGGATACAGCCGTCGTCAGTATTGCACAGAAGACCGACGAACACCGGACACAGCTTCGGGAGCTTTTCAACCGAATGGGAATAGATTGCAGTATCTCGGAGAGTGGGTTCAGTTTTGGATCGACGCTGTATGCCGATCTTCTGGAAGAGCTATGCGGTGCAAGTAGCCAATCGAAACGGCTGCCCGACTTCGTTTGGGGATTGAATGACGGACAACAGAAGTTGCTTTTGAGCGTGCTGATGGATGGAGATGGTAACGATTGGGGCGTCTACTATACCTCCAGCAGACAGTTGGCTGGCGACGTCGCTAGACTCTGTCTCAAAGTCGGAATCAAACCACGTTATAATCACCGCGACGGGATGTGGGAACTGTATATTGGAGAGGTTAACGACCGACTCACAGCCTCCAAACAGGTATCGACGCGAGAAGATGAAGACCGAGCTCTGTATCGGCTCACAGTAGACGATTACAGCGTCGTGATGATGGGCAGGAACGGGAAGTTCCAATGGGTCGGTATCTCCGCAGTTTCGTAGTGACAGAAACAATATACCCATGAAATCGGGGGTGATATAGACACTCTGGAGTCTGCCGCACTGGAGGAAGGCGTCGCCCGCGACGTGGCCTACAACGACACCACCGCACGCGAGTGGACCAACGAGAACTGTCAGCGTGGGGCCGGCAAGCGGTTCGGTGCGTGTGAATCCAACGGCGGTGTCGTGGTACAGAACCGCGCCGACGAGGCAGTACTGTTGGCCGTCGGATTCGATATCGAGGCCGTCGGTCCGGGTGGCAAAACCGAATTGACCGTCGTCATCGAAATCGGCGGTGGGTAGGTCGGTTGACCCATCGGAACGATTGTCGATACGGTCCACGGACTTATACTGCTCCAATGGCAAGTCCGAGGGAGAACGGGGTATGTGGAACTCGATACGCGGGGAACGTGGGCAGATGATACTCATCACAGGGCTGCTGTTAGCGGTGCTTCTGGTCGGCCTCGCCCTCGTGGTCAACAGCGCCATCTACACGGAGAACCTCTCGACGCGGGAGGTCGAGGGGTCCTCACAGGCGCTCGCGGACGACCCTCCGACGACCGAGCGCCTCACCCGGTCGATGCGAGAGGCGAACTACAACAGCGACACCGCCAACTACGTCGAGCGCCGGTCGGCGATTAGACAGAACGTCTCGACGTGGAACCAACACCAGATGGCGTCGAGCGTCCGAAACGGTCGACTCGCTTCCTCCGAGGTGGCGGCGATGCAGAACGGGACGCGGGTCATTCAGTCGGATACGTCCGATTTCATGCCTGGTGACGACGATATTGTAGCAGAAATTACTGGTCTCACGCTGGACCCGCTGGGTATCGAAGACCGCACTACTTGGATTGTCGCTCCTGATTCGAAGACCCGGAACTTCGAGATGACTGTCGAACGGGCTTCCCTACAGGAGACCCGCCAGAGTCTGCTTGATGCTATCGGCGATTTAGGCTCCGAGATACTGACAGGAAGCGACGAGTTCTTCGTTCAAACCAACCGGACGACCGGAAGTAACGAGATGTGGCGAATCTACCTTGTCAACGACGTCGACAATGACTCCGTTGCCACAGTCCTCACCGAAATCGAGGGGGGTGAGGAGAACCTACGCGCAGTGTGTAGTGCGAAGGGTGATTCGGTGAACGTTCGGCTTACTGAGGGGACACTCGTCGGTGACAACGGTGAAGTGAGTTGCCCGGAACTCAAGCAGGCGTTTGGCCAAGAACGGAACGATATCTTCTATGTCGGCGCCGACGAGGTGGATGGTTCCTACCAGTTCATCGTTGACGAGGAACGCGGTTCTTTCGAAAGCAAAGTCAACGATGAATACGAGGACGGTGGGCTAATCGGCTCGCTACTCAGCGGTCTAGGCTGTCTTCTTGACCCGGACTCCTGTGAACCAAATATCTTCAGCTCCTCACCGTCGCCTGACGACCCCTACACAACCACGGCCGTCTACGACACCTCCGTCGAGATGACGTACCAGACCGACCGGATGCGGTTCACGCGGAACCTGACAGTCGCACCGGAGTCGTCCGGACTGCCGTAATTCTCATAGGCCGCGTCCGCCGAGTAAAGCGAGGCGTTTTTAGCCGCCCGCGGGTTTCGAGAGGGTATGAGCGCGCCTTGGGCGAACTGGGACCACATCGTCAAACTCGACCCCGACAAGACGCTCGTGGACGGCGAGACGTTCGAGGACGTGTGTGCGACCGGAACTGACGCCATCGAAATCGGCGGGACGACAGGGATGACCGAAGAGAAGATGGCCCGTGTCGTCGAGGCGACCGCCGCCTACGACATCCCCGTCTACATCGAACCGTCGAACGTCGGGTCGGTCGTCCACCGCGAGGGGCTCGACGGCTACTTCATCCCCATCGTGTTGAACGCGGGTGACGTGTTCTGGACGACCGGCGCCCACAAGGAGTGGGCTCGCCTCGATGCCGACATCGACTGGGACCGCACCTTCACCGAGGCGTACATCGTTCTCAACCCCGACTCCTCGGTCGCAGAGTACACCGAAGCGGACTGCAATCTCGACGCCTCCGAGGTAGCCGCCTACGCCGAAGTAGCCGAGCAGATGTTCGGACAGGAAATCATCTACATCGAGTACTCGGGGACGCTCGGCGACCCCGACATCGTCCGGGCGGCGACCGACGCAGTCGAGTCGGCGACGGTGTTCTACGGCGGTGGCGTCGGCGACTACGACGCCGCCTACGAGATGGGACAGTGTGCCGACACCGTCATCGTCGGTGATTTGGTCCACGACGAGGGCGTCGACGCGGTTCGAGAGACCGTTCGTGGGGCCAAAAACGGAAGCGCCGAACGGAGCGGCGGCGCTTGACCGACAGACCTCGCCGTAGACGTGCCTTGGAACGCTTACGAGCGAACGTATTTTCTGCGTGGCAAAACGACGTGTATCGATGAGCGTCATCGCCGAGTACGCGGTCCGGTCCGACGAACTCGCGTTGGGTGAGGCCCTCGGTACGGCCCCCGGGGTCGAACTCGACGTCGAGCGCTCGTACGCCACCGAGCCGACGAAGCCGATTCTGTTCGTCTGGGCGACTGTCGCGGACGTTGCGGCGTTCGATGCGGCGCTGGAATCGGATCCGACGGTCGGCGAGTTCGAGGTGTTGAGCGAAGTCGACGGCGACCGACTGTATCGCATCGTCACGACCGACCGAATCGGTGTGGCGCTGTATCCGGCGTGGGTCGAGTTGGGCGCCGAGCGGCTGGAAGCCCGCTACGTCGACGGATGGTGGCACGCTCGGACGCGGTTTCCCGACCGCGAGGCGCTTTCGGCGTACCGGCAGTACCTCGAGGACAACGGCGTCGAGTTCCGACTCGAACGGATTTACGGGTCGACACAGCGGGAAGACGGCGCTCGGGCGCTCACCGAGGAACAGCGGGAGACGCTCGAACTCGCCCACGAACTGGGGTTCTTCGACGTTCCACGGTCGGCGACGACGACCGACCTCGCGGCGGAACTCGGCGTCTCCAATCAGGCGGTGTCCGAACGACTCCGTCGGGGATATGCCCGACTCGTCAAGGAGACCATCGAGTGAATCGCCAGCGACGCACGGCATCCGACGTATAGTGGCGCTCCGAGCGGGTCGTCGGCGTTTGTAACTCACGCCTCGGTATAACCGTGTATTTATTATGTAGGTGAACGTGTATGTGGTACTGTTGGTCATGACTCTGTATCCCACGGAACAGTGGTTGGACGAGTACGGGCGCTTGCTCGACGAGAGCGACACCCTCGACGACCTCGCCGGTGGTTGGGGGCGCGGATTCAACGGTGACATTCTGCTCGTCATCTCCGAGTTGCCGCTCGAGGAGACGACGCTCGCGGAACTCCCCGAACCCGCCCTCGCCGGTATTCCCGAGGACGTACGCGAAGGAATCGGTGACGTGACGCTCGCGGACGCTCCGGAGACGTTCGGCGAGGCGCTGCGGCCGTCGTTGCCCGCACAGGTGCGGGAACTGCTGTATCAACTCGAAGAGAACGTCGACGACGGCACGCTTTATGCCTACATCGGGCTGGAAGGCGGCGACTGCACTGGCGTCGAAGTCGTCGGCGGTCCCGAGGAGCGGGATGTCGGATTCGAAGTCAGCGCATCCTACAGCACGTGGCGGCAAATCGTCGATGGCCGCCCGGTCGCGTCGGCGCTTCTGACCGGCGACCTCGACGTGACCGGCAACCACGTCCGACAGGTGCGGTACTCGGCGATGTTCCAACTGCTTGGCCAAATCGCCGCTGACGTGGAGACGACCCACCTCTTCGAGGGGTCACGTTCGTCGCCGGCGACGGCGCTCGTCGACGAGGCCGTCCGACAGCCGGCGTTCATCCAGCGAACCGCCGAGCGACAGGTCTCTCGGACGCTGAACCTGCTGTAGACGCGAGGCCGCCCGGACTGTCCCCGACTCGCCGGGCGGCCCGTTCCGTGGGAACGACGAAAAGTGGGACTTAAAGGGTCGGCCGCCCGAATCGCGGGTATGGAGAACCGCACGTACACGGCGGACGCCGAGCCCGGCGATGAGGTCACTGTCGCCGGCTGGGTCCACGAAATCCGGGACCTCGGTGGCATCGCGTTCCTCATTCTGCGCGACACCTCCGGCCGGATTCAGGTGAAGTTCGAGAAAGACGAGATGGACGAGGAGCTAGTCGAGACGGGTCTCGGCGCCTCTCGGGAATCGGTCGTTTCGGTGACCGGCGCCGTCGAGGAAGAGCCTCGCGCGCCGACCGGCGTCGAGGTCACGCCCGAATCGGTCGAGGTAATTTCTGAGGCCGATACGGAACTGCCGCTGGACCCCTCCGGGAAAGTCGACGCCGAGTTGTCGACCCGACTCGACAACCGGACGCTGGACCTCCGCCGTGAGGAGGGACAGGCCATCTTCGAGATTCGCGCCGAGGTCATGCGTGCGGTCCGGGGGGCGTTCCGGGAGGCCGACGCCACCGAAATCAACACGCCGAAAATCGTCGCGACGGGCACGGAGGGCGGCACCGAGCTGTTCCCCATCACCTACTTCGGCCAGGAGGCGTTCATGAACCAGAGCCCACAGCTGTTCAAACAGCTCGTCGCCGGCTCGAACCTCGAACGCGTCTTCGAAATCGGCCCGATTTTCCGCGCCGAGGAACACAACACGCCCCGACACCTCAACGAGGCGACTTCCATCGACTTCGAGGGCGCCTTCTGTGACCACAACGACGCGATGGACGTCTGTGAGTCCGTCGTCGTGTCGGCCTACGAGGCGGTCGCGGAGAACTGCCAGCGGCAACTCGAAGCGCTGGACCTCGAAGCGGAGTTCGAGCCGCCGGAGACGCCGTTCCCTCGCCTGAGCTACGAGGAGGCAATCGAGCGCATCAACGCCACCGGCGAACTCGACGAGCAGTTGGTGTGGGGCGACGACCTCCCCACCGAGGGCGAGAAGGCACTCGGCGACGACGTGGGCGGCCACTACTTCATCACCGACTGGCCCGCCGAAATCAAGCCGTTCTACATCATGGACCACGACGACGGCGAGCTCTCGACGGGATTCGACATGATGCACCCGCGGATGGAACTCGTCTCCGGCGGCCAGCGCGAACACCGCCGTGACCACCTCATCGAAGGGTTCGAACAGCAGGGGCTCGACCCCGAGGCCTTCGAGTACTACACGAAGATGTTCGATTACGGCATGCCGCCCCACGCCGGTTGGGGTCTCGGCGCCGAGCGACTCATCATGACGATGCTTGACCTCTCGAACATTCGAGAGGCCGTGTTGTTCCCGCGAGATCGCCAACGTCTGAGCCCGTAGGCGAAGACGTTGGGAGCCAGCGAGACGAGCGAAGCGAGTCTCGCCGGACCGACAGCGCCTGTCGCCGTAGACGACGGCGCTCTGCGGACCACGCTGTTTTATCACCCTTACTGCGTGCCGATGATGAACTCCGGAGCGAAGGCGAGGAGGCCGAGTAGCGTCACGAACACGAGCATCGCCGCGATTCGAAAGCCGCCGGCCGTCCGCCGTCGCTCCGTCGGCAGGGATTCGGCGATTCCGGACAGTGCCAGTCCGACCGCAAAGAAGAGTTCGTGGACCGTCGAGGAATCGCCCAGAACCCCGAAATACACGTACGCACCGAAAAAGAGGAGCGACCCGGCGAACATGACCGCCGCGTTCCATCGGCCGGACGGCTCGCTGAACAGAACGTCTTCGATTTTGGAGGGCATACAGCGGACTGTTCGCTCGAACGGTTAAATATATCCGCGACGCGGAGTTCGCGGTGGAGTACCGCTGCTGCTACAGCAACAGCACCGCGAGTGCGCCGAGCAGCGTCATCACGATGAGGAAGACGCTGGTCCCCATCGACACCTGAAGGTCGATGGTTCCCGGGCGGCCGCCGTTCGGACGGGCCTCCGCTTCGATGCCCGGCAGTCGCTTTGCGGTCGCGTAGGCGTAGTGCTGTGGGTCGCTGCCGACGCGGAGTGCCCCGCTTGCAACGGCGACGGCGACGCGGTCGACCGCCGCCCACGTCTCGGTGACGGCGACGACGAGCGCCCGGCCGCCGTAGAAGACGGCGGGGTTGAGCACGCGGTCCACATCGGGAATCCACGTCAGCCGCGAGAGGACGTTCTTCAGCGAGAAGAACCCGACGAAGCCGGCGACGCCCAAGGCGATGCCTTCTGCGACGTGGGGGACGGTGTAGGTGGTGTACTCTGCCGTCACCACGTCGGTGTACGGCAGGAGTTCGAAGAGGACGCCGGGCAGGAGCCCGAAGGCCAGACAGAGGCTCCCGACCGCCAACATCGGGGCGGCCTGTCCGACTTTCGCGTCGTCGGGGTCGATACTCGCCGGGCCGTGGAAGAAGACGTAGTAGCCCAACTTGATGAACGACATGAACGTCCCGATGCCACCGATGATGAGCAGCCACCACAGCAGATCAGTCCCGACGAACGGGATGCTCTCGGGGACGACGTTGATGTTGTGCATGTGGTGGGCTTCGGCGATGACGATGCCCTTGCTGACGAAGCCGTTGAATCCGGGGACCCCCGAGATGGCCGCCGCGCCGAACAGATACGAGATGAACGTCAGCGGCATCACCTTCCAGAGGCCGCCGACCTCGGTGATGTCCTCGATGCCGGTCCGGTAGATGACGACGCCGATGGACATGAACAGCAGTGCCTTGTACAGGATGTGGTTGAACACGTGGCCGAAGGCGCCGGCGGTCGCCAACTCCGTCGTGATGCCGACGCCGGCGACCATGTAGCCGACCTGCGAGATGATGTGATACGACAGGAGGCGGCGCATGTCCTCCTGTAGCAGCGCCATCGACGCGCCGAAGACGGCCATCGCTCCGCCCATGTAGGCAATCCAGAGGTGGCCCTCGGGGAACGCCCGGAACATCGCGTAGACGCCGGTCTTCGTCGTGTACACACAGAGGAAGACGCTGGCGGCGATGTGGGGGCTGGGATAGGTGTCCGGGAGCCACGTGTGCAGGCCGATGAAGCCGACGTTGACGCCGATGCCGACGGCCATCAGGACGGGTGCGACGGGGCCGACGATGCCAGTCGCCTCGCTGAAGAGGAACGACCCGACCTCGACGTACTGCCAGACGACGGCACCGAGCACTATCGTCCCGCCGATGCCGTGAGCCAGGGCATAGCGGAAGCCGGTTCGGACGGCGCGGCCGCCGTAGTACCAGACCAAGAGCGTGCTGGTGACGGCCATCAACTCCCAGAAGAACACGAGCGTCAGCCAGTCGCCGGCGAAGACGGCGCCGAGACTGGTGCCGACGTAGCCGAGTGCGGCGGCGGTCTGCTTGCCGTCGGCCTCGCTCGAATACGAATACAGCACCGCCGCCGCGCCGATGAGACCGAAGATGAGTCCCATCAACCGCGAGAAGTCGTCGACCTGATACAGCACCGTCTCGAAACCGAACAACTGCCCGGCGATGAGCGTGCCGTCGGGGACCAGCAGGGCGCCGACGGCGACGCCGGCGGTGGCGAGGAAGCCGACCGCGTGGCCGACCTTTCGTGGTGCGACGGCGGCGATTGCGGCCGCGAGGAGAACGGGAACGAACGGCGGAACGCTCTCTATCATTAGAACGTCACCCCCGCGAGCACCGCCGAAACGATGCCGTCGATGAGTCGCAGGAACACTGCGGTGTGCGGAACGAGACCGAGGACGACCGACCCCGTCATCGCCGCGAGGATGGGGCCGAGCATGAACCACGTGCTCTCGCCGCCGAACCAACCGCTCCGAGTCCATCCGCTCGGCGGCGGGCCGCCGTGGTGGTGTTCGTCGTGGTGGTCCTCGGTGCTGTGGTGGTCCTCTGAGGTGTGGTCGTCAGCGTCGTCGCCTTCGGTCTCATCACCCTCCTCGACCCTGTGGTCGCTCGGGTTCTGGTCGACGGCGTACTCGCCGTCGACGAGCGGTGCGGGTTCGCTGTAATCGCGCTTCTCCGAACTACCGCTGAAGTCCGGGCGACCGAGTTCCTCGGGGTCGACGTCGAGGTCGTCGTCTTCGTCAGCCGAGTCGTCTCCGTCTTCGGGGCGGCCACCGTCCGGCCGGGCCAGCGAGGAGCGTTCCGTGCCGCCGAGGGGGTTTTCGACGAGCGGCTTGGCGTCGTGGGCGTCTTCGCTCTCGAAGAACGCCTGATAGACGACCGGCCAGAAGTACGCGATGTTGAGAATACCCGAGAGCAACAGCGCGCCGGCGAAGACGTAGTTGCCGACGGAGACGGTGCCGACGAGTAAGTAGAACTTGCTGACGAAGCCGGCGACCAGCGGGATGCCGGCCATGCCCGCGGCGGC
>Ga0207755_100245_pt1 | contig 30269 bp, 39 predicted proteins | sample A23P2SouthBayCA_FD_187734 | JGI IMG/M metagenome (GOLD analysis project Ga0207755, IMG submission 187734) | Aerobic enrichment media microbial communities from Bioluminiscent Bay, La Parguera, Puerto Rico - A23 P2 (SPAdes) | ecosystem: Environmental > Aquatic > Marine > Unclassified ...
CACCACCCGCAACGAACGCCCCGATGAACGTCAACACCCCCGCCGCAACCGCGTTCACGGGCCGCGTCAACTCCACCAACCCCCGAACGCGCGAACTCCCAGACATATCCGTTCCTCACTCCCCGCCCCCAATAAAGGAACGACATCCCGCCCCCGCAAATCGAAACGCACAAACACACCCCGCGGGAATAACACGTGAGGGCGCTTAGCTCAGCCTGGACAGAGCACTTGGCTTCGGACCAAGATGCCGCGGGTTCAAATCCTGCAGCGCCCGTAGCCTTCTCACCCGAACCGCGGCTAACCCCAAACAGCCGTTAGAGCGTTTCACGAGCCTGTTAACTTGGATTGGGGTTTTCGAAAACGGCCGTCAGAATTCTGATTCCAACACGGGACGTGACGCGGCCGCTCGCCGTCCCCCAATCTACCGCGCCAACTCGGGGTGGTCGGCGTGAGTTCGCAGGCCGCCCCGCAGAAGCGTGCCGGCGAGCGGGTCGAAGGCGCGGTCATCGACCGCGTCACCGGCCTTGGAAACGTCCCCGATGCCGTCGCACAACACTACGATGCCGTCGCTGTCGACTTCGTAACGCCGGCTCATGACCTCCCGTTCGTCGGCGTCTGCCTCCTCGAACGCGGCACCCGCGTCGAGATAAAGAGCACCATCGCACGCCTCGCCAGCGGCGCACGCGGCCGGTTCTATTTCCGCCCACGCCAGCACGACGCGCTCCTCGCGGTCGACGGCGTGTACGCGCTCGCCGTCTGCGAACCGAAACCCACTCGCCGCATCCTCGCACTCAAAATCGTCCCCGCCGTCGTCCTCGACGACGCCCTCCCCAACTGGTTCGCGGGCGGCGACGGCCGCAGCGACTACGCACAACTCGCGTGGAGCAACATCTTCGCGCCCACGGAGGTGGCGCGATGAGTTCCGAAGTCACTACCACCGTAAACGGATGCCTCGAAATCCGCCGCCACGGCCGCAGTAAAGAGAGCATCCGACTCATCGCCTGCCCCTTCTGCGACCACGAGTTCACCCCGTGGGAACCTCGCTGGAAACACATCCTCGACGAACACGACCCCGAGGACGCTGGCCTCACGCCGCTCGGCGAAATCAAACCCGACCACGACGCCCCCCTCTTCGGAGGTGTCGAACAGTGAGCCTTCCCGAAGCCGTCGAACGTGCTCGTGACGCCCACCGGCACGTCATCGCTCTCGCCGACGCCGCCTCGCGCGGCGACCTCGACGCCGTAGCAACCCATCGGGAAGCGCTCGACAACGCCACCAGCGACGTCCAAAAACTCGTGGATGAGGCCACGGAGGGCGAGCGATGAGTTCCCTCCGCGACTACGGCGTACGCCCGAAAACCATCGTGCGCCAGCCCGCCCGCGACCGCCACGACTCCACCATCCACGCGTGCGCCGAGTGCGGCCTCCCCCTCGGAGAACCGTCCACCCTCCGCATCCGAGGACCCGAACTCGTCGACGACATCTCCGTCGACACCTTCGTCACCCGCGGCTGGACGTGTGACCACCACGGCTACAGCATCGTCCACCCACTCCCGACCGACCCCGAGGCCTCGAACCTCTCCCGGGACTGGACCGCCGTCCGCATCCGATTCGCGGATGGCGTCACCCGCCACGTCGCCGTCCCCACGCGGGTGATTCGATGAGCGCGGACTGGATAGCCGTCTCCGACCACGCCGCCGAACGCTGGACCGAACGCACCACTTCGCCGGGTATCGGCCCGCGCGTCGCTTGGAACGAATCGGTCCGTGTCGCCGGCCTCGACGGTCCCCGCGGCGACGACATCCGCTACCACCAGCCCACCGACCTCGTACTCGTCGCCGACCGCGGCACCCTCGTCACCGTCCTCGAAGGCCCCGAACTCTCCCACGCCGACCGCCAGACACTCGCCACACAGCAACTCCGAACGAACGGAGGCGAGACCGCATGAAGGCGGCTCGCCCCGCATGGCACGAGTTCACCGCGAACCTCAACTTCAACGACACCGGCCTCTCCGCGTGGTTCGCCTGTCAAACCGCGTTTAACGCCCGCGACGGTGCGAGCGCTCCCGAACGCGAGTTCACGCACGACGGCCAGCGCTGGAAAGCCGAACTCTCCTACAGCGAGGGCAACCTCGTCCCGCCCCAGAACGGCGTAACGCCTGCCGGCACCACCATCGAACACGACACCATCCGCGAGTGGCGGTTCCACATCTGGCGACACCCCGACGAGGACCCCCTCGGAAATCCCGACGACCCACAGGACGAGAAAGGGCAGCAGAAGTTCCACGCCCACGTCCGCCCGCGCTGGCAGCGCATGAAGGGCGAGACGAAAACCGGGTCGCTCACCTCGATTCCCGTCCCCGAATCGCTCGGCGAAGGCGTGAGCGTCCGCGTCTCCGGCGCAAACATCGCTCCACGCGACTACTACACGCTCCTCAGACGGGCCGCCGCCGCGTTCGGCATCAACCCCCGACACTTCGGCGGCAACCCCGAGAGCGACGACTACGGCCCGCACGAGACGAGTAGCGTGCAGGACGCCGAACGCTACGTTCGCGTCCACAAGCGCGAGAGCGGCCCCATACACGCGCGCGACGGACCGCTCGCCCGCATGGGCCACCTTCTGGAGAACGACCGAAGCGGGTACCGGAAGGTCGTCCAGCAGGACGACGACCACAGCGGCACGAACCTCCCCGGCTTCTACCACACCGTCACACTCGGCCCGAAACGCGTCACAGAAGCCTTCCCCGGCCACGAACTCGCCGTCGAGACCAAACACTACTACAGTCGGGAGGCCGCGAACATCGACACCGGCCGTGCCGTCGCACATCCGAAACTCGGCGCGTCCTATCAGGTCTCCCGGATGCCGAGCGACCACACGCTCCGCTACACCGACGACGACCTCACGCAGTTAGAGCGGGAGCTTGACCGCATCGTCGTCTCCATCCTCGCCGAGGCCGGCCTCGACGTCGCTCCCGGGAAGACCGGCGACGACGGCGAGGGCGGGACCGGGCCGTTCGTCGAAGACGCCTACTTCGAGGTCGACGTTCGCGAGCGCGGCCCCGATCCCGTCCGGCTGGACTTCGCCCGCATCCGCGACGAACAGGAGTCCGTCGTCGTTCGCCACCTCTCTGACGGCGGCTTCTCGCCGGTCGAGTGGGACATCGCCGAAACCCTCGTCGGCGACGGTGGCACCGTCTCCCCTGAAGACATCGCGGACGAGAACGACCGCCCCGTCGAGAGCGTCCGCCGCGCGCTCCGCCGGATGGACGGGTTTCTCGAACGTGCTCGCGAGAGCGTCGCCTTCGAGAGCCCCTACGTCGCGGAACTCGTCGTCGATGCCGTCCGCGACGCACGGGACGCATCCCAGCGCGCGCTCGGCGCGGCCGCGAAAGCCGCGGAAGCCGACCGGCGCGGCATCGAGGAGACCGCGAGCGCGTTCCTCGCGTTCTGCGAGAAACACGGAATCGACTACGAGAACCGCACGGACGCCCGCATGAAACTGCGGATGGGCGACATCGATAGCTTCGACGCGCTCCGTCGTCGCGTCCAGCGCACGTACGACCTCTGGACGGACGCGGGCCGTGACGAGGCGGAGATTCGGGACGCGCGCCTCCAGTACCGCTACCGCGGCGACCAAGCATCCGCCTCCTTCTGGAACTTCCTCAGGGCCTAACGGCCCGACGGCTGAGTGGCAACACTACCTACTACCCTTGTTTTCGGGGTTTACGCGCGCGTATTAGGGGGTTCTCGGGTGGGGCCCCCAGCGTGGGGGTGCCCTCGGCCGCTCACATTCGTTCGCGCCCTCGGGCACCACCCAACGGGGGACGTTGCGTCCCCCATTAGGGGTGTGCCTAAGGGCACAAAACTAAGTTACACCGCGCCTCCGGCGCGGTTACCGCGGACGCACCGCACAGAGAGTCCTCAGAACGCTGTGGACACACGCCTATAGCCCACATACAGCGACAAGGAAATACCAACTACCAACGACACCCAACCGACCGGTATCACTTCTACCTCGGTTGTCAGCCATATCCAACCGACGGCATAGAAGACTGTCCCTACAAACGGAATCGGGGCAGTCCTTTCGGCTATCACTACAGAGACTGCGCCCGTTACGAAGATGAGAACGCCCCACGCGGTTGCGAATTGGGATATGTAATCTGCCGATTGACCGGTTGTAATCGGCTGAGCCATCATCGAAGTAAAGAACTTCGTCATGATGATATTCAGAATGCCTATGATAATCCCCTCAATGACACTCGCCCCAATTTTTCCGACCCAGGTTTGGCCATTCGCCATGTGATATTCAATGGCCGACTGCGAGATAGCTAATTGGGAATTAATATGAAAAAATATTCAATCTAAATGAAACTCAACATCTGGCTCACTTACTTCGACCTTGATGTGGCGGGTTCCGAGGCTCTCGGCGAGGTCCTGCTGGACGCTCGGCGGGAGGTCGGGATGTTCGAGGGCGCGTTCCACGCCGTCGAGGAGCGGGCCGACCGCCTCGCAGGCGATGAGCACGGCGCGGGTCTTGTTGCAGTCGAGGCGATCCGCGGCCGCCTCGATGGTGTCCTTCCGATACGCGTAGTCGCCGTCGGTCCGGATTCGCATATCTGAGTCGTACACACGAGCCGGGATAACCGATGATTTTCGCTCACTCGAATCCCGATTTACCCCCGTAAACCGCTATGAAATGTCAACTATTTTCTTACTGTGGTGGTCGCGAGCGTCGCGCGAGTGCGAATATGCACACGAGGGTGCGCGCGCTCGTGTGCATATCGCGTCGAACGCACTTCTCCGCGCGTGAACCCCAGCAGTCGCGCGAGAGGAACCCCGAGCACAGGTATAGTTAAAGCAATCCGACCTGTCTGACACGGCATGGGAATCAAAGATGCACTACCCGACCGCCCGCTGAAATTCGACGAGTTCCAGAGCATCCAGCGGCAGGATACTTTCGATGAGGTCTATACTTCCGACGCGCCCGGCGACATCGACATTCTAATTCTCGTCCAGGGGGATTCTGAGAACACGCTCCATTACACCGACGAGAAGGGCTGGCACGTCTGTAACCCCGAATCAGAGTGATTAGTCGCCCTCGACGCCCGGTGAGGTCGCGCCGGTCTCGACGGCGTGCTCGTCCGAGAGGTCCGTCCGTCCCGAGGTGTTTATCTTCGAGATGGTGGACCGGCCGAGGTCGAACACCGCGCCGATTTTCGCTTGCTTCACGCCCACGTCGCAGAACCGGCGGATGAGCGCGTCCCGAACCGGCTTCGGGATGTCCTCGACGGACGTGATGCCCTCGCTCTCGTCCTCCTCGTCGTCCCCCGCGAGGTAGGAGCGCTCCGCGAAGTTCTCCATGTGCTCTTTCTTCTTCTCCGCGAGCGCCTCGTGCTCAGGATGGTCGTCGAGCGGCCCCCAGCGAACCCGATGCATCCGCTTCTCCGAGACCTCGCCCGAGTGGTCGTCCACCTTCGTCTTGTACACGACCGCGACCCCGCGTTCGAGGACGTTGATACGCCAGTCGCACAACTCCTTGAGACGCTTGTCGAGCATCGTCGTCGACGGGAGCGTACAGATCGTGGAAACCTCCCACGCCCGCATCGTGCTCCAGAACTGCGTGAGCGTCACGTTGTTCCCCGACATCGACCGCCGGTTATCCGCCATCCCCTCCATCTCGTCGCCGAGAAGCCACGACCCCGGCGGAAGTTCGAGATACGCGTCCGTGTACGCGTCACCTTCGAGCGTCGCCCGGTTCTCCGCGTTCCAATCCGGGTCGTGGTCCAAACAGAGGTGCTCTGCGAGCGTCGTCTTCCCCGTCCCAGTCTGGGAGTCCCGCGCGGTCACGAGTCCCTTCACGTCCCGGTTATCCCGACGGCGACTCTCAATCATGCCCGAGAGCCAGTTCCAATCGTGCCCGGCTGGAGCCTCGACGTAGACCGGGCGCGGGTCCGTCCGCCGAACGTCACTCGTCGGCCGGCCGTTCGAATGGTCGTAAATCTCGTACCGAATTCCGTCCTCCGCCTCGTACTCCCGGACGCGCATCAACGAGAGGATGCGGTAGACGAGTTCGTCGAGTTCGTCCAGCTCGTCTCGCTCGACGTCGAACTCGCGAACCGTCTCGTACGGCACGAGGATGTGGGAGTCGTGGACCTCGATGCCGTCTATCTCGCGGAGTTTGTCGTTCCGAGCGTACTCCGAGTGCCGGCCGTCAGGGTCGAAATAGTCCGCTCGACGCGGGTCCGGTTTCGACGGATACAGCCGGTCGAGGCGTGCAGCCTCGGGCAACTTGGAACGAATCCGCCGTCTCGCTTCGACTTCCGCGTACCATCCCTCCGATTCGAGGAGGTCGTCGTTCGCCGGTGTGGTCGTCGTACTCATTGTGACCCGGGGAGTTCTCTCTGTGGTGTGGTGTGCATACTATACTGTATCGCGTAGTAACTTTCACGAGCGCTATACAGTAATTCGCGCGCCCGCTCGCGGTTCGCGCTCGCAGGGGTGTGAATATGCGCGCCGCGGGTCCGCGACGTGTGCGGGTGCGGGCGTTCACACCTACGGCCGAGCGCGGCCGTGGACGCGTGTATTATGCATGGCGCGAGCGCGCGTCTACGGGCGTTCTCGCGGCCGCTCGCAGGTGAGCGCGTTCGCGTAGAACTGCGCGCTCGCGTAGACGCGAATACGGGCGCGAGAGCGCCGAGTGCGGGCGCAGGCGCGATACCCACACCCGCGTAGTCCGCGAGACGCGCGAGCCCGTGCACGACGCGTGCGGTGTTGATGTCGACGACGCCGAGAAGCGAGAGCGCGCCGAGCGCCATGAACACGATACCGAGGACCGAGAGCGCGCGGAACACGACCTCCGCTCGACGAAGCCACCGCCCGATCATGAACAGGCCGAGCGGTCCGAGACCGCCCACGAGGAACTTCGTGACGAGCGCGTTCTTCGCGAGCGACCCGAGACCGAACTGGTGCGCGACGTCGAGCACGTCCGCGACGATACCCGCGACCGGGAGCGTCATTTCTTCCCTCCGGTCTCGATATTCAGCGTCGTGCGGTCGGGGCCGAGCCACTTCTGTGCGGCCTTGTACACGAGGTACGTTCCGGTCGCACCACCGAGAAGGAGGAGCGCCGGACCGACCTGTTTGACCGCGCCGCCGAGTTGGCCCGCGATGAGGAGGCGGATGGTGCCCGGCGACTGCGTGGCGATGACGATTATCGTCACAGGTATCATGACCGGGATGACGACCCACGTCGGAATCGCGTCGTGCGGCTTGTACTCCGCGATGGCGACGAGGACCACCATGAGACCGCCGACCATCGCGAGGAGCGCGTACGGGTTCGCGCGCGGGTCCAGCTTCTCCGAGATGGGTGCGCCACCACCGCCACCCGCCGGCACGAGCGACGACGTGGACGACGACGAGTTCACCGGGCGAATCTGTAGAGTCTCCGCTGAGTCGTCCCCGAGGAGTACAGCGGTCGCGCCGGTGTCCAAGTCGATCCGATAGCCGTCACGGTCGAGCGAGACGAGTTCGTACTCGGTGCCCGAACTCGCGCCCGCGTACTCGAACGTCACGTCGTCGCCGGTCGTCGTGCCCGGCTGCACGTCGAGCACGAGACTCCCCGGTTGGGCGACGTGGATACGCACGTCGTGCTGGGGTTCGACGTGAAGCGCGAGTGCTCGGGCGCGCGCAGTACCGCCCGCGGGCGCGTTCGGGAGGTAGATGGACTGCGCGGCGTCCTTGGTCACGATGGCGTACTCGCTCGCGTCGTTCCACGACTCCGACGTGAGATAGTGGAGCCACCGACTCTTCGCGGTACTCCCCACCTCGATGTGGAAGCCGGGACTCCGGTCGGTGATTTTGAACGCGGTGTCGAGTTGCTGGCCCTCCGGCGTCGGGTCGGTCACCTTGATGGACCCGTTCACCGTTCGGACCTTCGACCCGTTCGCGACGACGCGCGTCGTCTGGCCCTGCGAGACGTCGCCGAGGCCGACCCGGAGACTCGTGTCGTTGAACGTCGTCGAGGCCGGCGCGACCTCCGACCCGTTCACGAGGAGCGTCACGTCCCGCGCGGCGACGACGTTCTCGCTGAACGGGATGGTGAGCGAAGCGTCCTCGCGGTCACTCGCCCACGTCCGTGACGTGTTCCAGCGCTCGGACCACGCTTCACCTGTGTACGTCACAGACTGCGTACTCGCCGCCTCGTGCGAGTAGTTGAGGCTGACCTTCGGCGTCGGCGCGTCCGCCGAGAGCGACCCGTCGCCGACCTCGACCTCGACGGTGTTCGACGCGTTCACTCACGACTCATTTGGCGAGAGCGTGACGGTCTCGCCGTCGTTCAGAGTGCCCGTGTAGCGGGTTTCGTGGCCGTTGAGGAGGATGCCGGGGTCGGTGGTTTGAGTTTGTTCTTGGACGTGGAGCGTTGCAGTCGCCTCCGCGCCGTCCGCGCCGTCCCACGAGAGCGCGCTGGTCTCGGTTGTTACGTTCAACGCCTTGGTGACAGTCTCGCCACCGGTGACGTTCGTGAACGAGGCCGTTGCGCCCGTATCAGCCGTCACCGTCAGGTTCGAGATACCGGGCGAGTAGAGGGTGAGATCCGCCCACCCGTCGTACGTATATCCATTCCACGAGTAGCCGGTCGTCGTACCTTTGTGGTCCGAGAAATACCACCGGTGGTCACTCGACCCTTCCACGTAGGTCGTCACGAACTCAACCGTCGCGTTCCCCGACCCCATCGACACCGACTGGTTGAACGGAATAGTCCACTCCCCCGTGCTCGTCGGAACGGTAACGTTCGACGCCACCAGCGTACCCTCTCCATGTGTCGTGTCAACTGTCTCCTCTTGCGAGATATAGACATCAACGCGCGCCGTCGCAGCCGCTGAGGTAGCGATGGTGAGAGTGACACCGTTCACCGTGTCAGGCGGCGATTCTAAGAGCATTTCACTCCCGATGAGACCACCGTATCTGCCAGCGACGACGGCTTGACCCGTGCTCCCACTCCCGGGATGGGAGGTCGGGTCCACTGGATTCGAGAGGGACTCCTCGGTTGGCGTGATAGATATTGTCGGCGTTCCACTGGAGGGACCGCTTACGGAATCCCCCGCAAGCGACACCCCCATCGACGACCCCGGCGAGACCGTAGCCGACTCGTTATCCCACTCCGAACTCGTCACACCCGTCATTTCTACCGACAGGTTCGACACCGCGCTCGGGTCGTTCAGTTCGTACTGGTACGTCGTCCCGTTCTCCGCTGGTGACCCCGTGAGATGGACGGTACCGTTCCACGTCGCCGTCCCCGAACCCGCGAGGGCGGGAGCGACCGCGCCACCCGCGACGAGTACGACGACGAACGCCGCAAATAGTTGCCTGCCGGTACCGCGCCGTAGTCGTTCTAACATGGTCATATTGCTCCAAACTCGATGTCCGTCTCGCTCTGTTCGCTCACTTCCGTGGAGTTCGCCACCGCCTCGCTCGCGCCGCGCGCGAACCCGACGAGGAGTTCGTCGATGGCGACGTTCTCCCGGAACACGCGGTCGGTCGGCGTCTCGCCCGTGAGGTAGTCGAGCGCCCGCGGTTCGTCCGCGAGCACGCGCCCCGCGAGACCGCCGTCGACCTCCACGTAGGACGCCTCGACCGCGTACTGACACCACCGCAAGAACGCCGTGTCGTCCTCGAACCCGTCGAGGAGGACGTTCACCGTCCAGCGCTGGCGCTGGTGGAGTTCCGAGAGGAACGGCCGCATCCCCGGATGCTTCTGACCCTCCGCGTCCGGACTATCCGGGTTCTTCGTCTGCGTCACCGCGAGGTACCGCATCCGATACGCGGCGTCCTCGAACGCCGGCACGAGGTGCGTCGCCGCGACCGAGCGCCGGCTGGCCCGCGCCTTCCGCGCGGCGACAGTCTGGCCGTCCGGCGCGAACTCCGATCCGCAGAGGAGCGCGAGGTCCGCGCGGCTGTAGAGCGACCGACTGAACTGTGCGACGTCGAACTCGCCGAGCGAGTAGATGGCCGCCCGCTGCGTCCACCGAATCGCGTCCCGACGGTCGTCGAGTCCGTCCACGAACTCCGCTACGAGGTCCGTCTGTTGTTCCGTGAGCGCCCCGAGCGCAGGGATATTCTCATCGATAGCCCGGAACTCGCTGAACACGTCGTCGCCGTCGCCGGAGTCGAACCCAGCGAGCGCTTCGCTACTCATCGCTCTCACCCTCCCCGGATGCGGGGGTGGGACGCGGCCGGTCCGGATCGACCTGCGGCCCACGGTTCTCACCGGTGTCCGCGTCCGGCGCGAGACGTTCCGCCGTCTCGTCGAACATCGTGGTCTTCCGGTCGTCCACTTCGTTCGCGTGTTCGACCCGGCGACGCGCCTCGCCTTCGAGGGCTTGGTTCTTCCAGTACGCCTTGTCGGCCTCCTCGGTGAACTCGTCTGCCGTCCGCCAGATGGCGTCGAGGATGTGGCCGCCGTGACCGGGCGCGAGTACGACGTTCGCCCACCCGTCGGTCGGCCGGACAAAGAACAGCGTGAGTACGCCGAGCCCCGCGAGCATCCCGAGCACGTCGATGGTCGTGAGCCACGAGACGAACAGCCCCGCGGCCAGCACGACCGCACTCCCCGCGACGACCTTCCCCAGCGCGACGTGCGGAATCGGAACGTCGCCGATGCGGACGCCCTCACCCTCCGCGGGCCACGTCACGAGGTCGTCCGGCATCGAGACCTCGAAGCCCTCCGACTCGTGAACCACTACATCGTCGGCCGTCGGGTCGACGATGAAGATGTGGTCGAACTCGTCGTCGTCACTCAGGCCGCCGATGCGCGTCCGGATGCTTTCGAGGTAGCCACCGTCCGGCGTGGGTTCGTGGCCGGCGTCGTCCAAGTCGTCGGGCTTCGCGTACTTGTGGCGGCGGCCGTCGAACTCGACGAGTGGCGCGGCGTCGTAGCCCGGCCAGAGCCGTGCGAGTGACCCCAGCCATCCCGTCCGCGGGATGAGCATCTTCCCGTCGCGCTCGCGCGTCGTGACCTTGTGGACGCGATTCGCCCACCACCACTTCCGGCCGTCCGCGTCGTCCTCTAAGGCGTCCTCGGTGAGACGCGGCTGCACGAACAGCGCCTTATCGAGACCGTCGTCGAGGAACCGGATGCCGACGAGACCGACGACGAGACCGAGGACGACGCCGATGAGTTCGGGTCGCTGTGCGAACGCGTTCGCGAGGTCTTGGAACCAGAACAGCGGTATCCAGAAGATGAGCGCGGACCCGACGATGAGCCACCCGAGGATGCCGACCCGCGGGAGGATGCCGAGCTTCTTGACGGCGACCGCGCCGCTCCCGATGACGAGGATGCTCGTGATGAGGAACGCGAGGCCGATGTGGAACGTCGCCCAGCCCACGCGACCCGCGAGCGTCGTCGACGGCACCGTTGCACTCGCCACGCTCGGCGCGGCGCGGAACGTCCACTGCGTCGCCTCACGGTGTCCCTCCACCCACATCGTCACGAACTTCGAGTCGCCGTGTTCGACCGGTACCGGGATGGTAGTACCGCGGTCGTTCGGCCCGATGTATCCCGTGGAGAGCGACACCCGAACGTCGCGCTCGACGACGTTCGAGGGAACGCGCGTGCCGTTCACGGTCGCGGCGTCGTACGCGACGACGTGGACCGTGATGGTGTCCGGTATCTTCGCTCGGTCCCAGCCGACGAACCCGCCGAGACGGACTTGGTTGTCCGTGACGGTGCTCGACGGCGTGAGATACTGGAGCGTCGAGAGTAGGCCGCCCGTCTGATACCGCATCCATAGTTGTCCGTCGCCGAACCGGCGGATACTCTCACGCTGAGAGACCTTCGTGCCGATGGACCGGAGTTCCGCGAGCGTGTAGCCATGCGGCCCCGTCGGCGTCTCCGGCGTCGTCGTGGTCGTGTTGTTCCCGGAAGGGGCGGCCGCGACGCCCGTCGAGGCGAGCGGAACGATTAGGGCCGTCGCCACCAACAGGCACGCGAGGGCGAGCTTAGGGGCGTCCTCACGCATCGTTATTTCCCCCTCCACATGACGCCGAAGACGACGATGATGCCGCACGCAGCGAGGAACGCGTACACGCTCGACGGACTCCACGCACCCGTGACGACGCTCGCCCCCAGCCCGGAGAGCCCGAGGTCGACGACGAAGCCCGCGTGACTGCTGAGTTGGTTCCCGATAGAACCGACGGCCGCGGAGAGACCGCTTCCGAACCCGGCGAGCGCGCCGATAGCGGACGCGAGACCGAACCCGACGCCCGCCGCAGTCTGCTTGCCGGTGTCGCGCGCGCGCCGCTGGACGCCCCGCGCGCTCCGCTCTTGGTACACCCACCAGACGGTGAGCGCGGCGAAGACGAACAAGACTGTGCCGGCGAGCACGAGGACTTCCGACGGGAGTCCGTCGAGGACGCCGATGTTCACGGGACGATACCTCCGTTCGACTGCGTATTCCGGTTCATGAGACTCTCTCCGCGATTTTCTTCGTGAGCCGATACAGGCCGTAGGCCAGCCATAGCAGGGCGACGCCGACGAGTACTGGCGTGATGTCGCTTCCGTCGATGCCGGCGACGTTCGGCGCGACCGTGGACTGTGCGACCGAGAGCATCCCGACGAGCATCCCGCCGTTCTGCACGACGACGGTCGCGACCGCCGCGGCCACCGCGCCGAGCGACCCGAGAACTGCGTGTTCCTTCATTGCGGATTCACCAATTTGACCGCCTGCACCACCATCCAGAGGAGGATAGCGACTATCGCGAACGCGCCGAACGCGATGACCGCTTGTGCGACGGGCGCGGCGACCCCACTCCCCGCACCAATGTCCACGAAAATCCCCGTCACCGAGTGCTCCGTGTAGAGAATCGTCGACGCGACGTTCTGCACGGCGTAGTCTACGCCACCCGCAGCGTTCTGGACCGACGTGAGAACGCCCTTGAACGGCAGGTAGAGCGCGCCGTTCACCGCGTAGACGATGGTGTTAATACCGGCCACGAGCGCTCCGAAGACGATGCCGAGCACCGTCGCTACCGGGTGCGTTCCGAACTCCTTGATGGTCCCCCACCACGGCGGTTTCGTGTCGGGTAACCAGTTACCCATAGATGCGACTCACCCCGGCGTAGATGGCGTACACGACGAATGCGGTCCCTGCCGCCGCGATAACTGGCGCGGCAACTCCCGCATCGTAGACATCGATCACGAAGGAGGTCGATGCACGACTGATACCGCGAACGGCGTCGTCGAACGGGATGCGGAGGACGGTGCTCAGAAATTCTATCGGGCCGATGGTGACGTACTCGATTCCGTCGAACACCATGCTGAGCGCTCGCGTGTACCCGTATGTGAGCACGTACGCGGGAACGCCGATGATGAGCGACCCGACGGTCCCCCACTTCACCTTCGCTCCGTGCTTGACTTTCACCCCCGCGATTGTGTCTCCCATGACTGGTTACGGAAGTTTGTCGTAGAGGAGCTGGAACGGGCTGAAGTCCATGCGCTGGAACGAAACGTACAGGACTGCGGCGACGACCATCGTCACGACCGCGGCGACGACGGGCGCGACGGTCCCATACTTGGCGATGGCCTCCGCGGCGACCCGATAGCCGGCGTCGAGCAATCTCCCCGTGAGGGCGGACGAGATAATTCCCGACACACCATTCAGTAACGCCGTGAGCGGCCCCGATACCGTGCTTCCGAGGCCGTTGAAGATGCCGACGACGAAGTAAACGACTGCGTAGACGAGCCCGCCGATCACGTCCTGCTTGATGAGGCCGACGATACCGACCGACGAGACGGTCGCTCCGCCTGTCGCGATGATTTGCTTCGTACTCATCTCGGCACGCTCCCCGAGCGCTCGCCCCGACGGTGCCGGCGTCCGCCGGGTCGTGTCGTACGCGAGGAGGCCGACGACCGCCGCGAGACCGAACACGAGACCGAGGCCCGGCCCACCGAGCGCGGCCCCTGCGACGGTCGGAATCACGACTGCGGGGATGGTGAGGAGGCCAATGACGACCTGCCGGTGGGCGAAATCCATTACAGGTAACCCCGCTTGATGCCCGCGACGATTGCGAGGAGGCCCGCGAGACCACCTGCCGCCCATCCGAGGATGCCGCTGAACATCCCCCCGGATGCGGTGGGGGGTGCGCCACCGCTCCCGCTCGTCGACGTGTCGAGAATCGCCGACTTCTCACCCTCTGTGACGAGAACGGTCGCGCCGTACGCGTCCGTCACACCCGCCGACCCGGACGCTTGGAGCGTGACCGTCGCGGCTTCCGCGTCGTACGCTCCGGCGTGACTCGTCTTCGAGGAGTCCGCGATGTCCGCGAAGTCCGTGTCCCCGACGCCCGTCGCCGTCCAGACTTCCGTGTACCGCGACGTCGGGATGTCCACGATGTCCAGCCACTCCAGCGCCGTGTGCGTGAGGTCGATGGCCTGCGGGACCTTCTGTTTCCCGCGAATCTGGAACTTGTAGTCGTAGCCTTGGTACTGCGTCGCCTCCGTGAACTGGTACTCGAACGCCTCGTCACTCTTCGCGAGCGTGTACCGCATCGGCTGCTCGACGTTGTGGAACACCACGTCGTCGCCGTGGAACGTGTCCCCGAGCGTCGCGAGGGACGTGACCGTGAACTCGCCACTCGGCCGGGTTCGCTCGACGCGCTTCTCGTCGTCCGTGCCTTCGTTCTTCAGGTAGGACCCCCACTTCCAGAGGCTCTTCCGTTCGATGTCGAGTCCGGTGAGCGTGAGGGCCGCGTCGCCCGCCGACCCTGATGCGGAGATACGGACTTCGAACTCGCTGATGGTGTCGAAGTTTCCGTCTCCGGACCCGTCGGTGGTGAGGTCGGCGTTCCGCTGGCCGAATACGATGCCGTCGCCGGCTGCGGACGCGAACACGTCGGTCTGGGTGGTGTCGCCGCCCGCGACCGCTTTCATGATTTTTTCGTCGCCGTCGTCGTCGCGGGCGACGAGTTCGACCGTGACCGAGGAGTCGAGTTGTGCGATGCTCACGATGCCGGCGAAGATGCGTTTCGCGGCGTCGCTCTGGATGTCTACTTTGTCGAACGTCGCCGTGACGGTCTCGCCAGCGGCGAGGCCGCTCGTCGAGACGTGGAGCGCCGGGGAGACTGCGCGGTCGGCGTCGGCGACGGTGATGGTGCCGTTTGTCGCGTCCGCCGTTGTGTAGTGGGTGGCGTCGAGCGCCGTCACGTCGGTTTCAGCGTCGCCGTCGCCAGTGGCGTCGTACTTCTCGTCGCGGGGGAAAACGGAGAGCGCCGGGGCGTCCACGTAGTCGGCGCGGAGCGTCACGACGTTCTCGGTGTCTTCGGTTGGGACGTAGCCGGGGAGGGCGGTTTTGTCGCCGTTGTTGTCCTCGTAGTAGACGAGGGCGTCACGGTCGAGACCCCACTTTGCGCGGTGTTTCGCTCGCGTGAGGGTGCCCTCGGCGAAGTACGGGTTCTGCACGAAGTCGTTCCCGAAGTCGATGTCTTCGCGGCCGCTCTTCCAGCCGGAGGCGGCCGTCGCTCCGCCTGCGCCGACGGCGACTGCTGCTCCGGCTGCGCCTGCGCCTTTGAGGAACGTTCGCCGCGTGGTCGTGTTCTGTCCGTCACCGCCAGACTGAGACTCGCTACTCATGGGAGTAACCCACGAGAACCGACAAGAATTGGCTATTTAACCGAATGATTCGGAAGTCCCCCCTATCTGCGGTATTGGTTTGTGGTAATGCTAAGGAACTAAAAGAGAATATTCAATTGAAGGTATCTGAATTAATCGTCACGCCTAACTCTTCCTCGAGAGAACTCCGGTCTGCGATCGGATACGATGTCGCGGTGTTATAGTATGAATCGCCCTTGGTTCCGTAGGATTGCGCTCGACTCCGCTCACCATCCTCATAGTAATATGCCATTTTTTGATATGCTCCCATTGCATTATACAAGCCGTCTGCTCGCGAATTTGCGTCAGAGCAATCGGATACGACTGAGCCCTCATCTAACTCATCTGCAGCGACTCGAGCCCCATGAAAGTCCACAGCGGCGGAATCAAAGTACCCACCCGCTACATTGAAATTAGCCCGTGCCGCCGAGTAGTTTGAATTCTGAATATTCGAGTAGGCGGCATTATAAAAATCGATCCCCTCGTTGTAAATAGTAATAGCATACCCGTATAGATAGAGAATGCGTTTCGCACGTGCAGTATATGTATCTGCGTTAGCCTCTGAGAGTTTTTCAGAGAGCGCCGTATTATTTTCTCGAAGCTTTTGAATCGTTAAATTCTGGAGGTTATTCTGGGATTTTAATTCCCCAATCGTTTGGTTTTGACTGTCGACTTTATTCTGAAGTGACGACACCTCTTCGGTCTCTTTTACAGTATATCCTAGACAGCCACTGGCCGCACCAATGGATACGACCGCGGCACTCGAAAGCAGGTCCCTTCGGTTCATACCCTACCGATTACAGCCAAATCGGATACAAGTTACGAATGCGATAATATGCAGTCCGACATTCATCAAGAAGCTACTCCTTGATATCGTCCGCGTCGGAATCAGCCGCGCCCAAGTACGTCATGAAAGTGGACGATACCGCACTTAATCGATTGATACAGGCGGACCGAACAGACACCCCAATCCTAATCTCATCGACTGAGAACAGACCGTATGAGACGACGCGAGTACCTTGCCACCGCCGCCGGGTCGCTCGCGCTCTTCGCCGGCTGCTCCGGTGGAAGCGCGAGCGAGACGGGTACAACCACCAAGAAGACCGAAACAAACACTACGTCCGAGACGACGACGGATACCGACCCAGTTTCTCTTGAATCGTTCACCGCCCCGGATGCGGCCCCTTGGACGGATACCCTCGAATTCGATATCGTTCTCACGAACTCTGGCAACACGAGTGTCGAGCGCGAGGTTGAGCTCTCCGTCGAGACCATCACACGACCGGGCGTGTTCAGAACTATCTCTGTGACCATACCCGCCGAAGAGTCCGTGACACGCAACGTGACGATAAGGCCCGAGGGCATGGGCGATATCACCGTCTCGATACCTGACTTCGACGAGTCCCGAACGGTACACACCAAGAGCGTCGCTGCGTCATTCGGCGAGACCGTCGAGTTCGTCGGGTACGAACTCACCACCACCGACCCGCTCTACACGGACACCATCACGTACGAGAAATACGACGGAACTGCGACCGCCACAGCGCCGGACGGACGTACGTACGCCGTCCTCACGGCCACCATCGAGGGCGGTGAAGAGGACTTCATACTCCCGACGAGCCGGGAGGTGTACCTGGACACCGAGGAAACGACCTATCAGCAGATTCGAGCAAACGGACGCGATATGATTCGCACCCTCACCGAACCCGTCTCGCAAGAAGTCCTCCGAGGCACCACCGTCGCCAGCGCGGGAGTCGACAAGAAACGCGCACTCGTCTACGAAGTCGACGAGACAGAAATCGGCGGAACCGTCTCAGTCCGAGCGGATTGGAAAGGGTTCTATCCGGACGCGAATCGGAAAATCGTCTGGGAGTAGTCAGTCCTCAAGCTCGCTCGCGTCGAGATCTTCCGAGAGAAACGAGCGGCCGCGGTCGGTGATTCTGCGATAACTGGAATCTCCTACCCGTTCCACGTAACCTCTCTCTTCCAGGTCGTCAAGCCGCCGCTTGACGGTTTTGTATCCGAATGTGATGCTTTCGTACTCGCGAAGATTCTCGAAGAGCGCCTTCGGCTTGAACATCGCGTTCCGCTCCGCGAGGAAGCGGAGGATGGTCTTATCGCGCTCTTCGGTCGGCATCGAGTTGGTGTCCTCAGTCATGGTCAATAGATGCGTCGGAGACGACCGAATAGGCCGACTCCGTCGTTTTTGTCCCTATATGATGAGTAATGTACCTACTTAGGGACAATACTAAGTATGAGTGTTCTGTTGTGGGAGGTGCGGGCGCGGCCGGCCCGGAGAAGGAGTATGGGATTAGAGGCCGGCCGCGTCCGAGCACATCATGAAAGTGGACGACGCCGCCCTTAACCGATGGATTCCCGGGAGCGATATGCTCGCCCCGATAATCCCCCGTGTTAGTATTCGAGGCGTTCAGTTTCACTTTCACCGAGCGTCTGGCTCTTGCCTAAGTGGCAGGCGTGAAAACGATGTTGCGTCTCCGGCGCACTCGCGACCGAGACGGCACGCCCTCGCTTTGGGAGGTGGAGGCGTGCCGGAGTCGCGGTCTCGTCGGAAATCCGTCCGCACGGAAACCCCGCGCGGACGCCAACATACGAGACATGACTATCCACGGAAATCAGCCCTATCAATCGACCGAATCGAGTGAAAGTAACACGCCACCCACGCCGCTCCACAAGCGAGACACCGCTCCGACAAACCGTCTCTCAGACCTTGTATTAGTCCTCGCTGGGGAAGACGACGCAACCTACGAAACCGTCCGTGATTGCCTCGAAACGACCGATTACGAGGCATTCATTTTCGACGCTCCCACGACCGGGCCGCCCGTTGAGTTCAGTGACACCCAGCCGCCGCAGCGTGAGCCGTTCCACTCGCTCGACTTCCTCGATACAGTCAACTACGCCCGGTTCACAGTCCCCGTCGACCCCACCGCGACGCTTACGCTGAAACCCCGCGGCGAGAGCGCCGCTAAAGCCCTCCGAGCGGGCCTTACTGACGAACAGATAGCAGCTCTCGGGGAGGCTACCGATGAGTGAGGCCTGTACGCGCCCGCGCGTTTGGCCCTGTCAGTCCTGTAGCTGCATTCGGCCCGTGGACGCGACCGGGACGTGTTCGGGGTGCCAGCGGTGAGCGACGACTTGGAAGCACTCTCTCCGGCGGATGCTGTGGAACTCTATCTTGACGCGCGCCGCGATGACGCGGCTGCGTGGACGGTGAAGTCCCATCAGAGTCGTCTCCGGGCGTTCGTCGAGTGGTGTCAGACGGAAGACATCGACAACATGAACGACCTGACCGGGCGCGATCTCTACCAGTATCGCGTCTGGCGTCGCGAGGGCGGGTACAGCCGTGCGGAGGTAGAGGAACTCGCTCCGGCGACGCTGAAGACGGCGCTTTCCACACTCCGCCGATTTCTCCGGTTCTGTGCGGACGTGGAGGCGGTGCCTGAGGACTTGTACACGAAGGTTCCGATTCCGGACCTCAGTAGTAGCGATGAGGTTTCGGACTCGAAGATGGTGCCGGAGCGTGCGTCGCCGATTCTGGAGTACGTCGAGCGTTACGAGTACGCGAGTCGCGACCACGTTATCCTCCTCTTGTTCTGGCATACGGGCGCTCGAACGGGTGGCGTGAGGTCGCTCGATCTGCAGGACTGCGACCTTGACGGCGAAGCGCCCGGCCTCAACTACGTACACCGACCTGAGACGGAGACGCCGTTGAAGAATAATGAGAAGAGCGAGCGATTCAACCGCGTGAGCGGCGAGGTCGCGAAGGTCCTCCGAGACTACATCGACGGCCCCCGGGAGGAGACGCGAGACGACTACGGCCGCGACCCGCTTGTCACGACGATTAAGGGACGAGCGAGCGCGTCACTCGTCCGCGAAACCCTCTACAAGTGGACGCGGCCGTGCGTCATTGGCGTCGAGTGTCCCCACGACCGCGACCCGGAGACGTGCGAAGCGACGTTCTACAAACAGGCGAGCAAATGTCCATCGTCGCGGAGTCCGCACGACTGGCGGAAGGCGAGGGTGACGAAGTACCGTAACGATGGCGTCCCGCGGAGCATCGTCTCCGATCGACTAGACGCCTCGGAGGAGATTCTCGACAAGCACTATGACCGCGCGTCGAAGCGGAAACGCGCGGAGCGTCGCTGGCGCGAAATTCAGCGCTAACACAATGAGTACCGAGATTACCACACGAGTGACGGAATCAACCGGAGAGGTAACGGACCGGGTGGCATACCCCTGCAGCGCCCGCTTGCAAAAAACCTTCTTCGGCTACAAACTCGTTCCTGCCGAAGAAACCTTCTAACGCGGCTTTTCGGGCGAATTCGCTTTCCGAAAAGCGACGCGTATTCTAAGTTCGTTTCGTCGCCTTTCGCGGCTCTGCGTCGTCGTGCGTTCGCGTTCTCAAATTGGGGTGGTTCGTGGTGACGGACTTCGCCTCGTATCTTCTCTATCACTGTCATTCCTGTCAGGAGGTCTGTTTCAATCCGGTCACAGATCGCTGCACTCGCTACCGTGAGTGTCGCAGCTGTCACTCGGTCCTGTTGTTCCTCGCGCACCGTGCAAACGGGAAGGGTGTGGCGAAGCACTTGCGGGCGATGCCGGACGCGGTGCAGGTGCACCGTAAGCGCGCCCCCGGTGACGACGGCCACGTCGAAGAGTACGCCGCCGACCTACGCGACGGTGAGGGCGAGAAGTCGGAGACAGTTCGGGAACGTCGGGAATCGGGCAAGCTGATGCCGAGTACGAACTTGATGCGGTGGCGCATCAGTTGTTCTCGGACTGACGACCGGCCGATAGCCTCAGGAGATATCCTGTTCCCATAGAAATATAATATCGGATAAATTTTTATTGGTACCTAAGGATGACCGGATCTTCTCGTGAATTATCAGAGATAGTCGTTCAAGCCGTTGCGGAGCAGCAAGGCGTTGAGGGGCCGGATCTCAAAGAGCCACTCTACGATGCGATTGATCCTGACGCACTCGACTCTCTGTTTCGGGATACGCAGGGTGAAGTCACGTTCCAATATCAGAATCTCGTCTTGACTGTGGGTTCGAATTACGAGGTGTTCGTGACCACGCGCGAGCAGAGCAGTCTGCTCACTCAGTGAGCGTCCAGTACTCTGAAGGAAGTGGTGTGAGAAATCGGACCTCGGGGAGAGAGTGCGGGAAGTGTGTGAAGCTTCGCGCGTCCGATTTCCCACGGGTGGTAGCTACCATAACCCAACTGTGCCCAACGCACAGCGACACCGGGTTCCCGGTATCCGAAAGTGGTCGCTTTCCTAAGTTAACAATTTCTATGCAAGTCTTCCTTTGGTACATTTCCACGTGTCCGTTGACCAGTAATATAGTGGCGCCAATGTCCTCGTGAAAGACCATCCGACTCGCCCGGCGAGCGTAAATTCATGTCCGAATGCACGCCCGGCTTCCGGGAAGCTGAGCGAGGAGTCCTCCGCTCCACGTTATCGTCGGTAGCCGAGGAGCCGGAGTCCGTTGAGTGAGACGAGAACTGTCGAGCCTTCGTGTCCGACGACGGCGAGCGGAAGGGGGATGCCGCGGAGGAGTATCGTAGCGACCATGAGCCCGATCGCGCCGAACGCGATGGCGAGGTTGACGGCGAGCGTCCGACGGGTCTTGCGCCCCAATCCGAGGACGTACGGAATCTTCGTGATGTCGTCGCCCATCAACACGATGTCGGCGGTTTCGAGCGCGACGTCGGTTCCCGCACCCCCCATCGCGACGCCGAGGGTGGCGGTGGCGAGCGCGGGCGCGTCGTTCACGCCGTCCCCGACCATCGCGACGTTCTCGTGGCGCGACACCAGTTCCTCGATGGTTGCGACTTTCTCCTCGGGGAGGAGTTCGGCCTGATACTCGTCGATTCCGACTTCGTCCGCGATTCGTTTCGCGACGCGTTCGTTGTCCCCGGTCAGCATCACGACGTGTTCGACGCCGAGTTCGCGGAGGTCGGCGATCATTTCCGCCGCGCCGGGGCGGACAGTATCGGTATACGCGAGCCAGCCGAGAACGGTCGCGTCGCCGTCTCGCTCTCGGGCGACGATGACGCTCGTCTTCCCGTCGGCTTCGAGCGTTCCGAGGCGGTCTATGGCCGCGTCGTGACCGTCGATCTTCACGTCTTCGAGGACGGTCGCGAAGTAACTCCGATTCCCGATGTGGACGGTGGCGTCCCCGACGTCCGCGCGAACGCCCTTCCCCGCGACCGACTGGAACCGTTTTGCGTCGGGCACCGAGAGCGAGCGGTCGTCCGCCGCGGTGACGGTCGCGCGAGCGAGGTGGTGTTCGGACCGCCCCTGCACGGCGGCCGCGAGCGCGAGGAGTTCGTCCTCGCTCCTCACGCCGTCCGGCGCGTCCGTGCGAACGAACACGTCGGTCAACTGGGTGTCGCCCTGTGTGAGCGTCCCCGTCTTGTCGAAGGCGACCGCGTCGACGGTCGCGGCCGTCTCGACGTGCTCGCCGCCCTTGAACAGAACGCCCTGCCGCCCCGCGGACGCGATGGCGGACAGCACCGCCGCGGGCGTCGAGAGGATGACCGCGCACGGTGACGCCGCGACCATCAGCGTCATCGCGCGGTAGAACGTGCTCGTGAACTCGGCGCCGAACGCGAGCGGAATCGCGATAGCCGCGACGGTGAGGCCGAACACGCCGAGGACGTACGGTTGTTCGAGGCGGTCGATGAGGCGCTGGGTCGGCGCTTTCTCGCTCTGCGCGCGTTCGACCATGTGGATGAGGCGGGTGAGCGCCGACTCGTGGACGCGCCGCGTCACTTCGATTTCGACGCTCCCGCTTTCGGTTATCGTTCCGCCGAACACCTCGTCGCCGCGTTCTTTCGGAACCGGAACGGATTCGCCCGTGAGCGAGGACTGGTCTACGGTTCCCTCGCCGGACACGACCACGCCGTCGAGGGGAATCCGGTCGCCGGGACGAACGACGAACACGTCACCGATGCGTACCTCGTCGATTGGGACTGTGACTTCGTCGCCGTCGCGGAGGACCTGTGCTTCGTCCGGCCGCATCTCCACGAGCGACTTGATGGCTCGCCGCGACCGCCCGATTGCGTAGTGTTGGAGTGTGTTCGAAAGCGAGAACAGGAAGAGGAGCATCGCACCCTCGAACGGCGCGCCGATGGAGAGCGCGCCGAGCGCCGCGACGATCATCAGGAGGTCGATGTCCACCGCCCAGTCGCGGAGCGTCTTGAGGGCGCCTTTGAGTCCGTACCAGCCGCCGAAGACGTACGCGACGCCGTACCCCACCCACGCGAGAACCCGGGGGCCGTCGAGCCAGCCGGTTCCGAGTCCGACCGCCATTCCGACGAGCGTCAGCGCGACGAAGACCGATTCCCGTCGTAGTTCCGAGCGGCTAGCCGTCTCGTCCGTCGGTGTCTCTGAGCCGTCCCGGAGCGAGACGCCGTGTTCGCGGATGGTCCGCCTGAGCGCGTCTTCGGACGTAGCGCTCTCGTCGTAGACGATTCGCACGCTCCCGGTTCGAAACGAGACGTCCACGTCACGAACGCCCGGCGTGTCTCGGAGTTGGCGTTCGAGCGCCCGCGCACCCGCGTCGCCACGTCCGCCTCGTCGCGGTATCTGAACGGTGCACGTCGACGGAGCGGAGGACTCGGTCACGGCCGCCCGTTCGAACTCACCAGTTCCCATCGTTCCCCCGGAGGTCGTCCAGCACCATCACGGAACCGGCCGGCGGGTCGCGTCGACTCATCGAAGAATCGTCACCGGCGTCTCCGCCCGGCGCGTGACAGTCTCGGCGACACTCCCGAGAACGAGACGGTCGATGCCTTCGCGGCCGTGACTCCCCATCACGATGTGGTCGATGTCGTGTTCGCGGGCGTACTCCAGAATCTCGTGGGCGGCCCCGCCGACTTCCGTGGCGGTCGCGAGGTCGACGCCGTGGGCTGCCGCGATGTCCACTGCCGTCGCGTGAACGTCGGATGCCTGTTTCCGGGCGACGTCGTACCACTCCGTCGCGACCGGCAACCCACCGGTCTCGACGTCGAGAATCGACGTGTACGGGTCGATAACGTAAATCGACGTGAGGGACGCGTCCGGGAAGGTTTCGAGCGCGAAGCGGAGCGCACGCTTCGAGAGCGGGGTTCCGTCGAACGCGACGAGCACACTATCGGGCACACGACGCAGTTCGTGATAGATGAGAATGAACGTATCGCCGTTCGACCGGCCCGTCTACCGTTCCCCGAACGCTACTCGCGCTGAGGAGACGTGACGGAGAGGATTTCGTCGACGAGTCCGTCCCCTCCCTGGAAGACGTTGCCGTCGACCCCGAATCCGACGCCTTCGAACTCGTTGAGGTTCACGAAGACGATTTGGACGTTCTCGAAGTCGTGAATGGTCGCGTTTCGCGGGCCGTACCCGAGTTCGTGCAGCACGCGGTCCGACTCCATCGACCCCATCATGAACTCGTCGACGAGCGCTCGCAGTCGTTCGTCGGTGACGCGAGATTCGAGGTCGTCGCGGACGTAGAGCGCCTCCGGGGCCGCACGCTCGTCGACGTAACCGACCATCCGCAAGTCGTCTCCGAACCTGTTCCGTAGATGTGAGACGAGGGCGGTGGTGTCGAACGGCGCCATCATTAAACATATCAGCCTGCTATAAGTAGTGCTTTCGGTCGCCCGAACCGGGGTGTCGCGGTGGTACGTGGTCGGTCCGCGACCGTCTCACTCGCCAGTTCGGTCGGGCGCGTCGAACTCAATGCCGCGGAGTTCGAACCGAACGCCGCCGAGGTCGCTCTCGCGAACGCGAATCTCCCACTCGTGGGCGTCCACCAACTGATTCACCGTCGCGAGGCCGAACCCGGTCCCGTCTTCTTTGGTGGAGTGCCCGGGTTCGAACACCTCCTCGCGGGCGTCCTCGGGAATCCCGGGGCCGTTGTCTTCGACGTAGAGCCCGTCGCCGTCGGGGAGCACGCCGACGCGGACGGATACGTCCCCTTCGCCGTGTTCGATACTGTTCCTGAAGAGGTTCTCCAGTATCTGCTGGAGGCGGCTGGCGTCGGCCTCCACCGGTCTCGTGTCCGCGATGTCGAGCGAAGCGTCGTCCCGGCGAATCATCGCCCACGCGCGTTCCGCGACGCCGCCGAGGTCGACGGTCTCGTAGTCACCGGGTTCGATGAGGTCGCCGGTCTGGGCGAGGTCGAGAACGTCCGTGACGATGGCGTCCATCCGGTCGAGCGCGTCCTTCGCGGTCTCGTAGTGGGTTTCGTCGCCGGTCTCGGAGAGGAGGTCGAGGTGCCCGTTGGCGATGGAGAGCGGGTTCCGGAGGTCGTGCGAGAGGACTTCCGCGAAGTGTTCGAGGCGTTCGTTCTGCCGCTCTATCTGTCGCTCGTACTGCTTGCGTTCCGTGATGTCGCGGCCCAACCCGATGCGGCCGAGCACGTCACCCCGGTCGTTCAGCACGCGCTTCGAGATGAACTCGTAGGGGACGAGTTCGCCAGTTTCGAGCCGTAACCGGACTTCGACGCGGGCTTGGCCGGTCTCGCGCGTCGTCCACACGTAGTCGTTCATCGCCGCTCGGTCGCCCTCGTACACGAGGTCGCGTGGCGTGATGGTCGAGAGTTCCTCGGGGCCGTAGCCCGTGACCTGTTCCACCCGTTCGTTCCAGAATTCGAGCGTCCCGTCCTCGTCGAAGAAGAACGCGAGGTCGTCCAGCGCATCGAACACGTCCGCCAGCAGGCCGTGTTCGAAGTCGGGTGCGATGACGTCGACGTTACACACCATCAGCCCGCTCGGCGTGTAGGAGAGCGCGTGGTCGGTGACGAGTTCGTCGCCATCGGCGGTGACCATCGTCGTCTGCTCTCTGAGCACGCCCTCGTCGGGGATGCTCGGGATGAGTTCGTCGTGAACGTACTCGGTGTGGCCGTCGGGGTAGAGGACGTCCCAGTGTTCGCCGAGTAACTCCGTGGATTCGTAGCCGTACGTCTCCGCGTACGACGGGTTCACGTAGACGAACCGGCCGTCCCGGTCGATGAGGCTGATACCCTCGCGCGCGGTTTCGATTGCGCTGAGGAGTTGTTCGGCGTTCCGTTCGGCGCGCGTCTTCTCGACGGCGTTCGTGATGCGGTTCGCGAGAACGGCGAACTGGTCTGTGCCGCGTTCCTTCTGGAGGTAATCGGTCACACCCGCGGAAATCGCCCGCCCAGCGACCTCCTCGGACCCCTGTCCCGTGAAGAGAATGAAAGGCAGGTCGGGATGGTTCTCGCGGATAGCTTCGAGGAACTCGATGCCGTCCATCCCCGGCATCTGGTAGTCGCTCACGATGCAGTCGAGTGCTACCGAGTCGTCCGCCAATCGTTCGAGTGCGTCCGCGGCGCTCGACTCCACGATAACGTCGAAATCGGGATTTTCGCGTTCGAGGTACGTCGACGTCAAGTCGGCGAAATCGGATTCGTCGTCCACGTGGAGAACCGTGATAGGGACGATATCCGCCAAGACGTCGAAATCTATCGCGGATGGAGAAACGGAGAGTTCTGAGTTCCCAGCCATCGACGGATACTACTCGGTAGTCACGGAAATGCCGGCTACCCTCTGAGAGGGGTATGCGAAAGGGTAGCGTAGTCAGTCCACGTCCGTGAAGAGGGTGTCGAGGAGTTTGCGGAGCGCGGTGTGGAGGTGTTGGCCGAACGTCGACGGCGAGATGTCCATCTTCTCGCTGAGGCCGGACTGCGTGATTCGGCGCGGGCGGTCGAAGTACCCGTGCGTGAACGCGAGGTCGAGCGCGCGCCACTGCCGGTCGGTGAAGCGCTCGCGGAGCATCGACTGGAACGCCGTCCGCGTCGCGAACGGCGCGGCGAGCCGCGTGGGTTTCTTCCGAACGAGCGTCACGCCAGCGTGGTTCTCCTGCACGAGCGAGAACACGTCGTCCGGCTGACGTTCGGGGGGGACGGTCGCGACGAACCGCGCGACGCCGTCCGTTATCACGAGCGACTGCAGCGGGACCTGTACGGACGCGAGCGTCTCGAACACGCTCTCCGTCAGCGACACCTCGGCGACGCACCCGCGGTCGTGTTGCTTCAAGACGCGAACGTCTCGCGCGTGGCCGGCGGGACGGGCGTGTTCGGCCACGGCGACCGACCGACCGCAGGTCACGTCGAAGAACGCGGTCGTCGTCTCGTCGGAGGACCGAACCGCGTCCAACAGCTCGACACGACAATCGAGGCTCTCGGAGAGCCGGACTGCTGGGTGTTCGTCGTCGGCGAGCGTGAATTCGAGTTCCACGAACGCGTCACTCCCACCCATAATGGTTCGTGAAGAGTTTTGGGCCAAACCGGTTTATCCTTGCGGGCCATTGACGTACCAAGCGCGTACCAGCGACGGTCCATCGGCGGCGGTGTAGCACTCGTTCTGGGGGACCCCGACGCACTGGCCCGCGTTCAGCCTGGGCTGACTTCGAATGACACGGACCACCATCGACGAGCCGACCGACGCGCAGACTTTCGAATCAGGACTCACCGAACTCCTCCGTATCGCCGCCGAGAACGGCGTTCCCATCGAGCGCGCGTGGGAGTGTCGCGCACGAGACGAACACAGTTGGGAGGTAGAGATCGTCAGCCTCCTCGCGGAGAACGCTTCCGACTAGTCGCGTTCGCGGACGCGAAAGGTTCTTGCGGTGCGTTACCAATCCACTGTATGGCCGAGTTCGGGTACTTGTTGCCGACGCGGGGAATCGTACAGTCGAGCGCCGACACGGCGGACATCACGGAACGAACACGCACCGACATCACGGAACGAGCGTCGACCGTCGAATCACTCGGCTTCTCCGCCATCTGGGCGGGTGACAGCGTGCTCGCGAAACCCCGCCACGAACCGCTGTTGACGCTCGCGGCGGTGGCGACGGCGACCGACTCGATAGACCTCGGGACGGCGGTCTACCTGCCGGCGCTCCGCAACCCGGTCCACGTCGCCCACCAGACCGTGACCCTCGACCAGCTCAGCGGCGGGCGGTTCCGGTTCGGCATCGGCGTCGGCAGCGGCCCCGACGTGAAAGCGGAGTACGGGAACCTCGACGTCCCCTACCGCGAACGCGGCCCGCGGACGGACGAACTGCTCGACATCGTGACCCGCCTCTGGGACGGCGAAACCGTGACCTACGACGGACGGTTCTACCAACTGGAAGACGCGAACCTCGGGTTCCGGCCAGCGCGCACGCCACCAATCTACGTCCCGACCGCAGCGTTCGACCCCACCGACGGGTTCCCCGACCCCATCGCGCGCCGACTCGCCACGCACGGCGACGGCTGGCTTCCGACGGCAATCGCACCCGACACCTACCACGGGTCACTCGACGGCGTACACGACATCCTCGCGGACGCGGGCCGCGACCCGTCCGCCCTCGACCACGCGGCGTACGTGAACGTCGCCATCGACGACGACGAAGACGCCGCAATCGGGATGGCGCGGGACTTCTTCGACGCGTACTTCCCCGCCCGCGACCCGATGAGCGCCGACGCCATCAGGGGCGGCGGTGCGGTCGGCACCCCAGCGCAGGTCGCCGAACGAATCGACGAGTACGTCGACGCCGGCGTGGAGACGTTCGTCGTCCGGTTCGTCGCACCGGACCAGCAACGGCAGTTAGAGCGGTTCGCGGACGCGGTGTTCTAGACGACTTCGGCCGGGTTCTTCGCGGGCCCGGTGTTCCGACTTCCCTCCACGAGCACGTCGCCGTCCACGAGCACCGCGGAGACGCTCGGATAGTCGCCGTTCTCGATGGCGGCGAGGGCGTCGTCGCCGACGCTCCCCAGCGGCGCGTCCAGCACGCAGAGGTCGGCGGGTCGGCCTTCCGCGAGCACGCCGGTGTCGAGGTCGTTGTGCGCCGCGGGCGTCCCCGTCATCAGGCAGAGGACGTCCGCCGCCGACACGTCCGTCATGCTCGCGAGAATCCCCGCCTCCAACCACATCCCGCAGGGGACGACGCCCGTGCCGGTCGGCGTGTCCGTCGCTATCTGGACGCGGTCGAGTTCGCCGCGCGCCATCATCGTCTCCAGCGTCTCCACGGACGTCCGCTGATTGCCGGCGACGACGAGTTCGACGTCGAGGTCGGTGTCTTCGACGAGCGCGTGACGTTCCTCGTCGGGAATCGCGGTCGGCCCGCCGTTGAAGTGGAGGGCGATGTCGGGTTCTATCGCGCGGAACATCTCCTCGCCGATTGGCTGGGTGCCGGGGACGCTCGCGCCCCCGCAGTGCATCATCGTCGTCATCCCCAGCTCCTTCGCGCGGGCGACGAGCGCCGCCGCGTGGTCGAGGTCGGAGAGCGGGAAGATGATCTTCGTGTGGTCGACGCCCTCCGCGTGGACGTCGTCGATATCCGACACGTCGAGGTCGTCCGTGAGAACGAGTGTCCCCGCGTGCATCTTCACGCCGCCTGGTCGCTCGTTCTCGAACGATTTCTTGTTGAGGACGGCGAGCGCCTTCGTCCCGGCGGCGTCTTTTGGCCGCCCCGGCTGGTGGATTTCGCCCGCGGACACCATCGACGTCACGCCGCTCTGCAGATAGCTCTCCGTCCATCCGAGCGTGTTCTGTCGGGGCGTGAACCCACCCGAAACCGGGTGGACGTGACCGTCGATGAGACCGGGCGCGACCGTCGTCCCCTTCGCGTCGACCACGGTATCCGCGGTCGTCGTTTCGGAGTCGAACTCCTCGATAACGCCGTTCCGGATGTAGATGTTGTCGACGTGTCGCAGGGGCGTTTCGAGGTCCCCCGTTACCACCGCGCCGACGTTCTCCACGAGCGTGTCGGACATACGTGCACGTGGGATGGTAAACAGTAACAATCAATCTACCGCACGGTCCGACGCCAGCGAAACACGGCGAACCTCCGAAAAAACCGTGTGAACGGACGGAACAACTGGGAGCAACTGCAACGACTCTCCCGGTTTATTCAGTCCCCCGGCGTCCGTCAGAATGCAGTATCCCCATGAAGAAATACGCACTCCTCGCCATCGGCGTCTGTGCGCTCCTCGTCGTCGCGGGCTGTTCAGGTCCCTCCGGGAACGGGTCCAACAGCACCGCGCCGGGGACGACAGGCGGCGACCTCACGACGTCGGGTATGGCCACGACAGACAACGCGGGCACGACCAGCGCAGGAACGACGGCGGACAACACGACGACTGCCGGCGGAACGACCACGAACGGAACGACTGCGGGCGGCACGACGACTGCCGGCGGCACGACGAACGCGACGACCTCGTAGCTCGTCGCGCGTCACCCCATCTTTTCTGCGACGAACCGACCAACGTGCTCGACGGCGACCGTGGCGGAAAGCACGAACACCGTGCCGACGGCCCACACCTGCCAGAGCGTCGAGAACGGAACGCCGTGGCGGAACCCGGCGACGGCCGCGGTGATGGCGACGCCGAGCACCGCCGCGGCGACGACCGAGACGACCCACGGACGACCGGTGTCGTCCGATTCCTGCCACTCGCCGACCACCGTCCGCCGGGTGTCCACGACGCCCTCTTCGGGGTCGAAGACGAGGAGTTCCGCCTCCTCGAGCGCGGGTAAGTCGACCTCGTAGAGGTGGTCGTGGATGGCCGCCCAGTCGCTCGTCAACCCGCGTTCTTCCTCCCACTCGGCGACCACG
>Ga0207755_100246_pt1 | contig 30225 bp, 24 predicted proteins | sample A23P2SouthBayCA_FD_187734 | JGI IMG/M metagenome (GOLD analysis project Ga0207755, IMG submission 187734) | Aerobic enrichment media microbial communities from Bioluminiscent Bay, La Parguera, Puerto Rico - A23 P2 (SPAdes) | ecosystem: Environmental > Aquatic > Marine > Unclassified ...
CCGCAGATGACGGAGGGGTCGATCGCGGACCGGGAGGCGCTCGTGGCGGACCTGGAGGCGGCGCGCGAACGCGGCTACGCCGTGAACGACGAGGAGCACTTCGGCGGCGTGCGCGCCGTCGCCGTTCCAATAATGTCGGATTCGGGCGAGGCAGTCGGCTCGATAAGCCTCAGCGGGCCCGTGAGTCGCATGGACGACGAGCGGATCGAGGACGAGATCGTGCCGGCGTTGCGCGACAAGCGGAACGTCGTGGAACTGCGACTCAGACAGTACTGAGCGTCCGACGAGCTATTTTTACACGTATATTTTCGTCAACTGATGGCGCGATTGATTACGCAGATATCGGTGTAAATTCCCGGCCGCGGGCGCCGAGCGGAGGATTCAACGATGTCGAAGTTCTGGGGGCGTCCGGGCGGCGATTCGAGGCGTAAACGGCCACCCACCAGCGCCCTGAACGCCCGATACAGGCCCGCTACCGTCTATTCGACATCGATGGAGGCGAAAATGACGGAAAGATATATATGACGAAGTCGCGTGAGTCTCTGCTATCGATGAGCACGCAACGAGTGCTGGTTACGGGACCGTACGGTGAGGCGGGCGAAGCGATACTCAACTACCTCCACGGCTCCGAGGAGTACGAGTTCACCTTCCTGAACCGGAGCGACCACCCCGACTACGAGACGCACGTCGCGGACGTCGCCGACTACGAGGCCATCCGGCCGGCGTTCGAGGATCAGGACGCCGTCATCCACCTCGCGGCGCAGTCCGACGCCGGCGCCGACTTCGAGGGCATCGTCGAGCCGAACATCGTCGGCACCTACAACGTCCTGAAGGCGATGAAGGACGCGGACGTCCCGAAACTCGTCTTCGCGTCCTCCCAGCGCGTCATGGGCCTCTACGAGGAGGAGCACGCGCCCGAACTCTACGAGGAGGACTACCCGAGCGAGTACGACCCGCTCTGCCTCGACGAGCGTACCCTCCCCAAGCCCGACGGCTACTACGGCGCCTCGAAGATGTTCGGCGAGCACATCTGTCAGGTGCACGCCCGGCGCGCGGGCGCGCCCGAACAGGTCTACTCGCTCCGCATCTCCAGCGTCCGCACCGCCGAGTACGACCACCCCTACGGCGACGCCGAACGCGGCGTCGAACGCGGCGACGAGGACAGGGTCGAGGAGGGCGAGGTCTGGGACCAGTCCCAGACAGGGTCGTGGGAGCGCGGCAGCGAGGAGTACGAGGAGATGGTGAAGCGCCTGAAGGCGACGTGGACCTCCCAGCGCGACTTCGCGCACCTCCTGGAGTGCTGTCTCGACGACGAGGACGTCACCTACGACGCGTTCTACGCGGTCAGCGACAACGACGCGCGCTGGTTCGACACCGAGCACGCGAAGGCCGTTCTCGGCTACGACCCGCAGGACAACGCCGCGGAGTGGGATAGCCCCCCGAACGTCGACGCGCCGACGTCGAACTGAGCGCGTAGAACGCGGAGTCGGGGCGGGGCGTGGCGCCGATGTTCTCCCGCCAGTGAGCGGGCCGTCGGCCATCGACCATCGGAAGACGGCGTGACTGACGAATCGATTGGGGAAGATGACGCGACCGACGGGTCGGCAGTCGACGGAAGATGACGCCTATTCGAGTTCGGAGACGTCGAAGACGGGTTTGCAGGTCTCGCCCGCGAGGAACGCCTCGAAGGCCTCGTCGGCGTCGAGGAGGGAGAAGCGGTCGTCGACGAACGTCTCGGCGTCGATGCCGCCGGTGCCGAGCAGGCGAAGCGCGCGCTCGAAGTCCTCGTAGGTCGCGCTGTAGGACGCCTGCACGTCGAGTTCGCCGCGGACGACCGGCGTGTACGACATCTCGGTGTCGCCGGTGAGGCCGACGAGGACGACCTGGCCGCCCTTGCGGGCTTCCTCGACGCCGGTGGTGAGGCCGGAGGGGTGGCCGGTGGTGTCGAAGACGACGTCGTATCCCACCCCGTCCGTGTGCGCCTCCCGCGCGTCGTCGAGTCCGTCCGCGGCGTCGACCGTCTCGAAGCCGAGGTCCTCGGCGAGCGGGAGACGATAGTTCGCGTCTCGGCCGACGCCGGAGACGACGACGTCCCCGCCCTGGGCGCGCGCGACCTGCGCGGCGAGCAGACCGATCGGACCCGGACCCTCCACGAGCACCCGGTCGCCCGCGCCGGTGCGGGAGTTCGCGACGACGGCGCGCGTCGCGATGGCGCTCGGTTCGGCGATGGCGGCGTGTTCCAGCGGCAGGCCGTCGGGGACGTACTGGAGGACGTCCGCGGGGACGGCGACGTAGCGGGCGAACGCGCCGTCGACGTCGATGCCGGTGAGCGTCGGATTCTGGCAGACGTTCGGTTCGCCGACCTCGCACTGGTAGCACTCCCCGCAGGGACGGATTGGGCGCTCGACGACCCGGTCACCGGGGTCGTAGCGCGTGACGTCGGCACCTGTCTCGACGACGGTGCCGGCGTACTCGTGGCCGATGACGGTGGGGAGGTCCATGCGTTCGAAGGCGGGTTTGAACTGGTAGATGCCGGCGTCGCTCCCGCAGAGTCCGGCGTAGGCGACCTCGACGAGCACTTCGTCGGCCGCGACGGTCGGACGGTCGCGTTCGACGACGTCGATAGCCCCCTCGCTGCGGGCGGTCTTCGCTAGTCCACGCATACCCGTCCGTGGGCAGTCACGAGTTATAGTTCTGTGGGAGTTCCGTCGCGCCGACCCCGCGCGAACCGATAGCTTGACGGGCGGGAGGGACACTGATACTGACGTGCACACCGTAGAGACGGACATCGAGCGACCGGACCGTGCAGTCGTCGAAGGCTTCGAGGGTATTCCGAGTTCCATCGCGTCGGACGTGACGGGGAACGTACGTTTCGCGATGGACTCCGGCATCAAGCCCGTCTACGAGGGCGCGGACCTCGCGGGGACGGCGGTGACGGTGAAGGCGGAACCGGGAGACAACCTCATCATTCACAAGGCGATCACGATGGCGGAACCGGGCGACGTGCTCGTCATCGACGCGAACGGCTACGTCGAGACCGGCCACCTCGGCGAACTCATGTGCGCGTCCTGTAAGGCCCACGACCTGGCGGGCGTCGTCATCGACGGCGCGATTCGGGACCGCGCGGACATCGCGGAGATGGAGTTCCCGGTCTACGCGCGCGGCGTCCACCCGCAGGGGCCGCTGAAGCAGAGTCCGGGGTCGATCAACGTCACCGTGACGTGCGGCGAGGTGTCGGTCGAACCGGGCGACGTGCTCGTCGGCGACGACGAGGGCGTCACCGTCGTCCCCGCCGACTCGGCCGAGGAAGTGCTGGAGGCCGGCCGCGAGAAACTCGCGGACGAGAGCGACACGCGCGAACGCGTCGAGGACGGCGAGTACCTCTTCGAGATGAAGGGCTACGACCGCCTCTACGAGGACATGGAAGTCGTCGGCCCCGAGGACTCCGTCCAGTAGTCACGAACGCACACTAATAGTACTGTTTTTGCAATACTCTTCCGTGAGTTGTCGGCCAGAAGACGTCGGAGTGGATCCGGGTTCGACGAGAAGATGCTGAACTATCACCCGATATCTGCGCTTAATCTCGTTTTTGAATCGCCTCCAGCAGAGTGTGTCGCATATTTCTATATCTACCTCGGATCAGTCGAGTCGTGTCGGATCACGGGAAACGAGACAGTATTGTCCGAAATTGGAATATATTTCGGGGTCGGGATGCGCGAGAGCGGTGCGCTATCAATCGCTACTCGACCGCCAGTAAATATGCGTCTGAGCGGCTCTACTGGCCGGTAAGCGAACGTTATATCCCTGCGGCCGACGTAGCGCCGGTGATGTCTAACTGCGGCCAGGAGTCCCATCCGTCCCGAGAGGACTTCCCCGACCCGACGGCGACAGAGACCGTGACGTACGACCCGTCGCTCGCGGACCTCCGACGGTTCTCCGAACACCTCGAGCGAACGACGGAGTTCGGGTCGCCCTCGTACGTCAGCGAGCAGCGCTCGCGGGCCGCCGACCGCACGAAGAACGCCGTCGACGACGCGTTCGACGGCGGGGACTACGCGCTGATCGAGTCCGCCATCGACGAGATCGGAGAGCGCGAGATGGTCTGTCTCGACCGCCGGATGGGGCGCCACCCGGAGCACTCCTACGTCTGTCGCTACTACGTCCCGAAGGAGTACGGCCGCATCGCGCGCTCGTGGGCGAACCTCTTCGAACCCGTCGAATCGGACGCCGACCCGGACTTCGTCACCGTCCAACTCCCCGACCGAGACGAGACGGCGATCCGCGTCCTCCCCGACGAGGGCGTCACCGTCGTCCTCGGGAGCGACTACACGGGCGAGGTGAAGAAGTCGTTCCTGCGCCTCTTCATGTACCACGCGAAGGCCGCGGGCGGCCTCGGCCTGCACGCGGGGAGCAAGCGCGTTCGCATCGAACGCGACGGCGACCTCACCGACGTCGGCCAGGTCTTCATGGGCCTCTCCGCGACCGGGAAGTCCACGCTGACCGCGCACGGCCTCTGGCTGGACGACCCGGAGTCCGCGACGATGCTGCAGGACGACGTCTGCGCGCTCCTCGCGGACGGGACCGTCGCGGGCAGCGAGGGCGAGGGCCTCTACGTGAAGACCATCGGCCTCGACGCCGACGAGCAACCGGAGATGTACGACGCGGTCACCGACGAAGCGGCGGTCCTGGAGAACGTCGACGTCGCCGAGGACGGGACGGTCGACTTCGACAGCGACCGATACGGGAAGAACGGCCGGGCGTCGATTCGCCGCGCGGACCTCGACTCCGCGGGCGACGACATCGACCTCGACCGCGCGGATCAGCTCTTCTTCATCACGCGGAACCCGCTGATGCCGCCGGTCGCGCGCCTCGGCCCGGACGAGGCCGCGGCGGCGTTCATGCTCGGAGAGTCCATCGAGACCAGCGCCGGCGACCCGTCGAAGGCCGGGGAGTCCATCCGCGTCGTCGGCACGAACCCGTTCATCGTCGGGCCGGAAGGCGAGGAGGGGAACCGCTTCCGCGACCTCGTGCGCGACCTCGACGTCGAGTGCTTCGTGCTCAACACCGGCCACCTCGGCCCGGGTGCGAAGGACATCGGCGTCACCGAGTCGGTGACGCTCCTGCGCGAGATAGCGCGGGGGGACGTCGAGTGGGCGGACGACGACGCGACGGGGCTGACGATTCCGAGCGACGTCGCCGGAATGGACGTCGACTCGTTCGCCGTCGAGGACTACGTCGAGGAGTACGACGAGAAGCGACGCGCGCTCCGCGAGGAACGCCGACGCTACCTCGAATCCTTCGAGACGCTCGACGCCGAGATTCGCGACGCCGTCTACTAGGCGGTAGACCCGAGAGTAGTTCGACGAACGTCTACGTCTCTCGGGGGCCGCGTTTCGCTGGTCGTCGATACGCCGAACGGATCGGCAGGATATCCGGGCGCGTGTGACGGATCGGGAAACGGATGGCTCGATTCGGCCAGTGCGTGAACGCTCAGAGTTCGACGACGCACGACGCGCGTCGATAATCGGCGGGTGGCGGGCGCGCTGGCGCGCGTCGATGCGTCACACCGGGGAAAGAACGCGGTTCGACGAGAGAAATGTTCGACGTCCGTCGATCCCTCAGAGGGATTCGATCCGGTGGTAGTCGTCGTCGAGCGCCCGCGCGTCCTCCTCGAGGAGTGCGACGACGAGGTAGTCGGGGAACGCGTCGAAGTAGTCGACGAGGGCGGCGATGCGGTCGGAGTCGATGGCTTCGAGCGAGTCGAGGAGCATGAACGGGCACGCCTCGTACACCTCGTGCACGAGGTAGCCGGCGAGCGCGAACACGAGGCCGACGACCTCGCGCTCGGACTCCGAGAGGTGGTCCACCGTGTCCTCGTACGCGCGCCCGTCCTCGGTCTGTCGGACGACGTGGAGGGCGAACGCGCTCGCCGACTCGCCGCCGTCGCGGCCGGTCCGCTCGATCCAGACGCGGTCGAGGTTGTCGTACGCGAGGCGGTCGAGCAGGCGCGACATGTGGTCGTTGAACGACTCGACGGCGTCGTCCTCCATGCGCTCGACGCGCGTTCGGAGGTCGGTGATGTCGGCGGCGACGCGTTCGCGTTCGGCCTCGAGGTCGGGGAGTTCCGCGAGCGTCGCCTCGACGTCCTCGCGCTCCGACTCGACCTCTGCGAGTTCGTCCGCGAGGCGGTCGCGTTCGAACTCCAACTGGGTGACCTCGCGGTGCGCGGAGAGCACGTCGCTCTGCGCCGCGGCTTCGAGGTCGTCCACGCGGTCCTCGGCGGCCGCGATCCGATCGTCGAGGTCGCTCGCGCGCTCGTCGAGTTCCGCGATCCGCTCCTCGCTCGCCGCGAGTTCGGCCTCGAGTTCGTCGACGCGCGCCTCGTGGCGTTCGCGCTCGCTCGCGCGCTCGTCGTGCGCGCGCTTCTCGTCGCGCAGGGAGTCGATGCGGTCCGCCAGGTCGCGGCGCTCGGCCTCCTTCTCCTGACGGAGCGCGCGGATCCGTTCCAGCGTCCCGCCGATGGCGTCGCGTTCGACCTCGCTCCCGCACGTCCAGCAGACGGTCCGGTCCTCGACGAGACGGTCGGTGACGTTCCCGTCCGCGTCGTCGAGCGCGCCCCGGACTTCGGGGTGTTCGCCGTCGAGCATCTCCTCGTTGAACTGGACGATGCGCTGGAGTTGGTTGATCGTGGCGTCGAGCGACTGGCGGCGGTCGCGGAGCGACGAGATGTCCGCTTCGAGCGCGGCGCGCTCCGCGTCCGACGCCGGGTCGAGCGATTCGAGCGCGTCGCGGTGTTCGGCCAAGTCCGCGCGGTAGGCGTCGCGGCTCTCGCGTTCGGTCTCGCGCTCGAACTCGACGTCCTCGCGTTCGTCGCGCAGTTCACGGAGCGTCGCCATCGCCTCGTCGAGTTCGTCCTGCGTGGTGCGCGACTCCGCGACGTCCCCGTCGAGCGCGTCGAGTTCGTCGCGCTTCGCGGCCAGTTCGTCGCGCTTCGCGTCGAGGTCGGCTTCGAGCGCGTTCGCCTCCTCGTTCAGTTCCGCGAGGCGGCCGCGCTTCTCCGTGACGCGCTCGATTCGCTCGTCGAGGCGGCGGCGCTCCGATTTGAGCGACGTGATTTCCGCGCGTATCTCGTCCGTGTCGACGGGGCGCATGAGTATCTCGCGGAGGTCACCGCCCGTCATCGCGGCCTGCCGCGCCGGGTTGTCCTCGAGGACGAACGCGAAGAGGTCGGCGAGCGTCGGATCGTCGAGGACGGGGTCGCCGGAGAAGACGACGCGGCCGTCGCGCCGTTCGAGATGCCGGACGTACCGGTCGTCGCCGAGCGAGAGTTCGACGCGGCCGGACTCGGCGTCCCCCTTGAGCGAGGCGTTCTCGCCGCCGGTGGCGGCGATGAGCGCCTGGAGGAGGGACGTGCGGTTCGTCGCGTTCCGCCCGCTCAGCACGTTCGTTCCGCGGACGAGTTCGACCTCGGTCCGGTCGATGCCGCCGACGTTCTCGACGGCGACGCGCGCCGTCTCGCGGGGCGCCTGGTGGCTCACGGGACACCTCCCGCGGCGGGCGTCGTCGCGGGCCGGCGGCCGGCGGCGGGCATCCGACCGCGCGCGCGGAACTGCGCGCGCGGCGGCCGCCGTGGCGTGTCGGTGGGTTCGTTCATACGCGCTCTCGGCGCTCGCGGACCTTCAGCGTTTATGCTGTCCGCTGGAGGGGGCGTGGCGGGACGGCGAGCGCGTCGCTAGCGCTCGATGCGCGAGAGGCGGTCGCCGATGGTCGACTTGAGCGCGCCGAACTCGCCGCCGATGCGGACGATCTGATAGCCGTCCTCGATGGCCTGCGTCGCGTCCTCGGGGTCGTTCGCGATACAGCCGACGGGGACGTCGGCGTCGAGGCAGGCGTCTCGGATCTCCGTGATCTGGTTCTGAACGTCCGGGTGGGTCTTCTCGTTCGGGTGTCCCATCTGGACGGAGAGGTCGGAGGGCCCGATGAAGACGAAGCCGAGTTCGGGGACGGAGAGTATCTCCTCGAGTTCGTCGACGGCCGTCGTCTTCTCTATCATCACGCCGAGGCAGACGTTCTCGTCCTCGCTCTCGATGTAGTTCTCGGCGTGCCCCCACGCGCTCGCGCGGGATCCGGACTTGCCGCGCTCGCCGGGTTCGCCCTCGTAGACGAAGCGCGTCGCCTCGACGGCCTCGCGGACTTCGTCGGCGGAGTCGACGCGCGGAACGAGGAGGTTCCGGACGCCGGCGTCGAGGGACTTGCGGATGAGCGCGGGGTCGGGGCCGGGGATTCGGACGAACAGTTCGGTGCCGCCGACGTCCGCGGCCCGCGTCAGGTCCTGGAGGAGGAGGCTGTCGTGGGGGCTCGGGCCGCCGTGCTCGAAGTCGAGCCAGACGAAGTCGACGCCGAGTTCGCCGTAGAGTTCGACGACGGACGGGGAGAACGTGTCCCCGCACGCGCCGAGGACGGCGTCACCGCTTTCGATCGCTTCTCGAAGGGAGTTGTGTTGATCCATAAGTCGTGTAGTGTGAGTGGTGTGGGTCCCCCACCGTGGGTCGTCGCGGCGGCCGCCGCGAGTGTCGGCGGACGAGCGAGGTTACTCCTCGTCGTCGTCCTGGACCATCTGGAAGCGACGGCCGTCGGGGTCGCGGAAGTTCGTGATGGTGCGGCCCGTGTGCTCGACGTAGTAGGGGTCCGTCACCTGGTCGACGTTGTCGTCCTCTTTGAGCTGCTCGGTGAGTTCTTCGATGTTGTCGACGGCGTACGCGACGTGGTTGATGCCGGGGACTTCCTCGCCGTCGACGGTGTGAATCTCGAACAGCGGCCCGTCGCCGTCGCTCGGGACGAGTTCGAAGGACTCGCCGTGGTGGGTGGTGCGGCGCTTCTCCTCGTAGCCGAGCGCCTTCAGGAAGTTCGCCATCTCTTCCGCGTCGCTCGCCTCGATCTCGATGTGGTCGATATCTCCAAGCACAGGCGAACCTCGCAGCGACTGATATTTAACGATATCGTTGTCTTCACGTCGGAGAGCGGGCGTGACCGCCGTACGGCGCATAGAATAACAGACGTACTGTTGTTATCTATATTTGCGGGGCGGTCTCGAGCGGGCGCGAACCGCCGCGAACGCGGCCGTCCCGGACGCACGACGCCGGCACGCGCGGACCCACGGGTCGACGAGCGGTGGCCGGACGAACGGCGGACGCGGTGGTGTGGGTGGTTCGGGTGAAAATCGCTCGGCCGGGAGACGAGGCGCGGAACAGAGACAGCGGCCGTCACGCCCGCGGGCGGCCGTCGGGCGCGCTCAGTAGAAGACGCGTTCCTTGGACTCGATGGCGCCGATCCACTGACGGTCGTCGAGGTCAGTCTCCTTCCAGCGGACCGGCTCCCAGTTGGCCTCGAAGGTGAAGTAGCCGCCGGCGTTGAACTCGATGCGGTGGCCGGTCGCGGGGTCGCGGACGTAGAGGAACTTCCCGCGGGAGATGGAGTGCTGGCCGATGCCGTCGGTGGGGATGTCGAGTTCGTTCATCGCGTCGTGCGCGTCGTAGAGGTCGTCGGCGGTCGTGACCTTGTACGCGGTGTGGTGGACGGCGGGCGGGTTGTCGCCCTCGTCCTCGACGATGGCGAGGTCGATCTTCACGCCGCACGCGGAGAGGAACGTCCCCCAGCGAGAGCCGTCTTCGCGGTCGTAGGACTCCTGCACTTGGAGGCCGACGACGTCCTTCAGCCACTCGACGAGTTCGTTCGCGTCCCGATCCCAGATCTGGACGTGGTCGATGCGCTGGGGCGCGATGGGGTTCGTCTTCGTGCGGTCGTAGGGCTTGTTCCGGAGCTTCGAGCGCTTCTCCTCGGGGGGTTCCGGCATCGTCATCGTGTCGTGGAACTCGAATCGCTGGCCGGTCGGCGTCTCGAACCGGATCGCACGGCCCTGCCCGGCCTCCGCGCCCTCGTCGACCCACGTCACGTCGACGCCCTCGTCCGCGAGGAGGTCGGCGTACGCGTCGAGGTGTTCGGGTTCCTCGGTCTGCCAGCCGATGTGGTCGATGCCGGGTTCGTCGGCGGGCGTGAGGCTGAGGGAGTGGTGGCTGAACTCGTCGATGCCGCGGAGGTAGACCGTGCCGTCCTGTCGTTCGACCTCTTCGAGGCCGACGGCGTCGTGGAAGAATTCGAGCGAGGCCGACAGGTCGTCGGTTTCGAGCGCGATGTGGCTGATTCGTGCGAGTTCGGGTTCTGCCATACGTCGAGTGCTGTCGGGCGACGGCAAAAACCTGTCCACGTCTCCCGCGAAATAGGATAACAGCAGTACGGCTGTTATTCTTTTACTCGTCTGCGCAGGGGCACCCGCCCTGGTCGAGGAGCGTCTCGACGTCGTACTGCGATCCGCAGGACTCGCAGACCACCTGCACGTCCACGTAGACCCGGAACGCGTCGAGCGACAGGTGGTCCGCGTCGTCGAGTTGGTCGAGTCGGCTCTCCGTGATCGTTCGCACGCGGCTGTCGAGACGGCGGATGGTCCGCCGACTCGACTCCACGGGCGACCCGTCGTCCGCGCCGTGCTCGACGTCCTGGACGTCGCGGAGGTACGTCCGGATGGACTGATAGGAGACGAAGTCGTCGAGTAGCTGTTCCGTGTCCACGCCCGCGCGTTCGAGGCGGCGCTTCGCGCGCGTCTGCTCCGCGCGCCCGACGTCGTCCGCCGTCAGGAGTCGGTAGACGTTCTCCACCTCGCCGTCGAGGCTCTGCAGGCCGACGGCTCGCATCCGGGTCTCGAGGAGGCGCTGATTGAACGCGGTGGCGAGTTCGCGGAGACTCATCCGGCCGTCGTCGTCCCGCGCCCACCGCGCCGCCATCTCGTCGCCGAACGCCTCGATGTCGTACTTCGCGAGGACGCGCGCCACCTTCCCGTCCGCCGCGCGCCCCTGGGTGTCCTCGGTCACGACGTCCTCTTGCGCGCGCAGCGGTATAGGCGTCACCCCGCGAGTGCGGGCGCGGGCCGCGGCGTCACGAATCGATGTCGCCCTCGCCGACGACCTGGAAGCGGCGGCCGTCGGGGTCGCGGAAGTTCGTGATGGTGCGATCGGTCTGCTCGACGTAGTACGGGTTCGACACCTGATCGACGTCCGCGGCGCGCAGGTCGGCGGTGGCTTCCTCGATGTCGTCGACGGCGAACGCGATGTGGTTGATGCCCGGCGTCTCCTCGCCCTTCACCGTGTGGACCTCGAAGACGGGGCCGTCACCGTCGCTCGGGACGAGTTCGAAGGACTCGCCGTGGTGTTCCGTGCGGCGGTGCTCCTCGTAGCCGAGTTTCTTCAGGAACGCCGCCATCTCGGACGCGTCGCTGGCCTCGATCTCGATGTGGTCGATGTCTCCGAGCATGCCTATGCAGAGCGGGCAACGCGATCAAGTTTCTTTCGGTCGGATCGACGCGCGGGCGGGAGAAGACGGGGGCGAGACCTGGCGTCGGGCCGCGTGTGGTGCGAATCGGGACGTCGGGGCCCGTAGTGCGAGCGCGGTCAGCGTCGGTGCTGGGGGTAGGTGAGGTTCAGTTCGAGTTCGTTCGCGGCGCCCTTGACGATGTCCGGGATGTCCGTCTCGTATCGGTCACCGACGAAGCGTCCGGCGGGGCCGGCGAGGCTGATGGAGGCGACGACGCGGCCCTTCACGCGGACGGGCGCGGCGACGACGCGCATTCCCTCGATGGATTCGCCCTCGGCGGTCGCGTAGCCGCGTTCGCGGATGGCCGCGAGTTCGTCGCGGAGGACGTCGGGGTCGGTGATCGTTCGGTCGGTCCGGGCTTCGAGGCCGCGGGCGAGGATGGCGTCGATGCGGTCCTCGGGGAGGTGTGCAAGGATCGCTTTCCCGCTGGCGACGCAGTGGATGGGCGCGCGTTCGCCGATGGTGAGGTCTGTTCGGATGGACTGTTCGCCCTCGGTGCCGTAGACGAAGACGGCTTCGCCGTCCTCCTCGACGAAGCACGCGGCGAGTTCGCCGGTCTCCGCGGCGAGGTCGTCGACCTTGCTCGTGACGTCGGGGAACGCCGGCTGCCGTCGGAGGGCGTCGGTGCCGTACTCGAGGAATCGCAGGCCGATGCGGTACTCGCAGTTCTCCTTCACGACGAATCCCGCCTCGACGAGGGTGTTGAGGTAGACCTGGACCGTGCTCTTCGGCCGGTCGAGGTCGGCGGCGAGGCCGGTCACGGTTCCGGGCCCCGTCTCCCGGAGGTGTGCGAGTATGTCGAACGCCGCTGCTACGGACTTCAGGACGTTGGACTGGTCGGTCATATCCCCGTAGATGGGGGCGGCCGGCAAGAGCGTTCCCGTTCGTCGGACCGATTCGTGCACGAGATTGTTCGAATATCTCGGAAAGTAGCGAGCTGATAGCGGCGGGCCGGCCCGATATCCGTTCAATATCGTTGCACGATCCGTCGGGGTTCGACCTCGATTCGCCCGGTCAGCGCGGCCGCCGCGCGCCACGGACGGCGAGAGTTGCAGGACGGCGAGGAGGCGGGGCGAACGAGAGGCGGGTAGTGCGACGACCGGCCGCCGCGTTCGTTCAATATCGTGGAACAAAATTAAATCCAAAAATCGCCCTAATACCCGTTTATCGGCCACCTGGAAGGCCCTATCGTCATTTCTCCGAAACAGGGTTTTAAGTAACATCGCCCGGTGGAGAGGGTATGGCCAGTCGTAGCCTACAGGCGGCCCTCGACGAGACCGACGATCCGGTAGAGATGCTCCAGCAGGCGGGCGGGCGCTGGGTGTGGCCGCGAGAGGTCGCACGCGAGTACACGAACTGGATGGAGGAGACGCGCGCCGTCCGCGAGACGTGCGTGCTGGCCGACCTCTCCCACCACCAGATGGACCAGATCCTCGAAGGCCCCGACGCCCTCGCCCTCCTGAAGCGCCTCTGCACGAACAGCTTCGACGGGTTCGACGTGGGGAAGGCGAAGCAGGCGGTCTTCTGCAACCCGGACGGGCAGTTCATCGGCGACGAGGTCCTGCAGCGCGTCGGCGAGGAGCGCTTCGTCCTCAGCGGGAAGATTCCGGCGGCGAACTGGCTCGCGTACAACCTCGAAGCCGGCGACTACGACGCCACGCAGACGACCTATCGGAAGACGACGGAGAACCCGGACGGCCCGCACCTCTTCACCTACCAGGTCCAGGGGCCGAACGCGCGAGACGTGATGGCGGACGTCGTGGAGGGCGACCTGCCGGACATCCCCTTCTTCAACTTCGAGCGGGTGACCATCGCGGGCCACGAGGTGCGCGCGCTCCGGCACGGGATGGCGGGCGAAGTCGGGTTCGAACTCCAGGGCCCCTACGAGGTCCACGAGGCGGTCCGCGAGGCCGTTCTCGACGCGGGCGAAGCGCACGACATTCGACGCCTGGGAACGCGCGCGTACGAGCCGCTGAGCGTTCAGCTCGGCTGGGCGACGACCGTCGTTCCCGCCGTCTACACGGGCGAGGAGATGCGCGGCTACCGCGAGTGGCTGGGCGACGACAGCTACGAGGCGAACTACGCGGTCGCCGGGAGCTATCGCTCGGACGACATCACGGACTACTACGTGACGCCGTACGACCTCGGCTACGGGCGGATGGTGAGCTTCGACCACGACTTCGTCGGCCGCGACGCCCTCGAAGCCGAGTCGGAGTCGTCGTCCCGCACGCGCGTGACGCTGGTGTGGGACGAGGCGGACGTCGTCGACATCTACGCGTCGCTCTTCGACGACGGCCTCCCGAAGAAGCACTTCGACCTGCCGCGCGACCGCTGGGGCGCCCACCACGACCGGGTGCTCGCGGACGGCGAGCTCGTCGGCATCTCGAAGAGCTTCGGCTACTCCTACTACGACCGCGAGATGATCTCCATCTGCTCCATCGACGAGGCGTACGCCGAACCGGGGACCGAGGTCACGCTCGTCTGGGGTGAGCCGGGCGGGGAGTCCTCGAACCCGCGCATCGAGTCGCACGCGCAGACGGAGGTGCGCGCGACCGTCGATCGGAGCCCCTACCTCGACGACGAGCGCTGAGCGGGACCGGACCGGGACGGCAGTCCGCCGCGGCCGCGCGCCGGCCGCTCCGCCAGCGGCGGCACCGAGAATTATTTCTACGTTTATCTCACCGAAATAATAATGGTGGTGGAGCGCCGGGGTGTGAACGAGTATGGCAGACGAGTCTCACGGTCTCGACCGACGAACAGTGCTGAAAATCGGCGCCGGTGGCGCGGCCGCCGGCATCACCGGGTTCGCGGGCTGTAACGGCAACGGATCGAACGGCGACGGGACGACGTCGAGTTCGTCGTCCTCGTCCTCGTCGTCGAGCGGGTCCGACGAACCCATCCGCATCGGCGCGGCGGTGCCGAAGACCGGCGCGTACTCCTCCACCGGCGAGGCGCTGATCGCCGGCTACGAGATGGGCGTCGAGTACATCAACGACAACGGCGGGATCGGCGGGCGCGAGGTCGAACTCATCCTCAAGGACGACGAGAGCGACCCGAAGAAGACCCGCTCGAAGCTACAGCAGATCGTGTCGAACAACGACGTGTCGATGCTCTGGGGGTCGTTCTCCAGCCTCCTCGTCACCGCCGGGAGCGCGTTCGCCGAACAGCAGAAACTCCCCTTCCTCGGCAGCACGTTCGCGTACATGGCGCCCCACCAGAACAAGAACTACGAGTGGACGTTCGCGCCGTTCGCGAAGAGCCGCGACATCGCGAACAACACGAAGGCCTGGTTCGACTCCATCGAGGACGGCCCGCAGAAGCTGGCTATCTGGGAGCTGAACACCGGTTGGGGCGGCGAGATGGCCGACCAGTGGGCGCAGACCCTCGGGGACGCCGGCTACGAGGTCGTGCTGCGCGAGAAGTACCAGCTCCACGCGAAGGACTTCTCCACGCTCATCTCGCAGACGCAGTCCGCGGGCGCGGATGCGGTCCTCTCGAACCCGATTCCGCCGGACGGCATCACCGCTGTCAAGCAGATGAAGGAGACGGGGTGGACGCCGAAGCTCGTCGACTTCGTTCGCGCCTGCGACCCGCGCGCGTGGGGGTCGGCGCTCGGGAGCACGGGCGACTACGTCGCCAGCACCGGTCCCGGCTGGGAGGCCGGCCTCGACACGACGGGGACGGCTGACCTCGTGGACCGATACCACCAGCGAGACGGCGTCTCCGCCGACACCGTGCCCGTGGACGTCGTCGGCGACTCCTTCGCGCTGACGCAGGTCGCGGCGGGCGCGCTGTCGGCCGCCGAGTCCACGGAGAACACGGCCATCCAGGACGCCCTGCTGAACGAACAGTTCGACACGGTCATCGGGAACTTCGGCTTCGACGAGAACGGGATACCGACGGAGGGCCAGCTCGTCCCGGCGGTCGGCCAGTGGCAGGACGGGAACCCGATGCTCGTTCACCCGGAGACGGACAGCGAGTACTACGCGGACACCGTCTATCCGATGCCCGCCTTCGACGAGCGGTAGGCGGCGAGAGACCGCCGCAGTCGGCGCATCTGTAACGAAAAAAGGGTACCTTCTTCTACCGGTCCCCTGTATCCCGGGACGACCATGACCGACACACCGTCCGACCGCCCGACCGAGGACACAGTCCACGCGGGCGAGCGATTCCTCACGTCGCTCGCCGAGCACGGCGTCGAACGCGTCTTCGCGAACTTCGGCACCGACCACACGCCGCTCATCGAGGCCGCCGCCCGCCTCCGCGAGCGCGGCGAACCGATCCCCGAGACGGTGACGAGTCCGCACGAGTTCGCGGCGCTGAGCGCGGCGCACGGCTACGCGGCGATGACGGGGACGGCGCAGGCGGTCATCGTGCACGTGGACGTCGGCACGCAGAACCTCGGCGCGGCGATGCACAACGCCCACCGCGCCGGCGCGCCCGTCTTCATCTTCTCCGGCCTCGCGCCGGTCACCGACGACCCCGCGCGCGGCGGCCGGGACAATCCCGTCCACTACAAGCAGGACGTCTTCGACCAACCCGGCATCGTCCGCGAGTACTGTCGGTGGCTGGACGAATATCGGGCGCCCGCGGACCCGGAAACGACCGTGATTCGCGGTCTCGAACGCGCGAACGCGGAGAAGCAGGGGCCGGTGTACGTGAGCGCGACGCGCGAGTCGCTCGAAGCGGAGGTGCCGCGGGCCGAGGGCGGCAGTCCCGAGCCGCGCGACCTCGGGCCGGGGCCGGCGGACGCAGCGACGGTGACGGAGATCGCCGACGCGGTCGAAGCGGCGGACGCGCCGTTGGTCGTCACGAGCGACCTCCCGACCGGCGACGACGGCGACGACGTGGACTCGCTCGTCGAGTTCGCGGAGCGCGCGGGCGCCGGCGTCGTGGAGTTCCGGCCGGTCGCGCTCTCCTTCCCGCGCACTCACCCGCTCCACGTCGGTTTCGACCCGTCCGCGATGTTCGACGTCGCGGACCTCGTCGTCGTCGCCGGGGCGGACCTCCCGTGGCTCCCCTCCAGCGGCGGCCCCGACGAGGACGCCACGGTCGTCCAGTTGGACGCCGACCCCTCGAAGGCGCACTATCCGCACTGGTCGTTCGACATCGACCGGTCGGTCGCCGCGGACCCCGCGGGGACGCTCGCGCTCGTCGCGGACCGCCTCGACCCAAACGCGGTCGACTCGACGGAGACGGTCTGGGCGGCCCGCCACGAGGAGCGCGTCGCGGAGCGCGAGGCGGCGCTCGCCGCGGACCGCGAGGACGAGCGGCTCACCGCGGACGTCGTCTCCGCGACCATCGCCGACCTGCTCGACGACGACGCGGTCTTCCTCGAAGGGCTGGTGACGAACGCGGGGTCCGCACTGGAGAACGTCCCCTTAGAGGAGCCGGCGAGCCAGCTCGGCCGCGGCGGCGCGGGGCTCGGGTGGGCGCCGCCCGCGGCCGTCGGCGTGAAGCTCGCGCGGCCCGAACGCGACGTCGTCGCCGCCGTCGGCGACGGCTCGTACGTCTTCTCGAACCCGACCGCGTCGGCGTGGATGGCGGCGGACGCGGGCGCGCCGACGCTCACCGTCGTCTACAACAACCGGTCGTGGAACGCCGTGAAGCGCGCGACGACGCGCCAGCACCCCGAGGGGCGCGCGGTCGCCGGGGGCGTGCCGGAGAGCCAGTTCCGAACGCCGCTCGACCTCTCCGCGCCCGCGAGCGCGGCGGGCGCGTTCACGCGCCGCGTCACGGCGTACGCCGACCTCGAAGAGACGCTCCGCGAGGCGCTCGACGCGACGCGCGACGGCACCCCCGCCGTCGTGGACGTCGCGCTGGACCGGCAGTAGAATAGTATTATATAAACAATATTGTTGGCAGGTGGCGCTCGGAAGAGAAGCCGGTAAAGAGCCTATATCTCGTGTTTTGCCCATTCAAAGCCCCTAATATTGACAGCGCCTGTTTCGATAGGGTCGCCGAACACACCACCCAGTTATTTTGCCTACTGTCTTATTTTACAGCGTCTTCTGCGTATTATTTTTTCCTTCTCAAATACACCTTCTTAATAATCCCTTTCTTGGCGTGTATATGCGTATATAGTATATTTTATCTTTTCCACTATTCTATCCGGCGGGGCTCGCGGCGTGAGACGGGGGCGACGCGACGCGACGTGAGACGGGATACGAGAGAGGGGCGTCGGCGGGCGACTACCAGACGTCCTCGAAGAGCGCCTCGTACTCGCCGACGGGCGCGGAGTCAGGGACGGAGGTGAGGTAGGTGACGACGGCCATCACGACGAGTTGGCTGACGAAGACGGGGATGAAGGGGAGGAACCCGAACGTCAGGCTCGCCGGAAGGAGGCCGAACTCGAACGCCCAAATGCCGACGAACCCCCAGATGAGGCCGGCGTACGCCGTCTCCTTCGTGGAGCGGCGGAAGTAGAACGCGATGACGATGGGCGCGAACATGAGCGCGTAGCCGGAGAACGCGAACGTCGCGGTGTCGACGATGGAGTCCTGCGTGAGCAGGGCGCCGGCGTACGCGGCGCCGAAGATGACGACGAGGAAGACGCGCGAGTACCAGACTTCCTGCTGTTCGGTGGTGTCGAAGAACTCGCGGACGACGTCCTCCGAGAACATCGTGCTGAGCGTGAGCACCTGGCCGTCGAGGCTGGACATGAGCGCGGCGAGGATGCCGGCGAGCGCGAACCCGATGGCCCAGACGGGGAGGAGTTCGGCGACCATCGTCGGGAGGATGAAGTCGGTGTTCGCGAGGTCCGGGAACTGGGCGATGCCCCAGAAGCCGAGCAGGACGGCGGGCGTCCACACGACGACGACGGCGATGGGGTAGAGGACGGAGGTGTTCTTCAGGGTCTTGACCGAGTTCGCGGTCATGTAGCGGATGAAGAGGTGCGGGTAGACGAAGGCACCGAGGGCGACGACGAGCGCCTGCGAGAACCACACCTTCGGGCCGAACGGCGGGATGCCGGCGCGGTTGAGGAAGACGCCGTTCTTTATCTCCGCGACGGCCTGCGTGGCCTCGTGGAACCCGCCGAGTTTGAGGGGGATCCAGAGGAAGATGGCGAGCAGGAAGAGGATGAAGACGGCGCCCTGGAAGGTGTTCGTCCAGCCGGTGCCGCGCATCCCGCCCTGGTAGACGTAGATGGCGACGACGGCGAGCGTGACGAACGCGCCGAGCCAGTACGGAACGAGACCCTCGGTGATGGCTTCGAGCGTGATGCCGGCGCCCTGGACGCCGACGAGGACGTAGGGGACGGTCCAGACGGTGAACATCCCGACGAGCAGGAGGCCGAGGTACTTCGCGTCCCAGCGGTGGTTGACGATCTGACCGGGCGTGATGTGGCCGAACTCCTTGCCGACGAGCCAGATGCGGTAGCCGATGGTCATGATGAAGACGGGGAAGAGGAACGCGAAGAGCGCGACGAAGAAGCCGTACGCGCTCGACCCCGCCCGATACGCGAGGCCGGGCGCGCCGATCATGACGACGGCGGTCATGTTCGTCGCGAAGAGCGCGGCGAGCAGGACGACCGTGTTGAACGACCGGTCGGCCATGAGGAAGTCCTCCCTGCTCGACGACGTCACGCGCGAGGCGAACTGGCCGATGCCGAGGACGACGACGAGGTAGACGGCGGTGATGCCGAGGATGATGAGGTTCGACGTCGAGACCATCTCAGTCCTCCCTCGTCGGTTCGTGCGTCGTCGGCGGTTCGGGCGCAGCGCGATAGAGCGCGTAGAGGACGCCGACGCCGACGAGGTTGAACGCGACGTCGTACGCTATCTGCGCCGGGAGCCACCCGAAGACGAGCGTCGTCGAGTCCATCAGGCCGACGAACTGGCTCTGGTGGAGGATTATCATCAGCGCGACGACGGCGACGAAAGCGATACTCCGCGGGGTGTCGGGCCACCATATGCTACCACGTAACATCTTCACTCCCGAGTCTACGACTATTTATAATAAATATTTGGGTTTCTCGGGGCGGCCACGCACGACCATGACAATCGTTATAACGAGCGGTGCCGACTGCTGACTCATGGTAGCGAACCACACCGTCGTAGCGCAGCAGCAGTCGTCACGCCACGCGCCGGGGGACGAGCGGTGATGGACGTCGTCTCCATCGGCGGCGGGCCGGGCGGCCTCTACGCGAGCATCCTCCTGAAGCGCGCGAACCCGGACTGGAACGTCACCGTCTACGAGCGCAACCCGCGCGGCGTCACCTACGGATGGGGCATCGTCCTCCCCGACCGGACGCTCTCCCGACTCGAGGACGCCGACGCCCCCTCCTACGAGCGCATCGTCGAAACGGGGACGCGCTGGGACCCCTTCGACCTCTACTATCGAGGGGAGCGCTACCGCTCCGAGGGACACGCGTTCACCAGCCTCCAGCGCACCGACCTCCTCGACCTCCTGCAGGAGCGCTGCGCCGACCTCGGCGTCGACGTCGTCTTCGAACGCGACGTGGAGGACCCGCGCGACGTCGCGGCGGACGCCGACCTCGTCCTCGGCGCCGACGGCATCCACAGCACCACCCGTCGGGAGTACGCGGACGAGCTCGGCGCGAGCACCGTCGAGGGCGACGCGCGCTTCTCCTGGTTCGGCACGAACGCCGACTTCGACGCGCTGAGCCACATCTTCGAGGAGAACGAGGACGGCGTCTGGTGCGCGCACACCTACCCCGGCCCGACGAGCACGTTCATCGTCGACTGCGACGCGGAGACGTGGGCGAACGCCCGCCTCGACGAACGCGACGAGGACGAGTACCTCGCCTACCTCGAAGACGTCTTCGCCGACCACCTCGACGGCCACGAACTCCTCTCCCAGCAGGACACCTGGCGGACGTTCACCACGGTGAAGAACGAGACCTGGTCGCACGACAACGTCGTCCTGCTCGGCGACGCCGCGCACACCGCGCACTACTCCGTCGGGTCCGGGACGACGATGGCGCTCGAGGACGCCATCGCGCTCGCCGACGCGTTCGGCGACCACGACGACGTCCCCGCCGCCCTCTCAGCGTACGAAGCCGCGCGCCGGCCGAGTTCGGAGTCCCTCCAGCGCGCCGCGGAACGCAGCCGCCTGCACTTCGAGCACGTTCGGCGCTACTACGGGATGGCCGGCGTCCAGTTCGTCCTCCACCACCTGACGCGCTCCGGACGGCTGTCCTACGACAGCATGCGACGACGCGACCCGGACCTCGTGGACGCGTTCGACGCGTGGTTCGCCGCGACGACCCCGGGCGGGCCGGACGAACGCGACGCGGTCGACGACCCGCCCGAACCGCTCGGTCAGCCGCTCGCGCTCCGCGAACGCACGCTCCCGACGCGGACGGTGCGCGTCGCCGAACCGAGCGTCGCCGCGGACGACGGCCGCCTGCCCCCGCACGAGCGCGGCGCGCTCGCGGAGCGCGCGCGCGACCACGACGGACTGACGCTCACCGAACCGCTCGCCGTCTCGGCGTCGGGCAGACCCACCGCGGGGAGTCCGGGCCTCTACGCGGACGAGCACGCGGCCGACCTGGCGGACGTCGCCGCGGACGCGTCGGGCGCGCTGGGCGCGCAACTCGTGCACGCGGGCACCAGGGGCGCGAGTCAGCCGCGGGCGTTCGCGCTCGACCGGCCGAGCGCGCGCAACGAGGCGTGGGCGCCCCGACTGAGCGACCAGTATCCGTCGCGCCCGTCGTCGTTCGCGCCCGCGGCGATGGACGACGGCGACAGGGAGGCGGTCATCGATGAGTTCGTCGCGGCGACCGAACGCGCCGCCGACGCGGGCGTCGACTACCTCCAGCTCCACCTCGGGAACGGCTACCTGCTCGGCGCGTACCTCTCGCCGCTGGCGAACGAGCGGCGTGACGCGTACGGCGGGTCGCTCGCGGAGCGCGCGCGCTTCCCGCGGGAGGTCGTCGCGGCCGTCCGCGAGGCGTGGCCGGACGACCGGCCGCTCGGCGTCGCCCTGCAAGCGACCGACTGGGTCGACGGTGGATCGACGCTCGACGACGCGCTCACCGTCGGCGGCGACCTGGTGGACGCGGGCGTGGACGTGCTCGCGCCAGTCGCGGGCGGCGTGGCGGCGGATGAGACGGCGGACGAGGTGGAGGGGCTGGCGAACTACGGGGACGCGTTCCGGAACGAACTGGACGTGCCGACGCTCGCGACGGTGCACGCGACGACGCGCGACGAGGTGAACACGCTCGTCGCGACGGGGCGCGCGGACCTCTGTACGTACTACGGGCCGTCCGAGTAGCTACTCCTCGGCGGCCAGTTCCTCGAGGTGTTTCTTGTCTATCTTTCCGACCTCGGTGCGCGGGAGCGACCGCATCACTTCGAGACGTTCGGGGCGTTTGAAGACGGCGACGCCGCGGTCGTCGAGGAAGTCCGTGAGTTCGTCGAGCGCGAGCGACTCCGCGCCGTCCGCGAGTTCGACGTACGCCATCGGACGCTCGCCGAGACGCTCGTCGGGTATCGCGACGAGCGCGACGTTCCCGACCTTCGGGTGCTCGACGAGGACGTCCTCGACGCCGGGCGCGTAGATGTTCTCGCCCCCGCGGATGATCGTGTCCTTCAGACGACCGAAGACCTCGTAGTTGCCGTCCTCGCGGTGCGCGAGCACGTCCTCGGTGTAGAACCAGCCGTCGTCGTCGAAGTTCTCGGCGTTCTCCTCCTCGTTCCGGAAGTAGCCCGTGAAGTAGCCGGGGCCGCGAACCGAGAGTTCGCCGGTCTCGCCGCGGGGGACCTCGCTCTCGCGGTCGAGGTCGACGATGCGGACCTCGGCGGCGTCGGAGATGGGACGGCCGACGGTCTCGGCCTGCACGTCGACGGGGTCGTCGGGGCGCGAGCAGATGAGCGGGCCTTCCGCCATGCCGAAGATGTTGCAGAAGCCGACGTCCCACGCGTCGACGGCGTCTCGGACGACCCGTGGGGGGACCTTCTGTCCGCCGCTGACGAGGACTTCGAGACTGGAGAGGTCGTAGTCGTCGCGCGCGGGATGGTCGAGGATGTCGATGAGCTGGGTCGGCATCGGCAGGGAGTACGTCCCGCCCTCGCGTTCGATGAGGTCCATGAGCGCTTCCGGTTTGAGCGTCGGTTCGACGGCGACCGTCGCGCCCGTCCAGAACGCGGCGCCGACGATGCAGTTGAGCGAGGCGTTGTGGCCGATGGGGACGCTGGGGAACGCGACCCAGTCGTCCTCGACGCCGGCGACGTCGGCCATGTGCTCCCACTGGAAGACGTAGTCGTTGTGGGTGCGCGGGATGCCCTTCGGCATCCCCGTCGTCCCGCCGGAGAGGAGCATGACGCCGGGGTCCGTGGGGTCGACGTCGACGGCGTCGAGGGCGTCGGTGTCGACTGGCGTCTCGCAGAGCGCGTCGAAGTCGTCCCAGCCGTCGGGGAGGGCAGCCGGGTCGTCGGCCACCGCGACGAGCGTGTCGAGGTGGGGGTATTCGTCGGCGATGTCGGTGACGAGGGAGACGAAGTCGAAGCCCATCTCGTAGCGGTCGCCGGCGGTGACGTACGCGGTGGCGTCGAAGTGGTCGAAGAGGTGGCGCACTTCGGCCTCGCGGTGGCGCGGAAGGGCCTGCACGGGGATGGCGCCGATTCGCGAGCACGCGAAGAACGCTTCGACGAACTCGACGGCGTTCGGGAGGTGGAAGACGACGCGTTCGCCGGGTTCGATGTCGCGCTCGCGAAGCGCGCTCGCGAGTCGTCGGGTGCGGTCGACGAGGGCGGCGTACGTGAGTTCGCGGTGTGGGCCGGTGACGGCGACGGCGTCGGGCGTCTCGTCGGCGCGAGCGTCGAGGACGTCGTGGAAGGTCAGGTCGCGCCAGTGGCCGGCGTCGCGGTACTCGCGAACGCGCCGGTCGGAGAACGGCACGTATCCATCGAGGGACGCGGAGGATCGGTCCGTGGACATGAGTTAGCATGACACGGTACGCCGAACGGCATGATAAATCATCCGTGTCGATCGCGGCTCGCGCCGCCGCGTGGTACGTTTTCGCATGGCGGGAAGCGAGCACCGAACGGCCGGCCGTTCACTCCGTGTCCTGCCAGCACGAGCGTTTCATCTTCACAGTTCGATGCCCCCAAAGTGAATCTTTCCAATATGTTTCTGTTCGTTCGACCGAGTTTGCTGCGATGGCATTTCGTTTCCGCGACGAGGAATCGGAGTCGTCTCGCGTCGGCAGAAGCCCACCGCCGCGCCCTGACTTCCGCGAGGCGGAAACAGAGGTGTCGGCGCACGTAGCAAAGGTATTTGGGGGCGCGGTGGCTTCGACGAATCATGACAGAACGAGGCACGGCCGGGGGCGTTCAGGCGGACGAGACGCTCATCGCCATCGTGGACACCCTACAGTCGCGCGACGGGGCGCGCGTCACGGAGGTGGCCGACGCCGTCGGCGTCTCGAACAGCACGGCGCATCGGCATCTGACGACGCTGCGGGCGCACCGATGGGTGACGAAGCGCGACGGCGTCTATCGGCTCTCGTTCCGGTTCCTCGACATCGGCGGATACGTCCGCGAGCAGAACCCCGTGTACAAGCGCATCAAGCCGACGCTCCAGACGATAGCGGACGAGACCGGGGAGTTCGTCGGCTTCCTCGTCGAACAGGACGGTCTCGGCGTCTACCTCTACAGCGAGATGGGGACTGACGGCGTCGGGAACGACGTCCGCATCGGGCGGCACGTCCACCTCCACCAGTCGGCCGCCGGTCTCGCCATCCTCGCCGAACTGCCCCGGGAGCGCGTCGACGAAATCGTCGACGAACACGGCCTGCCCGCGCGGACGCCCCAGACGATCACGGACCGCGACGAGCTGTTCGACGAACTCGACCGATTCGCAGAGCGCGGCTACACGCAGGTCCGCGGCGACCACACCGAGGGATTGTGGGGCGTCGGCGTCCCCGTTCACGACGGCGACGGCGACGTCGTCGGCGGCATCTTCGTCGCGGGGCCGACCCACCGGATACAGGGCGAGCGATTCGAGGAAGACCTGCCGCGCTACCTCCAGGGAGCGGTGAAGGAGTTCGAGTTGAACCTCTCGTTCTCGTGAACGTTCGATTACGCCGATATCGATGTAAAGTCTCCGCGTCGGCTCGGTCGTGATCCGCGTCTCTATTCGGTGACTCCGAACGAGAGTGGAAACACCTATCTCGCCCCCCGCCGTCCACGGGAGTATGACGGACGGACCGAACCGGCGCGTGAAGACGGCGGACACGGTGTTCGCCATCGTCGAGGCCGTACAGGCGCGAGAGGGCGCGACCATCGACGACATCGCCGACGCGGTCGGCATCGCGCGGAGCACCGTTCACGACCACGTCTCCACGCTCCTAGATCTCGGTTATCTGGTGCGCGAGGGGCGCGAGTACCACCTGGGCCTGAAGTTCCTCGACCACGGCGCCGCCGCGCGCGGGCGCCATCGCCTCGTCGCGGAGGGCGAGCAGACGCTGCGGCGACTCGCGGATGACACGGGGGAGGTGGCGTGGCTCGTCGCCGAGGAACACGGCCAGGCGGTCTACCTCGACCGAGCGAAGGGCGACCGGGCGGTGCAGACGTTCGTGCGCGTGGGCGCCCGACGCGACCCGCACTATCTCGCGTCGGGGAAGGCCATCCTCGCCGAACTGTCCCGGGAGCGCGTCGACGAGATCGTCGAGCAGCGCGGACTGAGCGAGCAGACCGAGCACACCATCACGACCCGCGAGGAGCTGTTCGGCGCGCTCGAACGCGTCCACGAGCAGGGGTACGCCGTGAACGACCGGGAGGTCGCGAGCGGCACGCGGTCGGTCGGGGTCGCGCTCGTCCCGGACGGGGAGGTCGTGGGGGCGCTCGCCGTGACGGGACCGCGGAACCGCCTGAAGGGCGAGCGACTGCAGTCGGTGGTGGACGCGGCCGTGGCGGCGGCGAACGAGATAGAACTGAAGCTCTCGTCGGTCAGCGCCTGAGGGGCCGTGGCACCGACCACCAAAGGGTTTATCTACGGTGGCCGTGGAGGTGGGCGTATGTCGGAACGGGATACCAGCGGTCTCCGCAGAGTCTGCGCCGTCAACGACGTCAGCCCCGAGTCGCCCGAAGTGGTCGAGGTGGACGGCCAGTTCGTCGCCGTCTTCGAGTCCGACGGGGAGTATTACGCGCTCGACAACGCCTGCCCGCACCAGGGCGGGCCGCTCGGCCAGGGGAAGGTGGAGGACGAGTGCGTCTACTGTCCGTGGCACGGCTGGCAGTTCGACGTCGAGACGGGCGAGCACGTCCAGGGCATCGAGGACGCGACGAGTTACGAGGTGACTGTGGATTCCGGGGACGTCTACGTCGCGCTGTAGAGCGGGCATAGAACTATTAGCCCCGGCGAGCGATAGTCGGACTGCGATGGAGTATCCGATCATCGACGGCGAGTGGCACAGCGCCGAGTCCGGCGCGGACGTCCGCGAGTACCTCGACGAAGACGCGTTCCGGGAGAACGAGCGCGCGGGATACACGGCCGGGCCGGACGAGTGGGGGCCGGTGCAGTGGGACGGCTGGGACCGGAGCGCGGGCGGGCGCAGCACCATCAACATCCACTCGCCGGACATCGAGTCGGCGGAGGACGTCGACCCGGTGCGCGAACAGTTGGGCATCGACCGCGTGGTGTTCTCGCCGGGGCTGTTCCGGATGACGACGATTCCGGCGATGGACAAGCAGGTGCCGTACATGCGCGCGTTCAACGACATGACGGTGGATCGGTTCGCGCGCGGCGACGGCACCTACTACGCGAAGCTGATGGTGTTCGGCGAGCACCCCGAGGAGAGCGCAGCGGAGATAGAACGGCTCGCTGACGAGGACGGCGTCGTCGGCGCGATGATAACGGACGTCGGGCCGACGTACCCGATGGGCCATTCGAGCTACGACCCGCTCTACGAGGCCGCGGAGAAACACGACGTCCCCATCATCCTGCACTCGACGACGGGCATCGTCGCGGGCTTCCCCATCGCGGGGATGAAGCCGACGAACTTCGCGGAGTTCCACACGCTCGCGCACACGGTGCCGAAGATGTGGCACGCGAACAGCCTCATCCAGCGCGGCGTCCCGGAGCGCTACGACGTCGACATCGGCTTCTGGGAGGGCGGGCTCTCGTGGGTGCCGGCGCTCGCCGAGCGCCTCGACAGGGAGTACCTGGAGCGTTCGAGCGAGTTCGCGGAGCTCTCACAGCTCCCGAGCGAGTACCTCTCGGAGTTCTACTACGGGAGTCAGCCGCTCCCGGAGGAGGCGACGAGCATGGTGAGCGTCGCGGAACTCATCGAGCGCGCCGACCTGGAGGACCAGGTGGTGTACACGTCCGACCGGCCGCATCAGGACTTCGACGCCCCGGCGGCCATCGACAACGTCGAGGGGTTGAGCGACGAGCAGCGCAAGAAGATACTCCACGACAACGCCGCCGAACTGTTCGGGCTCTGAGCAGGGCGGCGTACGTGATTCGTCGGCGAGGGGGTGCGGAGAGCCGCAGTGCCGAGAGCGACAGCCACGCGGACGGCGAGCGGGAGTGAACGCAGTGAGCGACGCCGAGTCACGCGGCCGATAGACGGGCCGGCCGCGACGCACGGTCACATCACGTTCGGAGTGACCGAATAGGAGTGCACGGGCGGGTGTGGGTGCGAGCGAAGACGTCCTGTTCGCTTCTCCCGAACTGAAAGTATTATATGCCGAACGAACGTGGTCGAGGTATGGACGACCTGACCGGGGCGCCGCCGAACGCCGTGAAGACAGCGCAGACGACGTTCCGCGTCGTGGAGGCGCTGAAATCGCTGGACGGCGCGAGCGTGACGGAATTGGCGTCGCACCTCGACCTGCCGAAGAGCAGCGCGCACAACTACCTGCGGACGCTCGAACACGAGGGCTACGTCGTGGAGGAGGACGGCGCGTACCACGTCGGCCTCCGCTTCCTGGACCTCGGCGCGTACGCGCGGTCCCGCGAACCGCTGTACGCGACGGCGAAACCCGAGTTGAAGACGCTCGCGGAGCGGACGGGCGAGCACGCGAACCTGCTCGTCGAGGAGCAGGGCCTCGGGAACTTCGTGCTGCGAGAGCAGGGCGAGGACGCCGTCAACATCGACTCGCACGTCGGGCAGAGCGTCCGACTGCACACGACGGCGCTCGGCAAGACCGTGCTGGCGCACCTCCCGGCGTCCCGGCGCGACGACATCGTGGCGCGCCACGGTCTACCGGCGAAGACGGCGGACACCATCACGGACCGCGACGAGCTGGAGAGCGCGCTCGAACGTATCCGCGAGACCGGCGTCGCGCACGACCGCGAGGAGCGCATTCGGGGCCTGCGCTGTGTCGCGGTCCCGATCCACCACGACGACGACATCGCGGGCGCGGTGAGCGTCTCGGGCCCGACGAGTCGGATGGACGACGCGCGCGTCGAGGACGAGATTCTGCCGGAGCTCGAACACGCCGCGAACATCATCGAACTCAACCTGACGCACCGCCGGTAGGATTACGTCGATATCCGTGTAAATCCCCGCCGTTGTCGCGTCGCATCCGAACTCTCGTTCGTCGGAAACGAACGAGTGGTCTGCAAGAGTGGATTCGGCCTCGCGAGCCGCGAAACATCGGGGGCGAGTTCGCGGGAGGCGAATCCGGACGCGTCAGCGGTTTCGCGTGTGAATCGCGCGGCCGCGGGCGTTCTCCGCGGCCTCGAAGACGGCCTCGGAGAGCGTCGGATGCGTGTGAATCGTGCCGGCGACGTCCTCGAGGCGAGCGCCCATCTCGATGGCGAGCGCGACCTCCGCGATCAACTCGCTCGCCTCCGGCGCGACGATCTGTGCGCCGAGCACGAACCCCGCGTCCGCCTCCGCGACGACGCGCACGAACCCATCGGTCTCGTCGAGCGTGAGCGCGCGGCCGCTCGCGCGCAGCGGCATCTCGCCGACGAGCGGGTCGAAGCCCGCGGCCTCGGCCTCCGCCTCGGTCAGCCCGACGGTCGCGACTTCGGGATCGGTGAACACCGCGGCCGGGATCGCCTGGTGGTCGAGCGCGGCGTTCTCGCCCGCGGCGACGTCCGCGGCGACGACGCCCTCCGCGCTCGCCACGTGCGCGAGCATCGGTTCGCCCGCGACGTCCCCGACGGCGAAGACGTGATCGAGTTCCGTGCGCGCCCGGTCGTCGGTCTCGAGGAAGCCGTCCTCGTTCGGTTCGAGGTCGATGGCGTCGAGTTCGAGCGTGTCCGTCACGGGCGCGCGACCGACCGCGACGAGCACGCGGTCCGCGTCGTACTCGGCCCGCACACCGTCCTCGGTTTCGGTGGTGACGACGACGCCGTCGTCCGTCTCCTCCCAGCCCGCGGCGCCCTCGCCGAAGTTGAAGTCCACGCCGAGTTCCTCCGCGCGCGTGCGGACGACGGCGGCGACGTCGTCCTCGTAGCCGGGGAGGACGTCGTCGAGCATCTCCACGACGGTGACGTCCGCGCCGAGTTTCGCGAACGTCGTCGAGAGCTCCATCCCGATGTAGCCCGCGCCGACGACGACGAGTTCGTCCGGTATCTCGTCGGCCGCGAGCGCGTCCCGCGACGACCACACGGGGTCGTCCGCGAAGTCGAAGCCGGGAATCTGTATCGGGCGCGATCCGGTGGCGACGATGGCGTGCTCGAACTCCACCGTCTCCATCCCCTGCCCCTCGCCGCCGTGCGCGATGCGGACGCTGTGCTCGTCCTCGAACGCCGCCGTCCCCTCGATGAGGTCCACACCGTTCGCCTCGCAGAGCCCCTCGACGCCGCCGGTGAGTCGGTCCACGACGCCGTCCTTCCACTCGCGCATCGCCGCGGCGTCCACCGTCGGGTCCGCGCTGACGCCCATCGCCTCGGCGTTCGCGGCGCGGTCCGCGACGTCCGCCGCCGTGATGTACGCCTTCGAGGGAATACAGCCGTAGTTCAGACAGGTGCCGCCGTAGACGTCGCGTTCGACGAGCGTCGTCGCGAGACCGTGCTGGGCGGCGCGAATCGCCGCGACGTAGCCGCCGGGCCCGCCGCCGATGACCAGCACGTCGGTGCCCGTGGCGATGTCTCCCATGACCATACCGTGGTCGTCACGCCCGCCCGCCAAAAGTGTTCGCGCTTCCTACTCGAGGAGGAGACGGGACGGGTCCTCGAGGAGTTCCATCACGCGGTTCGAGAACTGCGCGGCGTCCGCGCCGTCCACGAGGCGGTGATCGACGGACATCGAGAGCGTCATCGTCTCGCGCGCCACCACCTCGTCGTCGACGACGTACGGGCGCTTCTCCACGGGCCCCATCGCGAGGATGGCGGCCTCGGGGTGGTTGATGATCGGCGAGGAGTACTCGCCGCCGATGACGCCGATGTTCGTGATGGTGAACGTCCCGCCCTGCATCTCCTCGCGCGTTATCTCGCGGTTCCGCGCGCGCGTCGCCAGGTCGTCGATCTCGACCGCGAGCTCGCGCAGTCCCTTCCGGTCGGCGTGCTTCACGACCGGCACCATCAGGCCCGCGTCCGTCGCGACGGCGATGCCGACGTTGTACTCGTCGTGGAGCACGATCTCCTCCGCCTCCTCGTCGAGACTGGAGTTGAGGTACGGATACTCCTTCAGGGCGGCGACGACGGCCTTCACGACGAACGGGAGGTAGGTCAGCTTCACGTCCTCGCGCGCGGCGGCCGCGGCGAGGTCCTCGCGCGTCTCCACGAGCGCCTGCGCGTCGAGCAGGTCGTGGTGGGAGACGTGCGGCGCGGTGTACTTAGAGCGCGCCATCTGCTCGCCGATGGTGCGGCGCACGCCCCGATAGGGGACGCGCTCCCCGGACCCGGCCGGGGCGCTCTCGGCAGATTCGGCGG